>Ga0070766_10001469_pt1 | contig 11512 bp, 18 predicted proteins | sample HubBroMetageWFT6_FD_69782 | JGI IMG/M metagenome (GOLD analysis project Ga0070766, IMG submission 69782) | Warmed and freeze-thawed soil microbial communities from the Hubbard Brook experimental Forest, New Hampshire - Hubbard Brook CCASE Soil... | ecosystem: Environmental > Terrestrial > Soil... | reverse complement strand
TAGCGCGACTGATCAAGAAGGGGCGTGCGCTCAGTCAATGGCGTACCTTCTGGCCTCAGCTGAGAGGGAGTTGTCCGCGTTTGTTACGGCGGTTAATGAGATGTTTGACGCCGTGCAGGCGCGGCGGGCCGCGGAAGACTGGATAGCGGAGTTGGCGGGGACGGATGAGCCGATTGAAGCCCCGGTTATTGATTGGCGGCGAGTAACAATCGCGGCAGCAGTCAGGCTTGCTGGCCGCAACTTGGGGCAGCTCTCGAGAAACTAAGCGGAAGCGCGTGTTCGAAAAATGCTCAAATCCCGACTGCGGTTTGCCGTTTGACTACCGCGAAGGCCGACTGATTCGATTCTCCTCGGCAGACGTAAAGTCTGCCGCAGGGCAACCTAAAGTAGACTTTTTCTGGGTTTGTCGGTCACGCGGGGAAAACTGATCCGCTCTTCGATCGCGTCGAGATGATTTCGCATGGTTTATCTGGATGAGTCGAACCCGACGAGAGTCGAGTAGCTTTCCTACTTCCAACGATTGGAGCTTCTATGGGTCAGGGCCGAGAAACAGCAGCCGAAATCACGGAAAACCCGAAACGGCCTTTCCCTGTGGTACCCACTACAAAGATTCTGGCATTAGGCCGATTCACGTCTCCGCCGACGGCTGAGCAACTCAAGACGATATTTCCAAAGGAGGTGCCAGATACACTTCGTCTTTACCTCGCTGGAAAGATCGACCAATGGTGGGCTCGTCAGGATCAAAAGGGTCCCGTCTTCCTGATGAATCTAACGTCGGTTGAAGAAGCACGCACCATCCTTGAGAAGCTGCCGTTGGGCCAAGCTAAGCTCATGGAATTCGAATACGTCGAGCTCAGTCCGCTGACCCCGCTTCATTTGCTCCTTAGGGAAGGCCGGGCGAACCCCAACACGTAGTTTCTCGTTTCGATTGTGGCGTCCTCGAGGCACGTCACCTTGCTGGCTGCATGAGGGCGCCAAATGGTCTGATCGATGACCTTTAGGATTGAGACAGTGGCGCGAGGGAGAGTTGCGGTCTTCACCCTATGTGGCCGAATCGAAAAACAGGCGATAGCCGAGTTGAGGAGACTTTTCGAACTCCAAACGGACTACCACGACATCGCTTTAGATCTGAAAGACGTAGGCGTGATCGATCGTGACGTAATGCACTTTTTCATTTGTTGTGAAGCGGCTGGCGTGAAGCTTGAAAACTGCAAACCCTATATTCGCGAATGGATGGAAAGAGAAAAGGAGTGAGTGGCAACGACGTGGCAGTGACGCACTTGTCGTTCACCCAGAATGAAATAGAAATTAAAAGTAGAGACGGAATAATGAAAGATTTGTGGGTGGAGAGCGGGTCGGGTCGAATCGGCTGTCTACTAACGCAGACCGGAATGCAATATGAAAGGCAAGCTGAAACTCAAAGGAGGATGCATACAAATGAAAAGCACAGACAAGGCAGTAGAAGTCTCCGTACAGACCACGAGGACCAAGTTTGATGGGGTCCTACTGACTATACGCTCGCGTAAGTCCTTCCTTGAGGTTACTCAGGCGATTGAGAAGGCCCTGCCGCGCTTCCACATCCCCAAGTTGATGGAGTATGTGACGCACGGGGATCGCGCGGGTGTCGAAGCGTATGTCGACTCCACTTCCAAGCCATTTTCAATCTTCTGGGATTTTGAACAGGGTTCCACAATGCGCCTTGCTGGGATTCCCATCGAGTCAAAGTTTTACCTCATCGGGAACGCTGTCATCGCGCGTGGCCTGTTTGAGTACAGCGGTGCCTCAGGTCTGGGCGCTCCCGTGCGTATCTGCGTTTCCCAGCGGGACGGGGAGCAGACACGGATCGATATGGACGATCAGTTGTCATTTTTCAGCAAATTCCCAGAGATGAAGCCGTCGTCTGTGCCCGCTCTGCTCAACGAAAAACTGACACAGTTCTTCCAGGAGATCGCTGCATAGGAAGGCCCGATGAGATTGCGTCCCTGGCTTGTTGCCTGGAGATTTTCCAAGCTCCCGAGTGCGCGAAGCACGAGGGAGGTGAGCCACGGCGCGCGGCCCGGTGGCGTCGGTCCCTTCTCTGAGGCTGTTGATGTTTTCGCTCGCACGATCCAATGCGAAGCGCCCTTCCGGGTAGTGCTCTTTACTAAGCACAGGGGCGCGCCGAGTGTGCCGGTCATCTGAGGTGAAACCAGAAAGGGAGGAAATACGTGAAAGATCCAGCGAAAGTTGAGATGAACGCCTGTGGAGGTGACGACGGCTGGCGCCGCGCCAGAAGAAGGTTACTTCAAAGATGGGCATCGTTGACCTGGAAGCTGCACCGCAAAGAATTCTTCCCGAGGTTCGAAATGAACCTAATTGTGCTTTGCTTTTTCGCTGCTCTCACAGCGGGCGCTCAGAGCACGACTGAACACCTGCCTGTAAACGACGCTGAAAAAATTGCGGACGCACTGCGAGCCGCACCAAACTTCATAACCGACGGCGCGACTATCGTGGATCATCCAGCCAGCAACGGCGGTGAATTTCGAGTTCTCCTTAAGGGTACTAGTGAGTGGACCTGCCTGCCGGGTCCACCACCCGGCTCCAAGCAAGACGACCCGGGATGTTTCGATAGAGTTTTCTTTCAGTGGATAAAGGATGGCCTTGCCGGACGGCCGCAGCACGTCGATAGACTTGGCATTTCCAACATGTATATGGGTCAATGGGTGCCGGGCGCGTCCGGCGGGGAGTTTCATGTGGGACCCCACATTATGGTTATAACTCCCCATCCTGAATATTTGCAGGGTTTCACTCGCGGAGGGTGGAACGGCACATACATCATACATTTGCCCGGCCCTGATCAGGCCGATAAATGGTTTTTGGTTATACCAATTCAGCCAGCTGATAAGCAGTGAGGCTGAGATGCACTTGTGGTTCGGCCGGAACGAAACACAAATGAAGGAAATACGGAGCAGTAGAAGTCCCAGCGTACCTCGCGAAGCCCAATCAGGGCCAAACGGAAGAAGGTTCTCCCTAAGCTTCGACGAACAACAGCGATCCAATCACTGACAAGAGGGAGACGGATATGTCATCGAAACCGAAGAGAATTGGAATTGCAGAGCCCCAAACAACCTTCGGCCAGGCAGTGACTGGAGAGGTGTCGGTGGAGAATGTGGTGGGTGACGAGCAAATTAGACTTCGCGCATACGAAATCTATCTCGAACGCGGTAAAGGGCCAGGACTTGAGTTGGACGATTGGCTCCAAGCTGAGCGCGAACTCGAAGGTGGGGCGATGTAGCGGACGCAAGCGGGCTCGATTAGGCATCGGGCTGGCATTCTTGCTACAAGGACCGTTATGAGCGATAGTGACAGAGATCGAGAGATCAGCTTCGACGAGCACGCGCGGGCGGTCGCAGCGTCAAGGAACTGCCTAAATTCTATGCCAGGGATTTCTCGCCGCACTTTCCTCGTGGGTGGGACTACCGTTGCCGCAAGCCTGCTCCTGCGTGGAATCGTTGAAGCGGAAAGCTCTGGAGGTAGCCTCAAGGAGTACGACATCGCTACTAATGGCATCTCCTTGCACGTAACTGAGCAAGGAGAAGGACCAGCCGTGCTCTTCTGCCACGGGTTCCCGGATACCTCCTATACGTGGCGCCAGCAGATGAAAGTGATTGCCTCAGCCGGCTATCGAACGATTGCTCCCGATATGCGTGGCTACGGGCGCAGTTCAGCTCCGGCGGATGCAAGCTCGTACACGCCGTTGCAAACGACGGGTGATTTGGTTGGTTTGCTCGATGCGTTGAAGATACCCAGCGCTGTTCTCGTGGGCCACGACTGGGGTGCATCTCATGCTTGGGGCGCAGCGCTGATGCGTCCTGATCGATTCAAGGCGATATTCTGCCTGGGCGTGCCTTACGTTCCGCGTGGCGACGTGAGCGTCTTCGAGAAAATGCGGAGTTCCGGCCATCAAAGCGACTTCTACATGTTCGAACAGATGCGACCAGAGGCCGATCAAATTTGGGCCGACGCGGCGGTGACAATTCCAGGGATTCTGTATTGGGCGTCGGGTTCTGCACCCGCTGACAAGCGTTGGAGCCCTATGGATCCTAGACGAAGCCTTCATCGTCCGGCTCCCGGGCCGTTGCCATCATGGGCGGAGCCGGATTACGTCGCTCATAACGTCACCGAATTCCGCCGTACCGGGTTTCACGGTGGCCTGAACTACTATCGCGCCGCTGAACTGTACTTCGGTCTGTCCGCCGCTTGGAAAGGAGCAAAGATCACGCAGCCTTCCTTTTTCATTACCGGGAAAGCAGATGGAATGAGGCAGCTGTATCCACTCACCACGGACGAACTCCGCGTGGGCCTTCCTGGCCTAGTGGGGAGTTCCGAACTGGACAACGTGGGCCACTGGACACAACACGAAGCCGTTGCCGAGGTCAGCGACCAGCTCGCGAAGTTCCTGCGCACGGTAAGCCACATTTAGCGCGCGGCCGAAAGCCCGCGGTAATTTGTTTGACGCGGACGCGGGAAGGCTCGACTTCCTCGGGGATCACCTCAACCACTTCGAACATGATGCGCGTGCGCCTTTCAATTCCGCTCCTAGACGCCACGAGACTTTGAGACATTGGCCCAACGAAAGAGCATCACGCTCAACGGATGTTAGAGTCTCTCGACAACCCGATCTGGTTCGCGCTGACGACGGAACACCGGCTCCTTGCCCGCTCGCACGGCCTTGCGCGCCGATATCCGCCGGATGTTTCACCGCTGGCGGCGTTGCTTCATCCCACGAATGATGGATTCGCCGATTTACAGCGGCTGGTCGGTCCCGGCGAGCACGTCGCGCTATTTACCGCGAGTTCAATTGACGTTCCTGGCTACTGGCGAGTCGACCGTTCTCGGTGGATCGACCAGATGATTTGTGACCCTTTACTGTCCCGTCCGCCTGTGACGCCGCTTCCACTCGGGACGGCGGACGTTCCCGAAATGCTGGAACTCACCGCTGCCACCGAGCCCGGCCCGTTCTTGCCGCAAACAATCCTGATGGGAAGCTATTTCGGGATACGCGCGTGCGATGGGCGGTTGGTCGCAATGGCCGGCGAGCGATTACAATCCACTGCATTTGCGGAAATCAGCGCAGTGTGCACTCATCCCGAATTTCGCGGCCGTGGATATGCGCAGGCCCTCGTAACATTCCTTACAGCCCAGATTCAGGCAGCGGGAAAGACCCCTTTTCTTCATGTCAAGTCTGAGAACGGCGCAAAAGTGGTTTATCAAAAAATTGGATTCCGTTTACGTGCCGCAATGTACCTAACCGTGATTTCCGTCCGCTGAAGGCGTCGCGTTACTTGCGAAACGTATCGTCTAGCTGATTCAGAAACGTCAAACGACGAAGAAAAAACTCAGACGAGGTGCCCACAATGGTTGGCTCCGTACCACGCCCTCCAACCCGCTACCCGAGAAGTGATTGCTCCTACTACCGCAGGCTTGAAAAGTCTCATAAGTTTTCCGTTCGCATCATTCGCGCTACCTGCTTGGCAAGACAGCATCAGGTTAGCGAATACGTAGCACTGCTAATTCAAACTGTCTCGCTAAGAATTCACGCCGCGGCTTCGCTAACCCCCGGAGTGAACCCTCATCGTGAGACGGTCACTGCAAACACCTTGGACATCCCGCGCCTATCTGATGGGCCTTGAACCGGTAACGAGGATATCGACAAGTCTCCTGGCGCTTTGCTGCCAGTCAGGGCTGGTTGTCACGCTGGCGACGCCCACTAGAGCGCGAAGCAGATCCATAGCATCAAGGTCCTTCCGTATGTCGCCGCTCTTGATCGCGCGCTTCACCAGGGAGCGAATCGCTTCCTGCATCTGAGCATAGGAAGCCGCGAACACTTTCTTGTGATCGCCGACCAACGTATTGAGCGCAGGGGCGATGAGTTGTTTTGCTGCGATGGCATCAACGAAGAGCAGCAACCAGGCTCGCAACGCTTCGATCGGCGCCATGGTTTGGGCGAACTTTCGCTCTGCTGCGGCTAACTTTTCCAGCGCAGACCGATAAACCGCCTGTAGAAGTTCCTCGCGCGTCGGAAAGTGGCGATACAAAGTCCCCGGCCCAACACCCGCTTGTTTGGCGATGTCGTCCAAGCTGGCATTTGCGCCCGACCGCGTGAACGCCTCCTTGGCGACCTCCAAAAGGCGTTCGCGATTCTGCTGCGCGTCAGCCCGAGGCTTTCGCTGGGCAGGTTGTGACCGTTTCGTGGGCATATCAAAAAAGTCAAAAAAACTTGCAACCGGAGAGCATCTCCGGTTATCTTATCTAGTGCGGAGACACTCTCCGTTTTATGCGAGCCGTAGCCGCTTGTCAATAGGCAAGCGGACCGACGGGAGGAGAAAAACATGGCGAAGGCGTTTGGAGCTACAACAACCACAGAAGATGTTTTGTCCGGTATCGATCTACACGGTAAGCGAATCCTGGTGACAGGCGTTTCGGCTGGGCTTGGCACAGAGACGGCTCGGTCACTCGCCGCCCATGGCGCAAACGTAATTGGCACCGCCCGTGATTTAGCCAAGGCTGAAGCGGCGACAGCTCAATACGAAAGGACGCGGCGGCGAAAGGGGGAAGCTTCGGACTCGTCGAACTCGATCTGGCCAGTCTTGCGAGCGTCCGAAGCTGCGCCGATCAACTGCTGCGAAAGGGCGACCCGTTCGATGTGATCATCGCCAATGCAGGTGTGATGGCCACGCCGTTTACCTATACGACCGACCGTTTCGAGATGCAGTTCGGCACCAATCATCTGGGCCACTTCGTCCTTGTAAACCGGATTGCAAAGCTTCTTCGTCCAGGCGGACGGCTCGTGAACGTGGCCTCTTCAGGCCACCGCTTCTCGAATGTGAACCTTGACGATCCCAATTTTGAGAGAACTCCGTATGATCCCTTTTTGGCGTACGGCAGATCGAAGACCGCAAACATCCTTTTTGCAGTTGCCTTTGACCAACGCTATCGTTCACGCGACATTCGTGCCGCTGCTGTCCATCCTGGGGTAATACAGACGGAGTTGGGCCGCCATATGGATCCGGCTATGTTAAAGGCGATGATGGACCAATTGGAAAGACAACTTGCCGCAGAGGGTAAGACCTCTTTCCCGTGGAAGACGATTCCTCAGGGAGCAGCAACTTCGGCCTGGGCAGCGGTGGTTGCTCCGGCCGAGGAGATCGGTGGGAAATACTGTGAGAACTGCCATTTAGGTCAGGTGGTCCCTGAAGATGTTGCGATTAGCCCCACAAGCGAAGGAGTCCGTGCTTATGCACTTGATCCCAACGCTGCGGAGGCGCTTTGGAAGAAAAGCGAAGAAATGGTTGGAGAATCTTTCTAGCCGTTCGTATGTCGTACGCAAGAAAGATCAAAAAAGCGGATCAAGAAAAGGGGAAAACACAATGACCAAACAGACGAAACTTGGTGGAAGCTTTACACTTCACGGCACCCCAATCAAGCTGGTCCGTATGGGTTACGGCGCGATGCAGCTTGCGGGCCCTGAAATATGGGGGCCTCCACGAGGCGTAGACGCCGCGATTGCTGTCCTGCGAGACGCCGTCGCATCTGGCGTCAACCATATCGATACCAGCGACTATTACGGCCCGCATGTGACCAATCAAATCATCAAAAAGGCTCTACATCCCTATCCGGATGACTTGGTCATTGTGACGAAACTGGGTGCCCGACGAGGCGAAGACAAGTCATGGCTACATGCGCTTTCGCGTCAAGAGTTGATTGACGGCGCTCACGACAATCTTCGGAATCTCGGTGTCGATGCGCTCGACGTTGTTAACCTTCGAGTCGGCGGAATGATGGCACCCTCGGAAGGATCCATCGAGGAACCCTTGACCGTGCTCGCCGAGTTGAAGCGTCAGGGACTGGTTCGTCACGTCGGCCTCAGCAACGTCATACCCCGGCAACTGCAGGAAGGTCAGAGAATCACAGAGATCGTTTGCGTCCAAAACCTCTACAATCTGGCACATCGCGATGACGATGCCTTCGTAGATGCTCTCGCGAAGCAAGGCATAGCTTATGTCCCGTTCTTCCCGTTGGGGGGATTCACTCCATTACAATCGTCGGAACTCGATCGTGTAGCGTCGTCCGTCGAAGCAACTCCGATGCAGGTCGCGCTTGCCTGGCTTCTTCAGCGGTCTCCTAACATTCTGACGATCCCCGGCACCTCTTCTCTAAACCATCTCCGAGACAACCTCGGCGCGGCAACACTCGAACTGCCCCCGGATGCGATCGCTGCGCTCAACGCCATTGTCAAAACTGTTCGGGCAGCAGCTCAGTCCACGCAATAATTTCGTATTCCGATAACTTGACGAAAAGGTGCGATTTATGAAGATTTTTGTTACAGGAGCAACGGGCTTTGTTAGTTCTGCCATCGTTCGAGAACTCATCGACGCGGGGCATCAGGTGGTCGGTCTTTCTCGCTCGGATGCGGGCGCCAACTCTCTTATCGCGGCTGGCGCCCAGGTGCACCGGGGGGATCTTAAAGACCTCGAAAGCCTGCGCACCGGAGCAGCGATGTCCGATGGCGTAATTCACACGGGCTTTATCCACGACTTCTCGAACTTCGCAGAAAACTGCGAAATCGACAAGCGCGCGATCGAGGCTCTCGGCGCGGCTCTCGAAGGCTCCGGTCGGCCACTGCTTGTCACCTCCGGGCTTGCGGCGGTGGCGGAGGGGCGGACGCCTACCGAGGAAGATGCTCCTCGCCCTCCTTCTCCCGCGTATCCCCGCGCCTCGGAGGCGACGGCTGAGACGTTGCTGAACCGTGGCGTGCGCATGTCGGTGGTGCGACTTCCCCAGGTTCACAACACCTTCAAGCGAGGTCTCGTCACCTATGCAATCGCGGTGGCTCGCGGGAAGGGTGTGTCAGCGTATGTGGGCGACGGACTCAACCTCTGGGCGGCCGTGCACGTCCTCGACACCGCCCGCCTTTACAGATTGGCGCTCGAGAAGCAGCAAGTAGCCACCAGAAATCACGCGGTCGCTGAAGAGGGAGTACCGTCCAGGGACATTGCTGAGGCCATCGGCCGCGGCCTGAAGGTGCCGGTCGCTTCCAAGTCCACCGAGGAGGCAGCAGCTCATTTCGGCATGATAGGGATGTTCATTGGTCGCGACCTTATCAGTTCGAGCGTGCAAACCCAGCGACGACTGGGATGGCGCCCAACCGAACCCGGACTCATTAAGGATCTCGACCGGGCGCACTATTTCGCGGCTGAACGACACGATAGCGGTCTGCGGTTCGAGTCCGCACGGGAAGGTTCAGAAGGATCTCGACATCGCTGAGTATAAGGACCCCCAGCACGATCCGATGATCCCGCATGTCATCGTCCTCGAACCTGGTCTCGTTATATTCAAGATCTACAACGGCTACTGGTTTTTTGACCGACCGACCATCGAAGAGCTTCGGCAAGACTTGCGTGCCGTGCTGAAGAAATGCCGTCCGGACTGGGACATCTCTGACCCCGAACTGAAAGCCGCCTGGGAACGCGGTGAACATAAGCGCTTCTATCCCTATGGCAAAACCTATGGGCAGGTGCTTCGGGAGCAAGAGTAATCCGATAGTTTCGCCGCTTGTGAGAGGCCCGAATGAACAGTGCGATTGTCGCGGAATTCTTCATCCCATTGGGGTTAGCTTTGAGCGACGGCCGCCCCTTCGGGTGGTTATATGATTCAGAAACTGTCTCAGAGAGTTCGATGGCCGCGGAGCGACGTGGCGCGGAGTTAGAATCCGAGGCACAACATGGCCTGGCAAGCTAACGCCGATTTTTCTCAGCGCGGTCTAAGACCTACAATCTACAAGGGGCCGTTGGCGTTCTTCCATTGATTCTCGGGCGGAATGACAGTGAGCACGTCCCAATGTTCCGCAATCTTGCCGTTTTCGACTCGAAAAAGATCGTAGTTTGCAGTGGGCGGTTCGGTGCGTGCCTCGACCAGGCAGAGGACGAAATTGCCTTCCGCGATGTAGCGACGCGGGATCAGCACCGGGGTGTCTCCGGGCTTTTCCACCTGGGAGACGCGCGCTTTCATTCGTGCCACTCCATCACCAACTTTAGAGGCGTGCTGGCTGTAATGATCACCTTCGATGAATTCGTCGACACGATCAAAGTGCAGCTCAACAGTTACGACCTGCTTGAAGTTTCGAACGAGAGTTCGATTCGCCTCCGTCCGTTCGCGATCGATCACCGCAGTCGGGCCGTCCACCTGGGTATGCCCGGACTGATTGGGACCGGTCTCGGGAGTTTGTCCACCCCAGTGTTCGACAATTTTGCCGTCTTTGAAGCGAAACAGGTCAAACGCTATAACCGGTCCTGAAAAGCCGGGCCAACTTTCGTATTTCGAATGAAGCATGACGATGTCACCATCCACGACCGTACGATAGATCGTGATGTTGGTCGCCGGAGAATTCGTAACTGCCGTCACGAAGGCCCTGAGGCCAGACAGTCCGTCGGCGATATTCGGATCGTGTTGCACGAATTGATCTGAAAAAAAACGATCAATTGCGGTGGAATCTCGATTTCGAAAAATTTCGATCATCGCCTGGCGAGCTGCCGCACCCAGGTCGGGAACAGCCGAGTGATGCCCCGTTTGAGCCCGCGCAGGTGCCGAATCGGACAGCAGATACACGATTCCAAACAGAGCGGCGAGACTTGACCACACCATCAGTCGTCTGCGATTTTCCAGTTCCATTACTGCACCTCCCGGCAGATGTATCTATATTCCTATGTTCTGGGAAAGGAAGTTCGAACGGCACAATTCAGCTTACGGCAGCTTGTCGAAAAACATATAGAGGGCGGCAATCCGACCCTCCCGTGAAATGATGAAATCAGTCCCGGCGTAAGCCGGCGCCTCCCCAGGGCGGCCCGATACCCATCGGACCCTTCCCGCATCGCCCGATTCCTCGGGCTCAGCAATTAGCTGATATCGAAACTCAGGGTGAGTAGCCTTGATGGCGCCCGCGACGCGATCGATCTCGTCGCGGCCACGAATGGCGCCCTTGCTGGGATCGTGGAACACGCCATCTTCGGCCCAGAGCTCGTCGATGGCCGCGCGCCGACGCGCGGGATCGTTTTCACCGAAGACGTCGCGAAGATTTCGGACCAGTAAGTTCGATATGCTGTTGGACATGGCTCGTCTCCTCAATATTCAAAAAAACCACGAAAAATTGTCTTCCGGATGGTTATCAACCTCACCACTTACGGTTCTTGCTCCATCGAAAGCGCGCCTCATCCTCTCCGGTATAGTCGGGATCGAGATAGATGTGCAGGCTCGATATTCGGCCATCTCTAAACTTGAAGACGTTGCAGAAACGGCCGCCGGGAGTTTTGCCGCCTGCCCACGACTTACCGGACATTCTGCCCTGTGACGTGCCTTCAACGATGAGATAGTCGGCTGAAGGAATGAAATTCAAACGGTCATAGTCGTGTTGAATGTATTCCAAGACGCCTTCGAATCCTTTAACCATTTCAAGAAACGAATTCCGTCCAAATCC
>Ga0070766_10001468_pt1 | contig 11527 bp, 9 predicted proteins | sample HubBroMetageWFT6_FD_69782 | JGI IMG/M metagenome (GOLD analysis project Ga0070766, IMG submission 69782) | Warmed and freeze-thawed soil microbial communities from the Hubbard Brook experimental Forest, New Hampshire - Hubbard Brook CCASE Soil... | ecosystem: Environmental > Terrestrial > Soil >... | reverse complement strand
CTGTATCTCTGTGGTGAACCAGCTTTTGAACTAGCTACCCTTGTAAGCGCTTCCCACCTTGATTCCGCGAAATCTCGACGGCGCCGCGCCATGTCCCGTGCCCATCACCTGCTGCGGCTGTCCCTTGCCACAGTTCGGCGTACCCCAGAGCGTCCACTCATCGCGCGAGCAGATCGCATCCAGCGAATTCCAGAACTCCGTCGTGATGCCGGAATACGAAGGGTTCTTCACCATGCGCACACGCTTGCCGTGCTTGATCTCCCAGCCAATCTCGCAGCCGAATTGAAAGTTATAGCGGCGGTCGTCAATCGACCACGAACGATTGGTCTGCATCAGGATGCCGTGATCGGTGGACGCGATCAGCTGTTCGAGTGTCAGCGGCTTTACGCCGGGCAAGAGACTGATGTTAGTCATCCGGATCATGGGCAAACGGTTCCAGCTTTCAGCGCGCAACGTTCCGCCGGAGCGATTCTCGCCGATGGTGTGCGCGGTCTCGCGCGAACTGAGGTAGCCGGTAAACAATCCATTGGTGATGATCGGCGTGCACTGCGCCGGAACGCCCTCATCGTCGAAGGCAAACGTTCCCAGGCCCGGCCCGTGCTCCTGGCGCGCGTCCGCGACCACATTCACCATCTCGCTGCCATAGCGCAGAGTGCGCAGCTTGTCGAGTGTAAGGAAGGAAGTGCCCGCGAAATTCGCCTCCATGCCCAACACGCGATCGAGTTCGATGGGATGCCCGATCGATTCATGAATCTGCAGCCCCAGCTGAGAGCTGTCGAGAATGATGTCGAACGCGCCTTCGGGGCATTGTTCAGCTCTATGCAGCGCAACAGCTTCTTCCGCGATGCGGCGCGCGTTCTCGACCAGCTTCAACTCATCTATCAGCTCATAGCCCCTGTTCTGCCACTGTCCGCCGTAAGAATTGGGATAAGACCGTTTCTGAATCTCGTTGTCCGCAAACACATACGCAGCGTAGCCCGCGCCTGCCGAATACTTCGTCTGATGAATATCAGTTCCCTCCGACGATACGAACCATTGCTCCTCGCGATTGAAGTTGAGGTTGGTCTCGGCCAGGGTAATGCCGGCAACGGCACGAAGTTCGGAGTCGATATTCAGTAGAAGCGCAATGTTCTGCTCGACTGAGATCGAGAATGGATCGATCACATGCGGCGTGGTCCACTCCGCAAGGACGGGCTTTTCGGGAGCGAGGAGGACATCCTTCTGCTTCACTTGCGCTGAGGCCCGGGCAATCTCAACTGCGCGGGCCGCGGTGGCTTCAACCCCAGTACGCGAAAGGTCCTCGGAGGCGGCGAATCCCCATGCGCCATTGGAAAGCACGCGCACGCTCATGCCGGCAGACTCAGCGTCAGACGCGCTGCCGACCTTGCCGCTCTTCGTGGTGAGCGCGCGGCTTCTCTGGCCGACGATGCGGGCATCGGCATAGCTTGCGCCGCGCATCGTGGCAACATTCAAGGCCCAGCTGGCAATTTCCTTCATGCGGAGATTCAAATTTACCACGGAGGAGGGATCATGTGGCGCGGGCGCCTTCGCCCGCGAAATGTAACCGCGAAACACAGTCGATGACGCCCTAAGGCGTGGCACGTGCGACATCCAGCGCTTTCCTCACCGCGAGCAGCTCCTTCAACACTTCACGCAACTTCGTGGACTCCAGCGCATTAGCTCCGTCAGACTTCGCCTCTTTGGGCCTGTCATGCACTTCCAGAAAGACGCCATCCACGCCGGCGGCGACTGCAGCGCGCGCCAGCACCGGAATGAACTCAGGCTGGCCGCCACTAACGGCGACCGCGGCGTTGCCATCGTCGGCCTGAGCAGAAGGCAACTGGACGGAATGCGTCGCGTCGAAAACCACCGGAGCAAACTTGCGCATGATCGAGAGCGAGCGCATGTCGACGACCAGGTTGTTATAACCAAAGCTGGTGCCGCGCTCCGTGAGAAAGACTTGCGAGTTGCCTGCCTGGCGGCACTTCTCGACCGCATGCCGCATGTCCCAGGGCGAAACGAATTGTCCTTTCTTAATGTTCACGGCGCGGCCGCTGAGCGCCGCCGCCACCACGAGATCCGTTTGCCGGCAGAGAAACGCCGGTATCTGGAGCACGTCGACGACTTCCGCAACCTTGGCCACATCCGCCACTTCGTGAACGTCAGTCAGTACCGGCAGCTGAAGGTTGTCTTTGATTTTTCTCAGAATTCGCAGACCTTCCTTGATTCCGGGTCCGCGATAGCTGCGAATCGAGGTGCGATTGGCTTTGTCGTAGCTGGCTTTGAAGATGAAAGGAAAACCCAGCGCTCGGGTCACGCCCTTGATGATCTCAGCCATGCGAATGGCGTGTTCTTCGCTCTCGATCACGCAGGGGCCAGCGATGAGGAAGAGATTCCCAGAGCCAATGTGGACTTCGCCGACTTGGAAGGAAGAAATCAAGAGCGAAAGCTTAGTCTACCGTCGAGTTACTTTTTCCGGACGATGAAACATTTCTACCGCCGCAGTCTCTTTCTGCGCCCGGCGCTTCGAGCCGTGCTCATACGCCGCCGCAATAAACGTGCTGAACAGCGGATGCGGCTCCAGCGGTTTTGATTTGAACTCGGGATGAAACTGGCATCCGATGAAGTGCGGATGGTCAGGCAATTCGATCATCTCGACGTAAGTGCCGTCAGGCGTTGAGCCTGAGATTCGCAGCCCCGCGGCCACCATGGGTTCCTCGTATTCGCGGTTGAATTCATAGCGATGGCGGTGACGCTCGCTGATTTCAAGCTTGCCGTAGATCTTGTGGGCCAGAGTGTTGGGCTCAATCTTGCAAGTCCACGCGCCCAAACGCATGGTGCCGCCAAGTTCTTCCACGCCGCGCAACTCGCGCAGCTTGTAGATCACTCGATGCGGCGTCGCCTGATCGAACTCGCTCGAATTCGCATCCGCCAGTCCTACGACATTGCGGGCAAACTCCACGCAAGCGGTCTGCATTCCCAGGCAAATGCCAAAGTACGGAACCTTATTCTCACGGGCGTAGCGAATCGCGATCAGCATCCCTTCAATTCCGCGCTTGCCAAAACCGCCCGGAACCAGCAACCCGTCATAACCTTCGAGCTGCGCTTCGATGCTGCTCTGGTCGCTAGTCTCGAGGCCCTCGGCCTCAATCCAGTTCAACTGAAGCTTCAGATTGTGCGCCAGCGCACCGTGCACCAGCGCTTCCTTCAGCGATTTATAAGAATCTTCATACTCGACATATTTGCCGACGATTCCAATCGTGACCGTGTCCTTGGGGTTGTAGACGCGATGCACAATGTCTTCCCACTTCGATAGGTCGCGATCCTTCGCTTCCATCCGCAGATATTTGAGGGCCAGCGTGTCCACGCCTTCGTTTGCGAACACTAGCGGCACTTCATACACCGAAGCCACGTCTTTCGCCGTGATCACGGCTTCTTCCTGCACATTGCAGAAGAGCGCGATCTTCGACTTCAGCTCCTTGGCAAGAAAACGATCGGTACGGCAAAGCAAAATGTCAGGCTGAATTCCAATGCTCAGCAGTTCCTTCACTGAGTGCTGCGTGGGCTTGGTTTTCAATTCCTGAGCCGCGGCAATGAACGGCACCAGCGTCACGTGAACGAACAGCGTATCCTCGCGCCCCAGTTCCTGGCGCATCTGGCGAATCGCTTCCATGAACGGCAGCGACTCGATGTCTCCTACCGTGCCGCCGATTTCGACGATCGCAACATCCACGTCCTGCGCCACCTTCTTCATTGCCGCCTTGATTTCATTCGTCACGTGCGGAATCACCTGCACTGTCTTGCCCAGATAATCCCCGCGACGCTCCTTCGCGATGATCTGCTCATAGAGCCGGCCCGTGGTCCAGTTGTTGTCGCGAGAAAGTTTGGCGTGGGTGAAGCGCTCGTAGTGGCCGAGATCGAGATCGGTTTCGGCGCCGTCGTCGGTCACGAAGACCTCGCCATGCTGAAACGGCGACATCGTGCCGGGGTCGACGTTGAGATAAGGATCAAACTTCATCAGATTGACCTTCAGCCCGCGGCTTTCCAGCAGGCAGCCGATCGAAGCCGCCGCCAGTCCCTTGCCCAATGAAGACACAACTCCGCCTGTTACAAAGATGTACTTTGCTGGCATCTCTTCCTCGTCCTAAATTGTGTTTGAAAGATTGTGCAGGTGGGGTGCACGATCAATTATGCCAGAACATGCCTGTGGAAACAAACAGAAGAATGCGCGTGCGTTGACTATCCCGGTAATGTGGGCGAAAATGATTTGAGTACTTCCCTCGGGAGTACTTCCCTCAACCCCGGTTTATCGGGCGTTCGGCTTTTTGCCTTCAATCGTGGGCCTGTGGCGCAGCTGGGAGCGCGCTTCCATGGCATGGAAGAGGTCGTCGGTTCGATCCCGACCAGGTCCACCAAATCCCTCAACACCCCGTTCGTCAGGCGGTGGCGCTTTCATGACGTTGAAATGCAGCCCGAGCCAGGACAAATTGGCTAAGTTCCGGAGAGCCGGATGGGAATCGCCGACGCTGGCAAGAAAGCGCTTGCGAAATTCGGCCCGTTGAGCCTAACCGGCGAAACGAAATTCTTCTAAAACAACCGTTAAGGCGACTTGTGCTTTGGCGTCTTCGCGTTAAGCGTCGAGATCAGGCCCTCTGCTGCGGGAGGGACTGGCGTTTCGTGAGCAATCACAATATCCTTCGCCGAGATTTTCTCCCCGTAGATTCTCTTGTTTGCGTCGTTGTCAGGTCGGATGGTAGAACCCTCTAGCGATACGCCAGCAAAAAGGCCGCGCGCGCGTGAATAGCTCAATATTTCAGCACGCAATGTGACGTCAGTTTCTGCCGATGCGTCACGACCGACTGGTCCTGCCGCTGCCGACGCGTCCCCTCCGAGCTTCACTTTACTGCTCAGGATTCCATTCGCACCCCGATCATTCATCACCAGAAGGACGAAGTCAGTTGCTTGCCCGCCGATCTGGAAGCCTACGCTGCCACCCTCAAGAGCCATCATTGAGGGCGCGCCCCAGGGGCCGTTGAAATATTCGCCCGTTCGGCAGGTCATCGCACCGCGGCCATAGCTACCACCGACCACAAACGCGGCCTTGAGGACTGATGGAAAAACAACCACACAGTCGGCTTTATCGAGGAGATCTTGAGGAATGTCGTCGGGAATATTCAGAATCTCTATCAGCACCGTGCCGGCATTCTTCAGACGATCCTCGTCCTTTTCTTTGTCGTCTGCCCAACTGGTGCTTGCCAGCAACCATGCGCTCATCGCGCAGACCAATATCCTTTTCTTCATGACAGTCTCCTACGCATAACAATCTCCTACACCGGATATAGTTGCGGCGACCTCTACTTTGGTTGGCGGGTTTCTTGTGACGACCCAGCCAGAAAGCGACTATCCAGGTAAAGTTCTGTTCAGTCGGTTTCGCGGAAATCGTAAATTGATCTCCTTCAAGCGGTTACCAACCCATTTGGCGCATCCGCTCCAGGATGAGGACGCTGTAGTTATTCATTCGCTCGGGCCGTCGCTTCAGGGGAGCTGGCAGAATCGCGGCAAGCCGCGCCGCCTGTTCCCGGTCAATACCCCAAGCCGCGGTTCCGTCGTAGTAACGACACGCTGACTCTGCACCATAAATACCAGGGCCCCATTCGACCACGTTGAGATAGATCTCCAGAATGCGCCGCTTGCCGAGGACCAATTCGGCCACCGGTACCAGTGTGAACTCCGCACCCTTGCGGAGGACCGAGCGACCCGTTCCGAAAAGGAGGTTCTTTACAAGCTGCTGCGTGATGGTGGAAGCCCCGCGCGTTCGACCGCCTTCCAAATCGTCTTCGGCAGCGATTTGGATCTGCTGCCAATCGAAACCATGGTGCTGGTAGAAGCGCGCGTCCTCCGCGGCGATTACCGCGTTTTGGAGATCGGGCGAGATTTGGCCGAGCGGAATGAATTTGTATCGTTCGCGATACGGCTTATGGTGAATCCAGGCCTGCAAGCGGCGCTGTACATGCACCGCGGTCGTCGGTGGGTCGATCCACCGGAGGGCCACAATGACCAGCGCGGCGAGCGACCAAGCAAGCACCGCACCAATGACCAGCCATCGAACCAAGGATCGGAGAACACCCTTGCGAAATGGAGTCGGGCGTGTGTCCGGCTTTTCAATCACATTTCAGAATAATACCTGTGCTGGCTTGCCGCTGATGGCTGTTCTAGCACACCGGCAACTCCACCGGCAGCTCAGCACTCTATGCAGATGTCGCCCACTTCCACGATGGATCGGTGCGAAAAGGCGATCAGTGAGAATCGACCGGCCGGCGTCAATGAGGGTATGGCAATTTATCGCCAGCAAGTGGGCGTTCAAGCGCCTTTTGAGTAGCTTGGACAGAAGAAAGCCGCCTCGTGAGAGGCGGCTTCTTACTCTTGTTTCGAGCGGTCTCAAAGCATCATGGGGTCACGGTGAAGAGGGTGGAGAGGTCCGCGTTCCCGGCCCCCGTCCACACGCAAATCACTCCGGTGATCGCGTCCGCTGGAACGGTGGCCGTGATCTGAGTGTCGGAATCCAGGGTGAAAGTCGCCATCTTTTGGTCGTGGAAGGTAACTTCGGTCGCTCCCGTGAAGTTCTTTCCGGTGATGACCACGGTGGTGCCGACTGGACCGGATGTGGGCGAGAAGCTGAAGATCCGCGGCCGGGGAATGTTGAGGATCTCGAACACCGTACCCGCGTTGTAAGCGCCGCCCCCGGCCGTCGTGCCGTAGAGAGTGCCGGCAGCGTCGAGGACCAGACCAGCAAAGAGCTGGTCCCCATCATCGCCGGCGCCGAAGCTGTGCAGCAGGGTCTCGTCCCATACCCCACCCGCCGCGGGTTTCAACTTGTACACGGTTCCGCAGCGCAATGTATCATTTGAGCATATCGGCGTGGCGCCACCTCCGTACGACGCGCCGTAGAGGTTGCCGGCAGCATCGAAAATCACGCCGCCCTGTGGACCGGACGGGTCGGGAGGGAAACCGAAGTTATAGAGAATCGACTCGGTCCACTCCCCCCCAGCCGTGGGCGTCAATTCGAACACCGTCCCGCACCCCAACGCGCGGTCGATGCTGGCACCGCAATCACCCCCAAAATACGTGGTTCCGAAGAGGTTGCCCGCGGCACCGAAAATCAAGCCGCCCGAGGGACTGAATGCGGAGTAGTTGGTCATACCGAAGTTATACAGAATCTTCTCCGTCCACTCGCCAGCAGCCGTCGGCGTCAATTCGAACGCCGTCCCGCAGCTCCCGACGTCGGCGACGGCCGTGCAAAACAATCCGCTGCCGCCTCCGACGGTCGTGCCGAAGAGATTGCCCGCGGCATCGAAGATCAAACCGGCCTGGGGATTGACACCGTCTGTGCCGATGCCGAAGTTATGCAGAATCTTCTCCGTCCACTCGCCACCAGCCGTCGGCGTCAACTCAAACACTGTCCCGCAGTCGCCCGTCGTGCCGCCGCTGTATTGGCAGCTCTCGCTCGTGCCGCTGCCACCTGAGTACGTCGTGCCGTAGAGATTTCCGGAGGCATCGAGGATCAGGCCCGCAAGGGGACTGGCGCCGTCCCCGCTGCTGCCGAAGTTATGCAGAATCTTCTCCGTCCAGCCTCCGCCTGCTTTGGGTGATAACTCAAAGACTATCCCGCCGTTATTAGCGCCGCCGGCGGAGGTCGTCCCGTAGAGATTGCCTTCGGCGTCGAAGATCAGGCTAGACTGGGGTCTGACACCGTCTGTGCCGATGCCGAAGGTATGCAGAGTCTTCAAGGTCCAGGATCCACCGATTTCCGTCAGCTCGAACACCGTCCCGCCTCTGTGGCCATTACCAGGACCAATACCGGTTGTGCCGTAGAGATTGCCGGCAGCGTCGAGGATCAGGGCAGCAAGGGGGATCAACCCGGTCTGGCTGTCGGGGTTGAAGCTATACAACACCCTTTCTGACTGGGCGGCCGCGGGCGTGGCCGTCGTGAGCATGGTTACGGCAAAGATCGCCAATAGCGCGGCGAATCCGATGGAAAGTTTTTGGGTTTGCATGAGTGATCCTCCTCAGACCTTTTTAACGTGGCGAGTGGTTCTGCCTGAAACGCGACCCGGTTACTTATTAGAGGACGCAAGATGCGGCGCTCGACGATCGTGAGAGCCGATCCCGCAAGGGAAGGAGGGGTTAACAGTAGTCCGTTGGGATATGAGAGTCAAGGAGGATGCGGGAATCGACGAGTGTTGTAACCAGACGATTTACGCCCATTGAGGAATCGGGCTACGCTGGGTCAACGAGTTGCTCTGCTATGGGTGTGCTCTACCGCATAAAAGTGAGCAATATTGAACAGCGCCCTTTTGGGACCTCAGCCTAGGATTTCTCGATTATGCTTGATCAAAATGTCCGCCTCGCCGTCGAGCGACTACTCAATTCTCTCGCCACTACACCGACGCCCTCACAATGCGACAAATGCTCGTCCGCTCTGATCAGCGTGGACGCTACACTTTCCGCGCCGGGCGGAAGGACCTTCAATGTCCCCTTGCCAATGTGTCCCCGCTGCGATCTAGACTGCTAGGGCAAATGAGAGAGCTTGGGGCACGGCGCAGAGGAGGACACGCCCGCGTTCCTACAGTCGCCGCAAGTGGCGAATTCTAGGCGACAAATTCACGTCTAGGCACTTCGCGCACGGACACCTAAAAGCCCTGTCGCCCGGAAAAACAATATGGCCGCACTTTTCACAAATCTGCCGCCCATTGGAGAGAACCTTCATCGGCCTGAATCCCGTACCCAAAACACAGTAAGGGCAGCGAGGTTGTTTTGCCTTTTTCACTTGTCGCGGGCTTGGATACTCTCGCGCTGTGTTTGGGTTGCCGCTGACTTGCGCTGAAAGTTCAAGCACCGGAAAGCTGGTCGAAGCTTTCCCTCCTGGATCTAAACGAGAGTCCAGGGGCGGACTAAGCGACTCTGCCTGGAAGCCTTTTTGCTGTGGCGGAACTGGCCTTCTTCACAAGGATGGCGAACAACCGTTCTACTTGCTTCGTTTCTGCTGTCCGTTCCCTGCGAAGCTGTTGCAATCTTTGCTCGTAGTTGTGGGGCTCCAGTCTGTCGTGCAGCTTCATGAGAGGGGTTCCTAACGCCAGGGAGTCTAACATTTTCTCGTGACTCCTGTCAGCCGCATGAAGAGGCGGTCGTGAGGGTCGGAATGTCAAAAGCCTGACGCTAACCCATGACCGCCTGCTGCGGATGTTATTTGTATGATGTGTCTCATCGTAAGCGAGGCAACTGTCTTCGGCAATACGGCGGATTCCGTAGAAGCCGAAACACCTCCGCAAATTGCGTTTTTCGACACCAGAGATTTTGATGAATTCTGCACCCGCGTTTCGCGAATATCCTGAGACTCTGAGTTAACTAGGAGGGTCTACCCGCCTGCACTTGTGCTCGGCAAACTGCTTGCGAAGACTCTCTTGCGCATCGGCTGTCCTCTTCAGAGACTCCAGCGGGACCTTGAAAGTTCGCTCACAGTTCGTGCAGACCCCAACGGCCGGCACAGTGCCCAACCATTTGGTCACCCTGAGATTCGGCTTCGCCATTGTTTCTAGTTTCTCATTTGCGGCTCAATGAGTGTAATAGCGATTTTGCGACAGTTAGCAGCATGTTGGACACCCCGTGAAACGGGCCGCAAGTAGCGAAACCCCGAACACGAGCCTCGCGTAAGAGCTAGGGAACATCCACTTTGACCGCTGCCGATTTGCGGCTCTCTTCGCCTTCGATATTGACAGCTGTCGTTGCATAATAGTAGGTAGTGTTGTTCGCGACAGTGGAATCGCTATAGAGTGTCGAACCAATCAGGCTCGCGTTGATCTTCCTCCATGTCGTCCCATCTGGACCGCGATAGACGTTGTAGCCGCCGAGATGGTCCGATGTCGAACCCTTCCAACTCAAGTCCACGACATGATTGGCTGTAGCCTGGATGACGACCTTGTACGAAACTTGAGACACGTGTCCGCCGCACCCCGTGACCTTCACAGCGAAAGAGTAGGTGCCCGCCTTGGTCGGCGTTCCAGCGAGGTTCAACGACGTCGTCGTGCTGGACACCTTCGCGGTGACGCCTACTGGCAGCGCTCCGGATGCGATCACCCACTTATAGGGAGTGCAGCCGTCGCTAGTGTGGATAACCGCAGAGTAGCCGGTTTTTACCGTGCCGTTAGGTACGCTGGTAGTGGTGATGACAATGGTTGCTGCCACGTACCGGGACGCGAAGACGAGCAGCAGGAGGGAAAGTTGCCAATACTTCATGACTCCATGCTGGCGCGACTACGGGATTCCCAACAGATATGGAAGGTTCCAAGACCTCTCACTTGTGCATTCGGACTACTGCGAACCCCTTAGACTTACGTATGGGATAAGTTGGCAGCATGAAGTCACGCCCTGAAGTTCCGGTTTGGCCGATTCTCAATGAGTGTAAATCGCCTCATTTCGTCAATTGACACGGAGGCTTTGTAGTGGCAGCAGCACTTTAGGTCACGTTCCCTTTTGTTCTGCGGATGCGCCTGCGCCATCTGATTAAAGCGATGGCCAGCAGAGAAACGAACACGAAACACAGAAGGTTCGAACTGATCCTCAGGACCAACATGAGCATGCGTAGGCGGTAATTGGCCGCGCGGATTGCAACCGCCGGGATAGTGACGGACTGGCCCCAATTCATGGTCTTCAAACGAGGCAGGAAGCCCTGGCGCACGCAGCCTTCGAGGTTGTACACGCCGATGAGGTGTGAGAAATGGCCCGCGACAACCAAATCGCGGGAAAACCTGTTCCAATCGAGCACGGCAGGGTTTGCGGCGGGATCGCCATCGGTGCAGCAAATGACGATTGACTGCGCATCCGGGCCAAGCTTCCAGATGATCGCCGCTCCTGCAGGGCCCGCATAGCTTGTGTACAGCATCAGGACTTCCTGATCACCGCGAACGTCTACCGTACCCAACATCCGGTCCAGCAAAGACGAGTGGGCCTCGCGTTCGACCGGGAGGTACGGCAATTGATAGGTTTGGACGAAGTAGCCCCGGGATCGAATGTTCGCGATCAGAGCGGAATACGCTCGCTGTGGGCGGTACATGCGCTGAACGTCGACGGCGCGCCACAAGAGCGTCGTAAACAACCGCCACCAGTGGCCATTTAGAGACGCCAGCTCAGCGAAGTTGGGCTCGATGTCTAACCCCACTGCGTCCCACCGCAGGCCCTGTTCGCGGCTCCATGCGTCGAATGCTGCAAATCGTGCCGCGGCCTCTGGCGCGTTTTCCGCATTAAAGTAGAAACCCTGCTCCGGCGGCATCCCCAGTCCGGCGATTACCGGAATTCCTTCCCCGTTCAGCCGACGCACGAGTTCAGCACGCTCCGGAGTGAAGTCGACAATGGCGACCCCGAGCCCGGCGTGCAGGCTCTTCAGGTTCGCAATCACGTCGGCATTGGTCAACAGGGACTGCATCTGGCTCATACCGTGATCACAACAGGCAAACATGAGCTGCGGGGCCAC
>Ga0070766_10001467_pt1 | contig 11528 bp, 13 predicted proteins | sample HubBroMetageWFT6_FD_69782 | JGI IMG/M metagenome (GOLD analysis project Ga0070766, IMG submission 69782) | Warmed and freeze-thawed soil microbial communities from the Hubbard Brook experimental Forest, New Hampshire - Hubbard Brook CCASE Soil... | ecosystem: Environmental > Terrestrial > Soil... | reverse complement strand
CACGAGCAACGAAGGCCTGCCCACCGACAACCTCCGTCTCGATCTGCTCGACGAGATGGCCCACCGACAACTGGAAACCGTGCCGCTCACCGCCGAAGCTCCACCGCAAGACGTGGAGGCCGAAGCTAGCGCCAAGCAATGCGATTACATCCTGTACACGGTAGTCAGCCAGGTGAAGTCCCCGGGCAATGACAACGTCCCGCCCGCCTCACTTCCCAACGGCGTGACCCTCGACCCCGCAAAGTTCCAGGCTCTGTCCCTCGTGACTCTGTACAAAGTCGGCAAGCCAACGCCCGAGCTTAAAGACGCACCCATCGCCGCCGACGCCGAACAATTCGGAGTCAACGCTGTCATGGCGACTTTTCCCCTGGAGTCCGCAAAGGTCGCTCAACAGTTGGACGACGATGCCCATCCCAAAGCGCCCGCGAAGCCAACCAAGCCTCCAGTGAAGAAGCCTGCGCCCAAGCCACAGTAGGCGACCTGCAGTCGGTGGCCCACATCTGCTTCGCTTCGCAGAAATGGTCGGGTGGCCCATATTTGCCTTCGGTTGGCAAATGTGGGGTAAGCACGTCCCGCCCTCTCAGTGCTTCTTCTTTTCCATCTCGGCCAGCCGCGCTTTCACCATTTTCTTCAACAGCGCGTCCCGCAGAGGCTTGTCCACCGGAAACTGGATGGTTCCTTTCGACGTCGCGTACGCCTTGAGCTCATCCTTGAACTGTTCGATCACCGCGGCCGTCGGAAACACACTGCAATGCTTCGAAAACGCCGCGTACCAGATGACCGGCCCCTTCAGCTTGAAGGTTGGGACCCCATAGCTGATCGCTTCCGTCGTCCCTGCCGGCACAACCGACCGAATCACCGCGCGAACCTTCTCCAGGGTCGTTCGGGCCGGTTCCGGCACGCCAGCCAGATACTCGTCCACCGTTTGCTGAGCGACTTGTTTCTTCGGGGCCAACCCACGGCTATCGGGCTTCGTTGTTTTCATCCGGGTACTATCGCAAGCGTCTTCCCTTCACGTCAACCCGCGTAGTTCTGCACGACATGACATTATTGTTGCCACCCCCGTTTTCGCGACGCCGCCAACCCGTGTACGATCTCCCATTCAGGAGGATTCAATGGCCTCAAATCCGGCGACAGATTCTTCATTTCGCAACACCATCGCACCCTGGCTGTCGGTACGCGGCAGCGCCCGAGCTGTCGAGTTCTACAAATCGGCATTCGGGGCCACCGAGGCCTACCGCATGGAGGATCCCAGCGGGTCCGTGGTGGCAAAACTGTCCGTGGAGGGCGCGGAGTTCTGGGTGGGCGATGAGTCTCCTGAGCACGGCAACTTCAGCCCTGAATCTCTCGGCGGCTGTTCTGTTCGCATTATCTTTACCGTCGCCGATCCGGATGCCGTGTTCGCGCAGGCCGTCCGCGCAGGTGCCAAAGAGGTCTATCCCGTCGGCGAGGAATACGGCTGGCTCCTGGGACGCGTCGTCGATCCCTTCGGACACCACTGGGAGATCGGCCGTCCCCTCGCCGAATAGCCGCCCGGAAGATCCGATGCCGCCGGGCCTACTCTCGCCCATGAGACCTTTTGTCCGCCCACTACGTATACGAGATAGGAGACCTCCACCATGAAACTCACCGCGTTCATCCTCGCTCTCCTCTTCCTCGTCGTCCTCGCCGCCTGCGCCCCCGGCCCAAACGCTCTGAAAGGCACACCGACCGACAACAACTCCGTCGTCGGATTCTGGCTCGGCCTGTGGCAGGGATTCATCGCCCCATTCGTATTCCTCATCTCCCTGTTCAAGAGCGACCTCAACATCTACGAAGTCCACAACAACGGCGCCTGGTACAACTTTGGCTACCTCTTCGGCCTGATGTGTTTCTTCGGCGGCGGTGGCCACAAAACCGGACGACGGCGATAACCCTGGCACATCTGGACAACCCCACCGCCCGCTGCGCACCCCGTCACTTGCCCTGGTACTCGACAAACAGCTCCGGAAACTGCTGCTTCAACGCCTTGATCTTCGGCACGTCGCATACCTGGATGTATGGGATTGTCTTCATGATGCAGCGCGTAGTCCTGGTGGTAGTCTTCGGCGCGATAAAACCCCTTCAGCGGAGTGACCTGTGTGACGATCGGCTTGGGAAACACCTTGGCCGCATCGAGCTGCGCGATGTACGCCGTGGCAATTTGCTTCTGCTCGTCATCGCTATAGAAGATGACCGAGCGGTACGACGCGCCCACATCGGGTCCCTGGCGGTTGAGCTGCGTGGGATCGTGCACCACAGAAAAGAAGATGCGCAGCAGTTGGCCGTAGGTAATCCTCGACGGATCGTAAACCACCTCCACCGACTCGGCGTGCCCGGTGGTTTCGCTGGAGACCTGGTCGTACGTCGCGGTCTTCGCCGCGCCGCCGGAGTATCCCGCCGTAGTTTTCACCACACCCTTCACGCGCTCCAACACCGACTGCGTGCCCCAGAAGCATCCTCCCGCGAAGACGGCAGTTTGCTTGCCCGGCGCGGCGGCCAGGGGAGCGTCGATCTTGGCGGCGGGGATCGGCGCATTGGGCGGCGCAGCCTGCGTGGCAGTACAAGCCACCAGCGAGATGATGACGCTGAGACCCAAAACGAAAGGAAACAGACAACTGAGTTTCTGCACACTAGAAGTACGAAACCTCTCCCCAATCGGATGCCCGCCCTCCCCGAACGATACAGAGTCGGGTGCCCCATTCAAGGCCCTCTTTTGGCCTTGAGTGGTATTTTCGCTATCTCGACAGCTCACAAATCCAGTTGACCTCCCAAGTCTTGCCGCCATCCCCCGAGAACGACTGCTCCATGCGTGCGGCTTTAGGAGAGATGTTGAGCCAGACATAGCGCACTAAAATAGCGCGGCCCTTGTAGTGGTCCTCTCCATATAGCTCGCCGCGCTTTCCGCTAAAGCTGCCCACCACATGAGCCTGCTCAATCGTCCCCTCGTTCACATCCAGCAGGTAAATGCTCCACTGGCGTGTTGTGGGGTTATAGAGGCGCAGCGTCTGGGCTTTGATACGCAGCTTCTTGTCAGCGCTGGTGACGTCGAATTCTTCAAAGTTCGAGTTGCTGTCGAGGATTTTGTGGTGGTTCGAGATGCCGTCGTACTCAACCCAGACATTGGAATTGTTCAGGCGATCGGGCAGGCGCCGGACGTGGGCCTTCCAGTCGCCGATAAGAAAGTCGAAGTCGTGCGAGCCGTCGCGTTGCGGAAGGTTTGCCGGATCCGAGGTGGTTTGCGCTCGAAGTGAAACACAGAAAACCGTCACCAGAACAACCAGTCCCAGACGCTTGAGCATCTTGGCCTTCATAAGGGTCTCGTCCTTTCTAATCGGCGCGATGGATGCGAACGGTGTTGCTCTGTCTTGGACGGCGACCGCTGAAATCCGATATCCACGGGTGGCACACAATTGCCTGCCGTTGGCAATTGTGGGACAGGGGAAGTGGCCCATATTTCCCTGCCTTTGGGAAATGTGGAATTCAAAAATGAAGGATGCGGGCGCCCCATTCAAGGCCCTCTTTTGGCCTTGAGTGGGGATTTTCGTTCCGACGAGGGCCGTTTTTGCGCTCATTGGATGAAAGTCGGTAAAGCGTGGATTGGCTGAGCGAGCGGAAGCTTGGAGCAGCTACGGTCATACGCGACCGGCGACAACTGCGGCGTGGCTATCGAATTATGGCGAAGGGGAAGCTACGCTCTGAATCCCCCTCTAAAGGCAATTGTGGGCCAGCCCGGTTCAAGGTTTTTCGTGAATTGGAGTAACGGGTGGCAACGCGCCGTATAGCTCGCGACGCTTTAGGTCTGTGATGTGCCCACGTTAGGCCAAACGATGGCCGAACGTGGGGCACGCGCAAGATTCAATACCTGGGCCACCAGCCGACAGCTCAGGCCTTCCTCAACCGGCGATAGCCGGCCAAGCCGAAAGCTCCGAAGCTGCTCAACATCATCGTCAAAGTCGAGGGTTCAGGGACAGTGGTAGTGCCAGCAATGTTCAATATGATCGTGTCACTGGGAATAGTGAACGTATAGGTTCCAGGAATCAGGGTCATGCCGGCGATGGTCTCGCCCGTAATCGTCATGTCAGCGGAAATAGGAGTGCCGGACGTGTAGCCGGTTGTCACTCCGACCTGCGGCTGGCCCCCATTGAATCCCCAGATGGAGATGGCGTCTCCCGAGGTTGAGGACGAAGTGAAGTAATTCCCGCTCGTACCATAGGGCAGCATAACGCTCGTCAGGTTGTACCAATCCATGCCCGGCGTTACGCCCAGCGCTACGTACCAGTTGGAACCACCCGGAATGATCCCGGTGGAATAAGGTTGTGCGTGGTTGAACGTCGCACCGGTAAGATCGAGACTGCCCGTGGCAGTCACATCGACGTTTCCGCCCGACTGTGTAACGTTGATCAGCACCGACGCGTTCGCCAGTCCTGGGACGAGCACCATAACGGTGACGGCCGCTATCGCGCCAAGAGCCTTAACTAATCTGCCCATATTTCCTCCATTCCAACATCGGCCCCGGCCGGGCGAACGTTGGGGGAGCGATTATACCCCCAAAACGGGAATGCCCCCCGAAATTTTCCAAATAATCCTTGCCGCAGGTGGGCTGGTGGCCCACCGCGCCATACGCGAAAAAGAACCAAACCTCTCCCCACATGGGATGCGCGACCGAGCCGAAGAATACAGGCGACAGCGGAGGGTACGCTCTCGACCATCGTTTATTTTCAATGGTTTAGCGGGAAATTGTTCGTATGTAACTGAAACCATTAAGCTTATACGTATCCATGTGTGCGAGTGGGGGTTAGCAATGGGTGACGTTCGCCGCTCGAGTTCAGTTAGCCGCGCACGCGCGCAGCTTGGGCGAATCTCGCTGCAAGCGGCTTGGCGGCGTTCGTGGTCATACGGTTTCGGCATCGATAGTGTTCTTCCCAAGCGCACATTTAGCTCGGCGGGGTGAAGCCCGGCTCCAACAGGACAGAGAGCGACGCTCGGCCGCGAAGTGTGCCGCCGGCTGAAGCCGGCTCGGGACATCAACGACATGGCCTTAACGCCGAGCTAAAGCTCGGCTCTACCCAATGCGGCCTTGACGCCGAGCTGAAGCTCGGCTCTACCCAATGCGGCCCCAGCGCCAGGCTAAAGGTCGGCACGACCCATCAGGCGATTTTGACCTCCTTGGCGGCGAGGCAGGCGTCGATTTCGGCGAAGGCGGCGGCGGACTTCTTCATGCCCTCGGCGACTTCCCTGTCGAAGTCGAAAGGTTCTGAGTTGGCTGGCGTGGGTACGAGGCCAGCCTCGGCCAGCTTCTCGGCGACTTTCCGCTCGGCCAGGCGCTCAGCCGCCTTCTTCAGGTTGAGGCGCAGGGCGAGGTCGGCGTAGCGTCTGCGATCGCTGCGCAGTTCGCGGCGTGCACGGTTACGCTCCAGTTCCCGGAAGCGAAGGGTGGCGGCGTCGGAACCTTGCACCCTGGTGATGTCGCGGAGTTCCAGGAACTCGGGAGTGACGGGGGAGTCGGGGCGGAAGTCCACGGTGTCACCCGTGCTGTGTGCCGAGTTAAAGGGGTCCTTCGACTCGTCGCTTCGCTCCTCGCTCAGGATGACACTCGTCGAGAATTCTTCCGCAGGGGGGAAGGCGACTTCGGGAGGAGTGTCGAGGTCGAGATCGCGGGGGAGGCCGAACTCCTGTGCGATGTCGACTTCGACGGGCTGGTCGGAGTGGTAGAGGTTGGTCTGCCACTTCTCGGGGTGGCGGAAGTTTAGTGACATGAGGCGGAGAACGGAAAGAAGCGAGTTGGCGCGCTTGGGATCGATCATGTCGGCGGCCAGAGCTTCGGCGAGTTGCGAGAGAGCGGATTGCACAGCGTACATGCTTTCCAGCGGCGGGATTTGGATGTGAAAGCGCTCGCAGCGGGCGCGCATCTGGGCCATGCGAAGCTGGCGCGCGCGGTAGCGCAGGTGGTGGGGGCAATATTTCTGGTCTTTGGCGGCGACGGAGTTGCAGGTGTCGCCGGTTTCCTGAATGTGAGAACAGGTACGAAGTGGTTGAGACATGAATTCTCCTCGAGTTGTCAGTTGTCGGTTCTCAGTTGTCCGTCGTGAGAGCCGCACAAAAGATCGGGAACCTCGCGTTTCGGCGAAGGTCTCCAGTTTTGAGGGTGGAGAGGCAGAACGGAAGAAGCAAGAGGAATCGCAAGTGCGCAAGTTACGTTGGTAACCGGATCTTTCCCGATTTGGGAAAAGGAGAAATCGCTGATGACACAGATCGCTCTAGGAATGCGAAAATCCCCACCCCGCCAAAGGAAGGCGGGATGGGCCACCCAGTTCAAGGTTTCTTCGTGGATTGAAGCGCCGGGTGGGCGACCCGCGGATGGAAGAAGGAAATTCGTAATTAGTAATTGGTAATTAGTAATTCGTTTTATGTGCTTCGGCCACTGGGGCGGACTGCGCACCCGCATAACTCGCGCAAGGCGCCCGTGTGTTGACTCATGTCTATGAGTCAGATACACTCATAGTATGGCTAAACGACTACAAGTGATCCTGCAGGACCCGGAGTACCGAGAGATCCAGCGGGCCGCGCGATCGCAGCGCATGTCTCTTGCCGAATGGGTCCGCCGGGCGCTGGTACAGGCTCGCCGGCAGCAGCCCGACGCCAGCAGCACCAAGAAACTGGAGGCCATCGCCCGCGCCGTGCAGCACGAATTTCCCACCGCCGATATTGACCACATGCTGGCAGAAATTGAGGCGGGCTACCGGGCGGGTACGGGCGCTTGATTCTGGTTGACTCCAACATCCCCATGTACCTGGTGGGCGCGCCGCATGCGCACAAAGTCGATGCCCAGCGCCTGCTGGAGAAACTCGTCCGCGACGGCCAACGGCTGGTGACCGACGCCGAGGTGCTGCAGGAAATTCTTCATCGTTATGTTGCGATCCATCGCCGCGGCGCCATTCAGCCGGCGTTTGATGCACTGTTGGGTATCGCGGATGAGGTGCTGCCGGTCGATGCCCGAGCGGTCGAGCGGGCCAAGCAAATCGTGCTGCAATATCAGGAACTCTCCGCTCGCGACGCCGTGCATTTGGCGGTCATGCAGCAGCACGGCATCGAGCAAATCCTGAGTTTCGACGCGGGCTTCGACGCTTTTCCCGGCATCACGCGGCTCTCGTAGCTCCGCCTGTATTGAGCGGCAAGACTCAACCCTCCCTGGCCGGTGGCCCACACTTGCCAACGTGGGGCACTCGTTGGGATTCGTGACGAAAAGCCCCACCCCGCCAAAGGAAGGCGGGATGGGCCACCCAGTTTTGGATTGGTTGTGAATTGGAGTGCCGGGCGGGCCACCCGCGGATGGGAAAGGCCCCACATTTGCCAAGGCAAATGTGGGCCACGGGATATGCGGGCCACCAGCCAGGGAGTTGTAATACCAAATAATACCTGCTATTGTTTGCGTATTATGAGCGACAGTGAGAAGACCATCAGTTTTCGCGCGGATGCTGCAGAGATCGACGAACTCGACGCGCTGGCGGCAGCGCAGGACCGCTCGCGCAGCTACCTGATCAACGAAGCCATTCGCAATTACATTGAGCTGCATGCCTACCAGGATGCCTTAGTGCGACAGGGGGTGGCAGAGATGCGACAGCGCCGGGTGGTGACTCATGAGGAAGTGGTGAAGCGGCTCAAGAAGACGGGCCGTGCCAGCCGATGATCCAGTGGACGGAACAGGCAACCCGTCAGCTTGACCAGGCGCACGACTATATAGCGCTCTCCAACAGTGAGAGGGTCGCTGAGCGTATCACGCTGCGGATTGTCCGCGCGGTGGAGCGGCTGGATACATTTCCTCTTTCGGGTCGTGCAGGCCGAGTGCCGGGGACCCGCGAGTTAGTTATTGCAAACACACCTTTCATAGTTGCGTACGCGGTAGAGATGGCGCGGATTGTGGTGTTGGCGGTGTATCACGGATCGCAGCGCTGGCCGGAAGGATTTTGAGCAGAGTGGGCTAAGCGAGGCCCCCACTCAAGCTCGCTGGCGCTCGCTTGAATGGGGCACCGGACGTTGAATTTCGAATACGCTAGAGGCCTTAGCTGGGGCACCCGCCACCGTTTGGGATTCGTGACGAAAAGCCCCACCCCGCCAAAAGAAGGCGGGATGGGCCACCCAGTTTCAAGATTTCTTCGTGAACTCGAGCGCCGGGCGGGCCAGCCGCCGAGACGCTGTACAAGGCGTCGGAGATCCTCATTGGGCGCAAGGAAGAGTGCCAACTCCCCTAAATCTCTCTCTCCCCTTCTTGACTTCTCGGCAAGCTCAGGGCGCGCTCTGGGGCCGCCGGGCTACCTCACATTTCACGGCGTGACGGTCAGGACCCTGGTCCTGGTCACGTTATCCGAGGTCGCCGAGATGGTCACCGCCGTGGAGGTAGTCACAGTAGTGGTTGTAATGGTGAACGTCGCCGATTTCTGGCCGCTGGGAACAGTAACGCTCGCCGGCACGCTCGCAACTGAAGGATTCGAACTCGTAAGCGTAACCGGTTGTCCTGCCGTGCAGGCAGGGTATGCGATATACACGGTGGCAATTACCGCGTTTCCGCCCTTCACCGAGCTGTTGAAGCCGAGGCTGCTCGCCGGAGGAGGCGTAACTGTTAGCGGCCGGCTCAGACTGTTGGCGCCCGAGGTGGCCGTTATCGTAACTGTATTGTTGGAGCATTGTGCCGTGGTCGTAATTGGAAAGGATACCGTGTTGCTCCCAGCCGGTACGCTGACAGTACTTGGCACCGAAGCCACTGCCGGATTGCTGCTGCTCAAGCTGACTGGCCACGCTTGTGGCGCCGTCCCGCTGAGAATTACGCCCCCTGAAGCCGACACTCCTCCCGGAAGTGTGGCAGGCACGCCCAGATATTTCAGTGCAGGCTGAAGGATAAGGTTGGTGTGCAGGCTCACTCCGTTCAGGCTCGCGGTCACAGTAGTAGTGGTGGTAACCGGCACCGCACTCGAACTTATCGTGAAGGTTGCCTGACTGCTGCCTTGCGGCACGGTTACAGTTGAAGGCATGCTGATCGACGGATTGTTTCCTCTCAGCGCAACTGTGGCGCCCCCGCTCGGAGCGTTCCCATTCAGAAGGATCAGTCCGGGCGTGGTAGTCCCACCCATGATGCCGAAGGTAGTAATAAAAAGCCCTCCCAGCAGAGGAGACACCGTCAAGGCGTTCTGGCCGACGCCTGAGGCCGTAATCGCGACCGCAGTATCGACGGTCACCGGCGGCGTAAGCGCCGTCGTAATGGGGAAGGTCGCGGTTCGTTGCCCGCCCGGAACGGTGACGCTCGCCGGCACTTGAACCAGACTGGTTTTGCCACTTAATAAGTCTACGACCTGTCCTCCCTTGGGGGCCGGCAAAGCTAAGGTCACGATTCCAGTTGGCTGATCTCCGTTGACCACGTAACGCGATGACAATGCCAGCGACGCTTGCGGTGGAGGCGGGTTAAAGGGCGCCAGACCATTCGGGAACGGCCGGTATAACGGATCGCCTAGATTGAGGATCATCCACTTTAGCCAACGGGTGTTCCTGAGGAAGGCATCGCCGACGTTAGCTCCCTGCAACAGGTCACGAAAAGTGCCGCCGGGCCGCACCAAGCCCTGGAGATAGGGCTCAGTTACCGCACCAGAGGTCACGGTGATGCCGTGGATAATGGCATTTGCCGACCAGTTCGTGCCACCGCGTGGATTCTCGGCGGACCCGCTGTCGAGATGCCATCCTATAGCGCCCGTGTTCCAGGTGAACGCGTCGTTGTAGTGGTTCAACCTGTACCAGCCCGAATACAGGGCAGCGTTGGGGCAATTGGGAGCCGGCGGCGTGCCAAACTCGGCAGCGTTCGAGTCCTCCGTCACTGAGAAGCCTGCCTGCCCGGCGAAGACTGCGGCCTTATGCAAATCCCACTCGCCCTCGGCTGCGTCTGAGTCCAACAGATTGGCGATGTTACCCCACATGCGATCCAGACAGGCTTGCCCGTTGAGACCTCCTTCCTCTGCCGCCAGCGCCTTGTCAACCAGGCCTATGGCAAGAGCTGATGTCGCAGCATCCAGCCTCCATACCGAATAAATCTGCAACGCCCCGGTCTGCGCCCTGTAAGTCGAGAACGGCACGAAGTTCTGATACACATTGCCCTGGCTCTGGGCATCCTCGTAGTACGGCTGAAGGTGTGCAGGATAGGGATAGGCGTCCTGGGTGGCATACTGGTCCCAGATGTCGGCGACGTATGAGTCTAGAGAGTAGTACCCGAGCAAATTACTCGCACCCTTGACCGTAAAGGGAGTCTGGTAGGTAAAGACAACATAGAGGATGTTGTTAGGACCTACCGCGCGCAGACAATTCTGAACCGGGGTTTTTACTGTCGACGCGTACTGGATCCAGGTCAACGTAGTGGTTGACGGGGGAGTGATGGGGCACAGATTCGCGGCGGGAATGTTGCGTTGGGCGATATAGTAATTTGCTACCGCAGTTGACCCGCTGTCGGCCGAGTTATATACCACCAGCACCCGCTGATTCAGCGCAGTCTGCGCCAGCAGAAGTGGCGTGAAGAAGAACGCAATCCCGTAAAGCAACATGCTCCACAGGCCGAACGTGAAGGCAGAGTTTGGCGTTTCGGGCCTTTCCACTGTCATGGAACCTCCTTGCACAAACAGAGTGATCTCTGGAGGGTCAATCGTAGGCGTGCTCAGCACATGGTACTGCGAAATACGGTTGGCAGGGTGGCCACATTTCACCGGTTGTGGGAAAGGTGGGGGATTCAAGCCTTGTTGCGTGCCCCAGGTTCGCACCTCAGTGTTGGGGCGCATTGTCCGTCACGCGCATCTTTGACTATCTCGCTTGGTGCTTTTACTGCGGACTTCTGCAATTTGCCAATAAGCCCCACGCGCTCAAGAATTTGCGCGGGAATCCGGCGTAACTCTTTATGTAGCCCGAAATTTTGTCAGGTGGGGGGTAGCCACACAAGTTTCAGCGGGCCGCCGTCATCGCGCTGAAGTCGGTGCCAGAGGTTCGCGCCGCGTTTCCGGCGATAACCTGGGTATCGAGGCCGTCCCCAGAGGCCGTCCCCAGACTTGCCGCGCTTCAGCTGCACCCGTTACGATTAAGGGTTTGAACTTAGATTTGGAGAGATTTTCTTATGGCAACCATGGAACAGACGACTGCCACCGCTGCACGGGCCAAGGCTACGGTTTACAAGAACTTCATCAACGGCGAGTGGGTGGAGAGCCACACTGGACGCACGTTCGAGAACCTGAACCCCGCCGACACGCGCGATGTGGTCGGCGTGTTTCAGCGCTCGGACGCGGAAGACGTGAACCGCGCCATCGATGCGGCCAGCGAAGCCTATAAGAAGTGGCGGCTGGTGCCGGCTCCGAGGCGGGCCGAGATGCTGTATAAGGCGTCGGAAATCCTCATTGGGCGCAAGGAAGAGTACGCGCAACTGATGACGCGCGAGATGGGCAAGGTCATCAAGGAGACGCGCGGCGATGTGCAGGAAGCCATTGACT
>Ga0070766_10001465_pt1 | contig 11532 bp, 10 predicted proteins | sample HubBroMetageWFT6_FD_69782 | JGI IMG/M metagenome (GOLD analysis project Ga0070766, IMG submission 69782) | Warmed and freeze-thawed soil microbial communities from the Hubbard Brook experimental Forest, New Hampshire - Hubbard Brook CCASE Soil... | ecosystem: Environmental > Terrestrial > Soil... | reverse complement strand
CCGGCGCGCCAGGCCATGGCGATGCCGTCGCCCGTGGCGACATTCGGGTTGGTTGTGTCGCTGTAGACCTGTCCTGCACCCCCGCTCGCAAGCAGAACGCCGCGGGCACGGACGCGCATGATTTTGCCCTCGCGGTCGAGTAATTCCACGCCTTCGATGGCGCCGTCCTCCAAGACCAGGCCAACGGTCGTGGTCCATTCCAGCAGGGCGATGTTTTCGATGGCGCGAGCGTGGCGAAGCAGCGACTGCCCGATCTCCGCGCCGGTGGCGTCGCCGTGCGCATGCAGGATGCGGTTGCGGCTGTGCGCGCCTTCGCGGGTCCTCATCAGCTTGCCGTCTTCGCGGTCGAAATCGGTGCCCCACCGGAGAAGCTCCTCGACGCGCAGCGGGCCCTCTTCGACCAGCACACGAGCGGCTTCGCGATGTACCAGTCCGTCGCCCGCGTTCACGGTGTCGTCGAGATGCAGGGCGACGTCTTCTTCGCCGCTCATGGCGACGGCAATACCGCCCTGCGCGTAATGCGTGTTCGATTCGTCGAGCGCTTCTTTCGTGACGACCATGACCCGGGCTCCATCGGCTGCCAGACCAATGGCCGCGCGCAGGCCCGCGATGCCTGCACCGACTATGACGTACTCTGCCTCGTGCACCTCAGCCATAAACTTTCAGGCTATAGCATTTTGGGCTCGGAGGCGTATGGGCCGGTGCTGATTGCGCAGACTCATTGGCGCGGCACGGATCGACACGCGTACCTCTGCACTTGCAGAGATCGCCCAACTCTCTGATTTACTCTGGTCTCATCTTGAAACCGTCGATCCGATCCATTCCCGTCAAAACCGCTTCCGCGGATTACCCGGTCTATGTGGGGCACGGCCTGTTTGCGGAGATTCCGCGGCGCCTCGGGCTCGCGAAATCGCCGCGCCGCGTGTTCGTCCTCAGTTCTCCCGAGATTTGGTCGTTGTGGGGCGAGAGGCTCCTGGCCGCGTTTCCCGATACGGCAGCCCCCACGGTGCTGTTTCTCCCTGCGGGCGAGCGCTACAAGCGGATGGCGCAGGTGGAACGCCTGGCCGCCGAGCTGGCGAAGGCGGGAGCGGATCGTTCTTCCCTGCTGATCGCCTTCGGCGGAGGGATCGTCGGGGACGTGGGCGGATTTCTCGCGGCGATCTACATGCGAGGCATTGAGTATGTGCAGGTGCCGACGACGTTGCTGGCGCAGGTGGACTCCTCGGTGGGTGGCAAGACGGGCGCCAACCTCGCGGTGGGCAAGAATCTGATTGGCAGCTTCCACCATCCGCGCGCGGTGTTCGCCGATATCGAGGTTTTGCAAACGTTGCCGGATCGCGAGTTGCGAGCGGGACTGTTCGAGAGCGTGAAGGCGGGCGTCATTCGCGACGCTGCGCTGTTCCGCTTTATGGAGAAGAACGCGGATTCAATTTTGGGGCGCGAACCGGCGGCGCTGCAGCGCGTGATCGAGGCGTCCATCCGAATGAAGGCCGAGGTCGTCGGCATTGACGAGCGCGAGTCGGGGTTGCGCATGATCCTGAACTTCGGGCACACGCTGGGCCACGCCATTGAGGCCGCCACGCACTATCGGAGCCTCCTGCACGGCGAGGCCATCGCCTGGGGCATGCTGGCTGCGCTGCAAATTGCCGTTTCGCGCGGGACGCTTGGGCCGGATCAGGCGGAGCGGATCGCGGCGGCCATCGAGTCTTACGGGCCCCTGCCGCCCTTTCGCTCAACAGCGGACCGGCTGCTGGATGCGGCAGGACGCGATAAAAAGAATCGCGCCGGAAAACGCCGCTTCGTTCTGCCAAAGGGCATCGGCGATGCCGTTGTCGTGGAAGATGTGACGGTCGCGGAGATGGAGACAGCGGCGCAGTGGGTGGTCCGCCAGGCGCGCCGCTAAGAGCGCTTCATGTGAGTTGCGGTTCGGCTGTCTAGTCCACCGCCATCGACAGCTGGTGCCGCAGATCAGCCCCCCGCACCCAGAAGATCACATCGGTCGCAATGTTCGTCGCGTGGTCCGCGATGCGCTCCAGGTTGCGCGAGATAAAGATGGCAGGCAGCGCCTGGTCGGCGCACTCGGGGCTCTTCTGAATCACCTGGGTAAGTTCAGTGATCGCCACGCGATTCATGCGGTCGATTTCGTCGTCCATGTCGCGGACCGATTCGGCGACCAGCGCGTCTCCGTCGAGCAGAGACTGGACGGCGGTGCGGATCATGCGGCTGGCAAAGTCGCCCATGCCGGCGATGTCGACGGGGAGATCGATGGGATCCTGGTCGAGCAGATCGAGGGTGCGGATGGCGATGCTGACCGCCATGTCGCCGATGCGTTCCAAATCTCCGTTGATCTTGATCACGGCGAGGATAAAGCGCAGGTCGATAGCCATCGGCTGTTCGCGCGAGAGAAGCTCATAGGCCATCTCGTCGACTTCGCGCTGCGCGGTATTGATGGCGGTTTCGTTCTCGCGCACATACTGGCAGAGGCCGGCGTCGCGTTGCAGCCACGCATCCACCGCGGACTCAACCGCCTGCTGGGAGAGCGCCGCCATCGCCAGCAGCTTGTCCTTCAGTTCCGCCAGCTGCAAGTGAAAATGGATTCGCGGCATGTCCCCTCCTGCGCTTTCATCCGGCTACTGCATGCGCCTGGCCCACACGGGCCATTTTGGTATTGTGCATCGCCAAACGTAAAAGTGATGCAAATTTGGCGTCTGACGGTTACTTTTGTGAGTCGCGCTGGGAGATTCGACGCGAAGGCGTTGGCAAATGTGAGCGTACCATCTGCCGCCGCTGCAACTGCACGAAATCGATGCCGGGTCAGGCCAGCCGCTTCTCCGCCTGCTGCGCCGCCTCGTAAATCTGGTCAAACGACTCGACTGCGTAGAGCACCTTTTGCTCTTCCGAGACGAGAAATTTTTGCTCCAGTACGAGGTCGAGATCGAAATCGCGAATCTCCGGTTTGCCCTCGATTACGTGCGTGCCCTCGCCATGCGAGGAAATGAGGCCGCTGCCGTACAGCTTGACTTTGCCGCCCTGTCGGATGACGCCGAACTCGACCGTGAACCAGAACAGACGGCCCATCTTTTCTAGCTTTTCCTTGTCGTGCATGAGGCTGGCGCAAACGCGGCCATACTGCTGGAGAAAATCCGCGAAGACCGGGTGCGCGTGCATGGGGACGTGGCCGAAGACGTCGTGGAAGATGTCCGGCTCGGGCGTATACCCCATCGATTCGCGGCTGCGGATGTACGTCGTGGTGGGAAACTGGCGTGCGCCGAGCATCTCGAAGAAGGCGTCGGGCGGAAGAAATCCGCTCACCGGCGTGGCGTTCCAGCCGGTGCGGGGCGCGAGGCGGCGATTGACGTCAGCCAGATTCGGGATGGTGTCTTCGCGCAGGCCAATCTGGTGGAAGCCATCGAGATATTCCTGGGCGGCATGCTCCTGGAGTTGCGGCATTCGGTGGTGCACCAGTTCGGCCCAGACCGCGTGTTGGTCCTCCGTGTAAGCGTCCCACTGCTGCTGGATGAGGAAGGGCTGAGCAACGGTGAGGGTTCGATCGTGGGAGGAAACTGCGCCGGTAACTGGATTCATGCAAAACACCCCTGGCAAAACGTATGAGAATTTCACCCGGAGGGCAAGGATGTCAATCGCGCGCGATTTCAGGCGTTATTTCGGTAACTGGATGCTGCCGTCTTCGGCGATGGGGAACGAGGGATTCCACGCCACTTCCCAAAGAAATCCGTCGGGATCGGCAAAGTACCCGGAATAACCGCCCCAGAAAGCTTCCTGCGCCGGTTTGGCCAGACGCGCCCCGGCGGAGACAGCTTCGGCAAGGACCGCATCGACCTCGGCGCGGGTGCGAGCGTTGTACGCGAGGGCGAATCCGGGGAACCCGCGTCCGTCGGGCTCGACGTTGGCGTCCTGCGCGAGATCGGCGCGCGGATAGAGCGAGAGAGCCATGCCGCCCATCTGGAAGAAAGCGACGCCCTGGGCCGCACGCACGGAGCGCTGCCAGCCGAGGCGCTCATAGAACGCGCGGCTCCGGTCCAGGTCGGTGACTCCCAGGGTAATGAGGCTGAGGCGTTGTTCCAAAGCAAGCTCCATTCTGATCCGTTTCGCGAGAGCTGCCTCTCCGAAGCTACTTCCCTTTTGCAATCTTCCTGGTCTTGTCGGGAGCGTGCTCGGCCTCGGGGGGCAGGTCGTAAATCTCGATTGCGCCTTTGCGCAGCACAGCAAACCGGCTGCCGTCCGGCGAGAGCGAAACATTCTGACCCGCGGTCAGGACCGGCGTTGAGTTCTTCAGCAGAATGAGATTGCCCGAGTCGGTGTCATAGACGCCGACCAGTTGCGCAGTGATGTCCTCCCCATCGAGCTGATCGAAGGTGCTGACAGGACGCGCAACCTGAACGGATTCGTAGGCGAAGCGGCTGCCGTTTTGCGCCGAGGTAAACCATCCCCAGACATACTTGTTATCCCATCGCTCGCGCCACAGCTCTTTGCCGTCGGTAGAGACCGCCACGACAGGGCGATCATCCGCTCCCTGATAGCACCCGACGATCAGCACAACCTGGGCACTCACCGGCTCAAGCGTCGGCTCACAACCCGATTTCACTTCGGCGATAATGCGCGGCTTGCCGGCGAAGGGCACATCGCGCACCGCCCAGCCGGAGAGCTGGCTGCCTTCCCGAACATCGAGCATGCCGTCACCCACCAGCGGGACGTGAACGGCGGAGTGCGCTTCCTGGAGAAGCGTCGAGGCGCTGGATCCGGAGGTGAGAATTTCGACCTTAACGGGGCTGCGCGGCTCGGGATCCTGCGGCTCGGTTGCGAGCGGGATCAGCTTGGCTGGGTCATCGCGCTCGACCACCATCAGGCGTCGATCAGGCGACACCTGAATCTCGCGCAGCGGCGAATCGAAGGTAAGGTAAGGGCGCAGCTCGAGGGATTCGTCGGTAAGGAAGAGCGAGTCGCGCACGCGGACGAGGAATTTTCCGTCGGCCAGCGGCCACAGGTACTGCGAGCGATCGTGCATGCGCCATTCGGCTTGCCGCAGCACCTTGCCGGTCGGCGCATCCAAAACGACCGCGCGAATCTGCTGATCGTCGTCGCCGTCGTGGTCGGAGGGCACGCGCCGGAGAAGCCCGCCGACGCGGAACGTGAACAGCAGATGTTCGTCGTCGATGAAGCTGAGCGCAGCCGACGAGAGCTGGTACGTGAGATAGAACGCGCCTGGAGGCTCATAGCCGAGGGGAGCGACGTCGATCCGGTAGGCCGGCGGCGGTCCGGGCTCCGGCTGCGGAGCGCGTTTGGTGGAAGCCTGCTTCTGCGGCGTGGCCGGCTGGGCCGCTGGCTGCGCTGTTGACTGGGCCGCCGGGTCAGTGGATGGCGACGTCGGCGATTGCGCGATAGCGCGGAGCTGGCAGAAAGGCAGGCACAAAACCGCCGGTGCACACGCGATCGTAAATGCGCGTAGTCTCGTCATGCGGCTCCTGCATCCATTCTCTGCAGCGCAGGGCCAGGGAGCAAATCGCCGGCCCTGTCCTTGTGATTTGACGCGGCGACGCATTCTGCGTATAAAACTTTGATCGAAAGGCTGCACTCGGAACCAGAGCGTCTGAAGGAAAGTGTTTCCGGGGCAGGAATACTTATGGCCCGCATGCACGAAGGTCGTGAATCGTCCACGGCTCGCCGTTCGCCCCGCGCGGCGACTCCGAACCCGCGCTCCGGCGCGAGCGGCGCGCATCACAAACTTCTTCAGGATTATCAAAATGCCCTCCAGTTTCTGGGTGACGGCAAATTCGAGAAGGCCCGCGTTCTTCTGGAAAAGATTGTTCCCGACGCCCCGCCGGAAATTCTGGAGCGAGTAAAACTTTATCTAGTCGTCTGCGAGCGCAACACCCGGCTCTCCGATCTCAAATTCGGCAATCCCGAAGAGCAATACGATTATGCCGTGTCGCTGCTGAATGCAGGCTCGTTCGAGGACGCGCGCGATCAGTTTGAGGCGATTCTCTCGAAGTCCCCAGGGGCCGACTTTGCCCATTACGGAATGGCCCTGCTCAACAGCATGACCGGACAGGCCGAGGAAGCACTCGACCACCTGGGCCGCGCCATTCAGCTGAATCCCGCCAATCGCATCCAGGCGCGCAGCGATCCCGATTTTCTCGACATGGCGGACGATCCGCGGTTCACGGAATTGCTGTACCCGGAATCGATTTGATCGGCCGGGTCCATGCCGGTTTAGACTCATAAACGGATGACGAATGTCGAATCGTTGATCCCATCAGACTCGCAGTCCTCTGCTCCCGCGGTCTCTCGACCAAACGCGACCAATCCAGGGCCATCGGGGGCGCCGGGCGTCCGTGTCGTCGCCATCGGCGGAGGAACCGGCCTGTCGACGCTGCTGCGCGGGCTCAAAGTGCGCGTACCGCATGCCGCGGGTCTGCGCGAGGTGCCGTCCCGCGCCCCGCTGATTGCGGACCTCTCTGCCGTGGTCACAGTGACCGACGATGGCGGATCGAGCGGGCGGCTGCGCCGGGACTTCAACATGCTGCCTCCTGGCGACCTGCGCAACTGCATGGTGGCGCTGTCTGAGGACGAAGGCCTCATCTCGCGACTCTTCCGGCATCGCTTCAACAAGGGCGGCGAACTGGATGGGCACAACTTTGGCAATTTGTTCATTGCCGCGCTGACCGATATGACGGGCGACTTCGGACAGGCAATCAAGATGGCTGCCGAGATTCTCGCCACGCGCGGGCATATCTATCCTGCGACGCAGAGTAACGTGACGCTGGCAGCACGGATGGATGACGGGTCGCTCGTCCGCGGGGAAACCAACATCACGGCCAGCCGGCAGCGCATCGTCGAGCTGATGCTGGATCCGCCGGATCCGCCACCGCCGCCGGAAACGCTGGCAGCGATTGCTGCGGCGGATTTAATCACCATCGGACCCGGCTCGCTCTACACCAGCATTGTGACCAATCTGCTGGTGCGCGACATTCCGGAAGCGCTGGGCTCAGCAAAGGCAACGCGAGTGTTCATCTGCAATCTGATGACCCAGGCCAATGAGAGCCTGCACCTCACCGCGTCCCAGCACATCGAGAAAATCTACGAACATGCGGGACGGCCGATCTTCGATTACGCGGTGGTGAATGTAGCACCGGTTTCGGCGGAGATTCGCAGGCGTTACGCGGCGCAGGGCGCGGAAGCGACCGTGGCCGATGTGGACCGAATCGAAGCCCTGGGCGTGCGCTGTGTCACAGGCGATTTTGCCGAAGAGGGCGATGTGCTGCGCCACGCAGCGGACCGCGTGACGGATGCGGTGATGGCCCTGCCGATGCGCGCTGGCGACGCCGCAGCTCGCGCCTCTTCCGTTCGCTAGTTGCGATTCGCGGTTTTCTTCAGCTGGCCGCAGGCCGCGTAGATATCGCGGCCGCGTGGGCGGCGAATGAAGACGGGAATGCCTTCTGCGCGAAGACGCACCTGGAATGCGGCGACGTCCTCTTCGCGCGGCATCGTGAAAGCAACACCAGGCCCTGGATTCCAGGCGATGAGATTCACTTTGGCGGGGAAATTTGCGCGCCGAATGAGCTTCACCACTTCGTCCGCGTGCTCGAGCTGGTCGTTGACACCGCCCAGCAGGACGTATTCGAAAGTGACGCGCTCGCGGGGGCGCAGCGGCACTTTCCGCACCGCGGCGAGGATGTCCGCGATGTTCCACTTGCGCGTGATGGGCATGACGTCAGAGCGGATTGCATCGTTCGAGGCGTTGAGGGAAATCGCCAAACGCGGCCGCACCGGCTCTTCGGCGAAGCGCAAAATACCGGGCACGATGCCGGACGTGGAAACCGTCATGCGCGACTCGGGAATCCCCATGGGTCCGGCAAGGAGGCGCACGGCGGCGATGAATGCGTCGAAGTTGAGGAAGGGCTCGCCCATCCCCATGAAGACCAGATTGATGCGATCGCGGCCCGGCTCTGCCTCATGACGGTTGAGAACGGCAGCGACCTGTCCCGCAATCTCGCCCGCGGTGAGGTTGCGGATGATGCCAAGTTGGGCAGTGAGGCAGAACTGGCAATTGACGGCGCAGCCGATCTGGCTCGAGACGCAAATAGTGGCGCGGGACCATCCCCGCTCGCGGATCGCGTCATTGGAAATGGGGCGGTCAGCCGAATCGTCCTCGTCCTCGGCCCCATCGCCTTCGGGCATCCACACCGTCTCGACGGTCTGGCCGTCGGAGCCGGCGATCAAATAGCGTTCCGTTCCGTCGACGGATGAAAAAGTCTGCAGAATCTGCGGCATACCAACCTGGTAGCCGGCCGCCGCGACCTGTTCCCGCAGGGTTTTGGGCCAGGTGCTCAACGCGTCCAGGCTGGGGATTCGGTTGCGGTAAAGCGCCGTCTCCAACTGGCGAATCCGGTACGGCGGTAAGGCGAATTCTCGCAATCCATCCGTAAGCTCCTGATTCGAAAGGCCAAAAAGACTTTTACCCTTCGGCCTTCCGGAAGCGTCTAAGATGGTGGTTAGTAGTTCCCCGCCGGTCGTCATCTGCAGATCAGAGCATAGCGCATCTCAACCCCGTCGGCCCGCATCTAGCCTCAACGCCTATGAACAACGAACGCAATATTCGCCGGACTGTCCTTCCTTCCGGACTCATTGTCCTGACCGAGCGCATGGAGCATGTGCGCTCCGTTGCCATGGGCGTGTGGATGCGCGCCGGTTCGCGACACGAGGTGCCGGAGCTCAACGGCATCTCGCATTTTGTGGAGCACATGGTCTTCAAGGGGACGAAGTCGCGATCGGCGCAGCGGATTGCGCGCGAGGTGGACGCCATCGGCGGAAACCTGGACGCATTTACCGGCAAAGAAACCATCTGCTTCAACATGAAGGTGCTGGACGATCACGTTCCCACGGCTCTGGACGTTCTATCGGATCTGGTCCTCAATCCCGTCTTCGCCAGCGAGGAGATCGCTCGCGAGCGCGGCGTGATTCTCGAAGAAATCAAAATGGACGAGGACAATCCAGACACGCTGGTGCACGAAATCTTTACCCAAAGTTTCTGGAAGGACCATCCGCTGGGCAAGCCCATCCTCGGAACGCGCGAGACGGTGCGCAGCTTCGAGCAGAACACGCTGCTGCGGTTTTTCGAACAGCGCTTCCAGGCCGGGAATATGGTGTTTTCTGCGGCCGGCAATCTGGAGCACGACAAGTTTGTCGAACTCATCGCGCAGAACTTCAGCTCGCTCGCTTCGGGTACGGTGATCAGCGACACGGCGCCCCCGACGGTGACCTCGCGCATCAATCTGCGCAACAAGAAGTCGCTGGAACAAGTGCAGCTTTGTCTGGGCGTGCCCGCCCCGCCCATTGCCGATGAATCGCGCTACACCACCCTGGTGCTGAACACGCTGCTGGGCGGCGGCATGAGTTCGCGGCTCTTCCAGACCGTGCGCGAAGAGCGGGGATTGGTCTACTCCATCTACAGCGATCTGAATCCGTATCGGGATACGGGGTCGCTGTGCGTCTACGCCGGCACGTCGTCCGATCGCGCGCTGCAGGTGATCGATCTGATCATGGAGGAATTCCGCCGCCTGAAGACAGAGCCGTTGTATCCCGAAGAGCTGCGCCGGGCAAAGGATCAGCTGAAGGGGAATCTCCTGCTGTCGCTCGAAAGTTCCATGTCGCGCATGTCGAATTTGGCGCGGCAGCAGATGTACTTCGAGCGCTTCTTCGGTCTCGAGGAGATCCTCGAGAAGGTGGAAGGCGTCACCGAAGAGCAGGTGATGGCCATGGCGATGAATCTGTTCCAGCCGGACCGTGTTGCGGTCACCCTGCTGGGGCGTCTGGACGGTCTGCGCCTGAACCGGAACCGCCTGGAATGCTGACCCGCGAGTCTTGAACTGGTCTCATATATAGGTCGGCGGCTTCGGCCGGCAGCATGAGCCCCGCTTCGGCGGCGGGTCTCATCCGTTCACTATGAAGGTGCCGTGGGTTTATGAGACCAGTTCTTAGCGAATGCCCGCCGCGTTCAGGCAGGCGGAATATGCCTTGTCCGTCTTCTGGATGTGATTGACCAACCAGTTGCGGAGCAGGTTGAGAACCAGCACGGAGTTGGCTGCGCGCCCTTCGCGGGTCTGCTTCTCCAGAGCCTCCACGTCAGCGACAAATTTCCGATGCAATTCCTGGTGCGGCGCCAGATCCGGGTATTTCGCCTTGCGCAACAGCGACTCTTCCTGCTGAAAATGCGTGCGCGTGTACAGCTGGAGTTCTCCAACCGTCCTGGCAACGACATCCTGCCCTTTTCCGGCGCGCATGGCGTCCGCCAATTGATTGATGATCTCGAAGAGCTTCTTGTGCTGTGCGTCGCACATCTCCACTTTGACGCTGTACGAGTCGTTCCACGTAAAGAGTGCCATGCTCTGCTCCTGGCGGATCTATCGGCACATTGTGACGAAAGATGAGCGCGGGCGCTCTCAAAGCCGCGCCAGAAGAGCCGCGAAAAATCCGTCGCAGGGATGCAGCCCCGGAATGGTGCGGAGGAACGCGCCGTCCGTAGCGAGGGTGGCGCGCCCGGCGGGAGTGAGGATGCTTCGCAATGCCAGCTGATCCAGCACAGGCTCAATCGGCAGGATCTGGAAACCGGGAAGTTTTTTGAGCGTCTCTTCGACCACGGATTCGTTCTCCTCCGGCTCGAGGGAACAGGTGGAGTAGACGAGGCGGCCAGCGGGCGCGAGGCCCCCCAGCGCGGCCCGCAGGATGGCCGCCTGACGCCCGTGCTGGCGGGCGAGTTCCGGCTCGTCCACGCGGAAGCGAATCTCAGGATTGCGGGCGATGGTCCCGGTCCCGCTGCACGGCACGTCGCAGAGGATGAGAGCGTACTCGGGCTCCAGGCGCAGCGCGGCGGCGTCGCCCACCTGGAAGCGGAGCCGCGCGGAGACGTCTTCCCCAAGGAGGGCCCGCATGGTGTCGAGGCGTTTGCGGCTTACGTCGAGGGCGGTGATTTCCGCAGCAGGGAGCCGTGCCGCCAGGATCGCCGTTTTGCCGCCAGGCGCGGCGCAGGCATCGAGTACCTTTCCTCCAGCGGAAATCGCGGCGGCTGCCGCTGCGATTTCCGCGACCAGCTGCGATCCCTCATCCTGGACACGGACGTGGCCGGCACGCAATACCGGGCCCAGATCGCCGCGGACGATGCGGCGGGCGCACGAGAGCAGGACACCGGGCTCGACTTCAAGACTGGACAAATCGGTTTCTCCAGGTTCCACCCGAAGTGAGAGCGGCGGTGGCGCCTGATTCCAGCGGCAGATCGCCTCCGCTGCGGGCAATCCGTACCGGTGTGCCCAGCGCTCGACCATCCAGGAGGGATGCGCCGTGAAGGCCGCGATCTGCTCCGCCGAGACGCCGGGCTGGTGATCGATTCCCTCGCGACTCTGGGCCGCGAGCTTGCGCAGAACGGCGTTGACCATTCCGGCTGCCCCGCGTTCCCTGCTTTGCTTCACCAGCTCGACGCTGTCGTTGAGGACCGCATGAACCGGCACGCGATCGAGA
>Ga0070766_10001463_pt1 | contig 11536 bp, 11 predicted proteins | sample HubBroMetageWFT6_FD_69782 | JGI IMG/M metagenome (GOLD analysis project Ga0070766, IMG submission 69782) | Warmed and freeze-thawed soil microbial communities from the Hubbard Brook experimental Forest, New Hampshire - Hubbard Brook CCASE Soil... | ecosystem: Environmental > Terrestrial > Soil... | reverse complement strand
CTGTCCCAAAATGGTTATCGGGGGCTAGCACTTTTGACTGTGCAGAGTAATGGTTGGCGGGCTTAGAATAAAAGAACGAAAGATAACGGGAAAGCTGGAAGCAGCATCTAATTTGCAAGATTCAGGCAGTATCCCGTTCATTTCTTTGAGGAAACATTGTGAGGACCGAGACCGCTATGAAAACTTTGCAGGCTTGTCTATCCGCTGTCGTAATGCTGGCTATCTCCTTTGTCGGAGTGGCGAATGCCACACCGCTCAGTTCCTCGGCGCGAGCCGTTGTTCCGGCAGACCTGCAGCAGTTGATTTCCGTGGATTACAGGGCGCTCAGAGATTCGCCTACGGCGACCGCATTGAAGGCGCAAATAATGGATTCGCAGGAAAGCGTGAAGGAGGCCGAGGACGCGCTTAAAGGTGTGGGTATCAACCCTGATAAAGATATCGACTCGCTCGCCCTTCCTTCTTTCCGCACTGCAAAGCAGGGGGTCAAGGTGGTCTTTATCGCCGGCGGACCTTTCAACATGAAGGCCGTGCTCAAGAAGTTGACCCTGCAAAAGGTCAAGGCCACGAAATACCGCACCTCGAGTATCTACCCCATGGATAGCGACTTCGTGATGACGTTTCTCGACGACAGCACGCTGTTGTTCGGCGAGCTCTCGGCGGTGAAGCTGGCGCTGGATACGCGCGATGGGCAGATTTTGAGTCTGGATACGAACTCGACCATGTCGGAAATGATGTCGAACGTGGATGCATCGGCCTTCTGGAGCATTCTGGACCAGCAGGGTTCGCAGAATATGATGCGGTCTGCGCTGGGCGATGCGGCCAAGATCGCAGACTACGAGACGGTCAAGAAGCGGGTGTTGGGTTCTTACTACACCATGGACTTTTCCAGCGGCGTAAATTTCGACCTGACGGTTGTGACCTCAGACTCGATCACTGCGGGAACACTGGCCATGATGATGAAGGCGGTCATCATGTACAAGAAAAGCAGCGCCTCGCCGGTTGAAAAGGCGGCGATGGACAAGGCCACGGCCGATTCCGACGGCGAAAAGCTCATGGTGCACTTTAAGGACAGCGACGCGCAATTTCAGTCGTTGATGCACTCGCCGTTGTTTGCTGCGATTTCGCATTAAGCGGAAGCGGATCTACCACGGAGGCACTGAGACACGGAGAAAATCCGGTTTCGGTGCCTTTTGGTTTTTGGAGGGTGGATTCCCCTGAACGTCCCCCTCGGTTCAAGAGGAATTACTTCGGCTTCCTTGCGGCGCGCTTCGCGCGGGCCCAGCCTTCCTTGACGACTTGCTGGGCGCGGCCGATTGCGAGCGCGTCTTCAGGGACGTTGGTGGTGATGCAGGAGGCGGCTGCTACATAGGCTCCTTTACCTACGCGCACGGGGGCCACCAGGGTGCTGTCGCTGCCGATGAAAGCTCCGTCGTCGATGACGGTGGTGTGCTTGTTGACCCCGTCATAGTTGCAGGTGATGGTTCCGGCGCCGATGTTGACTCCGGCTCCGATTTCGGCGTCGCCGAGATAGGTCAGGTGGTTGGCCTTCGATCCCTTGCCCAGCTTGATCTTCTTGGTTTCGACAAAATTGCCGACGTGCGCGCCTTCCCCAATGTCGCTGCCGGGGCGCAGATGGGAATAGGGCCCGAGGATGGCGCTGGGGCCGATACGGGCTTCCTCCAGAATGCAGCCCGGACGAATGAGGACGCCGGAGTTGACTTCGGAGTTGCGAATTACTGAGAACGAGCTGATGTGGCAGGCCGCGCCGATGCGCGATCGTCCGAGAATTTGCACGGACGGTTCGATCACCGTGTCGGGTGCGATTTCGACCTCGTCATCGATTACACAGGTAGCGGGATAGAAAATGGTGACGCCTTCGGCCATGAGTTGCTGGCACTTCTGCATGCGGATCTGATGGTCGATGGTTGCCAGCTCGGCCAGGGTGTTGGCTCCGAGAACCTCGCTGGAGTTTTCGGTCTTCCAGACTACGACGCGCTGCCCGGCCTGGCGCAGGACTCCGGCCATGTCGGTGAGGTAGTACTCGCCGTGGGGGTTGGCCGTGGAAAGTTTCTCGATGTGCGAGAGTAGTGCCGGCAGAGCAAAGACGTAGAAACCCGCGTTGATCTCGTGGATTGCTTTTTGGGCAGGAGTGGCGGATTTTTCTTCCACGATGGCTTTGACTTCAGTGCTGCGGGGGCTTTTGTGAATGACGCGGCCGTAGCCGGTTGGATGGTCGAGGTCGGCGCTGAGCAAGGTCATCGCGGCCTGCTGGTCGAGGTGGAAATTCAGCAGGCGGGCGATGGTCTGGGGCGTGATCTGAGGAGCGTCGCCGGAGAGGACTATGACGTGGTCATAGGTGGAGAGCGCCGGTTGCGCGACCATAAGAGCGTGGCCGGTGCCGCGCTGTTCCGTCTGCAGGATGAAGTTGACGCCCGTGTGGGCGACGACGGAGCGGACGCGCTCGGCTTCGTGGCCGATGATGACGAAGATATCCGCTGGAGGCACGACATGCGCGGCTGCGGATATGACACGGGTCAACAGCGGCTTGCCCCCGACTTCGTGCAGAACTTTGGCCAGCTGCGATTTGAGCCGCGTGCCCTTTCCGGCGGCCATGATGGCAACCGCGATTCGGGGGGCCGAGATTGTTGGCTTCGAGGAAGGTGCGTTCCTGGATTTGCTCATTTGCCCCAATATACCTTGAGCCGGGACTGTACAGAAATCGATGGCACCTTTCGGATCAATTGGCTATTTCGTCTCCCGCAAGGTAAGATTTTCGGCACCCAATCAGTCGCGGGATGATGGAACATTCAAACGGAAGGAAGAACAAATGCCAAAATATGTTATTGAGCGCGAGATCCCGGGTGCCGGGAGTTTAACGCCAGATCAGCTTCTCGCGATTTCGCAGAAATCGTGCAGTGTGCTGAAGAACCTCGGACCACAGATTCAGTGGCTGGAGAGCTTTGTCACTCAGGACAAGATTTACTGTGTGTACATCGCTCCCAACGAAGCGATGGTGCGGGAACATGCGAAACAGGGCGGCTTTCCCGCGAACCGCGTTTCGGAAGTGAAGCGGATGATCGATCCGACTTCGGCGGAGGGGTGAGGATCGGTGGCTAGGGTGTCGCGGAGCCACCTAGCTTACCTCAGGCGCTAAAGCGCTTTATATTTGCTGGGGCTTGATGGCACGACTGAAGTCGTGCCCCTCCCGACCTTTGTCCCCCCGAACCGGCGGAGCGGAATCTCTGGGGCTGGGTATCCCTAAAGACCGAGTCCTCCATCGACGGCCAGAATCTGTCCTGTAATGAATTGCGGCGCGGTGGCGAAGAACAATACTGCCGCCGCAATCTCATCTCCCCTTCCATTGCGTAACATCGGAGTTTGCGTGGCCATGCGCTTCATGAAGGCGGCGGCCGATTTCTCGCCTAGATCGATCATGCCGGGTGCGACCGCATTGACTGCGATTTCAGGTGCTAGAGCTTTTGCCATGACCTTGGTCAGCATGTGCAACGCGGCCTTTGATGAGCAGTAGTGGGCGTGCGTGGCCCAGGGGCGCAGGCCGCCGAGGGAGCCCATGTTAATGATTTTGGCTTCAATTGGTTCTGACCGTCTTGCTCCGGTCGGTTTGCGGCGCATCCACTTCAGTGCTTCGCGGGAGACCAGGAATGGTCCACGAGTGTTCGAGGCAAACATGGCGTCCCACTGGCGCACGGTGAGGCGTTCGAAGTCCGCGGTGGCATAGTTGGCGGCGTTGTTGACCAGGATGTCGATGCGGCCCAGTTCGCGGCCAGCCTCTTTCATCATGGACTTGACGCTGGCTTCCTCGGTGATGTCGCAGTGCAGGGCGAAGGCGCGAACGCCGTGGCTGGTCAGGTCGACGACCGTGTGCTGAGCGTCGCGGGCGGAAGTGCGAAAAGTGATGGCGACATCGGCGCCGGCCTGGGCTAGAGCCAGGGCGGAAGCGCGTCCTAGACGCCGGGCGGCGCCGGTGATGAGGCAGGTCTTGCCGCGCAAAGGCTTGTCGGGATCCTTGTGCATGGCGGAATTCTACCTCTTTTTCATTTCTTGACGATTTCCCAGTGGAATCGGGGGTCCGGGGAGGGCTACAATCCTGCCGTGCCCGATTCCCGGCAGGTCGTGGTTTACTCCCGCAAGGGCTGTCACCTTTGCGAGCTAGTAAAGGAGAGCCTTACCAAGCTCTCCCGCCGCGGCGGTTTCACATGGCAGGAGGTAGATGTGGATAGTGACACCGACCTGCGGCGGCAGTTCAACGATGAAGTGCCGGTCGTGTTCATCGATGGGCGGAAAGCCTTCAAGTACCGCATGGACGAGCGGGAATTTTTGAGGAAGCTGGCGAGCTAGGGCATTTGTTGAACCTCAGGTTTGGTCTTCTTTTTGAACTGTCCATCCCGCGACACACACGTGTTCTCATTGACACGGTCATTCGGACCGGTTGGGCCTAACTTGCCTGATCTCAGCGCACCGGTAGCGGCAACCTCCTTGCAAACGAAGCAGTGCGATCTATCGCTAGAGGAGGAAATCTTTTGCTGCGACAAATTCTGGCACTGGCGTTCATCTTCGTGTGCACTTCCATTGCGTGGGTGATTCTGGGTTCAACCATTTTCTCCCGCACATACGGCAGCAATGAGCAATTGCAAGGCCGCGTGGCTTCGACCTGGGGCACAGCGCAACAGCAGTCGCCACCGACGGCAACCTACACGTTTGCGGAAGTAGTGAAATCGACCACTGTAGAGGATGCGAAGGTTGTGGTTCGCAGCGAGAATGTGCAGCGGCAGGCTCCGCTGCCGGTGGAAGCAAGCCGGATTCAGGTGAATCTTCATCTCACTCCGCGGCAGAAGGGATTGCTTTGGTACAGCACATATGCGGTTGACTTTGCTGGGGACTATAACTTCCGCAACAACACGGCGCAGGAGCAGACAGTGGATTTCCGGCTGAATTTTCCGGCGCAGAAGGCGATCTACGACGGATTGCAGATGAAGGTGAACGAGCACGCGGTTGCGCTTGCGACCGACGATCACGGCACGGTGGGTCAGGCAAAAGTGGGTCCGGGCGAGACCGCGAGTCTGCACGTGGCGTATCGCTCGCAAGGTCTGGATTCCTGGCGCTACGAACTGGGCAACGGCATCGCACAGGCTCGTGACTTCATGCTGACGATGCAAACGAATTTCCGGGATATTGATTTTGCCGACGACACGCTTTCGCCTACATCGAAAGAACTCGTACCCTGCGGTTGGCGACTGACCTGGCAATATTCGAACCTGGTTTCGGGGTTCCAGATCGGCATGACAATGCCGCAGAAGCTGCAGCCGGGGCCGTTGGCGGGGGAAATCAGTTATGCCGCGCCGGTGTCATTGTTCTTCTTTTTCTTCTTGATGTTCGTGATTGCCACGCTGCGCAACATCGAGCTGCATCCCGTAAACTACTTCTTCCTGGCGACTGCCTTTTTTGCCTTCCATCTGCTTTTGGCTTATCTAGTGGATCACATTTCGATCCATGCGGCGATGATTCTGGCCTCCCTCGTTTCGGTTGCTCTTCTGATTAGCTACTTGCGGCTGGTGGCGGGACTGCGATTCGCGGCGCTGGAGGCCGGCACGGCACAGTTGATCTATCTCGTGTTATTTTCGTACGCGTTTTTCTGGAAGGGATTCACGGGTCTGGCCATCACCGTGATTGCCATCATTACGTTGTTTGTGGTAATGCAGGCCACCGGGAGGATTCGGTGGTCGGAGCGATTTGCGGCTGAGCGTGCGCCGCTGCCCAGCACGGAATGACGCGGCAAGGGCGGGCCCGATTGTAGCCGCCTCCTCTCACCTCAGCCGGACGCTTTCCGCTACAATCATCCCCGCCATGTTGCGCACCCAGCTCTACGCTGATCCCGGCAACGTCTTTGTGCATGACTCGGTTCTGGCGTCGTGCCGTAAGCATCCTCAGAAAACCGCTCTGGTGGACACTTCTTGTGGGCTGCGGCTCAGCTACGCGGAATATGGAGAGACGGTGGAAGCGCTGGCGCGCGGTCTGGTTGCGGCCGGGTTGAAGCCGGGGGAAGTGGTTGCTATTTTCCTTTGCAATTCGTGGGAGTTCTGCACGGCTTACCATGCGACGACCTTGGCCGGGGGGATTCCGACACTCCTGAATCCCACGTATCGCGAGCGGGAAGTACGGCATCAGTTAGGGAATTCGGACGCCGCATTTCTGGTCACCGATGGGCCGAATATTGCCGGGATCAATCTTGCCGGGCTCCCTAGTTTGCGGCGCGTGTACGCGACGCGAGAGCAGGGAAGCGGAACCGAGCCGTTCTCTGATCTGCTGAAGCCGGTGAGAATGAACCTGCCCGAACCCGATCGAGGGTCGGAGCAAACACTGGCGGCGCTGCCTTATTCGAGCGGCACGACGGGGCTGCCCAAGGGGGTGATGCTTTCGCATTACAACCTGGTCGCGAACGTTTATCAGTTTCTTGGTCCTCACTCGACTCCGCTCAATTCCAATGACAATATTCTGTGCTTCCTGCCGCTGTATCACATTTATGGGTTGAATGTGATGCTCAATCCGGCACTGATTCTGGGGGCGACGCTGGTTTTGATGCCACGATTCGGCGTTCCTCAATTGATTCAGTTGCTCACGGACGAGGCCATCACGATGATGCCGCTGGTTCCGCCGGCGATGAACGCACTGTGCCAGGCGGCTGAGGCAGGACAGTTTCCCAAGGATCATAAAGTGCAGTGGGTGAAATCGGGAGCGGCGCCGCTGGCGCCAGATTTGCCGCGAAGATTCACGGCGCTGACCGGCATTCTGGTGTGTCAGGGATATGGCATGACGGAAGCTTCGCCGGTGACGCACGTGGGTTATCTGGAGCCGGAGCTATATCGGCCGGATTCGATCGGGCATCCGGTGGCGCTGACGGAGTGCCGGGTGATTGGGACGGAGAATACCGAGGACGTTTCCACAGGTGATCCGGGGGAGTTAGTGATGCGCGGGCCGCAATTCATGCAGGGATACTGGAAAGAGTCGGATGCGACGGCGGCGGTGCTGCGCGACGGATGGTATTGGTCTGGGGATATTGTGACGCGAGACGGCGAAGGTTTTTACCGCGTGGTCGACCGGCGCAAAGAGATGATCAAGTACAAAGGCTTTCCCGTGGCGCCGGCGGAAGTGGAAGCAGTGCTACTGGAGCATCCGGCGGTACGGGAGTGTGGAGTGGTGGGGCGGCCCGATGCGTGTGCGGGCGAGGTCCCAGTAGCGTTCATCGCCCTGCGCGAGGGATTTGCGGGCTGCCGAAAGATGGAGGATGAGTTGTGCTCGTTCGTGGCCGAGCGGCTGACCCGCTACAAACAGCCGCGGGAAGTGCATTTTGTGGAGGCCGTCCCCAAGACGGCTTCGGGAAAGATTCTGCGACGTGAGTTGCGGGAATTGATTCGCTGAGTCGGCGGGAACTGCGGCTGACGCGGCGTTTGGTAAGGAAGCGACCCAAACGCGCGATTAATGCGTCGCAAAGGACGCGACACATCGCGCGGCTCGCCCAGATCCTTCGCTGCGCAAACAACGCTTGCTCAGGATGACAATCAAACTTCCCCTTACCGCAAAATCGCCAGAAGTGACATGGAATTAACAATTCATTGACATTTTCCTGACAATCTTCTTTCCGATCCATCCCACACTTGGCTGCTCTTGCAGCCGGCGGTTCCACGGCGCCGTTCTGCTTCGTCCAAAGTCAGCTACAGGAGGATCGTCATGAAACTGTTTGAGAGAGTGAAGACTTGTGTCGTTGCCTTATCGCTGATAGCTGCTTGCGGGCACGCTGCCTATGCCCAGCAGAATCATTCGAACGCTGCTGCCATCAGCGTGGTTGCGTCCACGGTCCCGGCGAACGGGGACGTGAATCCGTATGGCGTTGCGCTGGTACGGCGCAGCACCGGCTCACTGATTCAGGGAAACATTCTGGTCAGCAACTTCAACAACAGCGACAATCTTCAGGGTACGGGCACAACCATTGTGCAGATCGCGCCGGGTGGTACGGTCGGCCTATTTGCCCAAATCGATGCCAGCAAATTGCCTGGTCCTTGCCCCGGCGGGGTGGGCTTGACGACAGCATTGTCGGTTTTGCGCAGCGGGTGGGTCATCGTAGGCAGCTTGCCGACCACTGACGGCAGTTCGGCGACCGCGCGGGCGGGGTGTCTGCTTGTGCTCAACAGTAGCGGCACGGTGGTGGAGACGTTCTATGGTTCGCTCATTAATGGTCCGTGGGATATGACGGCTTTCGATGCCGGAGGCAGCGCGGATTTGTTCGTCACCAATGTGCTGAACGGAACTGTGGCAGCCGGCGGGAAGGTGGTGAATGCGGGGACGGTGACGCGGCTGACGCTGACCGGACTTAACGGGAAGACGCCAGAATTGCAGTCGATCACGGTGATCGGCTCGGGCTTTTCTGAGCGGACGGATCCGGCTGCGCTGGTGATCGGGCCGACCGGCTTGGGCCTTAGTCCAGGCGCGGACTTGCTTTACGTGGCGGACAGTCTCAACAATCGCGTCATGGCAATTCCGGATCCGGTGTTTCGCGATACGTCGGCTGGAACCGGGGCGATCGTCACCCAAGGCGGCAGTCTTAACGACCCCCTCGGCCTGACGGTCTCGCAGGATGGCAATATTTTGACTGTAAACGGGAACAACGGGTTTCTGGTAGTAACCACATCCAACGGTGATCAGGTTTATACGAAGCTGTTGGACAGAGTGGGCAATCCGCCGGGAGCCGGGGCCTTGTTTGGATTGGTACAGGTGTCGGGCCAAGGACTGTACTACGTGGACGATAACACCAACTCTTTGAACCTATTCCAGTAAGCGGGTGGCGCCCACCTTCCGCGGTAATCTCCGCGGAGGGTGTTTACTTTTCGGAGGCTACTTCTGTGTGGCGGCATCGCCTGCGATTTTCTTTGTAGCTAGGAAGCTCCAGATGGTTTCGTTGGCGTTGAGGGCGTCGCTGGTTTTGCCGACCTCTTTTTCGCTCATGTATTGAGCACCGCCGGGCCAGGTATTGCCGGCATCCTTGACAGCGTAGAGCGCCACTTGAGCGTTGTCCTGGCAGGCGTTGAAAGTAAAAGTTTTGGTTTCCTTGCCACCCTTCTGTGAAGCCGGGAGTTTCTCTTGAGCCGGCTTTTCGTTGCAGCGGTCGAACCTCGCCCAGGTTTTGGCGCTGTCTTCGGCGGAGAGTACGTGGAACTGGCCGGGCTTGTAGGTGCCGCCGCTGTAGGGAACGATGGGATCTCCGGTACCAGCTATGAAAAGTGCTGGGATGGGTCGCGAGGGGAGGCAGATCATCGTTTTAGGCAGAGCCGCGCCTACCGGGGCAATAGCGGCGACGCGGTCGGCCATGGCGCAGCCCACTCGCAGGGCCATTAAGCCGCCATCACCCAAACCTGTGGCATAAATGCGGTGAGTGTCCAGCGAGTATTTGGTGGCGATCTGGTCCAGCATCTGGTTGAGAAAGGCGACGTCGTCCGCTGGCTCTGGCTTGTTCTTGTTATCGTCAGGATTCTGTCCTCCGCTCTGCCCGCCGCCAGGATAGCCGCCTCCGGGGTAACCTCCTCCTGGGTAACCACCGCCGCCCATGCCTCCGCGACGTCCGTAGCCGCGCCGTGGCGTTTCCGTCGCTGCTTCTGGCCGCACGCCGATATTCCAGCGCCCGCGCGTGGCTATGGGATAGACCGCGATAATACCGTCCTTATCGGCGAGCTGGTTAAAATGAGTGAGGCGAGCCATCTCCTCGGCGTCCTGATTTTGACCGGGAAGAAGAATGACTACGGGATAGTGCTGCTGCGCATCGTAACCCTTGGGCAGATGCACGACGAAGTTGCGGGTAAGGTCATCGACCTCGACCTTGTCTTGCACATCCTGCGCCGATAAAGAAGTAGCGAGCAGCAATCCGGCGAGGCAGATGGCGAGGCACGCTAGCCGCCTCTGGGAAAGACTCATCCTCATCACATCAGGCAGCATTTTGCTCCACCCTTCTCCAGACCCGATCTTTTGATACGCCATTGGCATAAGAACCAGCAGTTTAAGCCGGGGTTGCTAAGAGGACAGGGAGAGATTTGCAAAGTTTTGTAATCCGATGACAACCCGCAAAAGCTTGAACTTTTTCCTCCAGCGTTCGTAACTAGGAGGAAGCGCCGCGCTGAGATCGGCGCTGGATCGAAGCTCAGGAGGGTCTATGGACGGAAACATTGTGGGACTGGCGGCGGTGGTCATGATCTTTGGGATCCCGATGGCGGCTATGTACACGTTTTTCCGCGTGCGCAAGCTGCGGAGCGAGGAGCGATTGGCTGCGATCACGCGTGGCGTAGACGTACCGATGCAGCCGGAGCTGTCAGAGGCGGCGCGTTCGCGGCGATCTGGAATTCTGCTGGTGGCCGGGGCGATCGGCTATATCGTGACCTTCGTTCTGATCGGACGCGTGGAGCCTGATGCAATGGTCGCGGCGACGTTCGGCGTGATTCCGCTGGCGGTAGGAATCGGTTTCTTTGTCGATCACGCGTTGATCCGGCGAGACGCGAAGGCGCACTGAACGCGCTGGCTACGGATCGCAGTCAATTGCCGGTGAGATGCTTGTGTTGGGCGTCGGTCAAGGGCACGACGCTCAACCGGCCCTGCCGTACCAAGGGAGAATCCGCAAACAGTCTGTTCGCTTTTACCTCGGCCAGCGTTACCGGCTTGGGCAGCGGCTTGCCGGCCTTGATCTTCACTTGAGGATTTTTTGGGTCGCTGGCATCGACCGACACTACCGTCGCCGTGCCGACTGCGCTCTTCTCGTCTCCTGTGTGATAAATGATTAGCTGATCGCCAGGCTTCATGGCCCGCAGGTTCTTGAGTGCGACGGGATTGGTGACTCCATCCCAGATCGTTGTATTGTCCCGCTGCAAGTCGGCGAAGGAATAAACGGTAGGCTCAGTCTTGAGAAGATAGTTCATGTGCGAAATTCTACTCGAGGCCGGCTAGTCCTGCTCGTCGTCCCCGATCGGCTGGCCGGGCGGGGCGACGACATCGGTTGCCGGCGTAAACTTCTCCGGATTTTTCTCGAAGGCCTCGATGCGCGCAATGGCTGCGGTCCGCACGGCTTTTTCTTCTGGATTTTCAGCTGATCTGGCAGACAGCCAGGATCGAAGCGACAATGCCTCGGCGCGAGCCTGGGCGCGGGCTTCGGCAGAGGAAGTAGGGTTCGCAGCCAGCGCCAGCAGATGTTCCACGGCTGAAGCTTCGGTGACATGCTGGATCTCCGCCGCCAAACCGGTGGCGCGCGGCGCTTTCCACGTGGCTTGGAATACGGCTTCAATGACCTGATTGAGACCGGGATTGGCTGAATTGCGGGCGTGATACTCGACCAGCCGCGAAGCGCGCTGGGGATCAAAGAGCATCGTGAGAGTGAGATCGGCGGCCGATTCTGCCGCGCCGGCCGGATCAAACGTGAGACCGGTGTGCCCTTCGAACGACTCGCGGGTTCTGGGATAGCCGAAGGCGCGCGGGGGCAGAATCC
>Ga0070766_10001451_pt1 | contig 11581 bp, 3 predicted proteins | sample HubBroMetageWFT6_FD_69782 | JGI IMG/M metagenome (GOLD analysis project Ga0070766, IMG submission 69782) | Warmed and freeze-thawed soil microbial communities from the Hubbard Brook experimental Forest, New Hampshire - Hubbard Brook CCASE Soil... | ecosystem: Environmental > Terrestrial > Soil >... | reverse complement strand
CATATCCTACGCTGGTCGTCATGTGATTGTATTGCGTGCCGCCCTTAGTCACCAGCTTGATTCGAGCGCCGATCCCGTCACGATTGCTCTTGGTTCCCCGCAGCGCGATGCCAAGCCAATGGGTCGAGTTCGGGCTGCGGTTCATCCAAATTTCAGCATCGCGGCCCAGAGCCGTAGCGACCGCGTCGATGCGCCCATCTCCATCCAGGTCACCGAACGCGCAGCCACGATGGCGCGCGGCCGGGGCGGCATCGAATCCTGCCTCTTGCGTCAGAGCTTCCCATTTTCCGCTGGCGCCGAGGTTGCGAAAGACCGTGTTGAACTGGTCGACGGGCTGCCCCGGCATGGAGATCGATTCGACGTGGCCTCGTGAGACGAACAGATCCTTCCAGCCATCGTTGTCGAAGTCATATAAACCCGCGCCGAATCCGGACATCTGACGGCTCGCCTCTCGCATCCCGCTCGGCGTGGTGACTTCGCGAAAGTCGCCTTTGCCGGTGTTCTGAAACACCGGAAAGGTCTGGTTGTTTAGCGCGACGAATACGATGTCGGGATAGCCGTCGTTGTTGAAATCGCGAAAGTCCAATCCCATCCCGGAGATAAAACTGCCGTCTTCCGACAAGGCAACCCCAGTCTCGAACGCAACCTCCTCGAACTTACCTCCCTTGTTGTGGAAGAGAGAGTTGTAGGAGGCGTCGTTGGTGACAAACAGATCGGGGCGACCGTCCAGATCGTAGTCGGCCATGCCAACTCCCATGCCCTTGCCAACGTGATCGCGAATCTCCCACTCTTTGGAAACGTCCTGGAAGGTGCCATCGCCCTTGTTCAGAAAAAGTTGATTCGGTTGGCCCTTGTAAAACTTCGGACTGCAATAGTCGGCCACACCCTGGAATCCGCAATAGGGCTCGGTGTTGAAATCCCATTGCATATAGTTCACAACAAAAAGATCCAGCAGGCCGTCGTTGTTCACGTCGACCCAAACCGCCGTAATCGCCCAGCGCGGCCCGAATTCCGGGTCGGGATGGTTCAGGCTCGCATCCAGTCCAGCCTTGACGGTCACGTCCGTGAAGGTGCCGTCTCCGTTGTTGTGGTACAGAGTGCTGTGGTGCAGGCCGGCCACGAAGATATCCGGAAATCCGTCATTATCGTAGTCGGCAACGGCCACGCCCATGTCATAGCCGGTGCCAGCCAGCCCGGCGGCGGCGGTAACGTCTGTAAAGACTCCATTGCCATCGTTGCGGAAGAGGCGGTCGCTGTACTTGGGTGAATCCTTCTTCAGCGTGGCGATGTTGGCACCGTTGGTGAAGAAGATGTCGGGGCGGCCGTCGCCGTTGTAGTCGAAGATGGCCACGCCTCCTGGCATGGTCTCAGGAGCGTGCCTCGCCGGGGTTTCATCATTCTCCAGCCGAAACGGAATCTTCTTGAGCTCGAAGCGAATTGGGCTGGACGGCGACGTTGCCGCATCCATCAAGAGAAGTGCAGCCGACACTAACAGCAGGCAGAACGCCGCGCGGCGGGCGAGACTGAGAGAATGCATCGCTTCCTGAAAAATAAGGGGTGGCCGAAGCCACCCCTTGATGATTCTACCTCATGACCGTCCGCCTAGAAGTAGTACTTCAGAGCGAAGAGCAAGGACCGGCTCCCTGTCTTGAAGGCCGGTTTTCCGGTGGTTGTCGCATTCGTGTTGGTCTGCGACAGGCCAACTACCGGCACCTGGCAAGGCGTAGTAGTCGGCGCACCGTTCGGCTGAGGCATCAAGAGGTTGCACTCCGCCTGATTCATTTCCGTGTAGGTGGAGTTCTGCGTAAAGTTAATCTGCTCATCTGTGATTCCGGCCAAATCGAACTGCCGGAGCGGATGATTCAGCCAGTTGGTCGCAGAGACGCGGAACTGAACCTTCTGCCTCTCGGTGATGTTGAAGTTCTTGTATATGCCCAGGTCGCTGTCAAAGTAAGCCGGCCCGTGCATGTATGGGAAATTGAGTGTCCCCTGTTGACCGTACGCTGGCGGCGCGAAGCAATTCGGGTTGAAGTATGCGCCCGAGGCATGTTTGCGCGGGTCGCAGGTGACAACTGGCTGAAGAACCTGGTAAGCGTTGCTGCCAAACCAGGTTGAGGGACTGATGCCGTTTGCGTACAGGCCATTTGGCAAAAGGATGGCGTTGTTGGGCAGATCGGGGGCGCCTACAAGTGGGGTGGTCAGGCCGCCCGGATAGACGGCATTCATGTTGCCACCAAGGTTCGGCTGCAGAGGCGCGCCGCTCTGGTAGGTAGTCCAACCGGATAACTGCCATCCGTTCACCGCCCCACCCAGAATGTGATTGCCGTGAATTGGTTTAGGCAGGTTCCACACATACGAAAGGTTCAGGATCTGCGTGTGGTCGTAGGCCAGGGCTCCGTAGTTGTCCCTGAGGCTGAAGGGATTGACCGCGGTGCCATTGCCGTTTCCATTATCCGTTTGGCCGTCGCGGATGCCGAGCACCTTACCGAAAGTGTAATTCAGCAAATAGGTCACGGGACCGGATTGTTTATGCCACGATGCCTGCAGGGAGTTGTAATTGGCATAGCTGCCGTGAGTAATCAGGTAAACATCCTGATAATTACGCAGCGGGCGGTAGTCGTTGGCGTTGAAACCAGGCTGGCCTGAGCCGTTGTAGCCTACGCCGCAACCAGTCCAGTTGGTCAACGGGTTGCTGCTGTTGCAGGTTGGCGAACTGGGAGAAATCTTCGGGCCCAGCACCGGGTCGGCCATCCAGAAACCACCCGGAAGCACATTGTTGAGGTCATCGATCTTCCCGTTGGAACCGTTAATCAGTTCATTCACGCTCTTATTGCCCACATAAGACAGCTCAAACACAGAACGCCACGGAAGCGATTGGGAAATAGTGAGGTTCCAATCCATCGTAGATGGAGTTCGATTGTCCCCTTGCTGGAAAGCGCTGATTCCTGATCCGTTCTGAGCCACGCTGGAAGGTGGCGTGAAGGACTCAATCTGCGCGTAACCTGTGGTGGTCGAGGGGCTGGTGTAGGTAAACGATCCCGCCGGGCCGGCCGTAGGACCACCCACATCGTTCACAGCAAGCTGGTAGCGGAACCAGGCAATTCCGGCACGAAGCACCGTCTTGCCGGTGCCGAAGAGGTCGTAGGCTGCCCCTACGCGAGGTTCGTAATAGAAGAGCGGCGAAACCAAGCCAGACAGCGGGATGTGGCTGTCCATAGAGTGCCACAGCAGGCCAGTATTATTGGGAGCGGATGCTGTGTTGTTGTACGTAGCCTGATTCCAGACTTGCATTCCGTTGGAAGGCCCGTACCACTGGCCCATGTGATCGAAACGCAGCCCGTAGTTCAGGGTCAGTTGCTTATTCGCCTTGAACGAATCCTGGGCATAGAGCGACCATTGATGGAACTTAATGTCAAAGGTCGGGATTGTGTTTTGCTGCTGGTAGAAATCCGTGCGACCGAGCAGGAAGTCAGCAACCACGTTCCCGGTACTGTTGGCACCCCACCCCAAAGTGTAGGAGCCCTGTTGACCCGTCTCCAAACCTGCGGTCGACTGGATATTCTCGCTCGTGTCCCAGTAGAAACCAGCCTTCAGGGTGTGGGAACCGATGATCTTGGTGAAGTTATCGTAGAGCGCAGGATCCTTCTTAGTGGCGCCGAACTCATTTGCACCCTGGAAGGCATTGTCCATCGTGAACTCGTCGATGTTCGGGAAAGCCCCGCCCCAGGGACCCAGAATGTTGGGAATTTGCGCCGTCGTGACGCCAAATAGACCGGTCACATTGAATCCAACGTTGGTGCGATTGACCGCAGAGGGATTGGAGAGGCTGCTGGGATTGATGTAGCGGGCCAGCGTGAACACGAATTCGTTAGTGGTCGTCGGACTGAAAACGTGTGTCAGGTTCGCCATGACCTCCTGCGAAGTGGTGGCCGCGACCACGTTCGACGGATAGGGCAACGTCCAGGGTGGAGTCCACCACACGCCGACCGGGTGCTGGTCGTTCTCGATCTGTCTAGTGTAGGAACCGGTCAACTTGGTATTGTCGTTGATCGCGTAATCAACCTTTCCTGTGGCCTCCCAGCGATTTTGGGGAACAGCGGAAATGTACTGATAATTGTTCCAGCCGTTTGCCGCCGACGGCGTGATGTTGGCCGCCGGGTAGAACTTCAGATATCCCGGGATGTTGGGGTCGAATTGAGACGACATTATGGAAGTGGGATGCATACAGGTTCCGGCGCAGGCTGGCAGGCCGTAAGGAACCATGTAGGCGTACTGCCACACGCTATCCAATTGCTTATAGAGCGCTGACTCCGATCCGTTCGTGATGCCGGGCTGGCCGTTGATCGTGGTTTCGCTGAAGTCGCCCGACAACTGTTCCGCCGTAGGCACATTAAAATTGATGGGCGTCACCGCGGGGTGTTGATTCATATATTCATAACCACCCCAGAAGAAAAGCTTATTGCGATTCCTGTTGAAGTTTGTAAAGGGCAGCAGGATCGGGCCGCCAACATTTCCGCCGATATAATAGTAATGCTCAGCCGAGTTCGGAATGCCCTGGCTGTGGGCATACGCATCATCCGAATTCAGAGCGCTGTTGCGGGCGTAGAAGTAGCCTTCTCCGTGGAAGTGATTTCCGCCGCTCTTGCTGAACGCCTCGAAGATCACCGGGCCCTTGGCGTATTCAGCGCTATAAGACGACATGAGAACCTTGACTTCGGCAACCATGTCCTGGTTGATATTGGCGATCTGCGTTCCCGCGTTTCCGGGATCTACCAGGTTGGCGCCGTCGAGCATGTACGCCATCGCGCCGTTGGGCTGGGTGCCGTTGGCGGAGTAAGCTCCGACCGGGCCACTGTTTGTACCGACGATCTTAGGAACAAAGCTGGAACCTTGCGTGAGGCCGTTGTTCAGCGCCATGCCCGGCATTAACTTGAGCAACTCGCCAGCGTCGCGTCCAGCAAGGGCAAGATCCTCCACCATGCCGGTGTTCAACGTGGTGCTGACTTCGCCGGTATCGAGCGGAACCACTGCATCGGCGCCCGCCGTGATCTCGACCGTCTCATTTACCTGGCCGACCTGGAGCTGGATATTAGGGAGGGTACGGCTGTCGCCCTCAGCGAAGTGAACGCTCGGCTCGCGCCACGCTTTAAAACCTGGCGCAGAGACGGTCACCGTATACGTACCCGGCTGGATGGCTGTGATGGAGAAGTACCCCGAACTATTGGACACCGTGGTTCGCTCGTCGCCAGACGCCTCGTTCCTCATGGCAACTTTGGCATTCGGCACCACGGCCCCAGTCGTATCGTAGGTTGTGCCGCTCAGAGTTCCAGTCAACTGCTGGCCGAAGCAAAACGGAGCCAGCAGAACGAACACGGCCAAAACCGCCAACGCCTTTTCCAGAGCAACCACATTCAATTTCGAAGTCACTGTCCGCCTCCCGACGTTAACGTCACCGCGAATCCCCCAGACCCGTCGCGGCAAATGCCCCCATGGCGCGGCTACCGCGCCGCAACCGAAAACCACAATTCACACAGAACGTTTTTACGCCGCCCTAACACAAAAGCACTATTTCAAGGTCCGGGGGCTGTTTTACCTTTGCTTAACAACCACTGTCAAGCAAAAAAATCGTTTTTTTCAAAGATTGTGTCGATTATGCCTCCGGCGAGGTACCGATATTGGTTCGCCACGGGTCTATGCAAGTCCTTTCAGCATTCTTGGCCATCTTCCAGGCCGGTTTAGGTCTTCCCACATCCCAGGTTCGGATTCGGAATTGCCTTTGAGTCCGACTTTGTCAAATTAAAGGTGGTATTTGTTTGGCGGGGCAAAAACCGCTGTACAATACCTGAGATTTTCCGAAGCCCGACGTTAACCTGAATGTTCCGATTTTCAGGACCAAAAGGCTGGGTGCACATACCGAGTGCGCTCGCGAACACTGGGTTCAAAGTCTTCGACGTGAGGTGAAGCATGTTTCCCCGCATTCGCCCGCTTCCTGCTCTGTTTGCTCTGTTATGCCCCATGCTGGCCGCTCAGACGCCTGACGCAAGCCAGCGGCCTGTCATTCATGCCACCTCTAGAGAAGTGCTGCTCGACCTGGTAGCGCGCGACAAACACCATCATGCGGTCGCGGATCTGCGTCCCGAAGAGGTGGAGGTCTACGAAGATGGAGTCCGGCAGAAGATCCTGGTCTTCCGCAATGTGCAAGGCAACGAACAGTTGCAAACCGAGCGCAACGCGGCACGGAGCGGGTCTTCGGGCGGCGCCATACATCCAGATTTGGCGCGGTCTCTGAACTCGCTCGGAGAGATAAATTTTGTTTCGATCGTGTTTGCCCAGATCGCCCCGCTGAACCTCGAATTCGCCCGCCAGGCAGTGCTTGAATTTCTAAAGAACGACAATTTCCCCAACACCTATGTGACCATCTACAAACTGAGTCATACTCTGCAGATCGTTCAGGTCTATACCAGCGATAAAGATTCCCTGGTGAAGGCGGTGAATTCCGCGGCCAAGGGCCTCTATAGCAACCAGGGCTACGGCGTTTCGGCGGAAGTCACCGGAGGGGCCAATGCCCAGATCAACGCCACCGTAGCGAATATTTTCGCCGCCTCAACCAGCAGCCCCAGCGAGATTGTGGCGGCGCAAAACATCGCTCTTAATCCTTTGCCCGCCATCGTTACGGATCCGCTTTGGGCCAGGAACGCAGCATCGCAAGATGCTTCCCTCGCCATCGGAAATGCCCTGCTCACCCAATCTCACATGCAGACCGGACTCCGGTTTGCCGACAGTCTTGCGAATGGCATGGACGCGATCGATTCTTTGCGCGAGTTGGTGCGCAGCCAGGAGAAACTGCCGGGCCGCAAGGTGATTCTCTATCTCTCCGATGGGCTCACCTTTCCCGTGGACCGGCGGGATGCCGTCGATCACCTCATCAGCTTTGCCAACCGCACCGGCGTCGCGTTCTACACCATCGACACGCGGGGCTTGAATACCGAAGACCCGATGCTGACGTCCTTATCCGCAGTGGAACGCGCTGGCGCCGAGAGCTCGGCCCAACGGGCGGACCCCGCGAACGGACATAATGAAGACGACGACGTGGGACTCACCACCGTAGCCAACACTCCAGAAAACTTGCGGGAACTCGCGGAGGCGACCGGTGGCTTCGCAGTGACCAATACCAATGAGATTTCAATCCCAATGCAGCGCATGATGGAGGACATCCGGACACACTACGAACTGGCTTACACGCCCACCTCAACCAACTATGACGGACATTTCCGGAAAATCGAAGTCAAGGTGAGCCGGCCCAAAGTCACGGTACAGACGCGCAAAGGCTACTTCGCCTTGCCGGAATTGAACGGAGAACCTCTCCAGCCCTTCGAAGCGGTGGCTCTCAATGCAATCAACGCGCATCCCGTGCCGGTGGAGTTTCCCTACCAGACATCATTGATGAAATTCCGTCCCCGGCCGGATGCTGTGGAGTATGAGGTTGCGTTTGAAATTCCCCTATCCGGGCTGCGCGTGGTCTCGAATCCAAAGACCGGGAAAGCTCGCATCCAGACCTCGCTGGTCGCACTGATTCACGACGCGAATGGCAACATTGTCGGCAAGGTAAGCCGCGAGATGGCTCGCGAAGTAGACAACGCCGACCTTGCGAAGCTTGGGGATGACCGCATTCTCTACGCGGAGCCTGTCGAACTCCCCAAGGGCCATTACGTGGTTGACACTGCGGTTACCGACGAGCAAGCCGGGAAAACGACGGTGAAACGCATCGCGGTTTTTGTCGATCCCGGCAAGAATATCGGCATGAGTTCGCTCCAGGTAGTGCAACGCCTCGAGCCACTGGCTGGACCCCGCAACCCTCTCGACCCATTGGAGGTCGACAACGAGCGCATCGTTCCGACGCTGGCAGATTCGGTCGCTTCGAGCAAACCGGTGGATCTCTATTTCGTCGTCTATCCAGCCCAGGGTGGAGCTGATGAAGATGTTAACGCAACCTTACAGCTGTTCCGCGAGGGCAAGGAAGTGGCGCGCAAACCTCTAAGCCTGTCGAAACCGGAAGCGGACGGTTCCATACCTATGTTGGTTCGGCTTTCTCCCGGTCCAGGTCAGTGCGATGTGCTGATCACAGCCCGGCAGGCTGGCCTGGTGGCGCAATCGGGCCTGTCCGTAAAGATCGAATAGCTGGCAGATCAGAAACAACTATGAGCTGGGACTCAGTGCACAACCTGCCCGCTATACAGAATTTTCGTTTTTGATCCGTACCGTCGGTAGTTCCTGAACTCCATCTCGTTGAGCACGGCCCCCCGCTTGCCTTGTTTCATGCTGACGGTTCCACGAATCGGCATCAGGTAGTCGTGAGGGCCAATTGCAATGTAGTCATAGTCCACAATCATCGAGGCCGAATGAATCATGAAATCCCGAGGCAGATCATCCGCCTCGAGCGTGATCCTGCGAATACCTTTGGTCGCGCTATCGATGTAAACCAGCCCATGGAATCCGGGATATATCTTCAGGTTGTTGTCACCGGTCAGCCCCCAGCTCGAGTTTTCGCGGCTTACCCGGTAGCTAAGCACCTGCACCGTCCCCCCGCCGAGCGCATCCGTTTCCTTCCATCGAAAATCGGCCTTCGATGAATCCTGAAACACGCCGCTGAGCACTCCGCCGAATTCTCCAAGCGAAAGCGTTCCCTTTAAATCCTCGCGCTTCGAGTTGCTGGGTTTGCCGTTGATTTCCAGTATCGTGCGGGTTTCTGCGTTGTCGTGATAACGCAGAAGTTCGGCAATTGAGTCTCTGCGCCTCCATTTTCCATTGCCTGCCGCATCGACGGATCGGTCGGTGACTTCGACACAGATAAAATTCGGCAGGGAGGCTGAGTACTTGAGCGCGCGGGACCTCGCGTTCTCCACCATGCCTTGCAGTTCTTCTGGCGCCGGAGGCGGAGCCGCAACTTCCGACAAGGCCGCGATCACCACCTTGCCGCTTTCGCGAGTTGCGATTCCTGCAGCCTGAAGTTGGGGATCTGGGACCGGCACACCGCCATCGTTACTATTGCCCGGCGGCCGGACGTCCGCTACCGTTACGGTACCGGCGCTCGCCAGGCCGGGTCCTTCCACCCGGAAGGCGACGCCACTTTCGGTCGTCTTTCCACCCTGGGTGATACTTGCGATCGCCTGATAATCACCCGGAGCGAACGCTCCAGCCTTGATCGATGCCATGTAAGGCATTGGCGCCCCGTCGCTGTTCTTGCGAAGCTGCAACGGCGTCTGCCCCACAGGTTCTCCGTTGCGGAGCACTTCCATTTCGAGACGCGGCGCCTCGGAAACCTTTGGATCAGGATGGACTACAAAGAACAGGGAGATGTTCTTCGCCTCCGGCGATATTTCACCGGAGAGATTCGGCACCACTCTGCCATTCTCATAACGCAGTGGTTCGAGCAGATCGGTGTCGGCGCTGATGGGATCGGTCCGGCGGACAAGAGCCAAATCGCTCAGCGAGGGACCGCTGGACGGATTCGGAATCTCAAAATCGATCCGTTGCGCGCCGATCTTTCCGTTGAGTCGGTCTAGAGTTGCGGCCTCAAGCACATATTGGCCGGGCCCAGCGATAAAGTGGCGCTGCAGCGTGACAACCTCTGACCGCACGTTTTCTATTGTTTCCACCGCGCCATGCCGCGGGATGTCTTCGCTGAAATGTTCGATGACGGTGCCGGACTTGTTCTTGATTTGCGCCATGATCGCCAGGCGCATGGAAAACAGGCCGGTATTGTGATCCTGGTGCAACTCCAATTGCGAGATCGGCACTTCAACAACGAGGGCGCTCGCGTTGCCATCCTGCAAATCTCCCAGGCGCAAAACTGTCGAGCGGAATTTTATGTCGGCAGGTAGCTGCGGCTCACCCAGAGCCTTCATCAAAGGTGCTTCGAATGGCCGGATCCCCGACCCGGCACCTGACGGCAGCGCAAAATAACCCGCCCTCGACCGAATCTTGATCCCTTTTCGCATGGGCTTGACCGCAACTGAGCGAAAGCGCCCGTCGTATTCCTGAATCGGTGGAACGTACGAGGCCTCGTAGTAGGTGGTCATGTCCTCGATGAGCTGTCGCAGAGGATTCTTTAGACTGTCGGAAGCCGCAATATAGGCTCCGCCGGTGCCAAGCGCCAGCTCGGCCAAAGGATCTTTGTACGCGTCCAGGCTGTTGCCCTCTGCTCGGTTGAACTGGTCGCTGACTTCCTTTGCCAAACCTGGCGGGGCTTGCGGGAGGGTCTGCGTCGCAGCTCCGGTGCCCGTGGTGGTAGGCGCGGGACCAGCCTGGGCATTGGCTGACATGACGTTGCCGATGGCATTCGCGGCCAATAGTCCGCTACCGGCTTCCGTATCGATCGCGTTGGCGTCGACAGCATAAAAACTTACACCGGACCGATTTGCTGCACCGATCACGGACCGCAGCAGATCCCCGGCGCTTGAATCAAGCTGCAAGCCTTGCGCGAAATAGATCACGACTTTTCGGCCGGCGATTTGCCGCTGGCCTCTCGCCAGGGCCAACAAGCCGGCAAGGGAGGGCAGTGCATGCTGGTCTTGCACGATCCGCTGCGATTCTTCAAGCGCGGCCAGAGTTACCTGGGCAGCGTTGCGCTCCTCCGCGCTCACCCTCGCCCCGGACGGGTCCATTCCGGTCTGCGCCAATGCGATCAGGTTCTTCTCCGGCGCCGCCGCGACATCCTGCTTGGTTGCATCGTCCTTCTCGCTGGCAGCGCCAATGGCCTTCTCCACCGCGGCGCGGTCGGAAGTGAATCCCTGAAACAGCCGGAGACGACCTTCGATGTTGAGCACAGCAAACGAAAACCCGGCCGAAGGAACACTCTTGAGAATCTTCGCCGCGATATCCCGCGCGTTCTTCGCCGCGGAGGGTTGTAGACGATCGAAGATCAGCGTGACCCAATGCCCGCCACTTGATGTCCCTGTTACCAGGCGAAGATCGGAAAGCGTCACCTTCGCGCCGTTATCGGTAACCGTGATGTCGCCGGGCTTGAGATCGAGGACGGGCTTGTTTCCCTTGCCGCGAACCACCATATCGAGCGTAACTTCATCGGCATTGGTAACGATCGTGGGCGCTTGTCCAGCGGGCGACTGTACGGCGGGGGCCGCGGTCGTCTGAGCGGAGGCACAGGGCACTAGCATCGCGACAACGAGCACAGCAAACACCGTTACCTGGGTCTTCATTGGTCTCCTCGGTTGAACCACAGTCACGCCACCGTTGACCATAAAACCTCCACCTACTCGGCCCACCGCCACGTCCCTGAACACCAAAGGAATAATCGATATTGTAGAGCGCTTCTGCGCTGCGAGCGACCAATCATAGCGCCGCTTGAGCCCCAGAACAAGGCCGTTTTGGGATGGCGTAGGGGCCCACGCAGCTCGATCCTACTGTCTTCCCGCAGGTTCAGTCTCGGCAATCGCTTAACCCAAGAACATCCGCGGTCAGCGGAAGGGCCGGCCCTTCACGATTCCCTCGCCCTCGCGAATCGTAACCAGTTGATCCGCTGCGAGATGTGGAAAAGCTTCCATTTTCCCCGTGGGCCAGTGCA
>Ga0070766_10001450_pt1 | contig 11583 bp, 10 predicted proteins | sample HubBroMetageWFT6_FD_69782 | JGI IMG/M metagenome (GOLD analysis project Ga0070766, IMG submission 69782) | Warmed and freeze-thawed soil microbial communities from the Hubbard Brook experimental Forest, New Hampshire - Hubbard Brook CCASE Soil... | ecosystem: Environmental > Terrestrial > Soil... | reverse complement strand
CGCTTCCGGACCCGCGTTTGGGATATTTTTCGGCGCGATGCTCATGGCGCGCTACGGCTGGCGGCCGTGTTTTATCGGGCTAGGCCTGCTCAGCCTCTTATGGCTATTGCCGTGGACGAAATGGATGCCCACGGGTCCCGGCTTGGCAGTACCATCCACCGCCTGCGCTCCCGGCATCCGAGAGATTCTCAAGCATCGCTCGGCGTGGGGCACGTTTGCCGGACTATTTGCCTACAACTACCTTTCCTATTTCCTGCTCACCTGGCTGCCGAGCTATCTCGTTCATGAGCGACATTTTTCCATGCAGAAAATGGGCGGAATTGGCGGCGCGGCATATCTCATCCTTGCGCTTTCCGCATTGATCTCCGGTTGGATCTCCGATTTTTGGATTACTCACGGGGGCACTCCGACTCGCGTGCGCAAGACCTTCACTGCGCTCGGCTTGGCGCTGGCCTCCCTTTTCTGTTTTGCGGTGGCAGTTTTCGCATTTGATTCCCAGCTCGCCACGCTTTTTCTCTTTTTGACTTGCGCCGGGGCGGGACTGTGCACCTCGAATCTTTGGGCCATCACGCAAACGCTGGCAGGGCCTCTCGCGGCGGGTAAATGGACCGGTCTTCAAAATTTTGTGGGCAATTTTGCTGGAATTGTTTCGCCTGCGCTGACCGGATTTGTCGTCGAGCGCACCGGGCACTTCTTCTGGGCGTTTCTAGTGACCGCGGGTGTGCTGCTGGGCGGTGCGCTATCCTGGGCCTTCGTGGTAGGTCCGGTCAAGGCGGTCGAATGGGTATCGCAGAGCGCCACCGCACCTGATTCTTCCGGCCCCTAACCCTTGAAACTCCCCTGCGGACTCTCCCATCTTGCGGTTTCAGCGGAACGGAAGACCGCTTCTAGGACGGCCATGTTTCCGATGGCGTCTTCGATCGAAACCGGAACTTCGCCGTCTCCCCGCACCGCCCGCGAGAAAATATCTCCCTGAATGGTGTATTGATCGCAGGTCGGGAAAGTTTCCGTGCTCACGCCGCCGCCGAAAACGTCGCGCCCGTCATCTATAAATATTCGGCAAGGCCGGTCGTTCGGCGCGTTGAATGGTATTTCGATTTCAATCCGCCCCTTGGTGCCCAGGAACTGCATGCGCTGGTACGGAACCAGTTGCGTGCTGCACGTGAAAATGGCCTGGCCTGCCGGGAAATCGAGCATCACGGAGGCCAGCCGGTCGGTTTGAAACTCCGGGTCTCTTTCAACCAGTCCCATCACTCGCGATGGCTCATCACCAAAGATGAACCGCGACGTGGTGATGGGGTAGCAGCCGATGTCGTACAAGCCGCCTCCGCCCCAATCCAGCACGTTTCGTATGTTCCGGGCGTCGCGATTGAAATAGCTGAAAACTCCTGAAATCGAGCGTAACTCGCCGACTCGGCCGGAGCGAACGAGCTCCCGCGTTCTGAGCCATTGCGGATGCGTTCGCACCATGAACGCTTCGCCGATTTTTACTCCGGTCCTGTCGCGCGCATGGAGCAGCGCCTTCGCTTCCCGAACATTCAGGCCCATCGGTTTTTCGCACAGCACGTGCTTGCCTGCTTCCGCAGCCTTGATAGACCACGGCACGTGCAAATGATTCGGCAATGGATTGTAGACGGCCTCGATCTCCGGGTCGGCCAGGAGTTCTTCGTAAGACCAATACGCTTTGGGGATGCGCAGTTTCTTTGCCACGCTCTCAGCCTTCTTGCCGTCGCGCGAAGCGATGGCGGCGATCTCGCTCCATACCCCCAACTGCATTGCAGGAAGCACCTTCTGGACCCCGATCGCCGCTGTGCTCAGCACGCCCCACTTGACCTTTTTGTTGCTCACCACTGGCCTCCTCGATCCCGCCCACCCCGTTCTATCACGCCTCTCCGCAGCGACAAAATAGGCATACATAACCGCATTTGTCTTACTGCCTCCGACCGCGTATAAGAATTGCCATGCTCCAGCGGCTCCCGATGGCTACCTTAGCAGACGCAGGCTCCGTTTCGATTTCCGAATGGCGCTGGGCCGTTCTCTCGCTCGGAATCTGTGCGATTCTCCTGACTATCGGCGTCCTAGCCATGGGAGTTTTTCTTTTTCGCAAAAAAAACACAGACCGCGCTCTTCTGTATTTCGGCGTCTTTGTGATCCTGTACGCGGTCCGCATGTTGATGCGCGAGCACCCGCTGCTTTCCGTGTTTGCCATTCCGCCTGCGGTCGCCGGTCACATCGATCGAGTCATCACTTTCACCATCCTTCTGCCGAATTTGTTCCTGTTTCTCGAAATCGTCGAAGCCCGCTGGCGCCGCATCATCTTGTGGGCTCTGGGCGTGCAATTAGTTTTCGCCTCGTTCGCGATTCTGTTCGATTTCTTGGGCATTGCCCGCCGAGAAGTCGATATCATCAACAGCCTGCTCGTCCTGGCCTCCTGGATTCTTCTGACCGTCTTCCTATTTTTCCTCCGCCCCGCTGGCCGCCTTCCTCGCGACCTCCGCGTGGTTGCTGTGGGTCTGGGTGTTTTTGCGGTCTTCGTTCTTCATGCTAATCTCACCGGGCTCGGCCTGATTCGCGGACGCGACCTGGAGCCGGCTGGTTTTCTTTTTTTCGTTTGCACCCTCGGCTATCTCGTGGCCCACCGCATTTTCGCCAAAGAGGAAAGCCTCTTCGCCATTCAAAAGGAACTCGAAATTGCCGAGCAAATCCAGGCATCCATCCTGCCGCGCGATGTTCCTTGCCGCACCGGGATCGTAATCGCTGCGCGCTATCTCCCCATGAGCGCCGTCGCGGGCGATTTCTACGATTTCCTGACATTCGAAAGGAATCATCTCGGCATTCTCATCGCCGACGTGACTGGGCACGGCGTTCCTGCCGCGCTTATCGCTTCCATGCTCAAAGTCGCCTTCGCGAGCCAGTCCGTTCACGCTCAGGATCCAGCTCGCGTGCTCACCGGACTGAACCAGGCTCTCTGCGGGAAGTTTGAAGATCACTTCGTCACCGCAGCCTATTTGTACGCGGACCTTGATGCGAAGATCATCCGCTACGCAGGCGCCGGGCACCCGCCGATTCTGTTCAGCAACCATTCGAATGGCGCCGCACGCGGGATTGAGCAGAACGGATTGTTCCTTGGCATGTTTCCCGAAGCCGCGTACTCATATCTTGAGATGGGTTTGCATCCAGGGGATCGCTACGTGCTTTATACGGACGGCCTGCCCGAATCCAAAAATGCGACAGGCGAGGAGTTTGGTCTTACTCGTTGCCTGAAGGTTTTGGATTCCCATCCGCGTCTTCCGGCAGCCGCTTTCGCGGATCAGTTGCTCAGCGAAATTTCCGGTTGGACGGCCGAACGTTCTGTCCGCTTACAGGAAGATGACATGACCCTTATTGTGGTTGATTGCAAGGAGTAACACGGAAGTTTTTATGGTATGTCCGAGATGGTTGGCCAGGCAGGATGCACGAGCGCGTATCTTGGCGGCTAGAGAAAACTCAGCTGTCTGCTCTCGAGCGCCAGTAGTTTTTTCTTGACCGGAAGGCCGCCGCCAAATCCGGTTAGATGGCCGTTGCTCCCGATGACGCGGTGGCACGGAATGATGATGGGTATAGGGTTCGAACCATTCGCGAGGCCCACTGCGCGGGCAGCATCAGGGCTTCCGATTCGCCTCGCCAGTTGTCCATAGCTGACGGTCTCTCCGTAGGGAATCTTGCGCAGATTGCCCCAGACAAGAAGTTGAAACTCCGTGCCGTCAAGGACCAGAGGCAAATCGAAGTCTTGTAGCTTTCCTAGGAAGTAGGATTCCAGTTGGCGAATCACTTCTTTGAATGGCGTCCGGTCTTCTATCCATTCGCGGCGCGGTGAGGCGGGTCGCCGCCCCGTTGCGAAGTGCACCAAGCGCAGACCGCCTTCGTCGCCGGCCAGCATCAGCGGCCCGATGGGACTCTTCATCGTGGTGTAAGACATCCGGCTCATTCGAAATTCCTTGTTAACCGCAACTGCTCTCGGAAGTTGCCGCGGCATACGGACTGTTGCCTCGGTATCGCTTCTCGAATTCCTCGCGCGTGCACATCGTGCGTATGTCGGTGATGCGATCCACTGCAAGTATTCCATCGAGATGATCGATCTCATGCTGCAATAATTCCGACAAATTGCGCTCTTCACGCGCCCTGAGCTCTTGCCGCTCCCCTCGTAAATCCTGGTACCGCACGACGATCTCCCGATGCCGTTCCACCTGCATGAAAATAGAAAGGAAGCTCAAACAGGCATCCCATACCACGATTTTTTCTTCGCTGCGCTCTGTGATCTCCGGATTCACAAGCGGCCACGGCCGGGCACCCGGAAGCTCGAGAAAAATAACTCGCAAGGCAGACCCAATTTGTGGAGCGGCAATCGCCCGGCCGTAGCCGGTCGTCTTCTTCCAGTAAGCGAGCGTATCGGAGAGGTCTTCGACCAGAGCGCGGATTTCCGCAGCGCAGGGATCTTCCACGCGCTTTGCAATTTCACGCAAGCCAGGATCGCCAAGTTGCAGAACAGTTCGGACCGCCATTGCCTTGCCCCCAAGCCCGGAGGCCTCTATCATATCGCGTCCAGCCACTATCCTACCTCAACCAGCCACGTTCGCTCACCAGCCGGGGAGTTACGAGGTCCCAGCGGACACACGCTCGGAATCCTGATAGCAAAACGGATCGGATTTTACATTTTGCGATTAGCCGGCAGCCAAAAAGAAAAGGCTCCGGGTAGAGATCAGCGATTCGCCCCGAGTCTAGCGCGCCTCGAGCGGTTTATATCCGTCCGGCACGTGGTAGAGGAAAGCGCGGTCGCCATAGTTGAGATCCAGCGCATGAGCCTTCAGGAATGGGTTAACCGCGGAGCTTGAGCTTAGATAGGCCTTGTAGGTCCGGCCCTTTAAGAGATCCAACCCTCCCGCGGTGCCCGGACCGCCGCCTTCCCAAGCGCCGTCCTGGCTGGTGTACAACTTTCCGTTGTCCAAATCCACGGCGAACCCGAGCGTGCCGGAATCCGGAGTCTTGTTGTTTCGCCGAATCATCACAAACGAGCCAGACGCCTGGCCTTTCTCGTTGGCCGCGCCTTGCTCGGGCTGAGATTGCCCCACGCCGATGAAAAGCGTGACTTCCGCCAGCTTCTGAATGGCCGCGCCGTCTACTTTGACCTCGAAATACCACTTTCCCCTGGTCTTCGGTTCATTGCTTTGCATGTCGTAAACCAGTTCCCCGTCCGCACTTGCCGCCGGAGCGGAGTTAGCAGCAGGCGCAACGCTATTCGAAGTCTGGTAGCTTCCCAGCGCCAAGACGCGCGCGTTGGTGAGCCTCACGACACAAACCGTCTTTTGATAATCCTCGAGGAGGTCTCGGAACCATGCTTCGCGGTCGCCCTTGCTCCAGGTGATCCCGCAAGTCTGGTCGCGGGTCTTCAGCCAGGCGCGCTGTTCGCTTCGCAGCGTGATGCGATCTTCCGGCGAAAGAGACTTCATCAGCTCAATATAGGTCCGGTTGATCGTGCTATCTGAACCTTTCAGTTCTGTCTTGATGCACTCCCCGCGCGCCGCATCCGTTTTCGGATTGTCGCACTGCGCGCGGGTCGCGCTGGCCGCAAGAATCGCAAAGGTCGCGATCACGACACACCGCACCCATATATAGAGATTTCGCATAGAGTCTCCGTCCACAAGGATTGCCGCCAGGAACCTTGGCATCTCGAAAAACGGTAGCAGTCTCGATGTGCGGGCGCTATTTGAATGCACCATGGGTGTATCTAAAACCGTAATTATTCTTCGATTAGCATGGCACGCGAAATCCGGGCAATGCAGCGCCTCGGCCCGGGGGAGCTTGCCTATCGAGCGACAACTAAATTGCTTGAAAGTAAACGACTTATGGTGATAGAGTTCAGCCGTCTGAGGGATGTAAGCGCCCGCGGCTCGGGGATGCGCAGAGGGATCTAGAACTCTGGGAGTGCTTGTGAAAAAGCAGGAGGGTTTCTCGCTGATTGAGTTGCTCATCGTCGTGGCCATTCTTTTGATCATCTCAGCCATTGCCATCCCAAGCTATCTGCGGTCGCGGATGCAGGCCAACGAAAGCTCAGCCGTTGGCTCTGTTCGCATGATTAACACTTCGGCCATCACCTATTCCTCTACATATCTAAATATCGGGTTCCCCGCAAATCTGGCGAACCTGGGCGGTGCGAATCCGTGCTCGGCGACCTCGACCACGGCCTGCATTCTGGAAGATACGCTGTCCCAAGGTACGAAAAGCGGCTACTCGTTCGTTTGGACTGGTGATGGCGCCATCCCGTCGATTACCTATTCGCTCACCGCCACACCGCTGGTTGTCGGAGGGTCGGGCCAACGCATGTTCTGCACTGATCAAACGGGCGTGATCCGCGATGACCCCTCGGGCGCGGGCTGTAACGCGTCGAGCAGCCCGGTCCAGTAACATCCATTGAGATTTAGTCGGTGCCTATGGCTAGCGAGCCGGAAGTACTTAAGACTGCAGAGATCATTCCCATCGAGCTGAAGCAGGAACCGCGCTCGAAGGGGATCGCCACGCCTCGCAAGAAAAAACCAAAAGAACTCGCGGTCATTACCGAGTGCTGCACGGGCTGCGCGGGCTCCCCGGCCTGTGTGGAGTACTGCCCCGTCGAAGATTGCATGTTCTGGGTCCCGGATGAGGATCATCCACCGTTCGGGCGTATCCAGGTAGACTCCGTTCTGTGCATCGGTTGCAAGAAGTGCACCAGCAAGGGTCCGGACGGCGCGTTTCTGGATGGATGCCCGTGGGATGCCATCGTCATGCTGGATATTGCCGAAGTCGAGAAAGTCGTAGGAATAATGACCTTCTAGGAGCAAACCGCAGCCTGGAATCTACGGCTGACGCCTTGCTCTTTCCCGAATCGCCTGCTCGGTAAGCACGGCCTGCTCCTTAACTCGATTGGGGATCTCGGGCAGGTCCCACTGGTAGATGCGGATAGCCGGCAAATCCTCAGGTTGGCCCACCAAATAAAGTGCTCGCAGCGCCTCCCAAACTTGCTCTGCGCCAGGATCCACAGTAGCCAGTTCCGCGCCAGAAAGAACTTCCGTGCCCGCGACCGCAGAGAGTGTACGGATCCGACCGCTGAAAGGAGAGCGCACTTCCGCAATCTGCTGCCCATTTTGTAGTTTGGCAATCAAGCCACCCTGATGGACCGCCGTGCCAACGTGGTCGGTGCCGATCACGCGGCCAGCAACAGGGGCCACGATCCTCGCAGGCTCGAGTAGCACCACAATCTGCAATCGGCCTGCGGCATCGCCAAAGCGAACCAGCGATAACGCCGCGTTTCCCCTGACCATCGGCGAGGGATCCTCAAGCATTTTCAGTAGCGCTCGGTGAAACCCAGCCTCGGTCGTGTCCTGCCCCATCACCCAGGCATCCGTGTTGCGCACTTCCTCCACGGGATATGAGGCGAGGCGCTCCAGGTCGGGATACCAACGCGCCGCGCTCGCGTCATGCACCGTCAAGCGCTCGCCCAACTGCACCAGCGCGTGCTGGATATGTCTCGGATGCTTCTGGTCGTTGAGGAATTCGCTGAGCTGCTGGTCCGACAGGTGCCTGCCGAACCAGGTGTTCCACCAAAACAGGAATGGCATCAGCACAATCAACCACGCGGTAGCAAAGAAAAGCAGCCGATTCCGGGTGGACATGCGGTGCCGCACACGCACAGGCTCGCCCGGACCGTCACTCCGAGCTGCACCATCACCTACTTGTTCCTGGAGCTGAACAGCTGGTAACCCGGAGGTAGCTTGACTAGCCGCCATTTTCTCTTACACCCTAGCCGACCTTCTGAGCCGGCGGCTCTTTAGGCAAGACCGCCTTCTTCTTGTGCAAAAAAGGTAGCCAGCCGCGAGCATCCATCTCGAGCAAAACATTCAAAAAGAAAACGCCGGACAGAGTCAAAAGAATGAGGCTCATGAACAGCCCGTCAACGGATGTGAGCGACCTCGTGAAGGCAATCCATGCAATCCCGGCCAATGGGATCACTACAAGCAAGATGGAAATCAGAAGCATCACGGCAGGTAACACACCTCCTGGAATCTTCCTCAGCCGAACAGACCGTTTTTCGGAGAGGCTCGGCCCGCCCGCAATCTGTCGTCTAGCCGCCCAGACCGTCCTAGGGCTGGGCCTTAAAAGTCACGTCAACCGTCTTGCTGTCTTTAGCAGCCAGGGTCACCTTCTGATCCTGCTCGCCTAGTTTTTCCTGCACGAACGCAATCGTATAGTCCCCGGGCGGAAGTCCGGCAATTTCAAATTTGCCGTCCGGCCCGCTCACCGCGAAGAAGGGATTCTTCACCACATTCACAAACATTCGCATCCACGGGTGCTGGTTGCATTTTACCGGCAGCAGCAATTCTTCTCGCGCGAACACCTTTTCGAGCGCCGGGGCCTGCGGTGCCTGGGACTCGTTCCATTCGCGGTTGTCCTTTGGGGTGGGATGAATGTTGTGGGTTGTGGGGTCCCCATTGACGATCTTGATCGTCTGCCCGGCCATCACGCCCAGCACATGCGGCTTGTACTTGCAGCCCACTTGCGTCAGCGTCACGGCATCCTTCGGAACGTCGAAGGTCCGATTGCCCAAGCCTTCCTTCACGAATACAAAAACATTGGCGACTCGGCCATCGGCTACCACTACATTTTCCGCGGTGTTCGAACCAGCGCAATTGGGGTCCTGGCTCATGTCAATCTTCGCGGCCTTCGGCGCCGCGCCATCGAACTTCACCGTGCCGCTGACTGATGCCGCGGTCGCGGGATCGATGGGCGTAGCTGCTGGCCCAGGTGTCGACGCAACCGGCGCAGCAGGCTGCTCCTCGGCTTCCTTCTTGCCGCATCCCGCCAACAGGGCAAGTCCGGGCAGGACACAGATCGCTATCCATTTTTTGGTTTTCATGATGTCACCGCACCTCGCTTCAAATTTAGAAACTCGCAGAGTCTTACTTCTGACCACCACGGCCGCCGGCCGCATTCTCTCCGGCTGGCCCCGCGTCACTGGCAGCCCGCGCATGCCCCATCGATGCGCTCACGCGGCGCTGCTCCTCGGCGGTGAGTTGGAAGATGTAGTCCACCAGCAGCTTCGTATGGTCCTTATCGTAACCCTGGAACGAAGCCGGCGTCGGCCCCGAAAAAACCCAGTGATCGTGCTCCCGCTTGAAAAGTCCGGACGGCATCGAGGTGCCCGGGCTGATCGCCTGCGGGTCGATAATCCAGCGTTCCACCCAATCCGCCTTCAAGCGACCTTTAGCCTGGAGAAAGTTGGGCGCGGTAGCGGTGCGATCGTGGGCCGGATCGCCCGTCGCGTGGCACTTCAAGCAAGGCGCGGCAGGACTGCTGAAAAGACTGCGCGCCATTTCTGTTTCCTTGGCGGTCAGCACCGGCGCCTGATCTGGAATGTACGGGAAGGGTTGCCGAGCGAGCGCCTGGAAAAACCGCACTAGTTTGCCAAGTTCATTCTCGGAAAAAGAGAACGTGGGCATGCGAACCTGGAGATAAGGCCGCACACCGTTGCGGTTGGTGTCCCGATCGTTCAGGGAGGGGTTCGTCAAAAAGTGCAGCAGCCACTCGGGCTCGACGCGCGCGCCTTCCGTCAACAGTTTGGGCGGCAGTTGTTCTTGTCCGTCAGGCCCCTGGTAACGCGCCATGGCCATCAACGACGTTTTCTGCCCGGCAATCAGCTGGTGGCAGCCCATGCAGTTATATTTCTTGACCACCCACCAGCCTTCCTGAATATCGCGGCGATAGTCCAATGGCCGGTACTGGTAGTTGGCCGGGAGCGCGCTCTCTTCGCTGCCCATCAGAAACGTCGTGAGTGCCTGGACTTGTTCCTTAGTCAAGTGCAGATTGGGCATCCGCAGTTTTTCTAGTTCGGGCTTGATCTTGCCTTTGTCCCAGATATTCGGTTCCGCGAGTTTGTGTTCGAAGAACCCTTTGTGGTCATACCACGGGTTTTTCGCAGGACCTTCCGGCAAGCGCGCCAAATCGTCCGGATCGACGATGGGTTCGCTGCCGCCGCGCTGCGCTACTTCGGTCAACAACGCAAAGTCCAGGCGTTCAATCGGTTTGCTGCCTTCAGACGTCAGCTCCGTGCCGATGCGGCCTTCCTCCTCCATCCCGGATATTTCGTGGCAGCCTGAGCAGCCGTAGTGGCGAATCCACTTCTTGCCCTCTTCCTTGAGCTGGGGATCGTCCATAAAGGCCGCGTCGGGATAAGCGGAAGCTTCTTGTTTCTTTAAAGTGACGAGATAGCTGGCCACGTCTTCCGCATCTTCGGGAGAAAGCCGCAAGCTGGGCATCACCGTCATGTTTTGCACTTGAAGCTCGTGTCCGTCGTTCGGGCACCGCGAGTGCTCCAAATCAAAAACGTATGGCAAACCCTTCCGTCGGTAGTCCTCCGGACCAATGTCCTTCTTCTCGTACATGCAGTAAGGACGAGTGCGTTCGCGCGCGTTATGCACCCAGCGCACCAGATAGTCGTAATTGTCTTTCTCGCCGACGCGCGTGAGGTTCGCCGCAAAACTGCCGCCCGTCATCTGATCGCCCTCACCGATGGAGTGGCACGCCAGGCAACCGCGCGTCTCAAACAATTCCTTTCCATGCGCCGCGCTGCCGGGCCTATGTTTGGGCAACGCATCGGTCAGCCCCGATTGCCACAGGTAAGCGGAGATGGATTGAATTTGTTCGTCGCTCAACCGGAAATTCGGCATCTTGGTGGTCGGGCGAAAATCGCTAGGCTTCTTCAGCCAAACCGGGATCCAATTCTTGTTTAGTTTCAGACGCGCATCCTTCAGATTTGGGCCGATCTTCTTCATGTCCTGCAGCAAGCTTTTGGTGCTGCGATCAAGCTGCACAAGGCGAAGGTCCAACTTGCTGTTGGTGACTTTCAGCGCCACTGCTTGATCGTTCAGGTGATTGGCTTCGTCATTGCTCTCTGCGGCGTCGGCCTGTTTCATCAGATAAGCGGCCTGCTTCAGATTCTCGGTTTTCTCCTGGTCGAGCTGCTTGATCTGCTGGGCAACCGAGAGTAAATCCTCCGGTTCCTTGTCGTAACCCTCATAGCGATGACAGCCCACGCAGCCGCGCTGGCGGAACAGATCCTTACCTTCATTGAGCGTCGCGCCGACATCGCTCATCACCAAAACCATGTCGGCGGCGTGACACGTCTGGCAGCCAGCTTCCACGTTTTCTTTCGGAAACAGAGGCCAGAGCCAATGCTCGTAGGTCCCATGGGCTTTCTCGATGCTGGTGGTCGCCCGGCCATTGCCTTGGTGGCAAGGCGAGCAGCCAAACTTTTCCGGATCATGTATCTTCAAGAGTTCAGGCTCGCGATGCGTGGTGAAGGCCCGAGCGTAGTGGTCCGGTTTCTGGCCCTTCACCGACATGGAAGCCGCGGTCAGCTTCATTGGCTCGCGAATTCCCAGGTGGCAGGACTCGCAGCGGTCCACGATGTTGGCTTCTGGCACATTGATCTGCTGGATTTTCGGGCTCGACGCCTCGGTCTTGTCCAGCAAGCCGGTGATCTGCCCGGGCGTCAAGCTGACCATGTGATCGGAC
>Ga0070766_10001448_pt1 | contig 11596 bp, 13 predicted proteins | sample HubBroMetageWFT6_FD_69782 | JGI IMG/M metagenome (GOLD analysis project Ga0070766, IMG submission 69782) | Warmed and freeze-thawed soil microbial communities from the Hubbard Brook experimental Forest, New Hampshire - Hubbard Brook CCASE Soil... | ecosystem: Environmental > Terrestrial > Soil... | reverse complement strand
CCTGGCGGGCTTGAATTTCTCCCGATTTTCGCAGATTGACATGCTATGCATTGCTATGCAAGAATAGCATGCATGAAAACGAAGGCCCATCCCTCGTCATCTTCGCATCGCTCAGGCGTGGGAATGACTGGGCATGGAGCGCAGTTGCACACGGCCGGGTCGGTCTCCGGCTCCGACCTGGTCCGCAAGCACGCCTTCGACGTTTACCTTGCCCCGGCGCGTCGTAGCGGCGATAAAACCATCTCCATCAATGTCGGCGTAGTCCATAGGGCTCTGGCGCTGAATAATCGTGTGCCCCTGGTGTGCGCGGCCCTCACCTCCAGGAAGTTTTTGACGGGAAACCACCTCCGGCTGGTCTCGAAGACGGGCCCGCCATCGGGACAGAGCACCACCGTGACGTATACCTACGAACTCCTCGAACAAGAAAAAGAGAACAAACAATTGGGTCGCCAAGATGCTTGGAATCGATTGCGAGGCGCGCTGAAGGACGTCTTTGCCGAATTAGGTGGAGGAGAGAACTATCTTCGGAACGAACGCGCCAACTTCTACGGCCCAGGCAAAGATAGGTGAGTCGCATCTATTGGGATTCGATGCTCTTCATCTACTGGCTGGAGGGAAATCCACAGTTTGGGAAACGAGTGGACGCGATCTGGTCGCGAATGCAAGAGCGGAACGACGAGCTTATAACCGGGTCTTTGGCCTTAGGCGAAGTGTTCGCGGGCGCTTTTAGAGGCGGGGCCAACAATGATCGCATCCGGGACGTCAAAGCCGCCATGAAGATCGCGGTCTCTGCGGTAATCCCGTTCACCGCCGAGACCGCCGAGGTCTACGCGCAAGTCAGGGCCTCGCTGAAGGTGGCTGCCGCTGATGCCATCCATTTGGCCTGTGCCGCCGGCGCAGGCACAGACTTGTTTCTAACCAATGATAAGAATCTCGTCGGCAAAGTGATTCCCGGAATCCAGTTCATTGCTGGGATCGATTCCAACATCCTTTGACGCTTCTTCGTTTCCTCCCGAAAATTCATTCTGCAAACTCATTCTGAAAACTTATTCTGGAACTTAGGGCTGGGGCAGGCCATCTATGTGTTGAGGAGGACTCATACCCATGACTTCAACGATGGTTGCGGACCAGAAAAGTTCAACCGAAGCGGGAAAAGCTTATCCAGCCAAGGCATATGCGGCGCAGAGTGCTGCTTCGGGGCTTGCGGCGGCTGCGATTCGGCGTCGCGAGCCGGGACCAACCGATGTGCAGATCGACATTTTGTTCTGCGGGGTGTGCCATTCCGACCTGCATCAGGTGCGGAATGAGTGGGAACAGATGATGCCCACGGTGTATCCGTGCGTGCCCGGACACGAAATTGTGGGTCGTGTAGCCAAGGCCGGGAGTGCGGTCAAGAAGTTCAAAGAGGGCGATCTGGCGGCGGTGGGCTGCATGGTCGATTCCGACCGCGTGTGTCCGAACTGCCGCGCCGGCAACGAGCAGTTCTGCGACAGCATGCCGACCTTCACCTACAACGCGGAAGACAAGCACCTGGGTGGAGTCACTTACGGCGGATATTCGGACAGCATTGTGGTGGATGAAGCATTTGTGCTGCGCGTCCCGGACAAACTGGACCCGGCTGCAACCGCGCCGCTTCTGTGCGCGGGCATTACCACTTATTCGCCGATGCGGCACTGGAACGTGCGCAAGGGCCAAAAGGTGGGCGTAGTGGGCCTGGGCGGCTTGGGGCACATGGGAGTGAAGTTTGCGAATGCCTTTGGCGCGCACGTCGTGCTGTTTACGACTTCGGCGAACAAAGTAGCAGATGGACTGCGGCTGGGCGCGCACGAAGTCGTGATCTCAAAGAATGAAGCCGAGATGGCGAAGCACGCCGGCAGCTTCGACTTTATTCTTGACACGGTTTCCGCAGAACACAATTTGAATTCCTATCTGGATCTAGTCAAGCTCGATGGCACGCTGACCCTGGTGGGAGCGCCTCCCACGCCGCTGCCGCTGGCGGTTGGCAGCTTGCTGTTCCGTCGGCGTTCGCTGGCGGGTTCCATTATTGGGGGCATTCGAGAAACCCAGGAGATGCTCGATTTCTGCGCCGAGCATGGCATCGTGTCGGATATCGAGCTGATCCGGATTCAGCAGATCAACCAGGCTTTCGAGAGGCTGGCCAGGAGCGACGTAAAATATCGCTTCGTCATCGATATGGCTTCGCTGAAGTAGGCGCAGCACCTGATGGAGAACAGCTGAGTTGAATCCCCACCTCTTTTTGCAAAGAAGCGCGCAACAGGGGTGGGGGTTCTTTTCATGCCGGACGCAATTTCTGTTCCAGCGCGGCTTTTACCTCCGGCCACTCTGTATCCAGAATGCTGAAGTAAACCGAGTCGCGCACGCGGCCGGTCCAGGTGATCACGTGTCGCCGCAGCGTGCCTTCTTCCTTCGCGCCGATGCGCAGAATTGCGTTTCGCGACTTTTGATTCAGTGCATCCGTTTTCAGTTCGACTCGAATGCATTTCCATTCTTCAAACGCGTGGCGCAGCATAAGATATTTGGCTTCGGTGTTCACCGCCGTGCGCTGCCATGCGGGAACGATCCAGGTGGAACCGATTTCCACGCGGCGGTTGGCGCGGTCGATATTCATGAAGCGTGTGCTGCCGATCACGCGCCCGGAGCCGCGCTCGACGGTGGCAAACACCACCGACTGGCCAGCCCCCTGCTCTTCAAAGGCTTTCTCCACCAGATGCTGAAAGTCATTCCGCGTCTGCATGCGGTAGGGAATCCATTGAAAAATATCGCCGAGATTGCCTTCCGCGATTTCCCAGAAGATTTCGGCGTGTTCGTGCCGAATGGGTTCGAGACGAACGGCAGAACCCTCCAGCGTAATCGGGATAGCGATATTCATTGCCGAGGCAGTCAAGGTCGTCGGTCGTCCTTTCTTATCGTTCCTTACCGCGTCCGTTCCGGATCATTCCTTCTTGATGATCCACCATTATCTTGCATCTCGCGCAGCTTTGCGGCATCTCTACAACCACGCTGCACCTGTAGAATAGAAAGCAAGGGCGTTGACCTGCGATGATCTTATCCGTCCAAGACTGTACCAGCCGACGATGTCAGGAGATCCCGCGGTGAAAGCGCAGTGTCTGCCCTTCGCCCAAATCCCGCATACCACCCGCTTGTTCACCGACTTCCTCGCGTATTCTCCCAGGGTTCAGCCTTTCTATCCGCATTCCCCGCACTTCGGCGAATGGTTAAACTCGGAGGCTTCCACACTGCAGTACGATCGATCGCGCCGCGAGCGGGTTAGCGCGATTCTTGAACGCCAGAACAAATCCTGGGGCGCCTCGCCGGAGACCTTTGCCAATCTGGCTCTCCTGCGCCAGGGTGCGGCGGCGATCGTGACCGGGCAGCAGGTCGGACTATTCGGCGGCCCCATGTTTTCCGTCTACAAGGCTCTTACCGCGATGAAGCTGGCGGAAGAGGCTACGGCCGCCGGCATAGACGCCGTTCCCATCTTCTGGCTGGCCACGTCCGATCACGATCTCGCTGAAGTGAATCACGTTTCGATCCCTGGACCGGATGGGATTCTCCGTACTCTCACAACTTCCAGCCACGGAGTTGCAGGCGCGCCGGTCAGCGCCGTTCGCCTGGGAGATGAGATTTCACCAGTAGTGGAGGAGGCCGCGTCGCTGCTGGGAGATTCCGAGGCGTCGCAATTCCTGCGCGAGTCGTATCGTCCGGGAGAGACGCTGGGCACGGCATTCGCCCGCTTCTACGCGCGACTGTTCGGGCCATGGGGAGTGATTCTTCTGGACGCCGCCGACGCTGAGCTGCATCGCGTCGCCGAACCCATTTATCGAGCTGCGATCGAACGCGCCGAAGAGCTCGATGCCACGCTGCTCGCCCGAGGTCGGGCCCTGGACAGCGCTGGCTATTATCAGCAGGTAAAAGTGACGGAGTCGTCGGTGTTGCTTTTCGCGATTCGCGAAGGCGCTCGCACCGCGATTCATCGCCGTCTGAGTGCGACCAATCAGGCTGCCGAATTTGCCGTTGGGAGCGAGCCCGGAGCAGAGAAGCTTTCGTCTTCGGAATTGCTTGATCGTATTGCCGCCGTGCCTGAGAACTTCAGCCCGAATGTACTTTTGCGTCCAGTGGTACAGGACTATCTTTTACCGACGCTGGCTTATACGGGAGGAGCTGCTGAGGCTGCCTACTTTGCGCAAGCGGGCGCGGTTTATGAAGCCATCCTGGGCCGCGTAACGCCGATCGTTCCTCGCTTTTCTGCAACTCTGGTCGAGCCCAAGGTGCAGCGCTGGCTGCGCCAATATGGCATCTCAGTGCTGGATGCGTTCCACGGGCCTGAAGCGCTGCGAAAGAAGCTGGCCTCGACCACTCTGCCCGAGGACCTGCAGGCAGCCTTCGAGCGCGTCAACAAGTCAGTAGAGGAATCTTTTTCCAGCCTCCAGGAAGCGCTCGCCAAACTCGATCCCACGCTCGTCGAAGCCAGCCAGACGGGCGCTTCGAAAGTACGCTACCAGCTCGATCGCCTCCGCGAGCGCGCGAACGCCGCGGAGTTGCGGCGCAGCGAGGTGGTGAGCCGCCACGCCGAGGCCCTTAGCCAGATCCTGTATCCTGATGGCGCGCTGCAAGAGCGGGGCGTGGCAGCCGCGTACTTCATCGCTCGCCACGGAATTGAGTTGCTGCGGAGCATTCATGACATCATGCGCACAGATTGCCACGACCATCAGATTCTGGAGCTGTAGCGGCTACTGCCGGAGCCAGGTTTCGAGTTGCTCCAGTGATTCCACGCGCGGCAGGTCGCGGTCGCGATAGGCTCCTGCCACATCGAACAAGACCGCCTCCATCCCCGCATTTCTGGCTCCCACATAGTCCACCGAGTACACATCGCCGACGTACAGGCTCTCGCCAGCGGGAACTTTCATCGCTTTAAGCGCCGCCTCAAAGATTTCGCGATGCGGTTTTTCGACGCCGATGATCCCCGAATCCGTGATGCTCTCAAAGCAACCCGCAATCCCGCAGCGTGACAGCACACTTTCGATCTTGCCGTCGGCGTTCGAGATCACGGCGATGCGAAAGTTTCGTCCGATTCGGTCAAGAGCATCGCGCGTGCCGGGCAGAATCCGGTCCCAGTTAGCCGACTGCCGCGTGTTCTCTACGAGTGCGTCACGCACCCTCGTATCCTGCCCGAGCTCCTTCAGCAAGTAGGTGTGAAAAGTCCACCAGAAGCTATGATCGGCTCGGCCGCCCTCCATGCCGCGGTCGAACTCCAGCTTGGTGCGGCGCTCGAGCCCCTGCCACTCTTCGAGCGCGGGATGAACGCTGGGCGCAATCGGCGCCAGCATCTTCGCAATATTGGGGAAAAGAAGAGTGTTCCCGACGTCGAAGAAAATGACGCGTGGTGCCATGAATCCATCTTACTCAAATCCATCTTGCCGAAATCCACTTTACCGAAATCATAGAGATAAGCCGGAGGGCCTTCGTCTCTCCCGAACTCGATTTGAAAAGCCATGCATCGGCTGAGTCCTTCATCGTGTGACCCGTGACCCGCGACCAGAAAAAATGTAATATTCCAATCACTTGAAGCACCGGGGCGTTCCTGGTGCCGCACCGTCGGACGCTATGGCTTTTTCCTCCACAACCTTGGCCACGGGTTTCGCGCGCACTACAACTGCGGCGCTCGCGTTGCGCAACCTTTGGAGAGGGCAGTCTGCGCTGGTCGCGGGCCTGGTGCTGTTTGAACGTCTTTCCTCCCGCCGCAACGATGTCTACAACATTCTCTGGGCCGTCGTCTTTGGGTTTGCGACGCTGAATATCCTGAGCCTGGCGGCAAGGCGCTTCGAGCCCAACCGCCGCGGTCTTACCTTCGGAGAGTTGATGGCCGTGCTCATCGTCTTGCTTTCGATCTTCCTTCTGGGCTGGGAGTTGTTGAGCGTGCTCCACATCTTCCCCATCAAACTGGAGCGCTGAGCGCTGGTCAGCCGTTTTGCGGTATGATTCGCAGAATGGCGAAGACTCCCTCGAACTTCGAAGTCACTTGTCCTTGCTGCAGCGCCTTGTTGAAGATCGATACGGCTACCGCCGCCGTCATTGCCCACACCCCAGCCGTGAAGCCCAGAATGTTCAACGACATGGAAGATGCCGCCCGCGCCATGAAAGAACAGGATAGCCGCCGCGAATCCATCTTCCGGCAATCAGTCGAGGCGCAGAAACACGCTTCCGAGTTGCTGGAGAAAAAGTTTCAGGAGGCGGTGAAGAAGGCCAAGGAGTCTCCGGACACCGGCAAGCCCATCCGCGATTTCGACCTGGATTAAGAAACAGTGGCCAGTGTTCAGTGGGCAGTGGCCAGTGGCCAGTGAAAGCGCGGCCGTCAGGATGACTGACCACTGGACACTGATCACTGGCCACTGATGTTATGCAGAACCGTCCCTTGCTACTCGGCCATCGTGGCGCGCGCGCCGAAAAGGAGATTGCCGAGAACACCTTGCCGTCATTCGATCTCGCGCTCGCGCTGGGTTGCGACGGTTTTGAATTCGATGTCCGGCTTTCGGCGGATGGGCAAGCAGTTATCTGTCACGATGCAACCAGCCGAGGCCGTGAAATTGCCGAATCCCCCGCTGCACAGTTAGCCCTGCCGCGATTGCAAGAAGTAATCACTCGCTATCAGAAAACTGCCTTCCTTGACATCGAGCTGAAGGTCGCCGGACTGGAAATGATCGTCACAGAATTGCTGCGCAAGTTTGTTCCGGCCCGCGGCTTCGTCGTTTCTTCATTCCTCCCTGACGTGCTGCAGACCATTCACGGACTGGATTCGGCCATTCCCTTGGGATTAATCTGCGAGACAGAAGCACAGTTGAGCCGCTGGCCCGGGTTGCCAGTGAAGTATGTGATGCCGCACCGCAAACTTATTGGTCGTAAGTTGATCTCTGAGATCAAAGACGCGGGGAATAAAGTCATCGTGTGGACCGTAAACGTCCCCGCCGAGATAAAGCGATTTGCCGAATGGGGAGTGGATGGAATCATTTCCGACCATCCAAAACGGCTGGTGCGCGTCGGTAGGCGCCAAGAAGAATCCTAGCCACAGATTTTCACGGATACTTCTTTCTTAGTCTTAAATTCGCGATCCTGCTGATCCTGGGTCTATCCGTGTGAATTCGTGTAGATCCGCGGCGAAGATGCGGTTCAATCCGCGGCTGCCTCGAATGCCTCTGTGGCTCGTACCACGGGCCTCAAAAAGGCGCTGCGCTCCATTTCAAATGATTCCAGGTTGGCTCCCATGGTGTGATCGTCCCAGCCCAGAACTGCGCCAATCCGCAGCGCAGCTTCGCGGCTGCACGACTCTGACCAGCATGCGCCCAGAGCCACCGGCACCCGCCTCAGCAGCACATCGCCCAGGGTTACGGCACACTCTCTGCGATAAGCCTCCACGACCTCGGCGATCACGTGAGAGGTATGCGGGCAAATCGGCGCGCGCAACTCCGCGCTCACCAATGCCATGCGCGCGATATCCGCAGCCCGTTTGCCATGCCATTCCAGCATCCCGCGCGCCGATTCCTCACTTACAGCTCCGATCCGCGAGATCTCCAGGACGGCGTCGTCCAATAGCGGATCGAGCGCGCGCTCCGGTCCCACCGCGATTGTCGTTGGTTCAGCTGCGGACAATCCCATCTTCCGCGCGCAATCCCGCGCCAGCGAAGCCGCAGTCGTCAACTTGCCCCCGATCACAGAGAGCAGGTGAACTGCGCCATCATCCGCGTGGTCGTGCAGAATGTGGCGCCGGGTAATTGCGGATGGACGATTGCCCGGCGAATACGGCAAAGGCCGGATTCCCGCAAAAGCATGCTTCACGCTCTGCGCCGATATCTTCGCTTTGGGAAATAATTGCGCTACAGAGCGGACGAGATAAGCGATCTCCTCCGCCGAGGGCGCCGTCTTTGACGGGTCCCCATTGTCCGCGACTTCGGTTGTTCCCACCAGAAGCTGGTCATTCCACGGGAGAATAAAGATCGGCCGGCCGTCCACCGCCTCCGCGTAAATCGCGGTACTCGGCGAACCTGAAAATCTCGGGAGGACAATATGCGATCCGCGCACCCCGCCCAGCATCGGCTTGGCCATGCGAAGCGAAGAGCGCTGGCACACGCGATCCGCCCAGGGCCCGCTGCAATTGATCACCCAGGCTGCGTCCACCCGCTGATCACGCCCCGTGATCTGGTCGCGCAACAGCACGCCTCGAGTGCGGCCGTGAGAAACATCAACCGCCAGTGCTTCCATGTGATTGCGGACAATTGCCCCAGCCTCCACTGCTTCAATGAGCCATTCCGCCACCAGCCGCTCCGGAAATTCGCATTGCGCATCTTCATAATTGAAGAACGACCAGCGATGTCCGGCATCGAGCGCTCGCTCCAGCCGCTTCAACTCCATTTCGGTTGGATCTGCGTTTGGCATTTTTCCTGCCATACGCTGGTAGAGCCACAACCCCGCACGCACTTTCAACGCGCTGCGCTGGCTTGTCTCGTTCAGCGCGAGAACGAAGTGCATGGGGTGCACCAGGTGGGATCGTTCCCGCAGCAACCGTCCGCGTTCGCGCAGCGATTCCCGCACCAACCCGAACTCAGCGTGCTCAAGGTATCGCAGCCCGCCATGGATGATGCGCGTCGAGCGGCTGGTGACTCCCGAAGCAAAATCGTTCTGTTCCACCAGCAGGGTGTGCTTTCCCGCCCGCGCGCACTGGCGAGCCACAGCCACCCCGTTGATACCCCCGCCAATCACCACCACCTGAAAGTGCTGGTCCTCCAGGGATGCGCGTGGATTTGCCGCTAACACCATGATTTATCAGTCAGATGCAGATACTTGCTTCAGGCGGTGACAAAGCCACAAGCTGCCCACATTAGAGTGTGCACTGAGGCCACCAACCGGAGAAGGTAACCTTGGTACCGAGAACTGGCTGCCAAAAGTCGGGCCCGGTCAGCGCAAAGGTTCCAAAATCGGAGTGTAGAACAACCGGCTCAGCCACCATCGCGCCGAGCCGGTGTTGCGACTTCCCAGGCGAATTGCTTAGGCGGCCTTCTGAACTCCCTTTCCGCTCACCGCAGAGCCTTTGGAGAATAGAGAGATTATTTCCCGATTGAAAGCAGATATGTCATCCGGCTTGCGGCTTGTCACCACTCCGTTACTCAAAATTACTTCTTCGTCCACCCAGGTTCCACCAGCATTCTGAATGTCCGTTTTCAGCGAAGGCCAGGAAGTCATGGTTCGGCCCCGCACCTCGCCGGTTTCCACCAGCATCCACGGGCCATGGCAGATTGCGGCAACTGGTTTCCCCTGCTCGAAGAACTGCTTCACGAAACGAACCGCGTCAGGGTTCATCCGCAACTGGTCTGGATTCATTACCCCGCCCGGAAGCAGCAGGGCGTCGTATTGACCGGCATCGGCGGACTTCAGAGGCACATCCACGTCTACCTCCTCACCCCAGTCCTTCTTGTCCCAACCTTTGATTTTCTTCTCGTTGGGAGACACAACTTTCGTGGTCGCGCCAGCATTCTCCAGCGCCTTTTTCGGCTCGCTGAGTTCCACCTGTTCAAAGCCGTCGGTCGCTAGAATGGCAACGATTTTTCCTTTAAGAGTATCTGTCATGATTTTTCCCCTTTAGATTGAATCAAATCTCGAATGCTCGCCTCCGGTTGCAGCGTCCCTGGTGAGTTCGATGCCGCATTGGCGGTCACGGTTTATCGCTGAGACGCTTATCGCCGAGATGCGTATCGTTGAGACCGAACTTACTGCGGCACATTGCCGCCACGACGACGGCTCATTTAGAGTGGTTGCCAATGTCCACAACCGGCGAACGTTTCGAACGCGCAGTCGCCATCATGGCGCGCCTGCGCGCCCCCGGGGGATGCCCCTGGGACCGCGAGCAGACCTTCGATTCCATCAAGCCTTATACGCTTGAGGAAACCTACGAAGTCCTCGAAGCCATCGACAATCGCGATTGGCAGGAACTCCCCGGAGAGCTCGGCGACCTGTTGTTGCAGGTGCTCTTTTATTCCGAGATGGGCAAAGAGCAGGGAACGTTTTCGATTGATGACGTTCTCGACCGGCTCTCGCGCAAGCTGGTGGACCGGCATCCTCACGTCTTCGCTGATACAAAAGCCGATACCTCGGCCGAGGTAAAGCGCAACTGGGAGGCGCTGAAAGCCGAGGAACGAAAAAAGAGGCTGACCGAGAACGCGGGCACGACCGACGGCACGGCAGGGAAGACTGCAGCGTCGATTCTGGCTGGGATTTCTTCCTCCATTCCCTCAATGCTGGAGGCTCACAAACTCAGTTCGCGCGCAGCGCAGCTTGGTTTCGACTGGCCCGATATGGAAGGCTTGTTCGAAAAACTCGGCGAAGAGACGGCCGAACTTCGCCAGCATCTGAAAGAGTTTCCCGCTCCCGGTCCGCGTCCGGAAGGCCGAGGCGTTGCCGGCTCCGGTCGCCCAGTGATCTCCGAAGAGTTGCGACTGCGCCTGGAGGAAGAAGTCGGTGATCTTTTCTTTGTACTGGTCAACATCGCGCGCTATCTTTCGCTCGATCCCGAATCCGCCTTGCGCAGGACCAATCGCAAGTTCCGCCGCCGTTTTCTGTGGATGGAGCAGCAGTTGCACGAACGCGGGATTGCTCCGGAAAACTCCTCGATGGATGAACTCGAATCGATCTGGCAGCAAGCCAAGCAGCAGGAGCGGCAGCCATGAACGCCCATGCCGTCGTAATCCGCAACTGTCATGGGCTCGATGAGCTGCGGGCGTGCGTCGCGTTGCAAAAAGAAATCTGGAACTTCAGCGACTCTGAGCTCGTCCCACTGCGCATGTTCGTCGTAGCCGAAAAGGTTGGCGGGCAGGTCATGGGGGCTTTCGTCGGAAACGAAATGGTGGGATTCGCGCTTTCGGTTCCGGGGACGAGGTCGGGTCGCATTTATCTTCACTCGCACATGCTCGCGGTTCGCACAGAGCATCGCAACAGCGGATTGGGCCGTCGCCTCAAGCTCTTGCAGCGCGAAGACGCGCTTGCCCGCGGCATCGAAGTCATCGAATGGACCTTTGATCCCCTTGAAATCAAGAACTCCTATCTGAATATCGAAAAGCTGGGCGCCATCTCCCGCCGCTACAACATCAACCAATACGGAATTACCTCGTCGCCCCTGCAGGGCGGACTTCCCAGTGACCGGCTCATCGCCGAGTGGTGGTTGAAGTCGAAGCGCGTGGAAAGTTTGCTGGCAACAGGAAAGAACCCAACCTTCACCCAACAGACTGCCATCGAAGTTCCGGCGCAGATTTACGAGTGGAAGGCCGCGGCGGAAACCCGAAGCCAGGCGCGGCAAGTGCAGGAACGCAACCGCGACAAATTTCTCCGGGCATTTAACGACGGTCTTGTCGTGCTGGGTTACGAGCGCGATCCGGAAGGCAACGGCAGGTTCCTGCTCGGCAACTGGGATGAGAAGTGGTCGTATGCGTCTGAAGAGGTCAGTACCTAGTACCCAGTACCTGGAAAATACGAAAAAGGGGACAGTCGAGGTGAACGGGTGCAGCGCGTCCGGGCACTGGGTACCGGGTACTAG
>Ga0070766_10001446_pt1 | contig 11601 bp, 8 predicted proteins | sample HubBroMetageWFT6_FD_69782 | JGI IMG/M metagenome (GOLD analysis project Ga0070766, IMG submission 69782) | Warmed and freeze-thawed soil microbial communities from the Hubbard Brook experimental Forest, New Hampshire - Hubbard Brook CCASE Soil... | ecosystem: Environmental > Terrestrial > Soil >... | reverse complement strand
ACGCGCCGAGTTGGATTCCCGGATCGAGCGCCTCGATCAGAATCCCTCCGATGTCATCTCCTGGGAAAAGGTCAGGTCGGACCTGTTTAAGAGACCGTGAAGCTAGCCGTCGTTTGGTGGGGCGCGGGTGTTCGTCCAACCAAGAAGACCCGCCCGGGCGAAAACAGGCCAAGCCGGGCACGCACTTCACGCCAACCGCAGCTCAGCGCCCCTCCAAACCCTTGAGCCGGTCGGAGAGCGATTCGACTTCGGAGTCAATCGCCCGAATCGCTGCTGCGTGGCTCCGCTGGCGCATTTCGACGGGCGAAGCCCATTTGTGAAACTCCGTCAGCAGGGTGGTCTCTACCGACTCGAGCTGTTGCTTGATCCACTGCTTGTCTTCGTCAGTCAGCACAGCCTGATTATAGGGCAACCCAGGGCAGGTCGCCCATCCCTTGCCAGTTCATTTCCAAATAGTCTTCACGCCGTTGGTGATTCCGCGATTCCGCCGACGTTAGCGTCCAAAGGAAGGACGCGAAGCTGGGGCACCGGGCTGCCGCAGCGTTCCTCTCCTCCTTTATTCCAGTGGTGAAGGGAAAAGCTATGCGTCGTGGCGCATGAATAACCCAAGTTAGCGTCCAGCGGAGGGACGCGAACCCGGGGCACCGGGCTCGAATGTATTCGACATTGTCGAAGGATCGAGAGGAAACCCCCACTCAAGCGGCCAAAGACGGGCCGCTGGAATGGGGCACCCGCGACGAGCGGGAGTGCGACGGTTTCCGTACGGAATTTTCTTTGAGGTACAGGAGAACCGAATCATTGTGATGGCCTGCTTCCACGCCAAACGCGACACTCGGCGGTGGCGATCGAGATGGGGTTCGTGCTGGAAGCTCGTCCAACGCTCGGACCCGAGACACGCGCCAACGAGGCCCTTCGGGCTTGGGGCGATCCAGCTTCTTGTCAGTCTGGCAGCACCCACGTTAGCGTCCAAAAGAAGGACGCGAACGCGGGGCACCGGGCTCCATCAGGAACTCTTGATTGATGTTTACGAATACGCGATCCGGCATCGCTCTCCCCTTGCTGGAGAATTAACACTTCAGAGGTGACAACTGCGGAGCTAGAATCTTCCTGCGAAGCGAGCCCTGTTGCAAGTGCGAGCTAGTGCCCCCCGCTATTCCCCGACAGCTCCTTCACAATGTTTCCTACGAACTGCTTGGCGTCGCCGAAGAGCATGAGCGTGTTGTCGAGGTAGTAGAGCGGGTTGTCGATGCCGGCGAAGCCGGGGCTCATGCTGCGCTTGATGACCATCACGGTGTGCGCTTTGTCCACGTCGAGGATGGGCATGCCGAAGATGGGGCTGGACTGGTCGGTGCGCGCGGCGGGGTTGGTGACGTCGTTGGCGCCGATGACCAGCGCCACGTCGGTCTGCGGCATGTCGCCGTTGACCTGGTCCATATCGAGCAGCTTGTCGTAGGGAATGTCGGCCTCGGCGAGAAGGACGTTCATGTGTCCGGGCATGCGGCCCGCGACAGGATGGATGCCGAAGGTCACATCGACGCCGCGCTTGGTGAGGGCGTCGTAAAGCTCGCGCACTTTGTGCTGCGCCTGAGCGACGGCCATGCCGTATCCGGGAACGATGACGACTTTGTTGGCAGCCGCGAGAATCGCCGCCGCTTCTTCGGGCGTTGCGCTGCGCACCGGACGCGCTTCCTGTGTGCCCGCAGCCGCGGGCTGCACCTGTCCAAAGGCTCCGAACAACACGTTGGTGAAGGAGCGGTTCATGGCCTTCGACATGTTCACCGAGAGAATGAAGCCAGACGCTCCGTCGAGCGCACCCGCCACGATGAGCAGCTTGCTGTCGAGCACGAAGCCCATGGCTGCGGCGGAGAGTCCGGCGTAGGAGTTCAACAGCGAGATGACGGTCGGCATGTCTGCGCCGCCGATGGGGATGATCATGAGCACGCCGAAGATCAGCGGGATGATCACCATCGCCGGATAGAGACCCATGTGCTCGGGGTGCAGCACCAGCACGACCGCAATGGCGATGGCGATGGCGAGGAAGCCGAGGTTGACGATGTTCTGTCCTTTATAAGTGATGGGGCGCTGGGGCAGGATTTCCTGCAGTTTGCCCGCGGCCATGAGGCTGCCGGTGATGGTGAGCGAGCCGAGGATGACTTCGAGCGAGAGCACGCTCATCATGAACTTCGAGATGTTGGGGGCGCGCAGGTAGAACTCGGCGGTGCCGACGAGGGTGACGCACAGCGCGCCGAAAGCGTGGCTGAGCGCGGTCCGCTGGGGAACGGCGGTCATGGCGACGCGGCCAAGGGGCACTCCGATGATGGTGCCCAGCACCAGAGCGATGGCGATCCATTTGTAATCGACGATGCCCTTGTAGAAGAGCGTGCCGACGATGGCCAGCAACATGCCCGCTTCGCCGGCGAAGATGCCGCGGCGCGCGGTGGCGGGCGAGCTCAGCCACTTCAGCGACAGGATGAACAGCGCCGCCGCAATTATGTAAAGAACTTCAATGACGTATTCACCGCCGACGAGGTCTGTCATGGCTTGGGCGCTTTGCTCGTCTTGAACATCTTGAGCATGCGGTCGGTGATGATGAATCCGCCGACGATGTTGCTGGTGGCGGCGACGATGGCGATGGTGCCGAGAATCGTGGCGAGTTGGCTCTTCTGCTCGCCTGCCAGGATGATGGCTCCCACGACGGCGATGGCGTCGAGCGCGTTGGTGAGCGACATCAGCGGGGTGTGCAGCAGGGGTGAGACCCGCCGGATCACCTCAAATCCAATGAACGCGGCGAGCATGAAGACGTACAGACTGGTAATCAGGTCTGCTTTCAAACGATTCCCTCCCTAAGAAGAATTCACCACGGAGGCACAGAGGACACGGAGAATTTCAAATCATTTTTCGTCTTCTTTTCTATTTCCGATTCTCCGTGACGTCTGTGCCTTCGTGTAAAGGTTCCGGTTACGACTGTGTGACCAGTGCCGGCAGTGAGAAGAATTCGCGCACCCGCGGGTTCACGATCTCACCGCCTTGGGTGACGAGCGTGTTGCGGACGATTTCGTCATCCATGTTCAAGCGAAGCTGACCGTCCCTCATCATGTTTAGCAGGAAGTTGTTCAGGTTGCGGGCATACATATGGCTGGCGTCGTAGGGGACACTGCTGGCGAGGTTAATGGAGCCGATGATGGACACGCCGTGCTCGACGACTTTCTCGCCCGTGCGCGTCAGCTCGCAGTTGCCGCCGCGCTCAGACGCGAGATCGACGATCACTGAGCCTGGCGCCATGGCCGCGACCATTTCTTTGGTCACCAGCACCGGCGATTTCTTGCCGGGAATCACTGCCGCCGTAATCACCACGTCATGCGCAGCAACGACTTGTCCTAGCAACTCGCGCTGGCGCTGGTAGAACGATTCGTCCTGCGCCTTGGCATAGCCGCCGGCATCTTGCGCGTCTTTGACTTCGATGGCTAGCTCGACAAACCTTCCGCCGAGGCTCTGCACCTGTTCTTTCACCGCAGGACGAAGGTCGTAGGCGGAAACCACTGCGCCGAGACGGCGAGCGGTCGCGATGGCCTGCAGACCTGCGACACCCGCACCCATCACCAAGACGCGGGCGGGAGTAATGGTTCCGGCGGCGGTGGTGAGCATGGGGAAGATGCGGGGCAGCGTGTCGGCGGCGAGCAAGACGGCCTTGTAGCCGCAGATGGTGCCCATCGACGAGAGCGCGTCCATGCTTTGGGCGCGCGTGGTGCGCGGCATGAGTTCGACGGAGAAGGACGTTACGCCGATGGCGGCGATCTCTTGCAGCGTGTGCACATCGCCCAGCGGACGGAGAAAGCCGATCAGCACTTGGCCTTTGCGCAGCAGCGGCAGGTCCTGTTTTCCCGTGACGTCGTTCGAGCCGTAGCACAGGACTTGCAGAATGATGTCGGCGGTGCGAAAGACTTCGGCGCGTTCGGGCGCGACCGTTGCGCCTTTGGCGATGTAGTCGGCGTCGGGATAGCCGGCCTCGACGCCCGCGCCAGCTTCAATGACGACTTCCAGTCCGGCTTTTTTCAGGTTGGGAATGACTGCGGGTACGAGCGCGACCCGCCGCTCCCCCGGAAAGATTTCGCGGGGAACACCGACGATCATGGAGATATCCTTTACTGCCTCAGTCTTAAAATGGCGAACTGAGCATTCTAACCGCCCGCCCGCAAATGTGCACCGGAAGCTTGGGACCTCTGGCGAGGGAGAACCCAAAATGGAACCCCCGAAGCCGATGGATTCCGGGGTTCTGCGTGATCGTTGAGGCAGGTTAGCCCAAAGGGACGATAATAGCCCGATCTTCCTCACCAAGCATTTCGCGGTTGGCGGCCGACGTGGTCCGACCATTTACAACGCGCGCGACGACGGTTCGCCGCTTGAAGTGGCACACAAGAAAAGTGGTTAACGAATGGCGAGATATTTGCTTGACTACGTATGAAGGCGTGCTACTGTTTGCAGACTCAGACAAATAACGGATCGGAGGTTCACAGTGACCAAAACCAAGTTAGTAACACTCGTCCTCCTTGCATTTCTCGTCGGCATCTCCTGCGACCGTGAACGAAACGAGCCAGTAAAGCTCCTTGGCGTGGGGAAACAGGGTGTCGAGCAGCAGATTACGATAACCTATAATGCCGGTGTGTGCACACAGACCCCCTCGAGGCTTGCGCCGATAAACGTTGGGGACACCGTTAAAATCACCAGCAACGTTCCGATAACGGTCTATTTCCCCAAGCCTGACGCTGCAGGTGCGTATCTGTTTCTCCCAGGGACTCCCTTCCTCGACACGGCCCCCGACAACTGGCAATGGTCAGTTACTGGAGCGCCGGGTGGAGGACCGGCCTCAAAAAGCGTGGTGCTTACGACCAGAGAGACGCCTTATGGCGGAAATGTGTTTTACTTTTACTACGCCGAAATAATCGCCAACGGCTCAGCTTGCGTCATGGACCAACAGGGTATGGGGGTTCAGGTAACAAGATAGGGGTCAATTACTACTGGTTCCTCAGAACCATGCTGCGGTCGGCACGCTGTTGGTTACATTCCGTTCGAGTCTGAAAACGGCCTGTCGCCCGTAACGAGTCATCTATGCCAACCCTATTGTTAAAACGAACCGACCGACGAAATCATTGCGCATCGGACAAATGCTGCTATCACGGCTTCGTCCGACCCACCTGTTCGCCAAGGGACGGACAGGCAATACCGAATGCCTAAGTGCCAGTCGTGAGTGTGCGGAATTGAGGATCTTGTTTCAGGGCCTCGAAATCAGGAGTATCGCGCACGACGATGCGCGGATAGCCAGCGCCAGTCGCTTTCTCAAGCCATCCCAGGGTCTGTTTGTTTTCACCCAAATGGTTATAGACCAGCGCTGCCTTGAACATAACTTCCGGGTCTTTCGGAGCCAGGGACAACGCTTTCTGAATCGAGTCGAGCGCTGTCTGCTTCTGGTCGAGCATGACAGAGAATTCGCCTAAGAGGGCGTACTGCTTGGCGTCCTTGGGGTTGACTAAGATATTGGCTTTCGCCAGCTCAACACCCTTCTGGTAGGCCTTCTGCGCGTCCGGGCGGCGGCCCGGCGACCAATACAGTGCATCTCCAAGATAGCCCCAGGTAGCGGCGTCCTTGTCGTCCTGCCTTATAGCTAGCTCGAACGAATCAACCGCCTTTTGGTATTGTCGGAGATAAAAATAAGCGGCACCGAGATTTCCGTAGGTGTCACGCGAGGGCGCGAGATCAGTGGCTTTTCGTAGTGGTGTGACCGCGTCCTGATAGCGCCCTTCCATTACATAGATCGCACCTAGATTGTTATAGCCGCGTTGATTGTCGGGCGTCAGGTCGATCACCTTTTGGAACATTGCAGCGGCCTCGGCATATCGGGCATGGCTGTAATAGAAATTTCCCGTCCAGTTATAGACTGCCCAGTATTGTGGGTGTTGGGCCATAGCTTTATTGTAGGTCGCCTCGGCGCCCGAACTGTCGTTCAGTTTTTCATACGCCAAGCCAAGTCCGCCCAGGGCATCGACGCTGTCGTGATCAAGAGCGAGTGCGCCTTGGAATTCCTTCACCGCATCCTCATACTTGCCTGTGTCGTTGTACAGATTTCCCAGGCAGGTATGTCCGTCCGCCAGCTTGGGCTCGGCACTCAGTGCCTTTTCGCAGTTGATTTTCGCCTTGTCGAGCCACTGCGTGCCTCGATCGGCTTTATACCCCTGCCAGTACGCCTCGCCCAGTCCTGCGTAAGCCGGAGCGTAATTTGGGCTCAACTTCAGCGCTTGCTCAAACTGCTTGATCGCGCTGTCAATGTTTTCCGGCTTCTGATAGTCCAGCAGATACCCGCGACCACGCACGTAGTATTCGTAGGCGGCGGGTTCGGAAGCATGGACTTCCGCAGGTGGCGCCTGCTCGGACCGAGCGTCCTGCGGCAGCATGGCGAATACGTCGGCAACGGCGTTATCCTCCAAGGCGAAAAGATCGTTGGCATCGCCGGTAACCGTGCGCGCGTCCATTTGCTGATGCGTTTTCGGATTGATAAGGCTGCAGGTGACGCGCATCTTGTCGCCCGAGCGTTGCAGAGCGACCGCTAATACCCGGTCGACGCCGAATGCCTTTCTGGCGGCCTCAGCGGTTTTCGCTCCCTGCGCGCTCAGCTCATTAGGAGGAATCAGCTGTAAAGTGTGACTATTGGTGCCTTGCGCGATGCGCGCGCTGACCGTCTCGGCAACGCCCCGCACCAGGGCGTTCTCCGATGCATTCTGGCCCTCGGCTTCGATCGGCAATACCGCGAGCACACTGTAGCCATTCGCTCCGCCCGGAGGAGTCGGCCGGGGCCAGAAGCGATGAGTAACGTAGGCCGACACTGCAATGAGCAGGGCCACGACGGCGAGCTGGAGACCGTGCCGGCGCAGCCATGTGTCGCGCCTGACATCGCGGCCCGCAGCTACCCTGGCTAGGTCGTCGCGCACCTCCTTTGCCGTCTGGTAGCGACGCTTGGGATCTTTTTCCAGGGCCCGCAGAATTACGCTTTCCAAGCCTTGCGAGATCGCAGGATTGATCTCCGTGGGACGCTGCGGCTCGTTATTCTTGATGGCATTCCTGAGGCGCTGCAACTGGGTTTCGGGGAATGGAAGTTTTCCGGTGGCCAGCTCGTACAAAACCACTCCCACGGCCCACAGGTCAGTTCGCTGATCGAAGACGCCTTCAAACTGTTCGGGTGCCATGTACGGCAACGTTCCGGTCAGTGTCATCGCCAGGCTGACGGTCTCGGCCGCAGCGACGTCGATCTTGGGATCGACCAGCTCCGCCAGGCCAAAATCCAGGATCTTCAGCTGGCCGTTTTCGGTGACGCGCAGGTTGCCCGGCTTCAGGTCGCGATGAATAATGCCCTCGCGATGCGCCGCTTCCAGCCCGCTGGCAAGCTCCATACCCAGTTCCAGCAGCATTGGCTCCGGCAATGGCCCATGCGCCAGCTTTTCGTCGAGCCGGGCACCGGAGATGTATTCCGTTACCAGGAAGTCAATACCGTTCTCCTCGCCGAAGTAGAATGCGGTCGCAATGTTGGGGTGGCTTAACTTGCCGACGGCCTGGGCTTCCTGGCGGAAGCGCTTACGGGCGGCGTCATCGGAGAGTGCCTTGATGGGAAGGATCTTAAGCGCGACGTCCCGGTCGAAGCGCTCGTCGTGGGCGCGAAAAACCTCTCCCTGGCCACCGCCGCCGATCTTCTCGACGATGCGGTAGTGGCCCACAAGTTGCCCAACGGTAATCGACGGCGCCAACATAGATGCGCATATTAGGACACGGTTACGGTCCAGCGTCAATCAAACTAGGCGGGATTTAGACCTTGAGGAAGATCCGTTTGCGGTACATCCACCAAATCGGCAGGAAGCAGACCAACACAAACGCGAGCGAGTACGCTAGCGATGCCAGTTCGCGCGGCGCGATGTGGCTGAAGGCGACGCGGTAGATGTAGTCCTGCTGGGTGATGACGCGTTGGCCGTGTTGCACACGCAGGCTGAACAACGAACTTGCGATCAGGTCCGCGAGGACGTAGGCGGCGATGGCGTTGGTGCCGAAAATCACGAAAGGCTTGGTCCAGATGCCTCGATGCAGTTTGACGTCGCTTACCCAGTAACAGGCTGCCAGGCAGATTAGCGCGCAGCCCACGGTAAATAGCACGAACGAGCTGGTCCACAGTTTTTTGTTGATGGGGAACCAGATTGCCCAGAGTTGTCCGGCGATGACGCAGGTTATGCCGAAGGCGAGCATGCCGAGGGCTTTTTGTTTTGCGTCCCGTAGGCTGGCGAGCCACTTGCCGGTCAACACTCCCAGCAGCGCGGTCGCGATTGCGGGAAAGGTGCTGAGAATGCCTTCGGGATCGCGGGTAACCTCGTACATCCTGCCGGGCAAGAATCGGTTGTCGAGATACCAACTCAGGTTCGCATCGGGAGAGAGCAGGGGGATGTCCCGGACGGGCATTCCGAAGCCGGGCACTGGGATGAACCGCATCGCGACCCAGTATCCGATGAGCAGGCCTGCGGTCCAGATGGCGATTCCGCGTACTTTGAATGTCAACGTAATCAGCGCGGCCGCAAGATACGCGATTGCGATTCGCTGCAGGACTCCGGCCACCCGCCAGGTGCTGAGGTGAAAGTAGGGGAAGCCGTTCAGGAACAGACCTATAAGGAAGATGATCACGCTGCGGCGGAGTGAGTGCAGCAGCAGGGTGCGTCGTGATTCGCCACGCCGCATGCGCGAGCGAAACGACAGCGTGAGCGACACGCCGACAATAAAAAGGAAGAACGGGAAGATCAGGTCGGTCGGCGTCCAGCCGTGCCACTTGGAGTGTTCCAGCGGCGCGTAGGGAAAGTCGTTCCCGGGATTGTTCACCAGGATCATGGCCGCGATGGTGGCGCCGCGAAAAATGTCGAGCGAGAACAACCGTGACGGCGCTGTCGCCTCTCGGCTGGGGATGACTTGAGCTTCAGTGGCGGAGGCGGGCATCACGAATACGCAGCCAGCGGCATCAGCCGCAGTGTTTATCGTAACTTACCATGCTTGTTTCGCGGGATTCATAGCAAATACCCGGCGGCAAAGGCTCGACGCCCTTCGCGACTGTCCGGAAACGAACACATTTATCCGACGCAGGACACCGGGCTTTCCCGATATGAAACTGACCCATCCCTAACCGGTTCTGATTCAACAAAGTAGGGGGAATCCTAATTGGCTACCCAGTTGCTCTTTCATAAGCGCAATGGATATCGCCCGTCCCGAATTTAAGCAACAAAAGCGTCGCCGCCAGATTCTCTGGGGCGGCCTCGGCCTTCTTCTAGTATTAGCCATGGTCCTCGGAGTTGCCCGGCTGAAGCCGGCTGCACCGACCGTCGAGCGCGCCACGATCTGGACTGATACCGTGAAGCGCGGCTCCATGCTGCGCCAGGTGCGCGGCCTGGGGTCGCTAGTTCCAAGCCGTGAAGATGTGCTGCAGATTCCCGCTGAAACCGAGGCTACGGTGCTCCGCATCGTGAAGCTGCCCGGATCGGAAGTTGAACCAGACACCATCCTGGTCGAGATGGCCAATCCGCAACTCGAGCAGGAAGCGGTGGATGCGCAGCTCCAGGTGAGGGCGGCGCAGGCGGAGTACCAGAGCCTGAAGGTAAAGCTCGACAGCGACCTGATGACGCAGCGGGCCGGGGCAGCTACGGTGAACGCCGACTACAGCGAGGCGCAGCGCCAAGCGCAGACCGATAAGGCGCTTTACGACCTGGGCGTTGTGTCGGGCCTGACGGCAAAAGCGTCGCAGGGCAAGGCTGAGGCGCTCGTCACCCGCAACGAAATCGAAGATGAGCGGCTGAAGATCAATCGCGACGCAATCAAGTCACAACTCGCCGTCCAGCAGGCCAAGATCGACGAGATGCAGGCGCTGGCTGGCCTGAAGCAGAAGCAGCTCGACAAGCTCAGAGTACGGGCCGGTGTGGCGGGCGTGCTGGTTGAGATGCCGCTGCAGGTAGGACAGCATGTGTTGCCCGGCACGGAACTGGCCAAGATTGTGCAGCCCAACCACTTAATGGCTGAACTGAAGATTCCTGAGACTCAGGCGCGCGACGTGCAGATTGGCGAGCCGGCCTCGATTGACACCCATAACGGGATCATTGCCGGCTCGGTAAGCCGGGTTGATCCCGCGGTACAGAACGGAACGGTCACGGTTGACGTATCACTGACAGGCGAGTTGCCCAAGGGCGCTCGTCCAGACCTCAGCGTCGATGGAACCATCGATCTGGAGAAGCTGGAGAACGTGTTGTACGTCGGGCGTCCGGCGTTCGGTCAGGAGAACAGCACGATTTCGATGTTCGTGCTGGATCGCGAAGGCAATGGGGCCTCGCGGACTCAAGTAAAGACTGGCCGCGCGTCGGTGAACCTGATCCAAATCGATACCGGACTGAAGGAAGGCGACACGGTCATTCTGTCTGACATGTCGCGCTGGGACAGCACGGACCGAGTAAAGCTGGATTAGTTGTCGGTGACAAGTTGGCAGTTGCCGGAGTCAGAAGAGCAGAGATGGGGCTTCAGCCCCGAACGCGCACCGAAATTTCACCGCGAGAGAACGGAAAAACTTATGAGCGACGCATCAGCAGCCCCACTGATTGAAATCGAGAATCTCACCAAGGTCTTCTACACCGACGAGGTCGAAACCCACGCCCTCGCCGGAGTGCATCTGACCATCGCCAAGGGCGAGTACGTAGCCATGTCGGGCCCGTCGGGCTGCGGCAAGTCAACCCTGTTGTCCATCATCGGGCTGCTCGACACTCCGACCGACGGCAAATACCAGTTGAACGGCTCGACGGTTGACAAGCTTGACTTCGCAGACCGCTCGCGGATTCGTAATCGCGAGATTGGTTTCATCTTCCAGAGTTTCAACCTGATCGGTGACCTCACGGTGTACGAGAACGTCGAGTTGCCGCTCACCTATCGCGACGGGATGCCCTCCGTGGAGCGCAAGCGCCGCGTGCTGGAGTCGCTGGAGCGGGTCGGTATGGCGCATCGCCTGCGGCACTATCCATCGCAACTCTCCGGCGGTCAGCAACAGCGGGTTGCGGTGGCGCGCGCGCTTGCCGGTTCGCCCTCCATCCTGCTGGCTGACGAGCCCACCGGAAACCTCGACTCCCGCAATGGCGAAGCCGTGATGGAGCTATTGCAGACGCTGCATCGCGAAGGTTCCACCATCTGCATGGTGACGCACGATCCGCGCTTCGCCGCCCACGCTGAACGCGAAGTGCATCTCTTCGACGGCAAGGTTGTGGCTGAAGATGAACTTCGCCGTTTGATGCAGGAGACACAGTAAGCAGAGAGTAATTGGTAATTAGTAATTGGTGAGCGCAATCGAGCAATTTGGACGCCGGGATAGCTTCACGATTCGGCGCTACGCTAAGGTTGGTGCGTGCGCGGCAAGGTCGATGCCGCCCGCTACACCTAGGGAGACTCTGAACAAGTACCCCGATTTCCACCGATCTGCAGGCTAGAGTGAGAGGGAAGATGGCGGAGGGCCTGGAGAACGATGAAGCAGCAGACACTGGCGATGGCGAGCGGGTT
>Ga0070766_10001442_pt1 | contig 11614 bp, 7 predicted proteins | sample HubBroMetageWFT6_FD_69782 | JGI IMG/M metagenome (GOLD analysis project Ga0070766, IMG submission 69782) | Warmed and freeze-thawed soil microbial communities from the Hubbard Brook experimental Forest, New Hampshire - Hubbard Brook CCASE Soil... | ecosystem: Environmental > Terrestrial > Soil >... | reverse complement strand
CGCAGCGCAGCCGTCGCAGGCCGCGTTTCGCGCTTGCAAGCTAAGGCCGTCCACGGCCTTAGCGCCGGCCTGGACGGCGAGAACGGCGTGATAGCCTCAAAAGGCGCAGGCAGCCGCTTTGCAACTTCCGCGGTGAGGGAGTGGACTTCGAACGCCGCGCCCGGCCAGGGCACCCAGCGCGACGTTCTGGCGGGGCGACTTAGAGGAGCCCGTGCTCAGCGAAGCTGTAGATCGACTCAGCGATGATCAGATGATCGAGTACGCGCACATCGATCAGCGCGAGCGCCTCTTTGAGCCGGCGCGTGATGAGCTCATCCGCAGCGCTCGGCTCTGAGAGCCCGGAAGGATGATTGTGATAGAGCACGACGGCTGCGGCATTGTGCGTGAGGGCCGCTTTCACGACCTCGCGCGGATGCACGGAGGCGCTGTTGATCGTGCCGCGGAAGAGATTCTCAACGGCGATCAGGCGATGGCGGCTGTCCAGGTGCAGTGCGCCGAAGACCTCGTGCTCGCAGGCACCGAGATGGACTTTGAGGAATTCCCGCGTGACCGCAGGAGAGGTGAGCACCGGTGAGCCGACGCGGTAGCGTTGCGCGAGAAGCGCCTGTGCGCGATCGAGCACATCAGTGGCCTGGGCCTCGCGATAACCGGACTGGTCGCGAACATAGAGCGTGGTCATGACGGCGAGCCTTGAGTTTGCGGGGCGGGATTGCCCGGTGCCCGCGCCCCACGCCGCAGCGCAGCCGTCAATGATCGAAGACCGCGGTCACGCGGCGCGCGCGTCCTCGAGCGCGTCATTGACGGCGAGAACGGCGTAGTACCCTCAAAGGGCACCGGCAAGCCCGCCCCTTTGCGTTCTGGCTTATTTCCTGCGTGCCGACAGGGAAGTCACGGTCGGCATCTCGATGTTCGGTGCTGCATCCCCAAGAGCGTTGAACTGCTCGAGGTTGAGGAACATCACCGAGCAGCCTGAGCAGGCGTAGAAGGAGGTCGTGTAGAGCGCGCCGGTCTTGCGTTTGACGGTCACGACGTGCCAGCGATCAAAGGGACAGATCCGGCAACGCCATTGGCCCGTAGTTCTCCCCATGCGCACCAAGGCTACCGAACCTCTCTCCCACAGGTGAATCCAGTACTGGCGACGCGGAACCACTGGATAAGTGCGTCCCCTCGGTGCACAGACTAAGATCGACCGACTGCACCGCCCGTCCGGAGACCTCCATGGCCTTCTCGCTTTATGCCGCCACGATCCCCTCCTATCAGCAGATCCTCGGGTCGGTCTCGGGTCTTCTGGTCAAGGCGGAGGCCTTCTGCGCGGAGAAGAGCATCAACCACGACGACATCATTCAGGCACGCTTGGCTCCCGACATGCTGCCCTTTACGTACCAGGTGAAGTCGACCGCCGTTCACTCGCTCGGTGCGATCGAAGGCGTGCGGCGTGGGACCTTCTCCCCCGATATGAGTCCTCCTCCGGAGACCTTTGCGGCGCTCAAGAGCCGGATCGGGGAGACGCTCGCCGCGCTCGAGAAGATCGAACCCTCGGAGGTCGATGGATTCGTCGGTCGGGATATGCGCTTCGCCGCTCGGGGTCGCGAACTTGAGTTTACCGCCGAAGACTTCCTGCTCTCCTTCTCCCAGCCCAACTTCTACTTCCACGCGACGACGACCTACGACATTCTGCGCTGGAAGGGTGTGCAGATCGGCAAGCGGGATTTCAGCGGCAGGCTCCGCCTGAAGAGGTGAGGATTCACCTCGGGCATTGCACAGGTTCGGTTGTCCCGCACGGAGTCGCCACAATGACCAGGACCCTTTCGCTACGGCGCCTCTGGACAATCTATAAGCGAACGGCGGTCACGCGAGACTTGAGCAAGCGTGATCTGGCCAGCACTCAGCTGGCATTCTACAGCGGCGCGCGCGGGGTCCTGAAGGTCCTCGCCTATTTGATCGACCACGGTGACTACGAGGAGCTGCACGAGACGATCAAGCGGCACGGACGACAACTCGAGAGGATGCGATTGCGGCGTCCGCGGGCGAAAAACCATTGACCCGGAAGCCGCGAAGAGCTCGGGCATTCGTCACGCCCTTGGCGGCGCTCCCCGTTAAGAAGCTCCCTAAGGGGGACGAGTGGCTCTACGAGCTGAAATGGGATGGCTATAGCGCGTTATTGATCAAACCGACACGAACTTGACCGCGAGCATTGCTACCCCGCTCGGCAATCCACGAAAATCTCCCCCTTGGCATAGCGAACGAGCGCGTCTCATCGACCATGTTTCCTGATGTCGCTAATGTACTATTCATCCGCGATGCGCTTTGGCGTCATAAAGCGATGGGAAGCGCGTCGATTATGGTCGGCGCAGGCTTCAGCCGGAACGCGGATCCAGTGTCGACCACTGCTCGAAAGATGCCGAGTTGGTCCGAGATGGCAGAAGCCCTTTGTCACCCGCTTTATCCTCTCGATGATACGCGCCGAAAGACGGCGTTAAAGGAAGCCAGCTGTACGAGCGGGTTCCTACGCCTGGCTCAAGAATATCAAGCTGCCTTCGGAGCAAGCTCGCTCAACGACTGTATCCGCAACCTCGTGCCGGACACCGATTATCGACCCGGTGATCTGCACAAGCGTCTTCTACGCCTGCCGTGGGGCGATGTGTTCAGTACTAACTGGGACACACTGTTGGAGCGTACGTGCACTGATGTTTTCGATCGTAGCTACGATGTCGTACGCGCAGTACGAGAAATTCCCTTCACGATGCGGCCGCGCATCGTGAAACTGCATGGCAGTTTTCCAGCGCACGAGCCATTCATATTTACGGAGGAGGAGTATCGGACCTATCCGATGCGGTTCTCACCCTTCGTCAATCTCGTCCAACAGTCGATGATGGAGACGATCTTCTGTCTTGTCGGCTTCTCTGGCGATGACCCGAACTTTCTACACTGGTCGGGTTGGGTTCGGGACAATTTGGGAGCAGGTGCGCTCAAGATCTATCTTGTTGGTTGGTTAGAGCTTTCCGTCCATCGTCGACGTATGCTGGAAGCGCGCAACGTAATGCCGGTGGATCTGGCCGCTTTACCGGGTTCAGACAAGTGGCCACCTGACCTCCGCCACCGCTACGCGACGGAGTGGTTCATCGCCGCTCTTGAGCAAGGTAAGCGCTATGGAGCTGTGCATTGGCCATCGGCGCCGGCGCCGTTTCCACCGCCTCCACCGTATCTCGGGGTGGTTCCTCCTGGTACCGACCCTACTCCCCGACCTGAGCCTTTTGCGCCACCGGCACCCGTGCCCGCGCGGCTCTCTTCGGGTCCGTCTCCACAATTTCCCGCAAAGCGCGAGCAAGCATTGCGAGCGGCTATCCAGACATGGGGATATAACCGACGACTCTACCCCGGTTGGCTGGTCGCCCCTGACCATATTCGGAAGACACTATTCCGCAGCCTTCAAAATTGGATTTGGGAATTCTCGCTGTTGCAAGCGCTTTCCCCGCTAGAGCGTCTTAAGGCGTTGAGCGAGCTGGCGTGGCGCACGGATCGTGCATTGTTTCCGTTTCCCTCGAATTTTGAGGAGGCGGCTTACGCTGCGCTCGCAGCAATTGACTGCAATCTCAGAACAATCGACGGCACCGCATTGCCGGAAACAGAGGACTGGTCCGACGTCTTGCTGGGCGCCGACACGCTGGCGTTAGCATTGTCGCGCAATGCACGATACGCCGGCAATCGCACGCGATTTGATCAAGCGCTTAGATTTCTTATCGCGCAACGCGATCACGACCCCGAGATACGAAACGCCGTTGAATTCGAAGAATGCCTTTGGAGTTTGGCGACGGGTGATCTAGCAGCGCTACTTGTTCGCCTCGATGGTTGGCTACCTGCTCATGCGGAAACGCTGTGGAGTTTACGCAAAGCAGGGTTATTGGCGGAGATGAAGGAGGACACGCGCGCGTGCACCTTGCTGGAATTCACGCTAATGGAGATCCGCCGAGCTCGGAGACGCGATATCGATGATCTCGTATCGCTTTCGCTAGAGAGCTGGGCACTCTTTCTTGCATTGGCATATTCGGAGCGGGGCTTGCCGGAAAGGCCTGTACTTCCGAACGACATGCCGGAACCGTTCGAGCGCTGGCGCGCACTCGGAATCGTCGAATGCGACGCGTTCAGCGACTATCAGGCTTTGGAGCGTTTGGTGGAAGCGAACCAGCCTCGACAGGCCGAGATCACCAAGAGACAGGCTTTTGACCTAGACCACACCGGCGTAACGCATCACTTTGCCTGGGGTCCGTCGCCATCGATCATCGCTGCCTACCAAATGACAATGCTCGCGGAGATGACCGGAATTCCCCCTATGGCTCGCCATTCAAAGCTATTCGAGGACGGGCTAAGCGCGGCCGCGAAGTTGCTAGCCACCGACGAGCAATGGCTTGCAAGCCAGCTCGCCATCCGGCTCGAATTGGACGGCCTACTGGACGACGTATTTAGCCGAACACGGGTCGCGAGGCTACCTGAATCATTGGTTGAGACCGTGCGGGATACCGTGTTGAAGCGTGTCGAATTTGGGCTAGCACGCATCAAGCCAACCGACATCTATCGTAGTGACAACGTCGCGACGGTCGCATCGGCAATCGAAATACTGTCACGCGTTGCGGTGCGCCTGAACCCTGATCAGCTCCGGACACTATTTGATTTCACCGTTTCTCATTACGGCACGCCCCTGTTCCGGCGGATGTCGATCCGTCTAGGACTCCCGGTCGCGCATCTGCTGGCGCGCATATTGGAGTCGCTCTCTCGGACCGAGATATTGAAATTGCTGCCATCTATCTTTGCGCTGCCATTGCCGCAGGAGGCCGGTTTTTCCCAGTTCGAACATCGGTGGCAGGACCCAGCCTCTGTAGTACCAGACTGGCTCGACGGCGCTGAGGAATCAGTCGGACCTCGCGCTTCGGCCTGGGAAGGGATTGTTTCGCATTTGCTTCTCGCCGCGAATGGCACGAATACCGTCGATCGGGGCGCTGCTGTATTCAGGCTAGCGAAGCTAATGCGCTTGGGTGTTCTCAACGAAGGTGAGAAGAGGGCTTTCGCCGATGCATTGTGGACGCCGTCGCAGCTCGACAAATTCGGCCTGCCCCAGCACACCAATCTGCCGCCCTGGGCACTTCTGATAATGCCTGAAGAACACTCCGGTCAAGCGCGCGTCGCACTTCTACGTTTCATTGCCGAGCGGAGCCAGCACCAGGATGGTGACTTCTACAAGCGCCTGGCTGACATCGGTGAACTGTTGCGACATTTCGTTGCGCTTCGTATTCCGATTGAACTGCCCGAAAATGTACAAGCGGGTCTTGGCATGCTGATTGATACCTGGGCCAATCATCGGGCCAAGAGTCGTCTTGAGATTGCGCCCATTCTGGAGGTGGGCGAACGACCAGAGGTTGATGCACTGAATGGTGTTGTCGCTATCCTCCAGCATGTTGCGGTAACCGGCGAACTCATCAACAGACTCTGGGGTAAGGCCGATGCGATGGACATCGGCAGCGATGGTAGCGTACGCGCTTTTGCCCTCTACCCGACTCTAGCAGCGCACTGTCCCGAAAAGGCGGCCGAGCTGCTCGACCGGTTGCGGCGCTCGCTGTTATCCGATCAGGAAGAGATTGCCAGATCCGCAGTCTTCGGCCTCCATGCGTGGATTAGCAGCCGACAAGTCACTTCCCACCAAATCGAACCAGGAGTAGACGATCTTGTCCGAGAGGTGGGCCTAGGTATCGCAGCACGCAGACTGGCAATCTTGCGCCCGGCTCTTGAGTTCGCACGATGGCTGTTCCGCGATGGCCCGCAAGACCTTCGTCAGCTCATAGTCCGGGATTGCGATCACGGACTGACCGCCTTGTTGGTTGAGGCGGACTATGCCCGCTCCGGGCAGGCATTTGATATTCCAGGGGTCCGCGCCGCTAGCTTCCTGTTGGCTTCGGCAATGGCAGCCTCTGGCTTCACGCAAGAAAGTGGCGTCACCGGTTGGCTTGGCGTCGCCAAGAATGATCCCTTGCCGGAGGTGCGCAACGCAGACCTTCGCCGTGGTCCCTGAAAGCCGTACGCATCCCGGGTGCATGAAGGGCTCGCTATCCCACGTTCACGCAGCAGCCTTCTTTTAGTCGCTGGGGACTGTGGCTACCATCGCGGTCATGAAGATACCCTACGTTCCCCATCTCTTTGGAGCCGATGCGTTGGCAAAAGTGCAGGGACGCTTCGGCTGGCTCACGGTCGGCGTGGCCTCGTCCATCGCCTGGCCAGAGGACGACGTCTGGGTGAACTACGATGGAGTCGAATACGTGCTCCATGGAGCCAGGCACGAGGGCAAGCACGCCATTGCTCCATGCATCAGCACACCCTCGGACCAGAACCATGTTGATGAGGCGCTATCGCGACTGTATCGCTTGACGTCCGTGCTCGGTTTCTACAAACGAGGCTACGTTGATATCACGGGCATGACCTGGGGTACGAATATGATTCGGTACGCCAATCCTAGGGACACATTCACGACGCCGCTGCAGGGCGGAAAGAGGAGCTTCAGCTGCAATCACATGCCGGTTATCGAGGATGACCAGGTGCGCAAGGCGCTTGCATTCCTGCGAGAGGGCCGCCGGCTGGAGCGAGTGCACGAGCCCTACTCGTTCCTGTCATTCTTCAAGGTCATTGAGAGTCAGTTTGAGCCCAAGGCCCGGGTTGCGTGGGTCGAGAAGAACCTGGATCTCGTCACGGCAGAGCGGGCCGTAAAGCGCATCAATGAGCTGCGCGGTCAGGGCGTGAACGTCAACCAACATCTCTTCGAATCGGGGCGGTGTGCCGTGGCTCATGCTAACGTGGGCGGCAACATCGTCGACCCAGACATCCCGGCTGACCGCAAGCGCATCGGCGCCGACTTGGACGTGATTGCGGCCCTGGCAATCCGCTACATTAAAGTCGACGCCGGGGTGCCTGACGAAATGGACCTCTACAACACGCGGGACCGTGTGGCGCCGTGGCAAGCGCTCATGACCCCTGGAGCGATAGCCGCGTTGAAAGCTGGGGGCCATGTGGAGAACGCCGAGGAGCTGGGCAAGCTCGAAGGCGCGACGGTCTCAGTGCGGTTGTGGCCCGACCCGCCAGCAAAGCAGTTCGAGGCAATGACGCTACTGCCGATGGAAAGCGGTGACGGCGTCGTCAAGTTCATGACGCTCAGCGCGCGGGGCACCATCGTGCTGGCGTTCGCGATGGACGTGGCAAAGGGACGCGTGCACACGCTGCTTAACGAGGGCGGTATGCGCGCCGGCGTCGAGATTGCCGAACAAGATGTCGAGGACTACACGCGCTACTTCCACAGCGTCGTGTGTAATCGCATTGTCGAGCTGACCATCGACGGTGCCGAGCCGGTTGACTGCGAAGTAGTTATCCCAGTCAACATCATCCTGCGGGCACCGGAAGAAGCCGTGACGCAGGCTCTGGAGCAATTCAGGCGGTCCAAGCAGCATCCCCCTGCCGAACCACAGAACGTGAAGGGATAGTCCGCTGCGGTTGATTCGACGCTTTCGGAAACCGTCAGTGACTGCATCGGGGTCACCAGCGGACCGGCGATCACAGCGGGTAGTCAGAGGAAGTCTCCCGCAAACTTACGCTCTTCTGCAAGCTTGACATCTAGCCATTCAGCGAACTCGCTCCGGATCTTCAACGAACTTCCGCTCCGCGCGTTCGCGGAGGCGCACGGGCTGCAGAGGTTCCGCCCGCTCGATGTCGTCTGCGAGGGCACTGCGAACCTGCGCTACGAATCGCCGCTGATCTTCGGCATCCCTGAGAGCTCTCGAGGCGAGCTCGGCGGCTCGGAGGTTGAGGTAGGTGCCGGCGAGCTCGGGGTGCTCTCGCACGGCCTCGCGCGGTCCAACGCGCGCGTTCCGCACCACCTGCGCGGCCGCCGCGCGCGCTTCAAAGAAGCTCTCCTTCTCGATGACCCAGCGGTTGCGAAAGACATCCACTTCCCTGGGCGTCAGCTGCCCGTCCGTTCCCCGCTCGGGGCGCTTGACCGTGACGAGATCGCGCCCGGTCCGAACGAGCACCACGTCGTCCCCGATCTGAGGCTGGGTCAGCGATTTCGCCACCGCACGCTCGATGTCCTTGCCCCAGATCTCGCGGATGCCCTCCCGCGTCCTTAGCCTCACGAAGTAGGACGGATCCTCGTTCGGATCGTGGCGGTAGGCATCCCGTCCATGATCGACGAGTTTGCCCGTGATGCGCTCGCGCGGCTCCTGGCCGCCTGGAGGCCCCCCCGGGTTAACGTCTTTCGCAGGAGTCTGCGTTCCCGCATCAACCGAAATCGCATCGACCCGCTCGGGAGAGCGGACGAGGCTTCGCGAGAGCGCCCGGATCAGCTGCGCCTGCTCCGCTTCGCTCGGGCGATAGCCGCGCACGTTAAGTCCTGCGAGCCGTGCCTGCTGCCAAGCCTCGCGCCGAAAGCGCTCAGTGCCCAACACCATCACTTCCGTCCAGCCACGCGAGTGGGCGATCTGAATCAGGCTATGCACGATCTGGGTGTTCTCGCTTGCAGTCGTGAGCCGTCGGCCCAGATCCTTAAACGCCGGCGCGCCGTCCGGAAAGTAGAACCGATGACCTTCCTGCACAAACCGGTCCCGGACCGATTGTGGAACGGTCCAGGGATCTCCGTCGGCGCGCTGCAGCAGCGCCGAAGGCGCCGGCGATTCGGGCGCCTGCGCGCCCTCGGCCGCCCGGGCGGCCGAGGCGCGATCGCGCTTGGGCCGTCGGCTCGCCTCGATGGTGTTGACCGCGGGCTCTCGCGGCGGCCTCGGCCGCGAAGCCGCGCGGGGGGCAGCCTTCGGTTTTCTTCGCGATGGCGCCTCGGTCCGCACGCTGCGACCTTCGCGTCCCGTGACGGTGAGATCCGCATTCTCGTCCCGTCCATTGCCCTGTCGGTTCTCTTCCGCCACGGCTTACCTCCTACGTCCGCTCGAGCGAGCTCAGGAAGCTCTCCACCGCCGTCTTCATCTCCGGCTCCGACAGCGGCCCCTCCTTGTCCGGGATCTGAACTTTCGAGAAATCCCTCTCGAAGTCCTGCAGTGTGAGCGACTCGATCCGCTCGACGTCCTGAATCGTCGCCTCCCGAACCCCGACACCGTCCCTCTTGCCTTCGAGCGCAACGGCTGCAGGTGCCGCCGCGCCCATGTAGTCAGCTGTGCCGACCGCAGCCGATGCGGCCTGCGAAGGCGGGGTGATCGCGGGCACACGATGCTGCGGCGGCAGGGGAACCTCGGGCGCAGGCACGAGCCGCTTGCGAAAGCGCCGATCGGTGAAGTAGCGGATCTTGCGGCATCGTATAGGCCGACATCCCTCGTAGAAGACAATCGCCTCCTCCTGGCCAAGCTCCTTCACCTCCTGCGGCAACAAGAGCGCCCGGCGCTGCAGGCTCACGCTTTGACTGCGGGAGCGCTGACCCCGCTTGTCCAAGGAGGCCCCGAGCGGCTTCGACACCGAGCGCACCGGGACCGTGGTGAACCCGAGCTCGTCCGAGATCTCCTTCGCATCCGCGAAGTCCTTCGGTGCAAAAACAATTCGAGCGGCGAGGCTCTTCAGCATGACTTCCGAGTTATGCACCCCGTACACCTCGCGCAGCTGCGCGGGGGTCTGGATGACCAGCACCACGCGCACGTTGTAGCCGGGCAGATAGCTGATCGCTTCCGCGATGATCGGGATGCGGCCTAAAGCGGTGAACTCGTCCAGCAGCATCATCACCGGGTACTTAAGAAGCGGATTGCGCTCGGGGAGCTCGCGGGTCTGCAGCCCGATCGCCTGCTGGAAAAAGAGATTCAGGACCGGGCGCAGCCGGTGCAGATCATCGGGATTGACGCCGACGTAGATCGACATCGGTTTCTTGCGAAGCTCGCGTAAGTCAAAGTCGCTCTCGGCGGTCGCAGCGTCCAGGATCGGGTTGAGCCACAAGTCCAGGCGGCTGGTGAAGGTCTTGCGGATCGAGCTCGCAGTGACGGGAGCTAAGTCGATGACGTCATAGAGCGAGCGCACGCACTGGGGCGACAGCGGCCGGTGCCCGCTGTTTCGGCCCTCGACGAGGCGCTTCCAGTGCTGCCCGAAGCCCTCGTCATCGCTCGCCATTCCCTGCCGCAAGACCTCGCCCACCGTGGCGGGGAGCGAGGGCGTCTCGAAGAGATAGAGCGCAATCCCTAAAAACAAGGATCGCGCGGACGCCGTCCAGAACGGATCCACGTTCGGCGGATCCGGATACAGCATCTCGGCGATCCGCTGCAGGTCGTTCAGCCGCCGCTTGGGATCGACCGAAACGTAGGAGAAGGGATTCCAGCGGGCGGTGCACCCATCCTCGGCGAAGGGATCGAAGAGGTAGCACGCCTGGCCGCGCTCCTTGCGATAGCCCGCCGTGATCGTCCAGTTCTCGCGTTTGATGTCGACGCAAACCAAGGATCCCGGCCAGTTGAGCGCATTCGGCACCACGATGCCGGTCCCCTTCCCCGCCCTTGGGGGAGCTGCTAGCGCGACACCCTGTTGCCCGGCCAGCATGAGATAGCGACGGCCGCGCTTGCCTAAGATGATTCCCGCGTGGCCCATCAGGCCCGCCGCTGCGATCTCGGCGCGGATCGCAAAGCGCGCGTCCCCGTGGAGGGAGCGCCGGCGCGGCAGGAGCGCTGCGACGCTACTCACCGCCACGAGCGCCAGCGCTATCGAGGAAGCACGGATGAGCCGCCGGCGAACCTCCGCTCGATCGCCGTAGTAATAGGCATAGCGGCTCAGCGTGAGCGGCGTCGCCTCGCGGGGATCTCCATGCATCGACCAGAGAAAGAACGCCCCCGCGAGTGTGCTCGCGAGGAGAACCCCTGCGGCGCTCGCCAGCAGCGCCTTTGTCCAGCGGCGGGACGGCGGTTTAGCCGGCGTCCGCCAGGCCGCGGCGCCGGCGCTCGGGCTCATACCAGATCTCCTTGATGAAGCGCTCGTGCCGCTCGACGCCGAACTGGATGACGACATCGATGAGGAGGTAGAGCAGGCTCTTGATGTCCCGCCGGGCGAGCTCACGCCCGCCTGCGCTTTGTTTCACCAGCAGCACCAGCTGCTCGAACGCGAGCTCGCAGCTGCCCGCGTGGATGCTGGTGATCGAGCCTGGGTGACCCGAGTTCACGTTCCTCAAGTAGTCGAAGGCCTCTTCCGCCCGCAATTCCGCAAGCAGGATTCGGTCCGGCTTCATGCGAAGGCAGGACTCGAGGAGCTGCTTCGGCGTGACTCGGGCGAGCCCCTGATCGTCCTTCGAATAAAAAAGCCGGACGTGATTGGGATGCGTGTTGAGAACGAGCTCCTGCGCATCCTCGATGGTGACGAGCCGCTCCTGGTGAGGGATCTCGCGGATCAGTGCCTTGGTCCAGGTGGTTTTACCTGAGCCCGTAGGACCTGAGACCAGGATGTTCTTGTGACTGGCCACCGCCAGGCGCATGAACGTCTCGTACTCCTGGGTCTCCAGCAGCCTCAAGAGCTCGCGCTCCGTCTCATCGAGCGCCGCCGTCGAGCGGCGCGTCGCGCGGAAGATCCCACGCCGCCCGAGCTCCTCGATCGACCACACGGTATCGGACGGTCGCCG
>Ga0070766_10001441_pt1 | contig 11615 bp, 9 predicted proteins | sample HubBroMetageWFT6_FD_69782 | JGI IMG/M metagenome (GOLD analysis project Ga0070766, IMG submission 69782) | Warmed and freeze-thawed soil microbial communities from the Hubbard Brook experimental Forest, New Hampshire - Hubbard Brook CCASE Soil... | ecosystem: Environmental > Terrestrial > Soil >... | reverse complement strand
AAGGCCATTGATTCGCTTGAGTCAGCCTATGCTGAACGCAAGATCGCGATGAGTGAGATCGGGGTTGAACCCGCCTTTGATGTACTGCGTTCCGACCCTCGCTTTCACGTGTTGCTACGTCGGGTCGGTTTGGAGCCTGGCACGTCGGCTGAAGTGCCACGACCCCTGACGGCGCAATGAGGACGCGCGGAAGACGCGCTTAACACAATCCGGGACCGGGGCGCAGAATCTGGGCCACTCGAGCGCCGGCCGTATGTCCGCGGCGTGTGGCAGTACAGCGGTGCAGCCCGGCGATTGGCCCGCAGGGTCCTGCGGCCGCTCCGGTCATGGGTTTCCAGCAGGTCGTCCGGCTGGCAGGCACATGCGTGGTGCCGATGCGCGGTTGGGGTCGGCAAGGCGGTCGGCCCTGGGGTGCGGCTAAAGTGAATTCAGAAACGCTATCAGCTCGCGCTTCTGTTCGTCGGTGAGGTTCATCTGAAAGCGCTGGTTATAGAAATTGACGAGTTCCTGCAGATCCGCGGCAGCGCCGTTGTGAAAGTACGGCGCCCGCGCCGCCAGACCGCGCAGGATCGGGCCCTTGCCGCGGTTGAAGTCGCTGCAAAGACCGGAGATCAGAGCCTTACCGGGATCGGTGGTGTAAAACGACTCGACCTGCCCGGGATTGAAGGGGTTCGGACAGCCGGTTATCAGATACACGGGGAGCTCCGGAACGGAAAGCTCGGCAAGTCCGGCCGCGATGTTCGCATCCGGCTCGGCTCCAGCCAACACGCTGTGGCCAGTACCGATGTCCAGCGGCAGCGGGAAGGAATGATTGCCGATGTTGGGTGTGTCATGGCAGGTGGTGCAGGTGCCGGTAAATGTCGTCGGCCTGCCCAGGGCCACGTTGTCATTCAAGCCGCGTACATTGGAAATTTGCACGGGCGCACTGTTAAAGAGTGCCTCGCCGGCCGCAATCGTGCGGCGCGCTGCATCACGGCGCTGTTCGCCGAAATCACCCTCCTGGTCGCTCACTGTCGACCACGCAGAGAACACCGTCATCGAGGCCGCAGTGAAGGCCGCACCGCTCGGATCAGCTCCGAGTGAATCATTGATACCGGGATAGTAGTCCGGGGCAAAGTTCGCAACATCGAGTGGGCCGCCGCCGGCCCCGCGCGCGTGCAGGTACCCTGCCGCCGCATCATAGGACTGCGCGCTGAACAGGCCGAGCTCAAAGGCAAGGATGTCCTCCAGCTGAGCGGCCGTGGGGGGCTGGGTTGCCTGTGCGTGGATGTTCACGGCATCGGTCGCCTGTTGGGTGAGATCAGCGGACAGGTTGGCGCTGAACGTGGAGCTAAGGTTCAACGGCGCCTTGGTCTCGCGGCCGTCGAACATGATCGTGCTGAGAAAGCCGAGATTCGTGGTCGGGAGCGGCCGCCGGTATACCGAGACGACCGGCTGACCGCTCGCACCCGGCACCATGGCGCAGCCATAAGGGTCCTTGACCACCGAGATGTTGAACTGGGCATTGGCCGGCACCGGCAGAAAGACGCGTATCAGTCCGTGCTTCAGCAGCAGGCTGTGATCTTCGGGCCTTCCCTCGCGGGCATTCGGACAGTTGGCGCCGTCGACCGCCGCGAACAGCGGATCTGTGCCGCGGGTCTGCAGAAAGCGCACCTGTACCTGCTCGGCGCTGATACTCATGGCCTGGCTGGCAACATGGCAGGTGGCGCAGCTGCGCCCGTTGGTCCCCAGACTCTGAAAGAACGCTCCCTGCTCGTTCACCTGCCCGTTGACGTTCAGCGTCGTGGTGACGCCACTCGGGTCCGGGAAGGACTGCACCCCGAGGTGCTCGCCGGACGCCTGCAACTCCTGTCCCCCGGCTGGGGCGGCCGCGACGACGATGGTGGCGGCGAGCAGCACCGACCTCACCAGCCGGACGGCAGCCGAAGGAATGCCCCATGGTCTGAAACTGTTCACTCTAGCCCCCCAAGCCGTGCCCGGAATGCGGCTCCCGTGTCTCGTAGATCGCAAACGGTGGGTGAAACGCGACAAGCGCGGCGCCTTTTTTGCGCCGCGCCATACGACATATCGCCGGCGCGCCCGTGAGTGCTGGCATTCCCACGCGCCGTGCCGCCAGAGGTACGATGAGTACCGGGGAGACGCTCTCCAGACGGGAGCTCATAAAAAATGGAAGCTGAGCCACCGGCTGCCGCCGGGCAGTGTGCGGACACGGACCGCGCGAAGAACCGAGAGTTGTTCGCCATGCTGTATCGGGACCTGCGCCAGCTCGCCGAACGACAGCTGCGGCGCAGTCAGGGGGCGCCTCTGAGCCCCACGACACTGCTGCACGAGGCCTACCTCGGGATCTCCGCCCGTGACGCCTCGTTTCCGGATCGCCAGAGATTCATGGGATATGCCGCGCGGGTGATGCGCGGGCTCATCATCGACTTCGTGCGTGAACGGCGCGCGTTGAAGCGCGGGGCGGCCTACCAGATCACCCAGCTACCCTCGGAATTGGCTGTAGAGGATGGCGCCGAACTCGGGCGCCTCTCAGACGCGCTCGATGATCTGGCAAGCCGCGAGCCGGACCTGGCCGAGGTCGTGGACCTGAAATACTTTTGCGGGTTTTCATTCGAGGATATCGCCGCGCAGCGCGGCACATCCGTCCGCACCGTGCAGCGGGCGTGGGAGAAGGCGCGCCTGATCCTCTTCGAGGGATTGAACGAATCGACCCAGGATGCGGGCCGTTAGCGGCGATGGCGAGTGTCGGGCGTGGATTCCGATATAGGCAGCAGCGGTTCGGACGATTTGGCCGCTTAGCCCGGGGAATCAGATGCCGCCGTTATCGCCAGAGCAATGGGGCCTGTTCAGCCAGCACCTGGGGCAGGCGCTGGAGCTGTCGGCGGCAGAACGCGAGGTCTGGCTCAAGTCCCTGAAGACCCAGTCCCCGGAGATTGCCGCCGCGGTTGTGCGCGCGCTCAGCGCGCGTGAGGCGCACGGTTTTGCCCATTTTCTGGCCGATTCGCTGATGTCGGAAGCTCCGGCGACGCACGCGACTCTGAGCGGACGGCACATCGGTCCCTATGTGCTGGAGTCCGAGGTCGGGCGCGGGGGCATGGGCAGCGTGTGGCGCGCCCGCCGCATCGACGGCAGGTATGAGGGCACGGTCGCCATCAAGTTTGTGCACGCCTATTGGCTCGGCCATGCGAGCGAAGGGCGCTTCCGCAGCGAGGGACGGTTGCTGGCGCGTCTGGACCATCCCAACATTGCGCGACTGATCGATGCGGGCGTGTTTGAAGAGACGCAGCCCTACCTGGTACTGGAATACGTCGAGGGTGAGCCGATCGACGAGTACTGCCAGCGCCAGCAGTTCGGTGCAGCCGCCCGTGTTGCGCTATTCCAGGGTGCACTGGCGGCGGTGGGCCACGCACACAGTCAGCTCATCGTCCACCGTGATCTCAAGCCTTCCAACATCCTGGTAACGCGCGACGGCACCGTGAAGCTGCTTGATTTCGGTGTGGCCAAGCTCCTCATCGAGGAGTCGGGCATCGCCGTCACCAAGACAAGCGCTGCGCTGACGCCACAGTACGCAGCACCCGAGCAGTTACTCGGACAACCGGTCACTACGGCGACCGATGTGTATGCGCTTGGACTGGTCCTGTTCCTGCTGCTGACCGGCGAGCATCCGTTTCCGGCGGCGGCGCGCTCCAGTGCCGAGCTGGTGCACGCCATCGTCACGCAAGAACCAGCGCGCGCCTCGAGCCTTGCGCACCTGACTTTGCCCGCGAGGCGTGCGCTGGAGGGGGACCTCGACAACATCCTCAGCAAGGCATTGAGGAAGGACCCGACGGAGCGCTATGCGTCGGTTGGCGCGCTCGCTGAGGATCTGCGGCGCTATCTTGCGCACGAGCCCGTGCTGGCCCGCCCCGACACCGTGCCGTACCGGATTGCGAAGTTCGTGCGGCGCAACCGCGGCAGCGTCCTCAGTGGTGTTCTCATTGCGCTCGGTCTGATCGGCACCAGCGCGTTTGCGCTCACCCAGATGCACGCCGCCCGCGTCGAGCGCGATCGCGCCTTCGAAGAAGCCAAGCGCGCCAACGCGCAGGCCGATCTTACCCAGTACATCCTCGACGATAAGCTGAGCAAGCTCTCCGCTGATGCCGAGCGTCAAAGGCTGGACCGCTCACGGCAGTTCGTCGCCGCCCGCTTTCGCAATGACCCGCGCCTCGCGGCGCGCCTGCTGATTGATGTATCGGGTCGCTATATCGATATCGGGGAATACCGCACCGCGGCGGCAGTGATGGTCGAAGCTGAGGGCATCGGCCATCGCTTCGATGATCCGGACCTTCTGGGTCAGATCGCCTGCGTGCGTACCGAGGATCTGGCGATCGCGCGCGATTTCAAGGCCGCCCACGAGCAGCTCGCCCTGGGCGTCGCGCAGATGCAGCGTCTGCACCCGTTGCCCACCGGTATCGAGGCGGAATGTGCCACGGCGGAGGCCTTTGTCGCGCAGGCGGACGGTGACTTTGCGCGCGCAATCACGCGTCTGCGCGCGACGGTTGCCGACCTTGATCGCGCGGGCATGCATGGGGCGGCGCGGTACACAGCTACCTCAAACGATCTGGCGCGCGCGCTGGCGTTTGCCGGGCAATATCGTGAGGCCTTTGAGGTGGGCGACCGGAATGTGAACCTGGTGAGCGAGATGGGTCGCGCCGACACGAACGGCTATCTGGCGATGATCGCCAATGCGTGCGCGGCGTTGCGCAATGGCGGACAGCCGGCCCGTGCGGTCGCCTACGTCGATTCGCATACCCTGAAGATTCCACACCAGCCGGATTACCGGGACATGCTCTCGGGCCTGCAGGCCTGCTGGGCGCTGTCGCGACTGCTGATGGGCGCGACCGAGACGGGGGAAGCGACGGTGATCACGGCCGCCGAGCGCGCCGAACGCGGAGGGGTGTCCTTCCAGGCGGCGCTGATGCGCGCCTCGGCGGTCAATGCTGCGCTGGCGCGGGGCGATCTGGCCACGGCAGAGGCACGCTGGGCACCGTTGGCCGCAGACGAGGAGCGGCGACTTGCCGCGCACGAGAAGGGCACGGAAGTCGTCCGCCTGTTGTTCGTACAGGCGCGTCTTGATATCGCCCGTCAACAGCCGCAGCAGGCGCTGCGCACGCTGGAACATGCTGCAGCCCTGATAGCCGTCCGGCACCAGGCCACCGATCCGGACGCCAGGGAGCTGGCAACCTTGCGCAGCACGGCGCTCCTGGCACAGAGGCAGTACCCGGAGTCGGCGGTGCAGGCGCAAGCGGCAGTAGACCTTGCCACGTCGACTGCGATTGATCCGGCCTCGTCCGCATGGATTGGGGAAGCTCTGCTGCTGCGTGCACGCGCCGAGGCCGCACAGGGGAGCGACAAGGCCGCCGCCACTGCCCGACAGGCGCTCAGGCAACTGAGGGGAAATCTCGACTCCGCGCACCCGTTGATCCTGGAGGCCGAGGGACTCGCGGGTCCCGCTGCAAGCGGGGCGCCTCGCTAGCGGCAGCTCGCGGCGACCGGGGAGTGCTTAAAGTCGCGTAAGCAGGTAGCCGAACGCGGTGATCAACAGCACAGCGGCTGCTGCTGCCAGTGTGACAATCGGCCGAAACAATCCCCGCCGCGAGGGGGGAGCGAATGCATGTGGTTGCGCGGTGGGCTGGTAAATGAAGGTCAGCGCTTCGATATCGCGCGCTTTCAGGGGTGATTTGTCCATCGCCAGCGTCCTGTGGTCTGACCGAGCCCGTGGCTCATAAGGGAAATCGGAAAGCACGGACAAAAGCCGACACCGCGGCGGCCTAGTGATCCGCGTCGGCCGGAGCGCTGCTCCTGGGGAGCTCCTGAGCAACAGCGTGCAAATCATTGAGCTGCTCGGGTCGTCGGGTCCGTCGTGCTCGAGTGCGCACCGACATCGCCTTCAGGGTGCGCCTCCGTCCCGACATAAATTCGCTTGAGCAGAGCGATCCACGCAGCATCGGTCAATGGATCGGAAGGCAGCGGGAATTCCACGTGCCGTTTCTTCAAGTCGCTTGCGAGGATCGCGACGATGCGATCAAGTGTCAGACTGTCGGCGCGCTCCTTGCTGTCACCCACCGCGGCCTTCCAAAGCACGGATAGGCGAATCGCGCGCTCTGGATATGTAGCCCGAACCTCGCCATCCTCCAGGATCGCCCACTTGCTCTCACCATTGGGTTGGATGTGTGCCGCGGCGGAGATACGCGGTAATCCGTCAGCTGGAGTTCCCACACGTCCGATTCGGTGATACATGCTGTCGGTGTCCGAGAGAAGAGCAAAGTTACCAAAGGGCGGCTGCTCGCTGAGCATTGGCCCCTCCAACCCTTCAGGCCAATAATCGAAGTTGCCGCCTGCGCCCTCATAAAACCATGAGAGAGCTCCTGCATGGACGACGCGCCAGGCTTCGAACAGTCCGGAACAACGCATGATATTCAGGAACGGCAACGGGTAATGCTCACGTGTTGCCCCGTGGAAAGACGGCACGTCAATATGTGTAAAACCGGCGGGCCCAGGAGCATTCAAGTTGACGACAACGAATTCCGGGTACACAGATGAAGTGCCGAACAGAGCTCTGGCGGCGTCCAGATACCGCTTGTTGTGCAATATCAGTTCGGCGCCATCCACGAGGGGTTTCCCGCCCAAGGCCCAGTTAGCTCTGAACCAGGGGAGAACCGTCGCTGCCGGGTGCTCGCTGGCTTCATCGACACCGGCATCCGGGGCATAGGCTGCGATCGCCCGATACGGCGCATGGCGCTCAAACAGCGTGCGGATCACGGCGCGGTCGTCGAATGCCGGCTCGATCCGCATGGGTTTAGCAACGCGTAGCATAATCGCTCCTGCAGTGCTCAAAGCGCGTGTAAAGGCACTGCATGAAGTGCCGATCGTTCAGCCCTCGTGACCTGGAACTTCCCGTCTATAGCTGTTGGCTGTCGCGAGCCGGGTCGCGGCGATCGTGGACAGGCTCGTCCATCCGAGGAAGCAAATACACAGGCCGCACAGGATCACGACCGGTAGCAGGCCTATGAGCACCTCAGTGGAGCTGCTCCCGGATGCAAGAAGAGCCGCCGCAAACAGTGGGCCGACGAGTGAACCCACCCGTCCGGCCCCGACGGCTGCTCCCATGCCTGTGCCGCGAGAGGGTGCTTCGTAACAAGCGCTCGCGACTGCATACACGATTACCTGCTGAGCAATGATGCTGCCTCCCAACAGGAAGGCGAGCGCAAACACCACGCTGGTCCTGGGCGCAGTGTCGGCCATCAGTATCAGCACCACGGGAAGGGCCACCGCGCAGATCGCAACGGCCGCGCGTTGCCATCGTGAATCGAGCAACGGCCCGATAACTAAACCGGCCGCCGATGCCCCCGCCGCAAACGCTGCCATGGCGAGGGCAGCTTGCGCTGCCGGGACACCCCGACCCACGAGCAGCTGTGGAAGCCAATTGAGCATTAGATGCAGAGTGAGCACGATGAGAAAAAATCCCGCCCAAAGAATGAGGGTCGTGGCAGCGCGGTTGGGTCCAAAGAGCGCATCGATGCGGGCTCGAAGCGGCGGCGTACCTGGACCGACCGGAGCTAGCGCGACGCGCGCAGGCAGATAGCACAGCATCAGAGGCACCACGACGAGTGGCGCGATGCCACCAATCCTGAACACGGTGCGCCAGGCATCGAGCGGGATCAGCGAAATAATGAGGCTGGCGAGCAAACCCCCGAGCGGCGCCCCGACATAGCTTATGGCGATGCTGGCATTGCGACGGCTGAGCGGACTCGCGTCGGCAACCGCGGCAATAAGATTGGGGAGTGCACCACCCAAGCCGAGACCCGTCAGGAGCCGAGTCACCATCAAAGAGCGGATATCGGGTGCGATAGACGTTAGGAGCGAACAGAAACCAAACGTGGCGACAGAGACTATCAGGACGCTCTTGCGCCCTAATCGATCGGAGAGGTAGCCACCGCACACCGCGCCGATCAAAAGTCCCGCGCCGCCCGCTGCGAAGAAAAATCCGAGCGCTTGCGGTGTCGGTCGCAGCTCGTGGCGTATACCGGCGGCGGCGACACCGGCAGATTGCACATCGAAGCCCTCGCACAGCGCGCCGAGGAGGCAGAGTCCGACCGTGACAACAGAAGCCGAAAGTCCGCGTTCACCCATCAGTTCGCGGTGCTCCTGACCTGGTCTCGCGGGTGTAGGTGCGATAGACAATCTCACTCCCGGCGCAGTCTCTCTGACGGGGTCCGCGGATGAGCAAACCCTGTGGCCGAATCATACGAGACGGCGTATAACCGGGCTTTCTAAATTACTCTATATGCTTACCCTAGCTGTTATGGCTAACCGTTCACTACGTCACTGGGAACACCGCATTGGTCGTCGCTTGCAGCTGCGAGACCTGCACATCCTTCTGACAGTGGTGCAAGCGGGCAGCATGGTTCGCGCTTCCCGTCATCTCGCCATGTCACAGCCGGCGGTCTCCAAGGCGATTGCGGCGCTCGAGCACGCTTTGGGAGTGCGGCTGCTGGATCGCGGTCCGCGTGGTGTGGAGCCGACGCGCTATGGCGACGCGCTGCTGCGGCGCGGGGCGGCCGTGTTCGACGAGTTACGACAAGGGGTCGGCGAGATCGAGTTCCTGGCCGATCCGGGAGTCGGTGAGTTGCGGATTGGATGCGGCGAACCGGTTGCCATCACACCGCTGCCGGATGTGATCCACGCTCTTTCATCCAAGTACCCACGCCTCGTCTTTCACGTGCGCCAAGTGGACACCATTGCATCCGATTTCCGGGATTTGCGCGAGCGCAAGCTCGACATCCTGATTGGGCGAGTTGCCGAACCCTTCGAAGTGGACGACTTGAATGCGCAAACCGTTCACGAGCAAACGGTGGTCGTGGTGGCCGGAGCGCAGAGCGAGTGGACACGCCGTCGCAAGCTTACCCTTGGCGAACTCGTGAATCAGAAATGGGTCTTGCTGCCTCCCGAGATGCCAGAGAGCGAGTACGTAGCCTCTGCGTTCCGCGCGCAGGGACTCACACCACCGCGCGCGAGCGTGACCACGCTGTCGTTTCATCTCCGCGCGGCGTTGGTGGCACGAGGAGATTTTCTGAGCGCGTTTCCCACGGCGCTGCTCAGCCGCTTCAGCTCCGTGAGAGCATTACCTATCGACCTTGGCCTGCCGCCGCGGCCGGTCGCGATTGTCACGCTGAAGAATCGGACGCTGAGCCCTGTGGCGGAACTTTTCATCGACTGCGTTCGCAGTATGGCATCTCGTGATCGAACTCTTGTCCCGCCGAAGCGGCTGCTCAGGTGACCGCTGGCAAATCTAGCTCTGCCGCCCCAGCTCGCGTCGCAACGCTTCCTCGCGCGCATCCTCGACCGCCACCAGCACACCACCGGCATCAGCGCTCGTCTCGTCGCGCGCAAAGACACCCGTGAGCTTGCTGTCCGCGGTCAGCTGACCCTGCTCGTACAGGTCCCACATCTCGCGCGCGAACTCGGTTTGCAGAAGCTCGGGCGCGAAGCGGCCGAGCGTGCCGCGAATGTTGTTCACGTCACGCTCTAGCATGGCGAGCGCACCGTTATTGGCCGCCGCATTCACGGCCTGGGGCAGATCGATGATCACGGGACCCGCGGTGTCGACGAGCACGTTGAACTCCGAGAGATCACCGTGGATCAACCCGATGCTCAACATGCGCACGATCTGCTGGATGAGGAAGCGGTGATAGTCGCGCGCCGTCTCGGGCGACAGGTCGAGTTCGCCGAGTCGCGGCGCAGGGTCCCCGGCGGCGTCGATAATCAGCTCCATCACCAGCGTGTCGTTGAAATAACCATAGGGCTTGGGCACGCGCACGCCGGCGGCGACCAGCTTGTACAGCGCGTCGACCTCGGCGTTCTTCCATTGGGCTTCCTGCTCCCTGCGACCGAAACGGGTGCTCTTGCCGATGGCACGCGCCTGGCGACTGCCGCGCACCTTGCGGCCCTCCTGGTAGCGTGCGCGCTTCTGGAAGCTTCGCTGGCGCATGTCGCGATAGACCTTGGCGCAGCGCGTGTGCGTCCCTGAGCGCACCAGATATACGGTCGCTTCCTTGCCGCTCTTGAGCGAGCGGACGACTTCGTCGATCACACCGTCATCTATCAGGGGTTGCAGGGCCGCCGGTGTCTTCATGAATCCTTAGATTGACTGATCGGGAGCTGTTCGGCCGGCGCGATGTCTCATTGCTGACCTTCGCGCAACGACATAACCCGCGGGCGGCACGACGAGCATTGACGTTCGCCCCCGCACCGCCCTTCGGCGCTGCGGTAAACACCTCCAGAAAGAGAATCGAAATAAACGCTAAGCTATTGTTTTTATTGGTGTCCGGGAGAGGAATCGAACTCAAGGGGTAACTTTAACAGATTCATACCTTTATGAATTCGCTTCCGAAAATTACCCCCCAGATTGCCCATTGCCGGATGCCTGCTTAAAACGCTCTTTTGGCCGATGAAGGTTGTGATCGCAAATCCACGGACTTGCTGGGTTTGGCTGTAGCGGACGGGTTGGATCAGCACCCGCCGAATCACGCAGAGCAACGGCGTGCCCCTATGGAAAGAAGACCAACGCCTGACCGTACAGCCGGGGAAACCGCACCGCTGCGCCCAGGCATCGGCCGCTCGCGAAATCGAACACAACGATCTCGTCTTGCGCGACGCAGTAGAGAATGTCGTCCGGACCAAAGCGCAGGCCGCGCGGCTTGCGGAATTCGGCCGATCTATCTGCTGAAAAGACGCGAAGGAGGCGCCCGTCCGCAGGATGGTACTCGCGGATGCTCGTGACGGCGTCGGCCGCCCCGAACGGATGCTCGCTGGATACGACGATGTTGCCGTTGGGCGCGATTGCGAGATCCAGGGGACCGAGGTCAGGATCTGCGACCAGCCGAAGCGGCTGAGTGCCGCCTTTCGCCGCGAATGCGAGGATTGTGTCGTCTCCTTCTCCGTTCGGCCCAATCCCCGAGGCGAGGAACAACCGGCCATCCAGGCCGAACGCGAAGCCGCGAGGAAACGGCACGACGCGTGCCGGGAGAACATGCTCGCCGGCGCCGCCCAGCTCGACTGGAAAGGCCATGATAGAGCGTGCGTTCCGCAAACCGACGTAATACCGACCGTCCGGCCCGAAATTGCCGCCGCCGGGGTTCAGGCCCTCGATCGGGCCGGTGTCGCGAACAACGTTTGCATTCCGGTCGAGCGCCAACACTCGATCCGCACCGCTGTTCAGGAACAGCAGTCCTTGCTTGCGGTCGACTCCGAGGCCGCGTGGATCAGCAATGCGACAATCCTTGCTGAAGGGGCCGAGTGGCCGACCGTCACGATCAAAGGCGAGGAGCGCGCCATATCCGTCGCCGTTGGTACCGGCTGCACTCGTCACGAGAAGGGGCATCCGATCCGCCGCTCGTTGCCGGAGAAGGTCCGCTTAGCGTTCGTAGTCCGCGCCTGTCTTCAATTCCACTCGCTAAGTCCTTCGACCGCGTAGAGCTTCTTCCAGCTCGGGCGAGCTTTCATCCGCGCGGCATACTGATGCAGTGCCGGCCACTCGGTCGCCGGCCTTGGCATGTTCCGCGACCAGCGCATCA
>Ga0070766_10001440_pt1 | contig 11619 bp, 12 predicted proteins | sample HubBroMetageWFT6_FD_69782 | JGI IMG/M metagenome (GOLD analysis project Ga0070766, IMG submission 69782) | Warmed and freeze-thawed soil microbial communities from the Hubbard Brook experimental Forest, New Hampshire - Hubbard Brook CCASE Soil... | ecosystem: Environmental > Terrestrial > Soil... | reverse complement strand
GGCGGGCCCGCGCCGCATCCCACCAGCACTCGGTGACCGGCCACGGGCCGGCCCAGCCGGTGACGGCGCGAGCGGGCCGGCCGCCTTCCGACAGCCAGGCGGGCGGCGCGGACGTCTGCGCGCGCCCGCTGACGGTCACCGGCCGGCCTGAGTCGTCGGTGACGCGGCAGGCCAATGGCTGCTGGTACACGGTGGCCGGGGAGGGCGCGGGAATCTGCCCAGGCCACGGCCGGTCCGCCGGGCGCGGCGGTGCCGCGGCGTCGCCGAACGGGGCGAGCAGCACGCGGTCGGCCGGCGTGCGCCCGCCGGACAGCACCGGCTGGGTCACGGCGCCGTGCCCGAGCATGGCCTGCACCCGGATCGCCGCGCGGGCCACGCGGTCGCTGATGACGGCGTCGCCCCACAGGCTGAGCTGGTGCCCGGTGGCCCGGACCAGCTGATCGGGGATCAGCCGCAGCAGCGTGATGCCGCCGGAGCCGATTCCTTCCTCCTGGTCACCGGGTCCGGCCCGCCAGCCATCCAGCTGCCAGCGCACCCGCTCCGCGACGGCCAGCGCGGACAGCAGCCCGTCATGCCGCCACAGCCGGCTGAGCTCCTGCCCGTCCTCGCACCGCACCTGCACCTGCACGCGCACGCAGGCAAGCCCGCGTCCCGCCAGCCGGACATGCATCTGATCGGCCAGCGTCTTGGCGGCGAACACCACCGGCTCGGACTGGTCGGCAGGCGGCTCAAACGAATGCTCGACCGACAGGTCGAGCCGGGGCGGCTGCGGCGCCAGCGGCCGCGGGTCAAGCCCGCGCGCCAGCCGGTGCGCGATGAGACCCAGCGCGCCGAACCGGCTGCCGGCCTCCGCGGCGGGCAGGGCCGCGAACTCACCCAGCGTGCGGATGCCGAGCCTCGGCAGCAGGTCGGCCAGCTCGGGAACGTCCAGGGCGGCGAACGTCGGTCCCGCCGACAGCAGCACGCCCACCGGCAGCCCGGCCAGGAACTCCGGCGACTCCCCCGGCGGCACCAGCACCCCGGCCGGGCCCGCCTGCGCCGCCAGACCCGCGGCGAACAGGCCGTCCGCGACTCCGACCTGGCAGGCGGTCTCGCGCGCGCTGACGGCCTCCGCCAGCCTGGCAGCCAGCGCTGCCTCACCGCCGAAGTAGCGTGCGGGCCCGCGGGCAGCGATCGCGACCAGGCCCGGCCGCAGCACCTCGACCTGCGGGCAGAACTCCTCCACGATCGCGACGACCGGTTCGAACTCGCGCGCCGCCGCCGCGGGATCCGCGGGCTCGGTGTCCGGCTCGGCCCAGTCCGGGCAGCGCAGGACGAGCACCCGCCGCGGTCCAGCGCTGGTCGTGCCCGTCACATCCGCCCGCTTATCCGATACTGACCAGCGGCTCGGTCACCACCACGGCGCTCTCGGCCGCCGCGACGCCGCCCTCGGGTCCTGGCAGCCACAGCCAGCAGCTGCGCGGCCGCTCTCCCGCGCCCCGGCCGGACGCGACGACCCGCGCCTTGCGCGCGCGCAGCCGTCCGTGCCCGGTGCCGATCCCGATCCATTCCTCGTCGGTCACCGCCAGCCGGGCCTGCGCCCCCGGCCAGTCCCCGGCCACCAGCAGCACGCTCCCGTACCGGCGCGCCGCGGCCTCCAGCTTGCGGCGCAGCTGGGCCGACGGCGACTCGGGCGGCCGCAGCAGCACGATGTCGAACCCGTCCAGCAGCGACGCCACCACCTGGGGCCAGCTGCGGCCAGGATCAGCGATCAGGATCAGCCGCGCGGGGTCGAGGCCCGCCTCCGCCGCGGCCCGCACGCCTACGGACGGCACTCCCGCGATGGCACACCAGGCCCCGTCCGCCGATGCACCCGCGGCCAGCGCGAGGCTGAGCAGCCCGAAGTCTTCCGTTGTCACCACGGCCCCGCGGGCGAGCCCGCCTGAGGGCAGCAGCTCCCGCAGCGCCGGAAGCACCGGCAGGAAGCCTGCGCCGGTCAGCACATCCTCGCGGTGCCGTGCCGACGACAGCGAGATTACCTGCGCTGCCGACTCAGCTCCCATGACACCATTATCGAACAGGTATTCGAGCCCAGTCAACTACCGGCTCGCGCGATCGTGATGATCTCCGGGCTAGACGGCATCAGCGGCTGCCCGTCCCAATCGCCGTACTGCTCTTCCACCGTAAGCCCGGCCTCCGACAGAAACCCCGCCAGCGAGTCCGCGCTCAGGAACCGAAGCGTGCTCCGGCTGTCCTGTGGCCGCGCCCAGCCAGTGCCGCTAACCGTGGTGGTGAACGACACGAGCTCGCCCGTCACCGGCGTCTCGAACTCGTTGACCATCCGCAAGACCTGACCGTCGGGTCCAGTGACCTCCGCCACGTTCGCGGCCGTCCACCGCTCCCAACCGCGAGCCGCCGGATTCCGGGTCTCGAACGCGAATCGCCCGTTCCCCGCCAAGGCCGCCCGGACGGCGGCGAGCGCGGTCCGCAGCTCCGCATCCCCGGTCAGTACCTGGAACGCGTGCCCCGTCATGATGATCAGCTCGAACTCGCTCGCGAAGCTGATTGTCGACAAGTCGCCGAGTACCCACTCGACGTCCGGCCGGGCGCGGGCCACGTCGAGCATCGCCGCGGCCGGGTCAAGCCCGCACAGGCGTCCGCGATGCCCGTCGCGGCGCGCCCGGCGGAGGAGCATGCCTGTCCCACAGCCGACGTCGAGCACGCTGCCGGCCGCCATCACCATCGGGAGATAGAAGTCGAAGTCGGCACGCCGGTCCCAGGCGCAGAACCGGTCGTACAGCGCGGCGAGGTCCGGCTCGGCGAACAGGCGGTCGACCATCCGCCCAGCCTGCCAGCCCAGCGCCCCGCGCAGCCAGTCACCGGCCGCGGCGCTCCGGCGACGGACAGCCCGGTCCCTTACCCTGGTCCGCATGCCCAGGCCAGTGATGCCGTCAGGCACCGCTATCCGCGCATCGCTCGCCCGGTATGCGGCGGCCTGGACGTACCTGGCCGCATTCATCGTGGCCGAGATCGTCTACTCGCTCCTGCCCGCCCAGTCCCAGGCCACCGTGCTCGCCTGGGCGAGCACGAACGTTCACAATCTGGCCCGCGACCCGGTCCTGCCCATGATCGCGTCGGCGTTCTTCGCCGGCGGGGCGCTATTGGCGTGGCCGCCGCTGATCGCGCTGGCCCTGTTCTCGGCCAACTCCGTCCTCGGCAACTGGCGCACGATCGCGACCTGCCTGGCCGGCAACGTGATCGGGACCCTCGTCAGCGAGGGAATCCTCTGGTACCGGATCGACGACGGCACGATGCCGGGCTCCGACCGGCTGATCACCGACGTCGGGCCGTCGTACGTGGTCGTGACCGCGATCGCCGTCGGCCTCATCTGGGGAAGCTGGCTGGCCCGCGCGGCCGCGGCGCTCGCCTTCGTCATCCTCATCGTCGTGGGCCAGATCTTCAGCGGGCTGACCCAGCTTTCCGTGTCGCCGGTCGGTCACGTAACGTCACTGATCGTCGGCGCGACGATCGGCAGCGCGCTCGCATGGCAGCGCCTGCGGCGCTGGCCGACATTCCGGCAGCCTGCCAGCCCTTAGCCGGGTCGCGGGACCGCCGGGCACCGAACTCTGAGCAGATTCCCAGAGTTCGTTGTTTACCACTTCGAGGTTCTGCCTTTACCCTGTCCTCAGAACGGTCACAGAGTGTGAAACGGGACTGACCGGGCAGCCCGTTGTCACGGGTGACGGGCGGGAGGCGGGATGCGCGGGTCGGGTCGCGCTGGCAGGGGGTCACTGCCGGCGGTGCGGGCTTGCTGATCCGATGGGGCGTGGCCGCAGCCGTCCTTGTCATTGCCGTCACCTTCAGCGTCATCTGGTGTGCGCACGCTGGTCTGGCCACGAGCGAGCCCATGCCCAAGGCGGCCCCCGGCCAGGCCCCGGCTGTCGGCGCGCTGTTTACCGTCAACTCCCGTGGCCAGCTCCAGCAGCACTACTGCTCGGCCAGCGTCGTGGACAGCCCGGCCGGTGACCTGGTCCTGACCGCCGCGCACTGCATTTCTGGGCACGTGCCCGGCAGCATCGCGTTCGTACCGGACTACAGCCACGGGCGGGCGCCGTACGGCGCCTGGGTCGTCACCCGGATGATCGTCGACCAGGGGTGGCAGGAGGCGGATGACCCCGACGACGACTTCGCCTTCCTCGTCGTGAGCCAGCCGGGCAGCAAGACGACGCTGGAGGCCCTCACGGGCGCGGAGACCATCGGCGTCAACGCGGTGCCGGGCTCGGTGACGGTCTACGGCTATCCCGACGGCACGGACGAGCTCATCGCCTGCACGAACACCCCGCTCCCCTACGGGGCCACGCAGTTGATGTTCGACTGCGCTGGATACTACAACGGCACCAGCGGCGGCCCGTTCGTGACCAAGGTGAACTCGTCCACCGGCGTCGGAACGGTCATCGGCGTCATCGGCGGCTACGAGCAGGGCGGCAACACTCCGTCGGTCTCCTACGCCGCGCGCTTCCGCGCCAACATGGCTGCGCTCTACCAGACCGCGCTCGCCCAGTCGGGCTAAGGCCAGGTGACCGGGATCTCGGCCGAGTCGGCCAGGCGCAGCTTGCGGCGGGCGCGCTCGTAGAACGTCGTCCGGCCCAGCCTGACGACGTGCGCGGCACCCGGCCGCGGTCGCAGCTCGATGCGGTCGCCGGGCCGGACGTTGGCGGCGACTCCCCCGTCGACCTCGACCGCGAGCTGCCCGCTGCCCGGGAGCAGCTCGAGCTCCAAGCTGTCCAGCACGGAAATGACGAGGCCGCGGTTGTACGCCGAGTGCGGCGCGGCCGGCGTGACCAGGAGGGCCTCGACCGAGGGGCTGACGATCGGACCGCCCGCCGAGAAGCTATAGGCGGTCGAGCCGGTGGGCGTGGCCACGACGACCGCATCCGCCGCGTAGCTCACGAACGGATGACCGCCCGCGCGTACCGCCACCACGGCGGTCGGCTGGCCGGGAAAGCGGACGACCGCCACGTCGTTGAACGCGGTCACGATCTGGCCGTCGACCACCGCATCCACCGCGAGCCTGGGCTCCACGGTGAACTGGTGCTCATCGATGGCCGACAGCGCGTCGGCCAGGTCGGGCACGTCGACCTCCGCGAGGAAGCCAAGCTTGCCGAGGTTCACGCCGAGGACGGGCGCATTCTGCCGGTCGGCAAGCCGCATCGCCCGCAGCATCGTGCCATCTCCGCCGAGGCTGACCACCAGGTCCGAGCGGCTGCCCAGCTCAGCCGGGGAAACGGCTTCCGCGGCGCAGTTGAGCCGCTTGACCTCGGTGTCGATGCCTAGGACCTGGATGTTGCGGCGCGCAGCCCAGCCGAGCACGGCCTCGACGGCGTCAGCCGAATCACGCTTGGGATGCAGGACGAGACCGACGACGTGCATAGGGCCATGATCCCGCAGACCCGCCGGCAAGTCATCAGCCCGCGCCGCCGGCCAGCTCAGCCTGACCCGCGCCCGCAGCCGATTTGCGACAATGCCGGAGTGACTGACCGCGTGGCTCACCGTTGAGGCGGGCCCGGCGGCAGAGAATCACTCCGCCAGCGTGGGCTGGCCCCGCCGCCGCGATCGCCGCGGGAGTCCTCGCCGCCGCGAGTCTCGGCGAGATCGCCCCCGTGTCCCATGCCGTCCGCCTGGCCTTCGGCCTCTCGCCGCTGGGCCTCGGCGCGACGATCTCGCTCATCACGCTGACCACCGCCGCTCTCGCTGCCCCCGCCGGCATCTGGCTGCGCCACCGTGACGCGCGGCCGTGGCTGGCCGCCGGCCTTGGCATCATGGCCGTCACCGGCGCGCTGATGACCGTCGCCGCGCCGGACCAGGCCGCCCTCCTCGGCCTCCGGGCACTGCAGGGCGCCGGCTATCTCGTCATCGTCGTCGGCGGCCCGGTCGCGCTAGTCCGGCAGCTGGCCCCAGACCGGAGCCCGGCCGCACTGGCGCTGTGGGGCGGCTGCACCCCGGCGGGCCTGGCGATCAGCGCCGCCGCGGGCGGCGCGGCCGGCGGCGGTCTGTGGCGCGTCTGGCTCCTGGCGCTCGCGGCAGGATGCGCGGCCGCGGCCGGTGCTGTTCTCGTGACCGCGCGGCGGCCCGCACCAGTTCCGCTCGAGCCGGCAGCAGCGCCCGCGGATGCGGCACCGCCGGCAAGCCGCCTGCGCCTCGCGGGCCCGCTGCAGCTCGCTGCCGGGTTCGGGCTGCTGTCGTTGCTGGCTGTCGGGATGGTCTCCCTCTACCCCGCCTTTCTGACCAGCCGCCTGAGCATGTCGGCGGCCGCCGCCGGCGCGGCTACATCGGTCGTGGCGGCGGCCAGCATCCCCGCCAACGCCGTCGCCGCGGTGCTGCTGCGCCGGGGCGTCCGGCCCTCAACCCTCGCCGGAGCCATGCTGGCGTGCCCGCCGCTCGCGTTCGCCGCCCTGGCCGGCGGCCTGCCCGCGGCCGTCATCGTGGGCGCCGGCGCGGCCCTGGTGTTCGCCATCGGCCTCGCCGCATCCGCGGCTTACGCCAGCCTGCCCGCGGTTGCCCGCAGCGATGCGGCGCTGCCCCTGGTCAACGGCATCCTCGTCCAGGTCGGCAGCGCGGGCGGGCTCGTCGGGCCGCCGCTGTTCGCGGCGGTCACCGGCCTGCGCCACTGGGACCTGATCGCATACCTCACGATCCCGGTGGCCATCGGCAGCGCCGCCGCCATGGTCTCGGCCACCCTGGCAATCCGAACGCGGGTGCTAGCCTGACGGGTGATTTGTCCGCAGGGAGGGATGAGGTAAATGCAGGCGATCGGGTCCTTCGTGGCGCTGGGTGACAGCTTCACCGAAGGCGTCGGCGACCCGTACCCGGACGGAAGCTGCCAGGGCTGGGCCGACCGATTCGCCCGCGAACTCGCCGCCGTCTCCCCCGGCCTGCAGTACGCCAACCTCGCGATTCGCGGCAAGCTGCTCGGGCAGGTGGTCAGCGAGCAGGTGCCGGCGGCGGCGGCGCTCGCGCCCGACCTGGTGAGCCTGGCTGCCGGCGGCAACGACCTGCTGCGGCGCAAGACGGACCTCGACGGGCTGGCCGCGACGTTCGAGCAGGGAGTGGCCGCCCTGCGCGCCGCGGGCAGCCAGGTGATTGTCTTCGCCGGCTTCGATCCGGGCGGCTTCCCCCTGCTGCGGCTCGTCCGCGACAAGGCCGCGGCCTACAACGCCCGGCTCGAGGTCATCGCGGCCAGGCACGACTGCCTGCATGTCGACCTGTGGTCCATGAGCGTGCTCGCCGATCCCCGGGAGTGGTGCGCGGACCGGCTGCACCTGGCCCCTGACGGTCACCGGCGCGTGGCGCTGCGAGCCTGCGAGGTTGCCGGCGTTCCCGTCGCGAAGGACTGGCGCGAACCGCTCGCCGCGCGCACTCTGCCCGCCGCCGGTCCGCGCCAGTGGGCCGGAGCCCGGCGCGAGGACCTGCGCTGGGCGCGGGAGTACGCGCTGCCGTGGGTGAAGCGGCGGGTGCGCGGCGTCTCCAGCGGCGACGGGATGACCGCCAAGCGCCCGGATCTGCAGCCGCTCTAGCCCCGGAGGCTCCGATGACCGCTAGCCGTGTTGCCCTGGTCAGCGGTGCCTCACGCGGGCTGGGTGCCGTCATCGCGCGCCGGATGGCCGCCGACGGCTGGACGGTTGCCGTCAATTACCGGTCCGCTCAGGAGCGGGCGGAGGCCGACCGGGTGGTCGATGACATCCGCGCCGGCGGCGGGTCCGCCGAGCCCTTCGGCGCCGACGTCACCGACGAGGCGGCCGTGGCCGGCCTGGCGACTCAGGTCAGCAGTCAGCTGGGGCCGGTCGACGTGCTGATCATCAACGCCACCGGCCCTCAGCCCGCCGTCAGGATCGAGGACCTCACCTGGCAGACCCACCTGGATCAGCTGCTGTTTTTCGTCAAGAGCCCGACCCTCCTCCTGCAAGCGGTGCTGCCCGGCATGAAGGACCGGCGCCACGGCCGGATCATCCAGATCGGCTCCGATATCTTCGAGCGCGCCGTGCCCGGCATGTCGGCCTACGTCGCCGCCAAGGGCGCCCAGCTCGGGCTCACCCGCGTCTGGGCCCGCGAACTAGGCCCGTTCGGCATCACCGTGAACTTCGTCGCGCCGGGCTGGATCCCGGTCGAACGCCACGCCGGCGCCTCTCCCGGGGACGTGGACCGCTACCTCGCCGACGTCCCGCTCGGGCGGATGGGCGTGCCCGACGACGTCGCCGCCGCAGTCTGCTATCTCGCGTCCGACGCCGCCGGGTTCATCACCGGGGAACGCCTCACCGTCAACGGCGGCCACACCATCGACTGAACTCGCTGACGGCCATCCTCCATTTGTTCTATAATAACTAGAGCAACTGCCGAACGGAGACAGCGAGCGAGGTGAAACCAGGTGAGCCTGGTGAGTACCGGAACAGGGCCGGAGCTTTCGGCGGCGTCCGGTACGGCAGCAATAGAAGTCAGTCACCTGACCAAGCACTTCGGCGGGCGCACGGCTGTGTCCGACCTGTCGTTCACCGTCGCCCGTGGTGAGGTGTTCGGATTCCTGGGGCCGAATGGCGCGGGGAAGACCACGACGGTACGGATCCTCGGGACCCTCATCGCGCCGACGGCCGGCTCGGCGACGGTAGCGGGGATCCCGGTGGAGCCGGCCAGCGCCGCGCAGATCCGGCAGCGGATCTCGATCATGCCGGAGTCACCGGGTCTCTACCAGCGGCTGACGGTGACTGAGAACCTGGAGTACTTCGCGCGGCTCTACGGCCTGCCGGGGCGGGATCAGCGGATCGGCGCCGCGCTCGCAGCGGTCGGCCTCGGTGAGCGGGCACACGACCTGGCCGGGAGGTTGTCCAAGGGCCTTCGCCAGCGGGCTGCCCTGGCGCGGGCGCTGCTCAACGACCCGGAGGTCATGTTCCTCGACGAGCCGACCTCGGGGCTGGACCCAGTGGCCGCGCACGAGGTGCACGACCTGATCGCCGCGCTTCGCGATCGCGGTGTGACGGTCTTCCTGACCACCCACCGGCTGGAGGAGGCGGAGCGGCTGTGTGACCGGGTAGCGATCATGAATACCAGCCTGCGGACCATCGGCCGGCCCGAGGACCTGCGCCAGGAGCTGTTCACCAGGTCGCTCGCCATCACGACGCTCGCCCCGCTGGCCGAACCTGACCTCGTGTTCGGCGGGCTGCCGGCGGTGCGGGGGTGGCAGCGCGGTGATCCGGCGGGCGGCCAGGCCGTCTACCAGCTGTCGGTGACCGATCCGGCGCAGGCTGCGCCCGCCGTAACGCGGGCACTGGTCGCCGCCGGGGCTGACGTGCTGTCAGTCGGCGAGTCCCGGCACACGCTGGAAGACGTCTACCTGCAGCTGGTCGGCGACTCCGGGGAGCAGCCACGATGAGAGACAGCATGTCCCGCGTCCGCGCGGTCATCGGCAAAGACCTGGCGGAGTTCCGCCGCAACCGCCTCATTGTCGCCTCGGCGGCGATCCTGCCCGTCCTGTTCCTGGTCTCCCCGACGACATCGATCCTGCTGGTCAACGCCCATGGACTGGCCTCGGTGGGCAGGCGGGTGGATACCTCGCTGTTCATCCCGCTGCTGATCCCCGTGTTCGTGCCCGCGCTCCTGAGCTCGTACGCGGTCATCGGCGAACGCGACCAGGGCACGCTGGAGCCGGTTCTGACCACGCCGGTCAGCCGGGCCGAGTTGCTCATCGGCAAGGCCGTGGCGGTCTTCCTGCCGTCGGTCGTGCTTGCCTACCTGATGTTCGGCGTGTTCCTGGCGATCACCCAGTTCGCCACCAGCCCGGCCGTGGCCGCCGCCGTGCGGCACGCTCCGCAGCTGCCCGCCACGCTGGTCCTCATCCCGCTGCTGGCGGCCTGGGCGATCTGGGTCGGCCTGGCCGTCTCGGCCAGGGCCAGCGACACCCGGGTCGCGCAGCAGCTTTCCATCCTCGGCAGCCTGCCGCCGGTCGCGCTGGTCGCGCTGATGTCGCTGCACGTGATATCGGCGACGTTCGGCCTCGTCGCGGCCCTGACCGGTGCCTTGCTGGCGGTCGACTGCGCTGCCTGCCTGCTCGTGGCCCGGCTGTTCGACCGGGAACGGCTCGTCACGGGCCGTCAGCACTGACGGCGGATTCTGTACGGAAGGAGAACGCAGTGCCAGCAACGCTCAGGCTGCAGCGTCAGACGCCAGGTGTCCTGGTGGAGCTTCGCCGCGGCACATTCGAGATCCTGCTCGACGGCGGCAGCATCGGGACGATCGACCGCGGCGATACGGTGGAACGACCAGTCGAGCCAGGACATCACACCCTGCGGATCCGGCACGGCCGCTACTCAAGCCGGCAGCACTCGTTCGACGCGGCCGACGGCGACGTGGTGAGCTTCCGGTGCAGCGGAGCGCTGATCTGGCCGCTCTGGCTGGCGTCGTTCATCAAGCCAGACCTCGGCATCTGGCTCAGGCCGGAGTAGAGGAGCAGCAGGGCAGCCATGCTGCTGAGCATTGAGCCGGACGGGCCTGTCCCTATCTACCAGCAGATCAGGGACCGGATCGTGGAGGCCATCGCGGACGGCCAGCTGCCGGCCGGGTCGGGCCTGCCCGCGACCCGGCAGCTCGGGGTGGACCTGGGCATCAACTTCCACACCGTCAACAAGGCCTACGACCTGCTCCGGCAGGAAGGCCTGCTGCGCATCGGCCGGAAGTCGGGCGCGGTCGTGCAGCGCGACGCGGCCAGCGGCCCACCGCCGCCCGGCTGGTACGAGGACTGGGCGGGCCGGATGCGGACTCTGCTCGCCGAGGCCACCGCCCAGGGCCTGCCCGCCGATGAGGTGATCCGGCACTGCCAGGACGCGCTGGCCGGGTTCGCATCCCCGGCCGCCCCGGCCGCTGCAAGAGCCCCGTCATGACGCCGGGAATACTTGCGGCGTTTGTCACCGTCCCGGTGTTCGGGGCGCTGATGTGCGCGGCCCCGGCGATCAGCCGGCCGACCCTGCAGTTCGGCGTGAGCATTCCCCCGGACCATGCGGCCGCGCCGGTCATCCTGCGGGAACGGCGCGCCTACTACTGGCGATCGGCGGCCGTCGCCATCTGCTGCGCGGCCCTCGGTCTCGCTCTCGCTCTCACGGGATCCGGGTCGAGATGGCTGCCCCGCATCGTCCTGCTGGCGGAGATAGCCGCGGACGCCGGCTGCATCTACCTGGCCCGCAGGAAGGTCATCGCCGCCAAGGCATCCGAGGGCTGGCTCGCCGGGCGTCGGCAGACGGTGGTCGCCGACACCAGCTGGCGGAGCGAGCCGCGCCAGTACCCCGTCCGCTGGCTGCTTCCGGTGGTCACCGTGATTGCCGCCACCATCGTGATCGGTGCCATCCGGTATCCCCACCTCGCGGGCGGCCTCACCCTGCCCGACGGCCGCCGGGCTTCCAGGTCGCCCCTGAGCGCATTCATCATCGTGATCGGCCAGCTGTATGTCACTTCCTTGTGGACCGGCCTGCTGGTGCTGGTCTACCGCTCCCGGCCGGATATCGACCCGGCTGAGCCCGCTGCGTCGCTCGGCCGTTACCGCAAGCTGCTGGCAAGCCTGGCTAGGGCCGTGCTGGTCATGACCGCGCTGATCGATGTCAC
>Ga0070766_10001437_pt1 | contig 11626 bp, 3 predicted proteins | sample HubBroMetageWFT6_FD_69782 | JGI IMG/M metagenome (GOLD analysis project Ga0070766, IMG submission 69782) | Warmed and freeze-thawed soil microbial communities from the Hubbard Brook experimental Forest, New Hampshire - Hubbard Brook CCASE Soil... | ecosystem: Environmental > Terrestrial > Soil >... | reverse complement strand
GGGGAGCGTGTGAACTTGCCGGACTTCGGCAGCGGCCTGTTGCAACTCCCGTTCGCGCCCAACAGCATGGAAATGGCCGCGGCCACCCAGTTTTCAGTGCAGGCCGCGTTGCAAAAATGGCTGAGAAACTACGTCAAGGTGCAGTCGGTCCAAGCCTCGGCCGCCGACGCCACCCTCACCGTGACGGTGCAATATTCTCTGCTCAGCACTGACGTCACGCAGGTGCAGACTTTTGTCTACGGCGGCAACGGCGGCAGCTCATGATCTACAGTTGCTGCAACGAAGTCCGCAGGGCCGCGGTTCTCAATAATGCCGCGCTGAACGGCATCGATTACCTCGAAGTGCTCGACAGCGGCACTCCCCCCGGCCTGCCGCGGCAGCAGATTCTCCTGGTGCACTGCCTGAACCCGCTTTCTTCGAGCCCGCCATTCGGTCCGCCGCCCGTCGCCACCAGCGGCGCCCCGGTCAGCAATGTGATGATCGAAGGCGGCGAGAGCATCACCAACATCGCCGTCGACTGGGTGATACCGGCGGCCAATATCAGCAGTAGCAGTCTGCCGCCGGCCGTAGCTCTCCTGGCTCCCGTCGTAAGCGCGCTGGCCGACCAGAGCAAAGTCCTGGTGGTGCGCACCCATGTGGCGGGGGATTTCTCCACCTACCGCCTGCGATTGGTGAACTCCGCCCAACAAGCGGCCGAGGATTCATTCGAAGTCACCGAGGTACTGGCGGGATTTGATCCCCAACTGGCTGATGTCGAGTTCTGCTTCAAGGTCGAGTGTCCGCTAAACTTCGATTGCGCGCCTCTCGCGCCTGACTGTGCGCCGGCCGCGCTTCCGCCGCCGCCGATCAATTATCTGGCGAAGGACTATAGCAGTTTCCGCACGATCATCCTGGATCGGCTCAATCAGCTGTTGCCCGGATGGGGCGGCAGCAGTGAGGCGGATCTGGGCGTGGCGCTGGCCGAGCTGATCGCTTATGTGGGCGATCACCTGAGCTACCGGCAGGACGCGATCGCCACTGAAGCTTATCTGGAAACGGCACGGCTGCGGACGTCGCTGCGGCGCCACGCGCTTCTGGTCGATTATCGCGTCAGCGATGGCTGCAACGCCCGGACCTGGATGCAGATTCAGGTCAGCGGCCCCGCCGGCCAAGCCGTGTCTCTCAGCCGCAGCAACACGCGCTTCTACACCTCTGCACCCGGCATGCCTTCGTCGCTGGCGGTCGGCTCAAACAACGAGCGCGCCGCCATACAGTGCGGCGTGCAAGTCTTCGAGCCGATGCACGACAGCGTGCTCTATCCCGAACTGAACCAGCTCAAATTTTATACCTGGGGCGACACCAATTGTTGCCTGCCGCGCGGCGCCACCGAGGCGACGCTACTGGGCTCGCAACCGAGCTTGCGGAAGGGCGACGTGCTCATTTTCCGAGAGATCAAAGGCCCTCAAACTGGAAACCCGGCCGATGCCGATGTCCGCCACCGCTGCGCCGTCAGGCTGACCGATGTGGCAACGCAGAACGGGCTGGGCCACGTCCTCGTCGATCCCTTGTTCAAGGACAGCGCAGGCAATCCTCAAGCTGTGACCGAAATCCAGTGGTCGCAGGACGATGCCCTGCCGTTTCCCTTGTGCATTTCCTCGACCTATCTCGATTCCAACAACGACCAGCAACCCGTGACCGATGTCAGCCTGGCGTTCGGCAATGTCGTTCTGGCCGACCATGGTCTGTCATTCCCCGCCACGCCGCTGCAGCCGAACGTGCCCCAGCCTCGGCTCTACTATCCGCCCAACCCTGCCGCCGATCGCTGCCAGTTAGCGGCCCCCACGCCTTTGCCGGTGCGATATCGCCCCACGATTGCGGAAAGCCCGCTAACGCAGGCGATTCCTTTGACGACCGCGGCCGCAACTACCGAGAGCAGCTCGCAACTGGTCGTGGCGCAGAGCTTCGCCCAGACGAGCGATCCCGGACTCTCCGCGTACGGTCACATGAATTTCGATGCCAGTACGGCGATTCCAGCGATCACCTTGACCGGGACTTTGGCCAGCACCACGACCACCTGGCTTCCACAGCAGGATCTTTTGGAAAGCGGCGAGCTCGATCCTGTTTTTGTCGTCGAAGTCGAGACCGACGGGACGGCGACATTGCGCTTCGGTGACGACATCAACGGCATGCGCCCCAAGAGCGGAACTGCGTTCACGGCGCTTTACCGGATCGGCAACGGCGCACCCGGGAATGTCGGCGCCGACACTCTCACCAATATGACGCCATCCGGTGCTCCCTTTCTGTCCTGCCGCAATCCGCTGCCGGCTACGGGTGGCACCGACCCGGAAACGAACGACCAGATTCGTCGCCGCGCCCCACAGGCCTTCCTGACCCAGGAGCGGGCCGTGACCATGGCGGATTACAACGCCATGACCGAATTGAATTCGCAGGTCGATCGCGCGTCGGCTTCGCTGCGCTGGACGGGGAGTTGGTATACCGTGTTCATTGCAGTGGAGCCCAACGGCGGCGGCAATTTGGCTCCGAGCGTGGCCAAGAGCCTTAAACGTGGCCTCGAGCGCTACCGCCTCGCCGGGCAAGATCTCGTGCTCGACTCGCCGCAGTACGTTTCGCTCGAAATCGTCCTGACGGTCTGCGTCGATCCTTATTATTTCAACGGCGAAGTGAAGAAGGCCCTGCTGCAGGTTCTGAGCAACCGCATTCTGCCGAGCGGGCAGAAGGGGGTCTTCTATCCCGACAATTTTACGTTCGGCCAAACCGTTTATTTGAGCCCCGTATACGCCGCGGCACGGTCCGTGGCGGGTGTCGTATCCGTCACCGCCACCACCTTCCAGCCGCAGGGCGTGAGCACCAATCAGTATTTGAACGCCGGCGAGGTCCAACTCGCGCCGCTGCAGGTTGCCCGGCTCGACAACGATCCCAGCTTTCCCGACCACGGTCAGCTGACATTGAATGTGGAAGGCGGAAAATGAGGCGCAGGCAGCCGATCACCGGACGCACTTGAGCGATCCGACAAGCCGGACGCAGTCGTCTTTGGCGTAACGGAAAAGAGAGCGGGAAATTCGGACTGAATCTTGAAGATCGATTTGCACTGAGGTTTTGGATTTCAGAGAGGCAGAGTGTCATGAGTAGTTGCAGCGGGACAACCGACTGCGATTGCGGTTGCTGCGCCGGCACGAGCGTCCAGACGCCGCAGCCCAGGTCCAATGCGGGCGGCCTTCCGGCGGTTTCCTATCGCGTGGGGACGTGGAGCAGTTTCAAGGAATCCATGCTGGCCCGGCTGTCGAGCGCCGACTACCCGGCGCTGCAGGCGCTGAAGACCCGTTCCGACGACGATTTCACCATCGCGTTTCTCGACTCGACCGCCGTGGTGCTGGACATTCTGACCTTCTATCAGGAGCGCCTGGCCAATGAGAGCTATCTGCGCACCGCCGGGCAACTGCGCTCGCTGACCGAACTGTCCCGCTTGATCGGATATCAGCCCGCGCCCGGAGTTTCAGCGTCCGCTTATCTGGCCTTTATCTTGAAGCCGACGCCCGGACAGCCGCCGAACCCCAGCGCGTCGCCAATCACGATACCCGCGGGCACCAAGGTGCAGAGTGTCCCGGCCCAGGGCCAGACGCCTCAGACCTTCGAGACGTCCACCAACATCCTGGCAAAGTCCGATTGGACTGCACTGCCCGTGCAGACCGGCCTGGCCTGGACACCGCAGTCGGGCGATCTGTCGGTCTATTTAACCGGGACCGCGACACAGCTGCAGCCGGGCGATTTGATCCTGATCGTCGGCGACGAGCGGATCGGCTTGCCGACCAGTCCGCACTGGGACATCCGCGTGGTCGCCTCGGTCACGGTCGATGGCCAAAACAACCGTACCCGCGTGACCTGGAGCGAGCCTCTCGGATCCGGCAGCGGCACGCCAGCCCAGAGCAATCCGAAATTCTATGCCTTCCGGCAACGTGCAGCTCTGTTCGGCTACAACGCCGTCCAGCCCTTGATGCTCGATGTAGGAAATCTCAATGCCAAGCTAAAGAATTATATGAATGCTGATCAGACTGAGTGGCTTTTTGAAATTAGCCAGGACAGCAAGAATACAGGATTGTATCTACGCGGTTTGGTCGATCTGGATTCGCTCTATCCAAAGATCACTCCCAAAGGATGGATCGCCCTCATCAGGCCCGATCAGGCCGTCACGCGTTCTCCTTCAGGAACCATCTCTCTCTACATGGTGAATTCGATCACCGCGGTTGCGAGATCGGATTTCGGGACCAGCGCCAAAGTCAGCCGGGTGGCAACGGATGCGCCGGCCAACTCGACGGAGCTGAAGCCATACTATGATGATACACGCAAAACCACGGCGCTGGTGCAAAGCGAACAACTGGCGGCGGCCGAGCAGCCGCTGACATTTCCACTTTATGGAACCACGATATCGCTCGAGAGCCTGCGCACCGACCTGTCCGCCGTGCAAGTTTTGGCCGTATCCGGCAAGCGGCAGAAGATCGCAGTTGCGAATGCCGCCAACCTTCCAAAATTCTATCCCAACGACAACTCCAACTGGCGGACGCTCGCGCTTGGGGAAATTCTGACCCTCACTGGTCCTCCAACGCCGGCGCCACCCGCGATACCCGCCGCGCCGCCGACAGCCTTGCCGGTGTGGAATTCTGCAGGGAATGCTCCGACGCTCAACGTCGAGGATGCCAATGGCCGGCCGGGAACCGTCTCGGCTCATCTCGAAGATTTCGTCCTCGCGCCTTCGAGCGGCAGCGACCCCGTCGTCAGTGAATACGCTCTGGTCAAACAGGTGGACAGCACGTCCGACCCGGGCCATACGCAGTTTCAACTGCAATCGGCCCTCACCTATTGTTACGATCGCTCAAGCACGACCGTGAACACCAATGTCGGCTTGGCCACCCACGGTCAGTCGGTGAGCGAGGTATTGGGTAGCGGCAACTCGTCGACGCCCAATCAGACTTTCAAGCTCAAGCAGTCCCCGCTCAGTTTCGTTCAATCCGCTACGCCGACCGGGCGGGCGAGCACTCTCAAAGTGCCGGTCAATGGCGCCGCATGGACGGAGGTGTCGAGCCTTTACCACCAGAGCTCTTCGGCCGCGGTCTACGCGACCCTGAACCAGGCGGATGGCTCCGCTAAGCTGCTGTTCGGCGACGGCGTGGAAGGCGCGTTGCTGCCCACCGGACAAAACAACGTGCAAGCCAGCTACCGGGCCGGATCGGGTAGTGCCGGAAATGTCGCGGCGGGTGCGCTGTCGACTTTAATGGACCGTCCCCTCGGCGTGAGCGGCGTCACCAACCCCGAGGCCGCCAGCGGCGGGCAGGATCCCCAATCGATAGGCGACATCCGCACCAATGCGCCGCAGACCGTGCTGACTCTGGGCCGAGCGGTCTCCATCACCGATTATCAGAACTTTGCCGCCACCTTTGCGGGGATTTCCAAAGCCTATGCGCTGTGGATTCCCAATGGCCCGGGCCGCGGCGTTTTTCTGACCATCGCGGGGGTTGGCGGCGCGGGAGTGTCGCAGAACGCCATCGCCACACTGGTCAGTTCGCTGCACTCCTTCGGCAATCCGCTCATCCCAATTGCGGTGCAGCCTTATGTCGAAAGCCTGTTCAGCTTTTCGGCCAATTTGGTGATCGATCCGACTTACGACGCCCCGACGGTTCAAGCCCAGGCTCAGCAGGCTCTGTCCGACGCCTTCAGCTTTGCGGCGCGGTCGTTCGGCCAAGGCGTCTCGATCGATGAAATTGCAGCCCTCATTCAGGGCGTCCCGGGCGTCGTGGCATCGAACGTTACGGGGCTGACGCGGGGATTATCGAGCCAAGGCGGCGATCTTGCCTCGCTTGCCGGCGTGTCCACGACTGCCAAGCTCAATCAATGGCTCGCTAAGCAAGTCACGCTCAATCGGCCGTTCACAGATCCGCCGAACCGCCTGTGCGCCTATTTGCCGGTACCGAATACGCAAAGCCTGCCGCAGCCGGCTGAGATTCTGGTGATGGATCCGCGCCCGGGGGTGGTGGTGTTGGGGACGATGTCATGAGCTTTGACGGCGAAAAACTCTTCAGTCTGCTGCCGGCACTGTACCGGCTGCGCGACGCGCAACTGGCCCAGACCACGACGCAGCCGGCGCTCGGTCCCCTGCAATCCCTCTTGGCGGTGATCGCCCAGCAAATCGCGGCCGTGGAGGACGATCTGGACCAACTCTACGATGACCAGTTCATCGAGACCTGCGCGCCGTGGGTCATTCCCTATATCGGCGACCTGATCGGCTATCAGCCGGTCAATGGCGTGGCGTCCGCGGTAGCCAGTCCCCGCGCCGCGGTCGCCGACACCATCTCCTTCCGGCGCCGCAAGGGCACGGTCCTGGTTTTGGAGCAGTTCGCTCGAGACGTCACCGGCTGGGGCGCCCATGCCGTGGAGTTCTTCAAGCTCTTGGCCGACACGCAGTACATGAATCATATCCGGCCGCACAATTACTACGCTCCCGATCTGCGCCGCTGGCAGCCGCGGGAATATATGGACACCGGCTTCGATGCGACCGCCCACAAGGTCGACGTCCGCCGCATCGCCGTCGAGAGAGGCCGCTACAACATCCAGAATATCGGCATCTTCCTCTGGTCCCTGACGGCCTACAGCCAGACGCTGACGCCGGCCGTCCCGGTCGCGAACAATCCCTTGTGCTTCCGTTTCAGTTCGCTGGGGCGGGACATTCCCCTTTTCAACAATCCGGTGACTCAGGGCGCGGACATCACCGCCGCTGCCGAGCCGAAGAACGTGCCCGATCGGCTGCGCCGCCACGTCCTGTGCAAGGACATCGGCGACTACGACAAGGCCGTCGCGGCTAACAAGACCGCCACGACAGTGTATTACGGGGCCTTGAACAGTCTGGCTCTTTATACCCAGGCGCAAGCCAACGGGCCCCTCACACTTCTGACCGCAGACAAGATTCAGGTCTGCGATCTCTCGGGGCCCGACGGCCATTGGGCGAACATGCCGTCCTCGGCATCGGGCAATTATGCCGTCGCCATCGATCCCCTGCTCGGTCGAATTGCACTGCTGCCGCCTGCGACAGGATCGCCGCCGGCGGTGGTGGCTTCGTATTACTACGGCTTCAGCGGCGACATGGGAGGCGGCGAATACGCGCGAGCGAGCAGCTTCACCGGCACCACCAACCAGACAATCGTCCGCGTTCCCGGCGATTATTCGACCGTCCAGGCGGCGCTGAACGCGCTTCCGGGAGATGGCGTGGTCGAGATCACCGACAGCGGCCTCCACGTCGAGCCGCTCGGCGTGCAAGTGAATGTCAAAGCGAACGGGCATATCGAGCTTCGGGCTCGCGACGGCGCTCACCCTACCCTTATTCTCAATGGCGAGATGACCGTGACCGGCGGCCAGGACGCCGTTTTCAACCTTAACGGGCTCCTGATCACGTCAAATGGCAGTCCGGCTGGCCCATCCAGCGCCCTGGTGCATGTTCCCGCCTACGCCAACTCGCTGAGTCAGTTGGCAATAACCCATTGCACTCTGGTGCCGGGCTGGGCCCTCACGCCGCAGGGCGCTCCGCAACACGCCGGCCAACCCACGCTGGTCGTGGAGCCTGCCGGCACCCTGACTGTCGTCCAGAAGTCCATTCTCGGCAGCGTCCAAGTGCAGGCGTTCGCCACTGCAAGCATTTCCGACAGCATCGTAGACGGCAATGGACTGACCGGCGTGGCCTATGCCGCGCTCGACGGCTTAAGCGGCGGCGGAGCGCTGACGCTGCAAGGCTGCACTGTCATCGGCAAAGTCCATGCGACGCTTTTGAGCTTGGTATCGAACTGCATTCTGTGGGCCGGACAGGACGCCTGGAAAGCGCCGCTTTGGGCCGACCGCAGGCAAGAGGGCTGCGTCCGTTTCAGCTATCTGCCGGAAGGCTCGATCGCGCCGCGGCAATACGAATGCGTGGTGGAAGGTCCGGGTACGCCGGAACCGCTGTTCGAGTCGCTGCGCTACGGCGACCCGGGCTACTGCAAACTTTTCTCCAACACCGACGACCGCGTGCGCCGCGGCGCCGATGACGGTGGCGAAATGGGTGGCTTCCATTTCCTGCTGTCGCCACAGCGCGAGACCGACCTGCGCGTGCGCATGCTGGAATACCTGCCGGTCGGATTGGAATACGGAATTTTTTATCAAACCTGACAAAGGGGCTGGCTATGAGTTTTGATTGCAGCCGTTTTCCTTTCCGGCCGGGGAACAATTACTCCGGCGTCGTCATGCAACAGGGTCGGGTGCAGCTCGATTCCGACTGGAACGAATGGCTGGCCGAACTGACGCGGCGCATCCAGGCTGGATCTTTGGATACGTTTGGCCGCGCCGTCGTGCCGTCCACGACTCCGGACGCCTTCCACATCCTTCCCACGTCATCCCACGGCATCACGATCGGCACCGGGCGCATGTATGTCGATGGTCTCTCGGCCGAGAACCACGGGCTTCCGGCGCAGCGCGTGAAATGGGATTCGGCACTCGCCGAAATGTCGGCAGCGCCCGCAGCGCCGCCGATTCCTGCGCCCGCACCTTTGGATTTCAGCCAGCAACCCTATTTGCCGGGTCCAGTTCTGCCGACGACCAACGGCCCGTTCGTCGCTTATCTGGATGTTTGGCAACGGCCGGTGACATATTTGCAGGATCCAGACCTGATCGAAAAGGCCGTCGGGATCGACACGACGGGACGGCTGCAGACCGCGTGGCAGGTCAACCTCTTGGACATCAGTGGCGTCAGCGGCGCCAGCAACGTGACTTGCTCCACCACCCTTTCGGCCTGGGACGCGCTGATCCAGCCCTCGGCGGCGCAGCTGACGACAGACGTGGCGCAATTCAGTACGCCCGGCCCGTGCTGCTTGACGCCGTCGACCGGTTACACGAGCATGGAAAATCAGCTCTACCGTGTCGAGATTCATCAGGCTGGCGTTGCATCCTCAGGCGCAGGAGCATTTGCCAAAGGAACGGCCACGTTCAAATTTTCGCGCGACAATGCTTCTGTCGCCACCTCTGTCACCGCCATCACCTTGGTCACCGGCACATCCGGACAATCGAGCCAGCTCTCGGTAGAGAGCACGGGCAGGGACGATGTGCTGAGCTTCAAGCCGGGCGACTGGATTGAAATCACCGATGATTATTTGGAACTGCGCGGCCAGCCCGGAGAGTTGCACAAGATCGACCTCAATGGCGTCGACAGAGTCGGCAAGACCATAACGCTGGTGGGCACCGTTTCATCGCTCCTTCAAGGCCGTCTGACCCATCCGCTGAGCAATTATCCGAACTGTCATACCCGCATCTGCCGCTGGGACCAGAACGGCAAGGTCTACCAGAGCGACGGCACCACGGTTTGGTTCGATCTGGATGCCGCGAGCAGCACTGGCGATATCCCGGTGCCTCCGCCCGGCACGACGCTCGTTCTCGAAAACGGGATTACTGTCGCGTTTACCCTGAGTTCCTCGCTCCCTGGATCGTTCAAACCATGCGACTTCTGGGCGTTCGCGGCCCGCGCGAGCGACGGTTCGGTGGAGCATCTCACCAATGCACCGCCCATGGGCCCTCACCACCACTACGCCAAGCTTGCGGTGATTACCTTTCCCAACAAGGCCTTGGACTGCAGGATTCCATGGCCGCCTGCGCAGGGCGCGGCGGGCGAGTCCTGCGCCTGCACGATCTGCGTCGACGTCGCGGATTATAATAAGGATAAGACGGCCATCGCGACGGCGATCGCGAAAGTCGACGCCGCCGGCGGCGGACGCGTATGCCTTGGCCCGGGAGCTTTCGTTTTCGGCTCGGCTTCGCTGACGATCAAGGCTTTGGCGAACCCGCTCATCCTGAGCGGCCAAGGCTCCGCCACGCTCCTGCTGTTCTACGGCAACGGCGCCGCCATAGATGTCCAGCAATGCGTGAGGGGATTGCGCATCGAGGATCTGGGAATTGTCGCCATCGCCCAACATCCATTCGTCGCCCAAGATCCCTTGGCCGTCCAAGATCAGGCCAGCGGGACAGCCCGCTTGCAAGCCAGCTTGGCGATCAATGGTGCCACGCCGGTCGCGATCGGCATTCGCATGCAGAATTCCGCCCTGATCACGGTTGCGCGCTGCGGTATTCTGGCGCTTTCAGCCAGCCAATTCACCGCCGCTGCTTCAAAAGTTACGGAGTCGGCGGCGCTGACCCAGGGCGGCGTGACTTTCGACATCAACGCGATCAGCAAGGTCGATTCTTTGCAAACGTTCCTAAAAACCTACACCCCCAGTCCGGGCGCCCTGGCCATCGCGCTCGATGAACTTTTGGAGGAGATACAGCTGCGCGACAATTTTTTGGTTGCCGACGCCGGCATCGGCAAGACGAGCCTGCTCGCCGCGGCCGCAGGCAGCACGAACGTGGCCGGCATCGCCGTCGCAAGCGATTGGTTGGCCGTCGTCGATCTCAAAATCACCAATAACCTGATGGTTTGTCCCATGGTGGGGATCGCGATCGCCGATCTCACCGGAGCCGACGCGTGGACCTATTTCGGTGCGGAAATCGGCATCGAAAGCAACCGCATCTTTGATTGCGCTGAAATCGGAATCCTGATCGGCGGTGTCGCATCGGCGGTCTCGGATGCGGCGGTTCGCATCGCCGACAATCACCTCGAGGTGTCGGGCAGCGGCATCGTGTGCGCAACCGACATGGCGACGATCGAGGACAACTTCGTCACGCAAGCACAGACGACTCTACCCGCCAGCGGCCCATCCGCGCCGCCGCTCGGCATCATGGTTGTCCCGGCAACGGGCGACCCACCGTTGATCACGAACACGCGCGTCATCCGGAATCGTTTTCACATTATCAATGGAGCCGGTGTGATCATAGCCGGAAATGTTGCGTTGAGCTCAATCCTCGAAAACTCGATCAGCACAGTGACTTCGGCAGGCATCGCGATCACCGGAACCAAGAGCCCCTCGGAGGCGATCGTCCGCAACAACGAGATCATGGTTGTTTTGTCGCCGGCCGCCGCGCCGACGGAGTCCAACCTACAGGCAAGAGTGATGAATCCGCTCGGAACGGCCGCCAACGGGGGGCTAGCGCCACCGCCGCCCCCGACCGTGTTCGGCATCTGGGTATCGAATATCTCCATTGCAACGATTCAGAACAATACCCTCGCGGCGATCGGCACGTTGGGAACGCCCGCCGTGGCCGCCGGCATTGCGCTGCCGCAAGGTGTTCAGAGAGCGACGATCTCGGGCAACGATATCAGCGAGATTGGCGAATCCAGCCAAGCCTTTACCGGTATCGCAGTCGGGACCGGCTTTGCCGACCTTGGCATCTCCGGCAATTCGATTGTGCAGACCTTTACTGTGAATGCGGCTCCTCCGAGCTTTGTTGGAATTTCGATTGGATCGTCCGAGGCGGGGGCAGCTCCAACGGTTGCTGTCGATAACAATGCCGTGTCGGGCAACAGCGGATCGTCGCTGATCGATATTAATTTGACGGCGGCACCCGGCGGGCACTGTATCCTGACCGCCAACCGTTGCACGCACTTGTCCCAGAAACCAACCGTCATCGTCAACGTGTCCGGGAAGTCCGTCATCGCCGCCAACAATCGTGTTGTCTGCAGCAACGCCGA
>Ga0070766_10001435_pt1 | contig 11632 bp, 10 predicted proteins | sample HubBroMetageWFT6_FD_69782 | JGI IMG/M metagenome (GOLD analysis project Ga0070766, IMG submission 69782) | Warmed and freeze-thawed soil microbial communities from the Hubbard Brook experimental Forest, New Hampshire - Hubbard Brook CCASE Soil... | ecosystem: Environmental > Terrestrial > Soil... | reverse complement strand
CTTGTCGGCGGGAATAGGTCCTCCGGGTGGAGCAGCAAGACCTTCATGACTATGTGCTCCACGCCCAAACTTGCAGGGCGGTCTGCAGCAGAAGGTTGGCTGTTTTCATCCTTTTGTCACCAGCCCCCAACTAAGTGGAGTTCCGCGTTCGATGTTGCGCGATGCACGCCGGCCGAGAATCTCTGGCAGATATCTCGTGTGCAGTCCGTGGCCCGGTCGAATCGAACGAACATTTTCTTCGGTAAAGGTCTGTCCCCGCGTTATGTCCTGGACGACGAAAAGCGAACGGCGAAACGCGCGGCTACTCTTTTCCCTGCCTGTCGGACCGAAGCGAATTTCTCCCAGAGATTTCTCCGCAACACGGACCGCATCCACCATGGCTTTAAACTCAAGTGGTTCGAGAGAAAAAGCACTATCAGGCCCCTTGTGCGACCGCGATAGCGTGAGGTGTTTTTCTATTATGCAAGCGTCGAGGGCAACCGCCGTCACCGGAACTGCGATATCGAGAGTGTGATCGGACAAGCCCACCGGAACTTCGAACCGTCGCGCCAGTTCCGGAATCGTGCGCAAGTTCATTTCGCTGGGAAGGGCCGGGTAAGCGCTGGTGCATCGCAGTAGTGCGATTTGGGTGGCTCCCGCCCAGCGAGCCGTTCTGACCGCTTCTTCGATCTCCTGAAGAATAGCCATACCGGTCGACAAGATCAGTGGTTTCCCGGTTCGCGATATTTTCTGCAGCAGCGGCATGTCAACCAGTTCGCAGGATGCAAGCTTGTACGCAGGCACACCCATACTTTCCAGAAAATCGACCGCCGTAACGTCGAATGGAGAGGAAAAAAGATCCATCCCGAGTTCATTTGCAACTTGTTTCAGCTTGGGCTGCCAATCCCAGGGGGTGTGTGCTTCCGCGTAAAGCTCATGCAACGTGCGGCCATCCCAGACTGTGCCCCCTCGAATCCGAAAGAGATCACTATCACTGCGAATGGTGATTGTGTCTGCGGTGTAGGTTTGCAGCTTTACGGCATCTGCTCCCGATGCCTTGGCAGCCTGGATCAGACGAACAGCCTGTTCAAAGTTCTGGTTATGATTGGCTGAGAGTTCCGCTACGATATACACGGGTTGACCCCGGCCAACCCGGTGCTGGCCTATTTCCAGGAACACACTCCTGTCCTGGTCCACTTCGTGATCGGTGGTTTCTCGCGTGAGCACTTGTTTGGATAATAATGAGGCGAGCCACCAGCCGCAATTCTAACCTCACGTGCGGTATCTCTTGTGATAATGGATCCGCCTAACATGGACAGTTCAGCCTGGCACTGGGATCGCCTTCACGAGAATCCACGATTCCGTCCCACATATCCACATGATCATGTCGTGCGGTTCTTGATAACAAACCGGGGTCGGCTCGAGAAACCAGCCGCATATCGTTTTCTCGACATCGGAGCCGGCGCTGGACGGCACATGAAGCTCGCAGCTGAGTTGGGATTTGTGCCTTATGGTGTAGACGTTTCGCCTGTCGGCTTACGCCATGCTGATCAGCGGCTGCAAGAAATGGGTGTTCCTTCTGGACTGGCGCAAGCTTCCATGCTCGCCCTACCTTTTGTGGACGGTTGCTTTGACGTGGTTCTCAGTTTTGGCGTCTTTTACTACGGCACCGCGGACGATATGAAGCACGCAATCAACGAAGCTCGCCGGGTTATGGTTCGCGGCGGAAGGCTATTTGTTGTCGTGCGCACGACTCACGACTTCCGTTTTGGCAAGGGGGAGGAGATCGGACCGAATACATTTCGGTTGAAGATCAAAGATACGCACGAGTACGATACCGTCCAGCACTTCGTCGATGCGGCAGACATCGAAGCCCTTTTCGCGGGCTTCTCAAGCGTTAGCTTCGAGAAAACCGAGACTACTTTCGTCAACCGCTCCCGTCTCGACTCTGACTGGTTGATCACGTCAGAAAAGTAAGGACAAGAAACGGGGCGCCTTCAGGCTGAACTGGCGAGGAGCCCTACCTGCGAGGGAAATAGGGAAACTTTTCGTCCCTGACGGAGGATGTGCGCCGACTTGGGCCCCTCGTTCAGTAGCAGGTCGACGACCGAAGCATACGGACAGAACGGAGGAAAGCGTTGCCGATAGACGGGATGTTCATAATACTGAAACGTAATATCGATTCCAATCCTGCGAAAGGATTCCAGGTCGCTCAGCAGGTAGGTTGCGGAGCCTGGCGGCGAAACATACAAGTCCGCGCCGAGCGACTTGCAGAGGTTAACCAAGAGTTCCGAGCGGCGCCCATCCTGATTCATCGCAGAGGAGTAAAGAATTGGGGTTTGAATGTCCAGCAGTCCACAGAACCAACGGATCAAGCGAGCGTTGAGATCAACGAGACGGCCCGCGCTGGATGAGAGCAGAATCTTGGTCAGGTCCTGAAAGTAAGGATCGAAAAATGGCGACCGACGGTAGTTAAGTTCAATCGCCCGCAGATGCTTTCGGGCAAACTCAGGATCCCGTATCTCGACGTTCCTGATCTGTTGGCCGAAACGGTTGTGGAACGCTACCGGCACGGTCAACCACTGCAAGCCGATGGGCGTTTTGATGCGGTTCCGCTGCTGCCAGGACTGCTTCTCAAACTGCACGCTATCCAGAAGGACGAATGCATCTACCTGATCCATCAAGTCGAAATACCCCAGCCACGGCAAGTAAGTCGGTTGTGCTATCGCAACTCTCATTCCGCACCTGCTTCCGCCCGCCACGTCTCTACATCGGCTGGTTGGCCACACTGCAGCGAAAGAACATCCAGGACCCGCCTGGTGCCATCGCCATCCACCAGATTGCGAGCATTGTTGATGAGGGATTGGCGAAGTTCACGATTGACGATCACGCGCTGGAGCGATTCAACGAGACGATCGCTGTTCAGCAAATGAAACCAGCCGAGGTTAACCGCGGCCTCTTCGCGGGCCAAAGCCTCGCAAGTGGACTCTTGGTTCTCCGCCACGGTGATCACGAGCATGGGTACTTGAAGGAGAGCCAATTCGTAACAAGTGCCACCGCCGGCGGAGATGGCTACGTCTGTCTCAGCCATCAACCCGGGCACATTGGACACATCTCGGTAGACCTGGACTGAACCGGCGAACTGCGACACCGCACGTTTCAGCGACTCCCAATGGGGGTTGCTGCCGCCAACGGCAACTGTAGCTTCGAGCCCTGCTATGTGGACCATCTGCAGCGTCTGTAGGATGAAGGTAGTGACGTTGTCAGAATCACTCCCACCCATAATGATCAGGACCCTCTTGGCAAGCGGTGCAACTTCACGTTTCCATGCCCGCCAATTCTGAAATTCTCTGCGTAGTAGGGCATAGGATGGACCTAGCAAAAGCCTGGTCGAAAGTCTTCGGTTCCGGTACAGTTTCTCATTGGCTTGGATATTTGGGTTCAGAACAAAGTCAGCGAAATACTGCATAGATTGCCCGGTGTCATCTACGAGCAAGACCTTTTGTCCACAGAGCTGCAGGTTGCGTTGATAATCAGGGTCGAATTGGTAGCCGTCCACGACCACCCATTCCGCGCCGCAATCGCGAGCCAGCGCAGAAGTGTCTCGGGCGTCCCGCACCGAATTCGCGCAAGTTTCTAATCTGACGATTTCGACAGCTTCGGAGCGGAGGCGCTGGTCGACCGATGCGGTAGACTCCGTCATTGCAAAAACTGCATTCCCACCAAGGTCCTGCCAAGCCTGAGCCAGCGCTAGGCAGCGCATTACGTGGCCTGTACCCCGGGAGATGCTAGCGTCCGCGCGGATGATCAGTGTTCCAGTCATGTCAGGCTTGCCGCGCTTTTTGAACAACGTGAGAGTTCAACTCCGCAAGTTCCGGCTCTCGTTCCATCAGGCGAACAGCCTGACGCCAATCGAAGTCGTTCTGGCTGCCGAAGCGTGCATAGATTTTGCGGAGTAGTGTGAGGTCGGCTGCGGTATCCAACGTCCACCGATATTGGCAGTAATCAATCCGGCTTCGCAGCGAGATAACGTTGAATAACTCCGGATGCTCGTAAAAATATGGCGTTACGTGTTCGCGCTGGTACGGTTCGTGAGCCTCACGCCAAGCCCGCTCCAGCGCAACCGTAGTAAAGACCTCGGTATCCAAGCCACGGGGATAACTTGGCATCAGGCTGTTACTTGCGTAATCTGCGCGCTGGTCGTGAAACATCCGAACTGTTTCGTCCACGAGTTCAGGATCGATTACAGGGCAGTCTGAGGTGATACGCACCACAGCTTGGGCCGCGAACACTCGTGCTGCCTCGTGGTAGCGATCTAGGACATCCAACTCGGAGCCACGAAAAGTCAAGACCTCGAGTTGATGGCATTCCCGCACAATGGCTTCGTCAGCAGCAGAATCGGTCGTAGCGACCACAATTTCCTTGACCCGGGTAGCACGGCGCAAGCGATCAACGACCCGAGCTAGGACAGTTTTGCCTCCCAGGTCCATCAGCACTTTGCCAGGCAAGCGGGTGCTCCCCATCCGAGCCTGGATGATTGCAACGACATTCATACGTCCTTCCCTGCACCAGCAATCTCGACGACTTTAGTCTTTTCCAACTCTTCTCAACAGAAACATCGAATCGACGTTTGCACTCTCCAAATAAGGGAGTCGCCGTTCCAGCACTAGCTCTAGATCCTCGAAACGCGCCAGGTATTCCCTGCCATAGTTCATCTTCCAAAGCAGCTGCCCGCGGCCACGATAGTTGATTTCTGTTACCGTTGAAGCGTAATACTCTGATCCCCAAATGTAACTTTTCGCACAACGATGGATTTCGTTCAGTGCTGTGGGAAGATCTCTCGGCGAAACGTGGATGAGGACTCCCGAGGTAAAAACCATGTCGAAATATTTGTCTTCGTACGGAAGTGCAAACGTGGAGGCCTGGGTGAGATTCACGTTCTTGGTTCTCGATCTCGCCATTTCCAAGGCATAGTCCTGGACATCGACCCCGTATAGATTGGAGTAACCGAGCCGCTGGAGAAGCAATAACTGGTTGCCGATATTGCATCCTACTTCCAGGATTCGCGCGTCTGCGGGGATGTTCCCCAAAAAGTGCTGGTTCAGTTGTGTCCTCGTGGTGCCGTAGTTTTTCTCCCACAGCGCGTCCACTTGTTCGGGAGTCAGGCAACTGCGCAAGGTGTATTCGTGGCCGAACTCCCCGCACCATGCTCTGAGTTGTGGCGTTGCTTGTGCTTTGGACATCATGATCTCCCGAATCGTAGTTGAAGGGCACTGGAAGCCTACCCCGCAAAGTGACTAACAACCTTGCAGACTGCGCGGATCACGTCTTCGACATCGGAATCACTCATCCCGTGAAACATTGGCAGGCTGATCAGCCGCTCATGAGCCTCTTCAGCGACGGGATACTCCCCGCCCTTGTAACCAAAACGATCGCGGTAGTACGGATGCGTGTGAACCGGGATGTAATGCACGTTCACACCAATGTTTTCCGCGCGCAGCGCTTGGAATATTTCGCTTCGACCAGCCGAGAGCCTGACTAAATCGAGGCGTATCGGATAAAGATGCCAGGCGGGATTGACATCTGGGCGAGTGTGCGGCTGCAGCACGGCGGGCATGTTGCGGAACTCGGCGGCATATCGGGCCGCGATTTGCCTGCGTCGCGCAAGATTCGTTTCCAGCCTCTTCAGCTGCTGGAGACCAAGTGCGCAAGCAATGTCGGTCAGGCGATAGTTGAATCCCAGTAAGACCATTTCGTATTGCCATTGGCCCGCGCTCTGCCGCTGGCGCGCATCGCTGCTGATCCCGTGGTTTCGAAATCGACGAAGCGTCTCGGCGAAGCGCGGGTTGTCAGTCGTAACCATGCCGCCCTCGCCGGTCGTCAGATGTTTCACGGGATGGAAACTGAAGACCGTCATATGCGCGACGCTGCCCACACGCCGTCCGCGGTACTCCGCGCCTAAGGCGTGGCAGGCGTCCTCGATCACAGTCAAGCCATGGCGCTCGGCCAATTGCAGAACGGAATCTAAATCGGCGGGATGGCCAGCGTAATCGACTGGGAGAATCGCCTTAGTACGCGCCGTGATCCTTGTAGCGGCTAGGTCGGGATCAAGGTTCAGCGTGTCCTCGAGAACATCGGCGAAGATAGGCGTTGCACCCTGATAAAGCACACAGTTCGCCGTGGCTACGAAGGTGAGGGGCGAAGTAATCGCCTCATCCCTTGGTTGTAAACCGGCGGCAAAAGCGGCGGCGTGCAAGGCAGCAGTGCCGGAACTGAAGCTGACGGCATATTTTGCGTCCACCCATGCAGCCATCGCTTCTTCGAACTCGGCAACCTTGGGGCCAGTAGTCAACCAATCGGAGCGCAGCGTTTCTACCACCGAATCGATGTCGCTCTCATCGATAGACTGTTGTCCGTAAGGCAGCAGAGTCTTGCGGACAGGGGGTCCGCCGTGGATCGCCAGCACATCACTGCTCACTGGAGCTACGGTCATAAGCTTCCCTTTAGGCCGGGGCGCGTAGCTTTTCTTCCTGGGGCCAGGCAACGACCAGCGGAGAACTCTCGTCGACGAGTTCATACAATTCCTCGGCGCTCAGCCACTGTGAGTTGTTGTCACTGGTGTAGCGGAATCCTTCGGGAAGCGGGCGCGCCTGCTTCCAGTTTTCTTTTCGCCACCAGGGGTGCGCGGGCTGGATCACGTACATGTCATCTATCTCCAGCGCGTGGCGGGCTTCATCTTCCGACAGCAACACCTCATGCAGCTTCTCACCCGGGCGGATGCCGATCGCTTCCACATCACAACCGGGTGCGATCGCCTCGGCCATTTCCACCAGCTTCATACTCGGAATCTTGGGAACAAAAATTTCACCCCCATGCATCTGCTCGATACAGCGAACCACAAGTCTCACCCCTTGCTCGATCGTGATCCAGAAGCGGGTCATCCGTGAGTCAGTGATGGTAATCCTGCCTCGCTTACGCTGCTCCTGGAATACCGGAATCACGCTACCCCGGCTACCGAGCACGTTTCCGTAGCGCGCACAACTGAATCGAGTGTTCTGTGCGCCGGAGTAGGCATTCGCTTGCACGAACATTTTCTCCGCGCACAGTTTAGTCGCGCCGTACAAATTGATGGGATTTACCGCTTTGTCGGTACTGAGGGCCAGAATGCGACGCACGCCACGATTGATTGCCGCATCGATGACGTTCCGGCCACCCATGATGTTGGTCTGGATGGCCTCGAACGGATTATATTCGCAAGCCGGAACCTGCTTAAGGGCCGCTGCGTGAACGACGACCGTCACTCCGGCAAAGGCGCGTTCCAAACGCTGCGCATCGCGCACATCTCCGATGAAATAGCGCAGGCTTGGATGATCGAACCCCGAAGCCCGCATATCATGCTGCTTAAGTTCGTCACGGCTGAAGATGATGAGCTTCTGCGGGTGGTATTCGCGTAACATCAGATCGACGAACTTTTTGCCGAAAGATCCCGTCCCGCCGGTAACTAGCACAACCTGTTCCGACCAGTTCATCAATGCAAGCCCTCGAAGTGGAAATACATTCTCCAGGACAAATCTGTGCGGGTTATCCTGTGCCGCATACCGATAAAATGAAAATTGTAAGCGCCAGTATAGCGGAGATAAGCGCCAATAAAACCTGCAGGAACCCCCGTTAACACTAAGGAACCCGGCCAATTAGGAGCGATGAGTCCTCACCTTACAGTGCTAGACTGTGCCCAATCGCAGTCACAAAACCAGCGACAGGGAATCGGGTTGCGGTTCTGGCCTGAAAAACGGACCACGACGGCAAATCTGATCGGACCTTCCCGCCGCCCAGATTTTCTCCGGAGCACTGATGGACTCGGGACCTCTAGTACCGCTGAATGGCCAGATCCTGAACGAGATCCATCCCCCTTTTCCGATGGAGTTCAACCGTAACACTGTGCCCGGCGCCTATCCCGCCGTCCCCGCGCAAGATTCTCTGCTCCGGGAGTACGTGCGGGTTCTCATCAAGAGCAAGTGGGTCGTGATTGCAAGTGTGGCGCTTGTCGTGGCCATCGTCGTGATTTCCACCCTCCGCAGCACACCCATCTACGAAGCGGTGGGGAGCATCGCCATTAACAAAACGGATCCGGTCACGTTCAACTTGAAGGACTCATCCAGCGGCTTCGACTATTATGACCCCACGGACTTGGACACCGAAGTGCGGATTCTGAAGAGCGATCTGTTGGCTCTCCAGGTCATCCGGCAACTAAGTCTGGACAAGCAGCCGGAGGTCGGGGCCCACAGCAAACCCTCAGCTTCATCTTCGTCCATCGAGCTGACAACGGACGCGATGCAGCCTGATTCCACGAGGACCTCGGCTGCCCTCGCCGGCTTCAAAGCTAGTTTGCTAGTCTCGCTTGTCCCAAATACAAGGATCATCGAAATCCGTTACCGTAGCCCGGACAAGAATATCGCGTCACGCGTGGTGAATGCGCTAGCCAATACCTACGTGGAGCAAAACTTCAAGACGCGATTCGAGTCCACCATGCAGGCGTCCGACTGGCTTTCCAAGCAGTTGGTCGATCTCCAAGTAAAAGTAGAGACCTCGCAGGAAAAACTGGTCAAGTACCAGAAGGAACATGAAATCCTCGGGATCGACGAAAAGCAGAACATCACCACTGCCAAGCTCGATGAATTGAACCGGGAATTAACTTCGGCGGAGTCCGCCCGGATGGAGAAGGAATCGGTTTACCACTTGGTGCAGGCAGGTGATTCTGACTCGATCGCCGCGGCCGCCAACGTGGATGGCGCCGCAAGAGGTTCCAGCGCTAATTCAGCGCTGCTGGAAAAGCTACGTGAACAGCAAGCCGATGTAAAGATCCAGGTGGCACAACTGAGCACTCAGTTCGGGCCTTCGTATCCGAAACTGGCTCAGCTTACTACTCAACTCAAGGAAGTTGACGAGCAGATCCAGACTGAAATGCGCAAAGTGGCAGCTCGTTTACGCGGGGATTACCTGGCTGCCGTGCAGCGCGAGAGCATGTTGCGCAGCGCCCTGGAGCTGCAAAAACAGGAGGCTAACAAGCTGAACGAGAGTGCCATCGAATACAGCCTGCTCAAGCGCGACGTCGACGCGAACCGGACACTCTCCGAAGGATTGCTGGAGAGACTAAAGGAAGCCGGCGTTACCGCAGGTTTGAGGTCGAATAACTTCCGCATCGTGGATACCGCTCGGGTTCCCACCGCGCCTTCGGGACCGAACCTGATGAGAAATCTTGCCTTTGCGTTTCCGCTGGGTCTTTCTATCGGAGTTGGGCTCGCTTTCCTTTTGGAAAGCATGGACAACACCGTCCGAACTCCTGAGCAAGCTCAAATCATTTCGGCGCTTCCGTCACTGGGTATGATTCCTCTCGGGTCCAGAAGCACTCGGGAACTAGGCGGTCGTGACAAGCTGGCGCTGGCCTCCTCCAGAGAGGCCGTCGAACTCGTGACGAAGTCGCGTCCCCGGTCACAGATGGCAGAGTCTTATCGCGCACTGCGTACTTCCTTACTTCTCACATTTGCCGGAGGACCTCCCAAAATCATTCTCATCACTAGCGCTCTTCCCGAGGAGGGCAAGACGACTACCAGTGTTAACTCTGCGATTGTGCTGGCTCAGAAGGGCACGCCGGTCTTGCTGATTGATGCGGACCTCCGCCGGCCTAGTATTCACAAGACACTCGGCTTGGGGCCACAGATCGGGCTTAGCAACGTGCTAACCGGTACCGCGACTCTTCAACAGGCAATCATCCCATCGACGATTCTGCCTGACCTCTTTATCCTCCCCGCCGGAACGCCGCCGCCGAACCCGGCCGAGCTTCTAGCATCTGCCAAAATGAAGAATGTTCTTGAAGAGCTGCGGAGACACTATGACCACATTGTCATAGATTCGCCGCCTACCTTGTCAGTGACCGACGCCGTAGTCATGTCCACCGCTGCTGACGCCGTCGTTCTCGTCATTCGGTCTGGACACACGACAAAACCGGCTTTGCGACGTGCGCGCGACATCCTCCTGCAAGTGAACGCGCGAGTGTGCGGCGTGTTGGTGAACGCCGTCGATCTCAATTCACCCGATTATTACTACCACTACGAATATCAGGGTAAGTACGGCCACGGGTATTACCAAGAGGATGGATCAAGCAACGCCGACGAAGTCGCTTCTGAAGCCACTTCCAGCGGAGCGTAATGTGAGGCGGGATCTCGGCGGAATGCATTCGCACGAAGACATTCGCATGAAAATTGCGCTTCAAAGTCCTGCCCGGAAGATCATCTTTTTAGGGGCATGCCTAGCACTTACTTACGTTTATGTCGGATTGGCAGCCCGGGAATTCCTCGCCTATCAATTTTCCCGGAAGCTTGACCTCGCAAGCTTGCAATTAGCCGCGAGACTGGAGCCGGGAAATGCAGACTATCAATACCGGCTTGGACACTATTTCTTACAGACACAGCATGAACCAGAGACTGCCGCAAGATTCTTCAAAATGGCGACTGCGCTGAACCCGAACAAAGCCAGCTACTGGCTCGAACTCTCCAGAACCTACCGGCGGCTCGCCAACAGCGATCGGCAGGAGGATGCTTTGCAACATGCCATAGCCTCTGATCCGACCACTCCTGACGTTGCCTGGGACGCCGCGAATTTCTACTGGACTCTAGGAGAAACGGATAGAGCACTGCGAGAATTCCGGGTGGTTCTGGAGAATGATCCCTATCTGCCGGCTGCCGCTTTGGATCGCTGCTGGCGGATTAAGCCGGACGTCGAAGATCTCCTGCGCGATGTGGTTCCACGCAACGCCGACGTTTACTCGTCGTTCCTGGATCTCCTGATTTCCAGAAATGAACCAGCGGCCGCATCAAGAGTTTGGACCCAGATGGTGCAACTGCAGCACACGGTGGAGACGCGCCATGTTTTCGGTTATGTCCGATATCTCATCGACCGCCGAGAAGTCGCGCAGGCGCATCAAACTTGGCGACAAGCGGCAAATCTATGCGATCTTTCTGCGTATCAGCCTTCGCCAGAGAATCTGGTGGTGAACGGCGATTTCAGTTTGCCAGTGCTAAACGGCGGTTTCGATTGGCTTTATCAGAAATCATCCGACGTCGCATTGGCGCTTGACCCCACCGAGTCGCACTCTGGTCACCGTTCTCTGGTCATCCTCTTTCACAGTCGTGGAATGGAAGACACAGGGATTCGACAACTCATTCCGGTCGAACCGAATACGACGTATGAGTTCTCTGCGTATTTCAAGTCAGAGGGGCTGGAGGGTACGGGTGGGCCACGATTCTTGATCGAGGACCGCTTTCTCGGGACAAACTACTTTGCCAGCGAGGAGCTTAAAGGTACGGGTTTTTGGAAGCAGGTAGGGGGAGCATTTGTCACTGGCCCAGATACAAAGCTGCTGGTATTAAGGATACAGCGAGTTCCGGCCGGAAATGCAATTCGTGGCAAGCTGTGGATTGGCGACGTCCATCTGTCCCAGCGTCACCTTGCCCAAGAACAGACCACGGCGGGTGGCCAGTGACCTCCTCGCTATCGTTCGCGGTCCCCTTGGAGTCGCGCCCACCTCACCGTTTTCCCAGTTCGCCCGTCGATCAGGTGCTCTGGTTCGGCGTGTTTGGTCTTTTGCTGTTTGGGC
>Ga0070766_10001430_pt1 | contig 11647 bp, 2 predicted proteins | sample HubBroMetageWFT6_FD_69782 | JGI IMG/M metagenome (GOLD analysis project Ga0070766, IMG submission 69782) | Warmed and freeze-thawed soil microbial communities from the Hubbard Brook experimental Forest, New Hampshire - Hubbard Brook CCASE Soil... | ecosystem: Environmental > Terrestrial > Soil >... | reverse complement strand
GTCACGGGAAACTCCACCACGGTGGAAGTGACGGCTTCCGGTGAGACCGCTGCGGTGAACACCGAGACGCAGACGCTGTCCACGGTCGTTACCAGTCAGCAGATCACCGATCTGCCTACCCTGACCCGCAACCCTTATGACTTGGTCGCCACCTCGGGCAACGTCGCTGAGGACACCCAATCGAACCGCGGCGCCGGCTACGCTATCAACGGCCAGCGCTCGGCGGACACCGACATCCTGCTGGATGGCGGCGAGAACGTCGATCTGTTCACAGCCACAGTCGGACAGAGCGTTCCGCTCGATTCCGTGCAGGAGTTCCGGGTTGTGACCTCTGACTTCACGGCGGAGTACGGACGCGCTGGCGGCGGCGTGATCAACGTGACCACCAAGTCGGGCACCAACCAGTTCCACGGCTCGCTGTACGAGTTCAACCGCGTGTCGGCGCTGGCCGCCAATACCTATCAGAACGACGCCAACGGTGTTAAGAAGCCTGGCTTCACGCGCAACCAGTTTGGCTACTCGATCGGCGGACCGATCGTGAAAAACAAACTGTTCTTCTTCAGCAGCACGGAGTGGACGCGGGTGCGCAGCAGCGCAACCAACACCCAGAGCATCATCGACCCGGCGTTCCTCACGCAGCCCGGTGTCTCGCCCGCCACCCAGGCGTTCTTCGCCGCATACGGCACCCATCTTCGGCCTGGCATTCAGGTCTTGGGCACGACGAACTGGGCGGCTGCCAACGGCGGGAATTGCCCACCGCCTTTGGCCTGCAACGCTCCGTTCGGGGAAACCATCGCCTATTCGGTTCCCTCCGATTCCGGCGCCGGCGCTCCGCAGAACACGTATTCGACGGTCGCCCGCGTAGACTACAACTTCTCCGACAAGACCACGCTGTACGGCCGCTACGCGCTGTATAGCGAAGACGACTTTGCCGGTTACGTCAACAGCAGCCCATACGTCGGCTATGACACTGGGCAAACCCAGTACAACCAGAGCGTGTTGATCAACCTGACGCACGTGTTCAGCCCCAGTATCGTGAACTCGCTGAAGGTCGCCTACAACCGCCTGAATAATAAGCAGCCGCTGGGGACGAATCCTGTGAGCCCGACGCTGTACACCTCGGCCACGGGCCTGCCCAACCTGCCGGGTACCACCGGAGCCCTGGTGTTCCCGGGCTATTCGGAAACCACTCCTGGTAACGCCATTCCGTTTGGCGGACCGCAGAACGTTTATCAGATCTACGACGATCTTTCGTGGACGAAGGGCAGACACCAGTTTAAGTTTGGTGGCGGCTACATCCAGACCCGCGACAACCGTGCCTTTGGCGCCTACGAAAACGCAGTGGAATCGTTGGCCTCCGGCGGAAGCATCTCGTCGGCGGCGGCCAGCCTGGTTGCCGGTACCCTGTACCAGTTCCAGGGCGCTGTCTATCCGCAGGGTCAGTTCCCCTGCTCGCGCAATTCGGCCAACCATTATGTGGTCACGCCTTCCTGTTTGCTGACGCTGCCGGTAGGGGAGCCGTCCTTCAATCGTAATAACCGTTACAACGACGGCGCATTCTATGCGCAGGATTCCTGGAAGTTGACTCCCAAGTTGACCGTGAACCTGGGCGTCCGCTGGGAGTACTACGGCGTGCAGCACAACGCCAATCCGGCGCTGGACTCTAACTTTTATCTCGGGCCCGGAGCCACTCTGTTCGACCAGGTGCGCAACGGCACCGCGCAGATCGCCAACAAGAGTCCGGTGGGCGGGCTGTGGGGACAGGACAAGGACAACTTCGCTCCGCGCGTGGGCTTTGCCTATGACATCTTCGGAAACGGCACCATGAGTTTCCGCGGCGGCTACGGCATTGGCTACGAACGCAACTTCGGCAACGTGACCTTCAACGTCATTCAGAACCCGCCGAACTATGCTGTCATCAGCGTCGTGAACGGCACCGACGTACCGAAGGGAACGCTGCCGATCTTCGTCAATAACTCCGGTCCGTTGGCCGGTGCGGGCAGCACCTGCGGCGGCAACCCGCTGGTCGTGCCTGGCACCTCATGCTTCCCCAACCCGAGCTTGCGCGCCGTGCAGCAGAACATCCCCACGGCGTACATCCAGTTCTGGTCGGGTGCCATCGATTACCAGGTCCTGAAGAGCTCGGTGCTGTCGTTTGAGTACACCGGTTCGAAGGGCACGCACGAGTACGACATCGCCAACCTGAACGCCGGCGGCTACGGTGGGGAGTTCCTGGGCGATGCCCGGTTCAACAACCGCCTCAACTATCAGTACACCAACATCAACTATCGCGGGTCCGAAGGCTTCAACGAATACAACGGATTCAACGTGAAGTTCCAGAGCAACAACCTCTTCAACAAGGGGCTGTACCTGAACGCGAACTACACGTGGTCGCACGCGATTGACAACCTGTCGTCGGCTTTCTCGGATGGATACGCGAGCGCATACGGACTTGGCTATCTGGATCCGTACAATGCCAACCTCGACAAGGGTAATGCGGACTACGACATCCGGAACCGCTTCATCCTGAGCGGCACCTGGAACATTCCGTGGGGGAACAGCTCGAGCAATGCCGTGGAGCGTCAGGTCCTCGGTGGCTGGAGCTTCTCGCCTATCCTGAACATCCGCTCGGGCCTGCCGTACTCGATCTACGATTGCAGCAACCTGGGGGCCACTGGATATACCTGCCCGCGCTGGATACCGAGCCAGCCGGTAAACCAGAACGGAAATGTCGGCAACACCAACCTGTCTGCCGTAGCTCCGAACGTGTTCACCTACCTGTCACTGCCGATCGACCCGAACACCGGCATTCCGGTTAACGCGGGCGATGCTCTGGCGGTCCCGAACTGTCAGTACCTGGATCACGGGAACTGCGTTTACAGCAACAGTGGCCTGCCGCAGGGGCATCGCAATGCCTACACCGGACCAGGCTTCTGGAACTTCAACTTTGTTGTGGCCAAGACGTTCAAGCTGACGGAGCGGTTCAACATGCAGTTCCGCGGTGAGTTCTACAACGCCTTCAACCACAGCAACTACTACATCCTCAACGGCAACCTCGATCTCGAGAGCGGCACCGGTGTCACCTCGGTTCAGGCCGAAAAGGGCGTTCCTTACGGCACGCAACCGACCGAGCGCCGCAACATCCAGTTTGGGTTGAAGCTCAACTTCTAATTGCGGATTTGACTTGTAGTACTCGGGGAGCCTTCGGGCTCCCCATTTTTTGCGTTCAGGATAGGAAGCAGGAAGCGCGACTTTAGAGGTCGGCTATTTTGGGCTGCGGGTGTCGTCCGTACCGGCCGGAGGGCATTATAATAAATGTTATAAGTTCGCCGCAAAATGGGGCCGAACCCTGGCTTCAAACGGGCGTGATCGCGTGATGTTCGAGGGCCGCTGAGTTAGCACGAACGGGTTCGGTGGCGCGAGATTGTCTCGCGCGAGGCTCATCTGGAATCTTGTTTCTGGATGTAAACTATGGCAGGTATGGTACTTCTGGTGGATGCCGCTCGTGAGGCTCGGACCCCATGTATGCAACCCCTTACCGAGCCTCACGCTGGACAGCTGGACTGATTCCGCACCGCCCGAGCAGGCACGCCGTCATCTCATCTCTCAACGGCAACGCCACAAAAACCGTAACCCAACTGTTGAGTTATATTGCAACTCCAATGCCATAGCGAATTCTCGGTAAGTGGTTGGAACTAATGATCGTGATCGGTGCCAATCCCCAAAACTCTCTAGATTTCTGTAGCCGCCAGCCCTGCCGCCTACAAGTTCTTGGAGGGACAGCACCGCTCGGGGTGACCGTATTACAGGTACTATGTGTTTTACTAGGCTAAAAAAAGCTGCGCCAGGCGTGCCATGTTGTAGCGAGGTGCCAATTGAGGCAGATAACTTGTTTATTGTTATTGCTGGCCGTGCTTCTGCTGGTGGCCACAGGATCATCCCAGCAGGCTTCGCAAGCCGGTTCGGCTTTGCGGAAGCGAGTCTTCGTCGACGGAAAACTAGTCCCGACCAACCGGATCATAACCAAAGATGGCATCGATTATGTCGACGTTTCGTTTCTGGCCGAGGCCTTGGGTGCATCCCTGCAATCTGGGGAGAGCGGCGTCATGATTCGGTCTGCCGCAAAGACTGACGATTGCAATAAGAGCGTGGTCGAGGGGCAGCGGTTTTCAGAGCAGTTCAGGGCCGACGTGGCTCGCGTCGCCGATGAGATCGAAAGCCTTCGCGCGGTGGTCCTCAAGCGTGAGAAAATCGACGTCGGTACGAGGTTCGACGAGATCGATGGAGAGCTATCGCAAGCGAAGTCGCACATGCAAACCGATGCCGATTCGGCAGTCTATTACGCCCTGTCCTACGCTAACAATTCGCTCGCCATCGCCTACTTCAAACAGCAGCGAGGCGTCCCGGTACAAGAAGCGCAAAAGGACCAGATGGACTCCATGTTGTGCGCAATGGAGAGCAAGTTTGCCCTGATGAAGGGTGTCCTGTTGCCAGGCGGATCGTGCAGTGTCTTCCAAAGAATTGAGGGACAGTCCGCTCAAAAGTAGAGCTAAGCCGAATCCAGAGAAATTCGTCGCGTCAGCCCTCGTTCCCGTCTTTGTCGACCAGGCGATCAAACGCCAACCCGCTAGACGCCTCGCCCCGCCCGGTTTGCTTTTGCACCCGCAACCAGTTAAAGACCTGGCCTTGCGTCCAGCGCGAGCGTGAGAAATACTGCGTCACCCTTGCTCCAGCGCGTGGCACTTCTTCTTCGTGAAGAAAGTAAGTCTGCGCGGGAGTGAGGTCGAGGCCCTGGCGCAGAAGCGAAGTCAACGGCTGCACCTTCTGAGGAGGATTGGGATCTCCGGTAAGGATACGTGGCATGGCTGCGCGCTGCAGCTGGATCTCGCGGTTATTGTTGGGCACATGCACTGGAATTAGCGGGATCCAGTTTTCCGGCACGGAGTTCATAGCCTGGTAGCGCGCCGCCGCAGCCATGGGTGGAGGTGCCGCTCCGGCGGGAATGAGCCCCTGCAGGAAGTTGAGGGTTTGTTTCGCAACTTCGCTACCGGGGCGGCTGATTCCACTCGAGATCGGAACCGTTTTTTCGACTCCCCATGCCATGTTCGCAACTTCATCGCGAACGAGATACAGCTCCTCCACTGGCGGGCCCGCTTGCGCACTGGCCAACGTCGGAAGCAGCAGCAGCGTCGTATCGGCAGCGGTGCTACCGGCAGGAGCGTTGCGAACGTTGATGGTGAACATGCTCCATCGACCCCAGGCATTGTCTGCGCCCTGATCGGCGGCTTCAATCCAAAGGCGGTCGCCGAAGACGTTGGTCACCGCGAGTCCCTGCACCTGGGCCAACGCGCCTGACTGCATGGTGCACGGGATCACAAACCAATCATTGGAATAGACAAGCGCGAACTCGATGAACAGCAACTTGGCGAGGTCGGTGGTGCTGGCATCAATGTCGCCAAAGTTGGTGGAGTGGTCCTCGAATGCCCACCAGCGGGTGTTGGGCATGCCCGAAAACGAAACTGGGATAGGGATGGTGGTGAAGGGCGCATCGGCTGGCAGGCCAGTCGTTTCGGAACCAGCGACTGCGCCCAGCGTGGCGATGCCTTCGTCGAGATCGAGGCTGTACCAGTCGAGGCGGCCTGAAGAGTAGTCGTCAGCGACGTATACCTTCTCACTGCCATCAGGTGAAGGAGCCGACGCGGCAAACTGGTAGTCGAGGTGGTCGGGTACCCAGGCGTCGTCAGCGGGCGAAGATGGCTGGGCGAGAAAGCGACCTGCCCAGGCGAGAAAGCGCTGGGCGCGATTATCGAGCGCGAAATGGTCACCGGGGTTAATTCCGACGACTCCGTCATAGGCATGATGCGAAGGATCGGTTAGCAGGTATTCCAGCAATCCGCCGCCGTCCATGGCGCGTCCGGCCAGCGCTTGAAAAGTGTCCCGTGATTCGGGGTGGGAGCAGACATCAACGTTCTGGCTCTGCATGGGATCGGGCACTGCGATTGGGTAAGCGGTCCGGAAGGCGACACGATAATCGGCGACGTCGGAGATGAGGGCGAACCACTGGCGGGCCATCACCAGTCGCAGGTCAAGCGAGATAACGCGCTTCTGCCGCTGCATGGGGATAGGGCGGCGCTCGACTTTGGTTTCAAGCGGTGTGGACGAATCGAAAAGTTGCGCCGCCCCAGCTGCCGGTTGGTACTTCGTGAGTCGCGTAGTCGCCAGCAGTACCTTGGCAAACACCGGCGAGCCTGCATCACTCCCGCGAAACTCGCCCATCTGCCATTGCTTGGTGAGCATCCACAGGGCATCGCGGATTTCCGCTTGCAGCGCGCGATCGAAAGTCTGGCTGCGCGGACGGGCCTCGAGGCGGTTCCACGTAGTGATCGCCGGGAAGAGGCGTTGACTGAGCGCAACCCGAATGTCGCCGACACCTAGCGTGCTAGGCATGAGGCTCTCCTTGCAGGATTTTCATGGCGCCGTTGGCGGCGGTGAGCACGGTCGCAATGGTGATGCCGTAGGTGGTGCTGGCGGTCACGGTTGCGGGCAAGAAGCGCGAATACGCAGTCGGATCGAGGAAGGCCGGCTCCACGGCCCGCTTCTTCGCGAGGTCGAGAGTCTCATTCAGCGCGCCCACCAGGTTAGCCCACTGCCACGATCCTGTATTCGAGGCTGACGTCACCAGAAGGATGGACTGCGGAGGCTCATTGTCAGGTCGCGCGTAGTTGAAGGTAATTCCGGTGTCGCGCGTGGTCGCCGGAATCACTTCCGTCCACTCATCGACGAGAAGGCCACATTGGCGAGCCGTCGAATTAAAGGGCTGTGAGTAGAGGCAGGTGTAGAGCAGGCGGTCGCTGTCGATGGTGTAGGTGTCGGGAAACTGCAGCGCCAGCCAGGGTGCTCGGGCGGCGAAGGGAAGTTGGATCGGAGTAAGCGCGGGCGGCGTCAGTCCAAACGCCGTAGCCAGCATCAGGGCCGACTCCCAGTAGCGCAATGGTTGGCGGACACGCGCCGCGCCGTAAAACCACTCGTCGACCGGAAAGTCGATCTGCAACGTCGTCTTGAGATAGGTGAAAAGGTCGCCCGAGTTGGAGGCGTTCACGGCATTGGCCCACTCAGCACCTTGCGCGGCGGAGACGGTGAACTCGGGGACGATCTGGAAATCGTCGCCGAGGAGCGCCTTCGCCGCGGCGGTAAGGGCACTGACCTGATCAGCTGGAGAGGCAGCCGACGCGGTAGTCGTAAGCTGGGCATTGACCGCGGTGATGCGGGCCTTGGCCGTCGACAATTGGCTCGTGAGGATGCGTGAGATGTCTTCGGTCACAGTAACCGCATCATCGCCAACAGACGAAATGTCGAAGGGCTGGGAGTCGAATTCCGCGGTGGAAAGCGCACTGACAGAAGCGAAGAGGTTGGCGAACGACGTACCTCCGCTGATTTGAATCGCGTGGAATTGGCCAAGGCGAGTCTGCATCGCCGTTCCTTTGGCCGGCAGCGCTGAGCGCAACAGCGCAGGAGTCGCTGGCAGAGGGTCGAGTTGCGAGCTGACCAGCATCTCTGCTGTCTGTAGTGCTGCGAAACGGTCGGCGTCGCTGGTGCCAGCGGGGAGCGCGTCGTAGGCGTTCAGGGCGTTGGTGAAGTCGCTGAGCTTTTGAGTCCAACGGGCGACCAGAACATTGACCGCCGCGAGAACGTCTGCAAACGCCGTATGCAGCCAGGCGTAGGCGAAGCCCCATCCCGAAGAAGGTAGATTCAAGCGCGCCGATCGTTCCATTAAAGCCACTGCGTCGGCGAGAAACGTGTCGACCTTCGCAATGATCTGCGCTCGGTTGGTGACGGTGTCGATCAGCAGCGGTGCCAGCGTGGTGTTAACGAACGCGTCGGTATCGGGCGCGAGCGACGTCAGGCTAGCCAAGGGTGTGGTGATGCGTGCCTGGTCGACGAAGACGGTGGAGTTGTCTTGCTGGCTGGCGTCGTTGGCGCGTAGAACGTCGCTGGCCCGCAGCGGTCGCGATTGCGTGAGCAGCGCTCGCAGGTTGCGCACCAGAGAAGCCGTTTCAAACATGCTGAACTCACCTACCGGCGCGGTCAGGTACTGGATCTGCACGGTGGCATCGGGACGCGGGTTCCAGCTGGAGACGACAAAGCGCTGGATGCGGTCGTCAAGCTCGGCCATCGCTTGCACGTTGTCGGGTTTAAGTAGATAGAGAGCATCGATGGGTCGCAGGCCGAGATCGGCGAGCGTTACCGGATGCGATTGCGGCGCGGCCGTGATGGGGTCGTTCCAGGCGACGGTGCAGGCGATGTGATCGAGAGGCGGCAACATTCCGCTGAGCCAATCGTCGATGGCAGGTTCTGCTTGCGCCCGAGGCGTAGCGCCAACGGGAGCAGCGAGCCCGGGGCGAAACTGAATCCCAAATCGGTGGGTCAGGCCAACGCCAGCAGGAGCTGTGTCAACGATGCCGGGCTCCGGCGGAAAATTGCCCGTCGTGTACGCGGCGATGGTGCTGGCGACGCGATCATAGTTTCCCTGCACCGCTTGATACACACCTTCGGCAAGCGCCAGGTCGGCTAGCGCATCGTAGGAATCGCGCAACGCATCGGCCGCACCATTCAGCGCGGTCTGCTCAGGCCTGCTCGCCGTGGGGAGACCGGCGGTTCCCCACGGATAGGCGGTTTGGCCGCTCGTGTTGATCTGGTCAACCAACTTCTTTCCGTCAACTACATTGCGCGCCTCGATGGCTTCGATAGGAACCGTGGCGTCCGTCTTGGTGGATGCCAAGGCGTCGGCAACCAATGGAAATGCCTTGCGTATAGGATAGATGAACTTGTCGACTTCGACGCTTGTGTAGTCGTCGTGCAGGATAAGTTCGAACTGGTAGCCCAGCAGCGCGCCCAGGCTCTGGCCATTTCTTATTCCTTCGATCAGCGAGAGAGCCACGCGCACCCGGTCGGAAGAAAGATTGACCGATAGCTGGCCGGTGCCGGTGCCGCTGGACTGGGCACCGATAAATCCTGCACGGAGAACAGCCGCAGCATCAGCGTGTGGAATCGACGGAGCGTGAATGTAGCCGCCATTCTTCGCATCTGTCAGCAATGGCGCGGTGCCTGGAAACTGCGCGGCAAGAGTGGCCGGCAGTTGAGCCGGAACGAGCTGATCAGTGGACGGATGAAGTGCTTCGATCCAGGCATACGCACCTAGATAAAGGCCGGTCCCCTTTTGTTCGGATGCGGCGCGCTGGCTACTGAGGTGCTGGTTGACCAGCCCAAGTAGCCAGGAATCATAACGATAGGAGCACGTGTCCACGTGTTCGGCGAAAAGGCGTTCCAGCTCGGCGGTCGAAGCAATCGCCAGAATCTTTAGCGCCGCAATCTGGGCCGACAGGTCGGCTGCCGCCGGTGCGGCTGTAAGTTGTTGACGGATATAGTCGCTCACCAGTAGCGTGGGACTGCCTGTGATCCGGCTCTCGGTCTTATAGAGTGCGGCATAGCGGCTCTCGCTGCTGCCGGGCACTTCGGCGACGTGCACGAAGCTGGACTCGGTGCGCATCGACAACAGCTGAGCAGCGGACAAAAATCCCGCGTCGCGATGGAAGTTATAACTGGAGTTATAATATCCGAGCAACAGGGCATGTCGCAGGCAAAGGTAGAGCAGGGCCTGCGGACTCTGGTTGCCGGTGAAGCCAGATTCCTCACGCAAGGCATCCAGAGAATTTGACGCCGCATCGATGAGCCACTGAATGTAGTTACGTCTATCGTCCGTGTAAAAACGGACCTGAGCCGTCTCCGATAGGGCGTGATCGTCGATGATTGTGGTGATCTGCGGATTGTCGGTCAGGAAGTAATGGTTGAGCAGATCTGGCAATTCGGTGCCGGTGTAGCCAAGGCTCCGGAGCAACGTAATCCCTTCCGTCGCCAGGTTGAGCTTGTTCAGTGCGGTCAGCCAGATCGGGCCCATCGCGAAGCGGTTCACCAAGTTGAATAGCTGGGTCAGGCTCTCGGCGTTACGCGAGAAGTACTCAACCGACGACGGGTTCAGCGCGAGAATGTCGAGTAACGTCTGATGCGGATCGCCTGCCTCACCGACAAAGGCGGCAGTCTGGCTCATATTCGTCCAGTCAACATCAATTTTGCGCAACAGGTTATAGAGTGCGCCGAGGAAGTTCTGTGACAAAGCAATACGGAACCGAGCGTCCTGCCGGTACCACTGGATACGCGAGAAAGCCGTGACTGGAAGAATGCCATAGGGTTGTCCCCCAATACGGATGGCGGGAAGCGGGCCACGGCCGGAGACATACGAAGTGAAAAACGCGCGGGTCTCGTCGATGACGTTATCCGGAAAGATCGACGTGGTACCCGGGTTCGGAGTGAACAACGTATTCATCCAGTAGCCGAAGGTTGCAGGCCATAGCGCGGTTTGCATGGCGCGGGCCTGCATCTGGTCAACTCCGCCGCTACCATGCACACCTGCGACGAACGCGGGATCAAGCCCGAGATATTCCGCCAGCCACTGGCCGTCGCGTTTCTGCGTGTCGTCGCTGACAGGCGTAAAGAGCGGACGATTCTTGCGGTCATCAAAGCTTCCGTCTGCGTCGTTTTCGGGAGTAGCACCGGCGCTAGCGCCAGTCGCATTATGTGCGGGAGTGCCTTGGGCTACCAAGAAGAAGCCGCTGCGGCTCCACTGATGATGGGCTAGCAGTTCCTGCAGCGCCGCCGGACCGTCGCCGGCAGCAGTGCCGAGTTGCATCCCGAGCACCAGCAGGCGCGTGAATCCCGCCGCGTATTGCTCGGGGGTGAGAGGTATTGCCAGCGCCATTCCCGCAGCCACAGCGCGATCGAAGTCGACCATCCACTGCAATTCGTCGGGAACAAAGAGATCGGGGCCGTCGGGATGAATGGCCGCCGTGGGATCGGTCTTCGGATCGACTGTAGGATCGGGGCCGGTATAAAGCGGCAAGGTCACGGGTCCGCCGACAGCCTCCAGAGTTTGCGTGAGGACCTTCGTGGTTGGGTTTTCATTGAATCCCAGGACGACAAAGCGATCGGGAAACTGGCGAACCTGCGGCGCCTGCGACCACGATTGCAACGTGGTGGCGGGATCGGCAGGAAATACTACGAACGCTACCGAGAGTCCGACGCTGGCCTTGGTCAAGGGTTTCGCGGGAGAGTCGGTGAGGTTAAACGGCGCGTAACCGGAGATGAGATCGGCGGCATGGGCCGCGCCCACGGCTGCGCTCAGGGCCGTATTGGCCGCGGCGATTTTTCCGGCATCGTCGTCTGCGAGCCACACACTCTGCCAATAGGTGGAGATTGCAGCGGAGTCTGCTGCAGACAATGGCGTCGTGGTGGGGATAACGAGAATTTCATCGGTGGCGTTGGTCTTGGTTAGTGCCGTATTGGTGGGCTGAAAGTTGTCGACCAGCCAGCCTGCGCGTCCTGAGCCTTGAGCGGCGACCAGGCTAGCCCATGCGCCACGCTGATCGTTCTCGACGCCGCCGTCCCGCCAGATGTTCATCCAATAGGCTTTGACATTGGTGAGCTCTGACTGCGAGTACAGCGGTTCGAAGGTGTCGATCGAGCAATCGTCGGGATAAACGCGAACCAGCAACTGGTGCGCCGGTGCGGCGACCGCTGCCGGTGCCGCTGCGGC
>Ga0070766_10001428_pt1 | contig 11654 bp, 11 predicted proteins | sample HubBroMetageWFT6_FD_69782 | JGI IMG/M metagenome (GOLD analysis project Ga0070766, IMG submission 69782) | Warmed and freeze-thawed soil microbial communities from the Hubbard Brook experimental Forest, New Hampshire - Hubbard Brook CCASE Soil... | ecosystem: Environmental > Terrestrial > Soil... | reverse complement strand
CTGTTGTATTTGGGTAGAACCTAACTCAAGAAATTCAAGCCTCGTGCATTCTAGTTAAGATACTTGGAAACTCAGATAATTTGCATTGTCCAAGAAAAAGTGCATAAAGGTTTTTAAGTTCGGCAATCTAATCTGGTAGCTTAAGTATTAAAGTTTGGTAACAATTTAGCGTTCTCAAATTTTGAAGTTTTACAATTCCTTCTGTAAGTCCGGTTATTTTAGTAAATCGAATATGGAGGGTATTTAATGAAGGGAGATAGAATATTACCTCAGGTATTTGAGTAAATTAATTCTGTCCTATATCAAGCTCGCGGAGATTTCGTAAACGAATTAGCTCATCTGGAAGGGTGGTGAGCCGGTTGTTGTCTAGATGGAGGCGGGTAAGCGTCGTCAAATTAAAAACGGCCGCGGGGACCGCAGTCAGATCGGCACCGCTTAGCGAAAGGGAATTTGCGCCCGCTTTCAGGGCTTCTTCAATTTTTTTATCGACTGATGCGAGGCGTGCTCGGCTTGACGACGTTCGAGCCATGAGGGGAACCCCGTGCCCTGTCAACTCGTCCAGATCGTAATGTCTAGTTCAAAATTGCGCCACAAACCATCGCAGCTGCTCTTCTACAGCAGGAGATGTGTTCCGATTACGATCACGCGTCCAGCGGCGCTGGCTCTCGCTTAGCGCGCCGCGACGACTTCCGGCCTTGTGCCGCGGCGAGCGTTTTCGAGCCGCCACCAGGCTTCCAGCACGCAGGCCACCGACCAGGCCTGCGCCGGGCAGCCGCGCGGCAGGTGCGGGGTGTCGCCCTCATAGATCTCGCTGACATGCCCGAGACCGGCATCGTGCAGGTGGTCGCCGATCGGCTCGAGCCAGCGCTGTGCCGCCGCCGCGTCGCCGTAGACGCGGTAATGCGCGATTGCCCACGGGCCGAGCAGCCAGGCCCAGACCGGCCCCTGATGATAGGCGCCGTCGCGGTCCACCACCCCGCCGCGGTACACGCCGCGGTAGTGCGGATCCTCCGGCGCCAGTGACCGCAACCCATAGGATGTCACGAGAGCCGCGCCGCAGCGGCGGAGAACGTCGCGCCGCTGGGCTGGGTCGAGCGGGCTCGCCGGCAGGCTGACGGCGAAGATCTGGTTTGGCCTGAGACTCGCATCCGCGCCGTCGGGGCCGTCGATCACGTCATAGAGACCGGCGCCCCCGGGCATCACAAAGCGAGCAAACCCGTCGCGGGCATGCCCGGCCATATCGCGGTAGCTGGCACCCGATTTGCCGGCCACCTCGGCCATCTCCGCCATCGCGGCGAGCGCGTTGTACCAGAGTGCGTTGATCTCTACCGGCTTGCCCATGCGCGGCGTGACCACCCAGTCGCCGACCCGCGCGTCCATCCAGGTGAGTTGCACCCCAGGCTCGCCGGCGTGCAGCAGTCCATCCGCCGGGTCGACGCCGATGCCATAGCGGGTGCCCTTGACGTGCCAGTCCACCATGTCGGCGAGCAGCGGGAACACCTCGCGCAGGGCGGCCACATCGCCCGTCGTTGCGACATAGGCCCGCCAGGCCTCGAAGAACCACAACCCCGCATCGACCGTGTTGTAGTCGGCGGTGTCGCCGGCGCCCGGAAACATGTTCGGCAGCATGCCGCGATCGACAAAACGGGCGAAGGTCATCAGGATCCGCCGCGCGGTGTCGAAGCGGCCGGTGGCGAGGCACAGGCCGGGCAGCGAGATCATCGTGTCGCGGCCCCAATCGCCGAACCAGGGATAGCCGGCGACGACAGATTGGCCGTCGGGCACCCCGGCGAGCGGGCGGGCGAACACGTAGAGATCGGTAGCAAGCGCCAGCCGCATGACCCAACCCGGCGCGTCGGCATAGATCGGGTCAGCCGCGATGGCTCTTTCCAGGACTCCCCGATCCCAGGCATGCCGGCGGGCGAGCGCCGCATCGAGATCCACCGACGGCGCTCCCTCCACGCTCGCCGCGTAACCCGCCAGGCGACCGGGCGTCAGCGGCAGGCTGCCATCGCCGACATGCCGGTGCGCGTCGCGCTCGGCCAGGCCGCGCTCGCGCTCCACCGGCAGGTCGAAATTCTCGTACCAGTCGCCGCGCGGGTCGATCGAGCCGCCGGTCCCGCCAATGTGCAAGGTGAAGCGGGATGGAACGTTGACGGTGAGGCACGCTCCCTCCGCGGCCAGCTCCGGATTGAAGCCCGGCATCCAGGTCTCGCCGTGATGGTCGCGGCCATTGGCGGTGAATGACACCGAAAGGGTAGCGGGAGAGTCGTCGGGGCCGCCGTCAAGCCGCCAGGCGACGTAAACGGTATTGGCACCAGGCTCCATCCAGACGCGCTCTTCGACGATGCGACCGCCGCAGGCGAAGCGCCAGACCGGAACCGTGCCCTCGAGATGAAAGCTTTCCAGCAGCAGATACCCGCTCGGCGCGACCGAGCCGCCGCCCCAGCGGTTGGTGAAAAGCGGGTACTGTCGACCGTCGGCGTTCAGGGTCGCATCGGCCTTGGTCAGCACCACGGCGCGACCGAGCGGCGGATCGATGGGCGCGATCAACAGCCCGTGATAACGGCGCGTCAGGTCGAGCGCGGTCGTGCCGGACGCATAGGCGCCGCGCCCATTGCCCAACCACCATTCGCGGCGCTCGGCCTCGTCCAGATCACCGAGGATCGCACGCCCGAAGCGGATCGGCGAGAGCCGGGTGAGGGGATCGGCTGACTCAGCGGCTTCCTGTCGGCTGCGCCGGCTGGATGATTTCACTTCGCCGGTTCCAACTCGGCCTCGGCGACCGGCACCACGCCAGCGCCGGCGCGCGGCCGCGGCCGCAGCAAGAGCGAAATGAGTCCGGTCCAGCCGGTCTGGTGCGAGGCGCCGACCCCGGCTCCGGTATCGCCATGAAAATACTCGTAGAACAGCGGGTTCTCGCGGAACCAGCGGTCGTTGCGATAGAGCGGGCTCGCGCCGAGCGTCGGGCGATGGCCGTTCTCGTCCTTCAGGAACAGGCGGGCGAGCCGCCGCGACAGCTCGGCCCCGACTTCGGCGAGGTTCATATAAACCCCCGACCCGGTCGGGCACTCGACCTTGAAATCCGGTCCGTAATACCGGTGGAAGCGGCCCAGCGACTCGATCAGCAGGAAATTGACCGGCATCCAGATCGGGCCGCGCCAATTCGAGTTGCCGCCGAATAGTCCGGATGTCGATTCGCCCGGCAAATACGCCACCTCATAGCGCTGCCCTGCATGGTTCAGGATGAACGGGTGCTTCTCATGGTATTTCGACAGGGCGCGGATGCCGTAATCCGACAGGAATTCGCTTTCGTCGAGCATGCGGCTGAGGAGGGCTTTCAGCCGGTGTCCGCGCAATAGCGACATCAGGTGCTCCTCGCGGCCACTCGTCTCATGCCAGCGCGACACCAGGCTCGCCAGATCCTGGCGGTGCTGGAGGAACCAGTTCGCATGCCCGGCGAATTCTTTCAGCTTCTCGAAGATCTCCCCTTCCAATACCTCGACCGCGAAAATCGGTATGAGCCCCACCATCGAGCGCACCTTGAGCGGGATCCGCTCGCCGCCCGGCAGGTTCAAGACGTCATAATAGAACTCGTCCTCATCGTCCCAGAGCCCAATGCCCTCGCCGCCCATATTGGTCATCGCCTGGGCGATGTAGAGGAAATGCTCGAAGAACTTGACGGCGATATCCTCGTAGACCCGGTCTTCCATCGCCAGTTCGAGCGCGATCCGCAGCAGGTTTAGCGTGTACATCGCCATCCAGGCAGTGCCGTCCGACTGGTTGATATGGCCGCCGGTCGGCAGGGGCGCGCTGCGGTCGAAGATGCCGATATTGTCGAGGCCGAGAAACCCGCCCTGGAAGATATTGCGTCCGCCGGCGTCCTTCTGGTTCACCCACCAGGTGAAGTTCAGCATCAGCTTGTGGAAGACGCGTTCGAGAAAGCGGCGGTCGCCCTGGCCGCCATTCGCCTCGCGGTCCATTATATAGACGCTCCACGCCGCCCAGGCGTGCACCGGCGGGTTGACGTCGCCCCAGGCCCATTCATAGGCCGGCAGCTGACCGTTCGGGTGCATGTACCACTCGCGCGTCATCAGCACGAGCTGCTCCTTCGCGTAAGCCGGGTCGATCAGCGCGAACGCGATGCAGTGAAAGGCCAGATCCCAGGCCGCGTACCAGGGGTACTCCCACTTGTCGGGCATCGAGTGGATCTGGTCGTTGTAGAGATGCGGCCAGTCCCAATTTCGCCCGTGCACTCGTGAGGCGGGCGGCGTCGGCTGTGTCGCATCGCCCTTCAGCCAGGTCCGCATGTCGAGGTGGTAGAATTGCTTGGTCCACAGCATCCCGGCGAGCGCCTGCCGCTGGACGAGGCGCGGGTCGCCTTCCGCGACATCGACGCCGATGGCGTCGTAGAACTCGTCCGCCTCCTGGCGACGGCGTTTCATGACCGCGTCGAAATTGCCAAAGCCGGGATCGGCTTCGTCGGCCGCCAGGCTGACGCGGACCGTGACCGAGCCGCCCGCCGGCACCTCCCGACGGTAATGCGCCGCGACCTTGGTGCCGACCCGCTTCGGATTGACGGCGCTGCGATCGCCGCCGACCACGAAATCGTTGATGCCGTCCTTGAAGTAGCCGGTCTCGTCCATGCCGAACAGGTGCCGGCCGTTGGTCTCGTTCTCACAGAACAGGAGGGTCGGCGCGCCGTCGAACACCGCCCGCATCGGTGGCAGCTGCTGATGCTCGATATAGACACGCCCGTCTGAGCCGCCGCTGAGCTTCGGCTTCTTGACCCCCGGGCGCCACGACCAGATGTTGCGGAACCAGATCTGCGGCAGCACATCGATCGCGGCGGGGGCGTCGCCCCGGTTGTGCACCGTGACCAGCATCAGGATGTGGTTAGGCTCGGCCTTAGCGTATTCGACCTCGACGTCGAAATAGCGCGAATTGTCGAACACGCCGGTGTCGGTGATTTCCAGCTCGGGATCGAGCTGCCCGCGCCCGTGATTGGCGAGCTGGCTGTAAGGATAGGCCTGCTGCGGATAGCGATAGAGCATCCGCTGGTAGGAATGCGTCGGCGTGCAGTCGAGGTAGTAGTAGACCTCTTTGCAGTCCTCGCCATGATTGCCTTCGGAGTTGGTTAATCCGTACAGGCGCTCTTTGAGGATCGGGTCCTTTCCGTTCCATAGCGCGAGACCGAGACACAGCCATTGGTAACGATCGCAGAAGCCGGCGATGCCGTCCTCGCCCCAGCGATAGGCGCGGCTCCTCGCCTGATCGTGGCTGAAATATTCCCAGGCGTTGCCGTATTCGCTGTAGTCCTCGCGCACGGTGCCCCATTGCCGCTCGCTGACATAGGGCCCCCAGATGCGCCACGGCACATCATGATCCGCCTCGCGCAGCCGCTTGCCTTCGGCGGTTTCGGCGGGCTTCGCCGGCCGATGCCGGTTACGGTTCTGTCTCATCAGGGCTCCCTGGCCGGCGCGCTAGCCCGCCGGCGATTTGTCTTCGTTCAATAACACGATAATAGCCGAAGGATCGTGCGCCACGCGTCGCTGATTGGTCAAGCGCGCCGGTTCTCGGCGCAACATCGGATGCGCGGGGGTGCGGGCTTGACATGAGGTTGCTACGGGTAATGTACTACTATGCTACATCGGAGCGAGTTCGATGAGACACGTAACTGCCCGCGATGCGAACCAGCATTTCGCCGAGATGTTGGCCGCCGTCGAAGCCGGCGAACAGGTGGTGATCAGCAAACGCGGTCGGCCTGTCGCGGTTGTCTCTCCGTATAGAGCCGAGCTGACTCCCGAGCGCCAAGCGGCTATCGACCGCATGATCGCCTCAATGGATGAACCTGTTACCCTGGAGGGCGGCTTTCGCACATTCACCCGCGATGAAATGCATGAGCGGTGATGGCCTGCACGTTCGATACCAATGTTCTTATTTATACATTGCCTGACCCGGCCAACAGTAAGCGTGAACTAGCGCGCAATCTCCTCATTCGCGGTGCTCGGCCTGGGTCGGCGATGTTGCTGTTACAGTCGCTTGGCGAATTCAGCTACGTCGCGGCACGAAAATTTGGATTGAGCATCGCGTCGGTCCATCGTCGCGTTCGTGACTGGCGGGATGCCATCCCGATACACGCGGCCAGGGAGGATGATCTTTTCGCCGCTCTCGATCTGGTGCGGGATCATCGACTTGGATTTTGGGACGCTTTGCTGTGCGCGACCGCAAATCGGGCCGGTCTTCGCTATTTTCTGACAGAGGACCTGCAAGACGGCAGACGGCTCGGCAATCTGACCATTGTCGATCCATTCAGGCCCGAAAACGCGGCTCTGATCGATCGAATCCTGCCCGCTTAACAAGACGACGCAACATCGAGCGCGGCGATCCGGGCCAGCGCTTCCGGCTCCTCCTCGATCTGCAGCGCGTCGTTGAACTTGTTGAAGAAGCCGCAGAGCGTGATGCGTAAGGTCAGTTCGACGATCTGCGCCTCGCTGAAATGCTCTCGCAGCCGGGCGAACAGCGCGTCAGGAATGCGGTTGGGTCGCTCCCAGGCGGCGATCGCATATTCGACGACGAGTTTGTCGCAAGCGTCGAGCTCGGGGTGGTCGCGGTAGCCGAGCAGTCGATCGGCGCCGGCGGCCGAGACGCCTTCGACCGCCAGAAACGGCTTGTGATGGGCGACGCAATAGTGGCAGGCATTGAGCTGCGACACGGTTACGATTGCCAGTTCGAGCGCGCGCTTCGGCAGCGTCTTGGCGGCGCGCAATTCCATCAGCATCGGCATCAGGTGGCGCAGCGCCGCCGGGACGTGGGCGAAGACCGCGACCTGGTTGCGGAAGGGGCCGTAGGTGCCAGCGAATTCCTGGTAGATCCGCGTAAGGTCGGGGGAGAGTTCGCCGGCGGCGATGTCGCGTACGCGGGCCATATCCGCCCCCTATTTCTTGGCCATGAGCTGCTGCATCTCGGGATGCGCAATCGCCGGGTCGATCGCGTCGAACCGTCCGGTCGCCTTGATCTCGCGCGCGATTTGGCGAGTTGTCGCCAGCGCCATCAACGTGATCTGGGTCGCAGTGGTGATCCGGGCGACGCCCAAAGCCTCCAGCTCGGCGACGCTCGGAAACCCGGCGCGCACATTGATGTTGATGGGCGCCTTCAGCGCCTGCACGAGCCGGCCGATCGTCGCCGGATCGCGCAGCGTGATCGGGTAAAAGCAATCGGCGCCAGCGGCGAGATAGGCGCGGCCGCGCGCCACCGCCTCGTCGAAGCGGCTCGCCTCGTCGCCGATCTGCTTCAGGTAGAGGTCGGTGCGGGCGTTGATCACGATCGGCACGCCGGCCGCGCGCGCCGCCTCGCGCGCGGCGCGGATGCGCGCGACGGCGTCCTCGATGGTGCGCATCGGGGTCGGGCCGTGGACGCCGTCTTCGAGGTTCACGCCGACGACGCCGGCGCGGATGATATCGGCGATCGAGCCGCCGACCGCTTCCGGCGTGGCGCCAAACCCGGCCTCGATATCGGCGGTCACCGGGACAGCAACCGCGTGGGCGATACGCGCGGTCTGCTCGACGACCTCGCCCCAGGGCGCGGCCTCGCCATCGGCGTAGCCGAGCGTCCACGATACCCCGCCGCTCGTCGTCGCTACCGCGGCAAAGCCCTCGGCCTCGAATATCCGGGCGCTCATCGCGTCCCACGCATTTGCCATCAGCAGCAAAGGCGGTCCGCGGTGCAACGCGCGAAACGCCTCGGCCTTCTTCGCCTGCTCGGCTGCGTTCATGGTCCCCTCGCTCGATCGAGATCGCGCCCGTCCAAGCCTCGGGCGCGAAGCGCGGTCGGTCAAGCCTGGACGACAGCGGCGCGCGACGATATGGGTTCCCAAACACGCCGCAGCAGAGGCGACGGAAGTTGATTTCGCGCTCCGGCCTCGTCCGGATCATCGGGCTGTGCCTGATCGGCATCGCGTCCTCACCCGGCGCCGGCCATGCCGAGGAGGCTACGGTCGCCGGGCTCACCCGCGCGCTTGCCGCGGTCGAAGCAAAGGAAGGCAAGGCCAGCCCCTATCTGCTGCCGGTCATCGAACAGCTCGCGCAGTTCCGGTTGCGCGAAGGTGAGCTTGGTGAATCGTCGGCGTTGCGTCGGCGTGCCCTCGATATCGCGATCAAGAGCTTCGGCAGCGGGTCTGCGAGCGCCGCCGAGGCGATGACGGCGCTGGCGATGGTCGCTATCGATCGGCGGCGGTATCTCGATGCCGAGCCGCTGCTGATCGTCGCCGGCAATTGGCTGGCCGGGCGGGTGGCGCCCGATCAGCCGGTGATGGTGACGATCCTGGCCGGCCGCGCCCGCATCGCGTTGGCCCGCGGCGAGACTGTGTCAGCCGAGGCCTGGGCCCGGCGCGCGGTCGACATGGCGCGCCGCAACCCGCACGGACGCTCGACAGAGGCGCTGCGGACGCTCGGCGCCGTGCTGACCGCCGAAGAACGCTTCGACGAGGCCGAGCCGCTGTTGACCGAGGCGCTGGCGCAGGACCGCAAGCAGCACGGCGCCGATGGTGTCGATACCGGCCGCAGCCTGTCGCAATTGGCGCATCTCTATTGGCGCGAGGAGAGGCCCGACCGCGCCTTGCCGCTGATCGAGGAGGCGACGGCGATCGATCAGGTCGGGCTCGGACCGGGCCACCCGTTCATCGCCGACGATTTCTACGACCTCGCCCTGATCTACGAGGCGATGCACCGCAGCGATGCGGCATTCAAGGCGCTGACCAGCGCGGTCGATGTCCTCGAACGCGGCGTCGGCCGGGAAACGTCGCGGGTCGCTTATGTCGAACTGGAACTGGCCCGCCTTTACCGTGAACAGGGCCAGGACGCCGACGCCGACGCCGCTTTCGCCGACGCGCGGCGCATCCTCAACAAGGCCGAAGCCGAGGAGCACAAGCGTGAACGCGAGGTGTGAGCGGCTGCCGCCACCCCTTAGTAGAGCCGGGTGCGGTAGCTTTCCGCGGTCATCCGCTCGCCCTCGACGGGGTCAGTGCCGATCTGCTCGGCGATGATGCGGCCGAGCGACGGCCATTCGCCGCGCGCGATATGCTTCTCCGGGTTCCACAGATCGGAGCGGATCAGTGCCTTGCCGCAGTGGAAATAAACCTCCTCCGCGGTGATCAGGATGCCGCTGCGCGGCACCTTGCCGTTGACCGCAAGCGGCTCCAGCAGCGCGAGATCGGTGGTGATGCTGGCGCGGCCGTTGATCCGCAATGTCTCGTTGACCCCGGGCACGAAAAAGATCAGCCCGACCCCAGGGGAGGCAAGGAGATTGCTGATCGTATCGACCCGGTTGTTGCCGAGCCGGTCGGGGATCAACAGCGTCGTGTCGTCGAGCACGTGGACAAACCCCGGCGCGTCGCCTTTCGGTGAGGCGTCGCAGCGCCCACTGGGGTCGGTCGAAGCGATCACCACAAACGGCGACAGCGCGATGAACGCGCGCGAATGCTTTTCCAGTCGCGGCAGCTGCTTCTTGACCGAGCGCTCCATCGGCTCGCCGTAGATTTCGCGGATCTCGGCGATGTCTTCTACGATATCCACCCTCGCCTCCTCTGCCAGACCGCGCCTACTATGCACGACCGAAGCGTCAGGCTCCAGGCGGAGAAGCGCGCGATGGGCGTGAGCATTGCCCGTGACGATCGACCCGAGGGCGGCCACGTCATCCGGCTGACGATCGACAACGCCGCCAAGCTCAATTCGCTGAACCGCGCGCTGATGGTCGAGATCATCGATGCGGTGACGGCGCTTGGGGCCGATCCCAGATTGCGGCTCCTGGTCCTGACCGGCGCCGGCGAGCGCGCCTTTATCGGCGGCGCCGACATCGGCGAACTGGCCGCGCTCGACCAGGAGAGCGCGCGTGAGTTCATCACGCTGGTGCACCATTGCTGCGACGCGTTCCGGCGTTTGCCGGTGCCGGTCATCGCCCGCATCGACGGCTACGCGCTCGGCGCCGGGCTCGAGCTCGCCGCCGCCTGCGATCTGCGGGTCGCCAGCGACCGCTCGGTGTTCGGCATGCCGGAGGTGCGGGTCGGTATTCCGTCGGTGGTCGAGGCGGCGCTATTGCCGCAGCTGATCGGGTACGGCCGCGCCCGCCGGCTGTTGCTGACCGGTGTGACGATCGACGCCGAGGAGGCGCTTGCCTGGAGTCTCGTCGATGCGGTCGCGCCGCCCGACCGGCTCGATGCGGTGGTCGAGCGCTTCGCCGCCGCGATCCTGGCCGGCGGCCCACAGGCGATACGGCTGCAGAAAAAGCTGATCCTCGACTGGCAGGAACTGCCGACCGACGCGGCAATCGCGCGCGGCATCGATGTCTTCGCCGAGGCCTACGCCACCGACGAGCCGCAACGGATGGCGGGCGCCAGGCTCGCCGAGATGCAGGCCCGCCGCGGGGGCCGGCACTGATGCCGCGAAGCACTGGTTCGTCTCGGCGGGAGCTTGACGATGCGGCGGGTTTTGCGCCGCACTATCTGGGGCATCGCCAGCGCTTGCAGGAGCGGCTGTTGCAGGGCGGGGCGGAAGCCCTGCCGGATTACGAGATCCTGGAAATCCTGCTTGCCGCCAGCAATCCACGCGGCGACACGAAACCGCTGGCGAAACAGCTGATCGACCAGCTCGGCGGGTTCGCCGCGGTGCTCAGCGCGGATCCGGAGGCGCTGCGGGCGGTGCGCGCCGACGGACGCGCGCTCGGCAATGCCGGCATCGCCATGTTGAAAGCCGTGCGCGAGGCGGCGCTGCGCCTGTCGCGATCGGATTTGCACCAGGCCGACGTGATCGGCTCCTGGGACAAGCTGATCGACTACTGCAAAGCGAATATCGCGCATGGCGCGGTCGAGGAATTCCCGGCCTTATGACGGAAACTCAGGTTCGCCATTACGAATTTAGCCCGGCAGGGTCGCAAGAAAAAGTGCGAGCGCTAGCGCCAGCAAGGCGCTGATTAACGCGAACGGATAGGTAAGGCGCAGGTCGTCCTGCGGCCCATTATCCGCGCCGCGTTTCGCAGCCGCCTTCTCGGCGGCATCTAGGTCACGGGGCATCATCGCTAGGATCACCTAGGAGGACTTAGGTTCGTCCGGCAGGCCAAGCCGTTTGCGCTGGCGCTTCACATAGTCGCTCAGCGCCTCTAGCAGCGTCTCATCTACTTCACCGCTTGCCACCAACTTGATATAGCGCTGAGTATCAGATTCCTCGGTAAATACCACGCGCTCGCCTTCCATGAGGGCCAATCCCATCCGTTGTGGCGGCGGGTCGCGTCGAGGCGGCGGCGGATTATGCGGCGGGGTAGGTTTCCCGCTACCTGCACTAGCCGCCTCTACCTCGCGCGCGCCCACACCCGTGGCGGAATCATACCCTTGCATTTCAGCAGTGACAACGTTTTTGGTTTCACGGTAGGAGCGAATAGCAGTGTCGGCTGCATCGGGAATAAATTTGTTCGTCAAAAGGTAAGCGCGCATCCCTTCGTCGCTGCCTCGCCCGTCCGGAAACTTGGCGTCCAACTCCTGGAAGATCGTCGGCGCATTGGCGGCAGCCTGGACCGCATCTATCCTTTCGTGGCTGCCCGGCTGGTGAGCGATGATCGCAAGCGCTCGATCAGATACCCGGCAATCGTCACCGCGCCCCTCTAGC
>Ga0070766_10001427_pt1 | contig 11655 bp, 9 predicted proteins | sample HubBroMetageWFT6_FD_69782 | JGI IMG/M metagenome (GOLD analysis project Ga0070766, IMG submission 69782) | Warmed and freeze-thawed soil microbial communities from the Hubbard Brook experimental Forest, New Hampshire - Hubbard Brook CCASE Soil... | ecosystem: Environmental > Terrestrial > Soil >... | reverse complement strand
AGCGTCTTGTTCGTCAACGGCGATTTAGCGATCGACAAAAGCGAAATATCCAACACGGCGCTCTTAACGCGAGATCAAGGTCTCCAATGGTTCGACCGGCACGACCGCCTCGTTGGCTCCCAGGGACTCACAACCGGTACCGGGCAGCAGGCCTTCAATAGCGTTACGATGCCAATTGTAAGTCCGAAGACGCATCAGCGTCTCGGCACGGTCAGGGCTAGCGAGTGGAACGAACAGGAGCGGGTGGACATCCGGTATCTCGATACCGGCCTCTTGGTTGGCACGCTGCTCGCAGTCGTCGCAAGCGGTGCTGCAGGGCTCGCACTCGCTCGTCGGGCCGTACAACCGGTGGCGCAGAGCCTGGAAACGTTGCGTGAGTTCACCGCCAACGCGTCGCACGAGTTGCGCGGGCCACTTACCGCCATTGCCAGTACCGCCGACGCCGCTCTGCGCGACGGCGAGCGAGATCGCGCCCACGATCGCTCTCGATTCGAAGCCATCGCAGATGGGGCAAAGCAGATGTCACGCCTCACGAACGACCTTCTGTTACTTGCGGGCGCAGACCGTTCGCTAGAACACGACCTATTCGTGGTCGATCTCGGCGCAACGTTGAACAAGGTCGCGCAGGGTTACGGCGCACGTTTCTCTGAGGCGGGGATCGCGCTGAGTTTCGCGACGGAAAACGCGACGATCGTCTACGGTAACCCGGGTCAAATCGAGCGTATCGTCGCAAACCTGCTCGAGAATGCCCTGCGCTATACGCCCGCCGGTGGCCGGGTCTCCGTTGAAAGTGGGCGGGATAGAGGCGCGATCCTCGTCAAGGTCTGCGATTCGGGAATTGGTATCGCGCCAGAACATCTGGATCGCATCTTCGACCGCTTTTGGCGCGCCGACCCGGCGCGTTCCCCCGGAGGAACGGGCCTCGGCCTCGCGATCGCCCGCGCGCTGGCGCGTCGGCACGGCGGCGATGTGACCGTCACGAGCCAAATCGGCTTTGGAAGCACCTTCGTCGCCTCTTTCCCGGTTCGCCCCGCGCGCGTCAACTAAGGCGCGACGGCCTTGACGATTTCTTGACCATCGCGCTGTAGGATCACGTTGTGCAGTGATTTCGCCGTCCCTCACGGTGGAGGTCAACTTGAATCGAAAGGCTCCATGTCGACCAAACTGGGAACGCGCAAATACATAGACTGCCGCGAGTTCGACGGCCAAAGCGGCTGCTCGCTCCGAATTTCAGGAACGGAGCCTGACGTGCTCGCCGCGGCCGTGGAACACGCGGTTTCAGCGCACGGTTACCGCGGATGGGAAGAGTTGCGCATGGTATTGCGCACCGCGCTAAAAGACGAGAGCTAAAGGCTCGAGCCGAGGTGCGAGCACGAGTGGAGATTCGGCGCGCTCCTTTTGAGCGGCCCGCGCTTCTCGTTGCCTGTGCGGTGCTCTTGTTCGCGGGTTGCTCGACCGGAACTCCGTCCGCGCCGGCGCTTGTTCCCGGCGGCCCGCGAGGAGATCGCTTCGGGGCCCCGTCGTTAGGTGAGGTCTTTAAGGCCGGCCGGATCGCCGTCAAGAAACAGTCGTGCATAGCCGGGCAGTCCGGAGAAGCGACATTTAGCGCGAAAGGCAACGCGAGCGGACCGTATGGGGGAGACTTCGTCGCATCGGGCCAGTGGAATTTTTACCGCGTCGGAGGCCAGAGTCTTTGGACCTTTGCGGAAACCTTCAAGATCACCGGACGGCGTCGCGCCGACGGCACGGTAACCGGGAACGGTACGAACAAAATCGCCACCTGCAAGACGTTCGGTCCCGTGAGCAGCCTAAAGGAATTGAAATACCATCTCGGCACGGCGTCGGGCGCTGCGACGACAAATCTCATGAAGAACGGCGCCAAGCTCATTCAGCGGCTGCACTAGGCGAGTCAATGGCCGGGGACACATGCTGGGGCGTTTGCGATAATGATCCCGGGGGGCGCGCGCTTTGCGAGTTTGCTATTGCCTTCTGGCCGATCTCAATCACTTGGGCGAACTTCGCGTAAGGGTAAGCGTCGAAAAACTGGATCAGCGCCGGGGCGGGCGGGCTTACGGCTTCAACGCAAAGACCGTTCCACTGCCATGTGTGCCGCCGTACTCCGTCGTGCCGTAGAGTGTGCCGTCGACGTCGATCAACCCGGCGATAGGCTTGGCGCCATCGCCTTTTGCGCCGAAGCTGTGCAGCACTTTCTCCGTGCCGCTTGGCGTGATGCTAAAGACCGTGCCGCCTCCGTACGCACCGCCTGCGGATGTCGTGCAGTAGAGCATGGCCTTTATCTCGATCAGCGGCGCCATCGGATTAACGCCATCTGCTCCGGCACCGAAGCTGTGCAGCACTTTCTCCTTGCCGCTCTGAGTGACGCTAAAGACCGTTCCGCCGCCGAAGCAGGAACTGGAATGCGCACCGCCTTCGGACGTCGTGCCGTAGAACGTCCCCTTTACCTCGATTAGGCCGGCGACGGGCTCACGGCCATCGGCTCCGTTGCCGAAGCTGTGCACCGCTCTCTCCTTGCCGCTCTGCGTAACGCTAAAGACCGTTCCGCCGCCTCTGTCGTAGCTGCTACAGGGATTTGGATACGTGCCGCCGGCAACGGTCGTGCCGTAGAGCTTCCGGTCCTCCTCGATTAGGCGGGCCTGGGGGAAGTGGGCGTGACGTCCGGGGCCGAAGTTGTGCACAATCGTCTCAGTGCCCCCTGTCGAGATGCTGAAGACTGTCCCGCAACCGACACTGAAGGAGCTGCTGATGATGACGCAAACAGACAGGCCACCTTCGCTCGTCGTGCCGTATAATTTACGTCGATCAGGGACGCGTCGGGTTGCGTGCCGTCGCTTGGTCCGCCAAAGCTATGCAGCACGGTTTCCGTGCCGCCCGTCGTTACGCTAAAGACCGTTCCGCAGCCGAAGAAGTTGCTGGTACCGCAGGCCCCGTACTTATACGAGCCGCCTTGGCTCGTCGTGCCGTAAAGCGTGCCGCCCACGTCGATTAGGCGCGCGGTTGGGCTGCCGCCATCGGGGGAGCCGAGAAAGCTATACACGATTCTGTAGTTCGTGCTATTGGCGTGTGCCGCCATCGCGCGGCCTTGCGGCGTCGCGCCCGGCGCGCGGACGGGCAGCTGCGATCCACCGCACCCGGTGAGCATTGCTGCAGCCGCGCAACTGCTTAATGCAATAGCGGCTCAGTAAACTTCTCATCCTCAACGCCTCCGGTAGCTCAACGAATCGGCCACGATCTTTCGACGTGACCCGGCTCAGTTCCAACGTAACACCTCGGGCGGCCCGCGCTCCTCTCGCCTGTGCGGTGCTCTTGCCATCCTGGCACGGCGTCGGGTGGTGCGACGACAAATCTCATGAAGAGCGCAGGCAAGCTCGTCCAGCGACTTCACAAGGTCGACCGGGTTTAGCCCGCCGTATGGGGCCAGGTTATTTCGGGGAAATACTAACGGTCACGCCCAGCGGGTGGTCTGGTCCCACGATGAAATGCGTGGCAGCACCACCGGCTGGATAACCCCAATAGCCTACGTCGCCGAAGTCGAACCGAGAAAAGTGGAACTGTGTCGCAACGATATGCCTACCTTGGGGATTCACGTGACCTCTTGCGAACCTCGGTATCCAGAATTGGCGAACCGGACCGTCCCCACCCTCGAGGTCGGTTCTACCCTTCTCCGTTCCGGTCGACCCGGTTATGGCAAATTGGTACACAGAGCTGCCCACCTCATCGCCGAGCGCCATATATTTTCCGTCCCACTGGACCGAGCCAGGCGTTATGATGTCTGCATCCAGGTTAACACCCGTAAGGAACTTTCTGCCTTTAGGGATTTCAGCGAATCTAAAGCGATCCAAATGATTCGTTCCATCGACAAAGAGGTTCCCCGCATCGTCGTAGCCGCAGAAATCGTATTTTGTGAAGTGGGTGTCATAGTGCCGGGTTGGGTTGCCCGAGGCGTTTCGATAAATTGCGATATCACCTGAAGTCCCAGCGTCGACGACGGCAAGGTCCCCCGTAACCCCGTCGACGGAACACGCGTGCGGCGCATGCAGCGCGTCGTGTAAGGTTGCGATGGGACTGGTGCCGCCGTGTGCATACTCAAAGATCCGCGACGCGTCAGCGTCGGGAACAAAAATGTTTCCAGCTTTGTCGGCGCACAGGTGTTGCGGGGATTGGAACCCCATCAAGGTTCCAACCAACTCGCGCCGCTCCCAGGAGTAGACCTCCACGTCGGGGACTGCCTGGAATGGGAAGGTGGAGACGTACAGGAGGTTCTCTGCTGTGGCCTTGGGGTCCATCCACGAGCGCGACGCGCTCGTGTGGGCGCCGGCGTTTGTAACTGCGCTCGGCGATTGCGTTGCGAGGCCATTGCCGCATCCAACCAATACAACGACCGTAAATAACGCGGCGACAGAAACGTTCACACCAACACCTCCACAACGAAAGATCAGCGATCGGCCGGCGATCGGTTCTTCGAGCGTTCTGTGCTTCACCCGACGCTTCCTAGACATTGACGGTCTACGGCCCGCGCAGCGACAGGTTACTGCTGACGATCACCCCGGGCGTGCATTCGCCCACGCGCTCGCGGGGAAGGTAAGGAGTCGAAGCTCGAGTACGATAGCAACTGAAAAATAGAACGGGGCACGCTGCTGCAATTTCGTCTATTTTAGAAAACTAGAGAAACTGAAGAAAGCGGAGACGTCTCCAATCGCGTCACCAACGGCCTAGCCGCGTGGTTGCCGACCGCGTCGGGCAAGCGGTCGCGTCGGCCAGGTTGGCAAGGGCAAGCAATGACAGCCCCTGAAGGGATAAGATGCAATCACGACCCCTTCGGGAAGGGAACACAATGGCAAACGTCGTTATCACGTGCCCCACTACCGGAAAAACGGTCAACACCAGCATCGCGATAAGTAAGGAAAGCTTCGCCACCGCGACGATAACAAACAGTTCGGTCTCATGCCCTCACTGTGGGCAAGCACACACCTGGAGCAAGAAAGACGCTCGACTCGAAGACTAAGCTCCAGCGTTTGCCGTGCGACCAGAAGCCCCTAATTAGCGGCTCCTTCACGCTCAAATCTGGTGGGGAAGGTGGGAGTCGAACCCACATGAGTTGCCTCGGCCGCTTTTGAGGCGGCTGCGTCTGCCATTCCGCCACTTCCCCGCAGAGCTACGGCTGATTCGCGTCGAGCAGCCGCCGTGCCTCGGCGGCGTTGCGCGCAGAGTAGGTGCCGAGCCGCAGTTCTACGGATCTGCGCGCAAAAACGAGTGTGACGATCTCGGCGCCGCGAGTCGGGCGAAGATCCATGCGAGCGACATCTCCACGCCGCCAGCGCAGTATGAGCAGGCGTTGGCCGTGCAGAATTCCAAGAGCATATCCTGGCGGAGATGTAAGGAGCCTATCCCCTGACGTGAATGCAAACCCGGAGATGCTTTCGAGCCGCGCCGGCGAGCCGAGGTCATGCGGGTGAAACTCCTCGCCGACGATTAACTCGCTGCTGCCGCCGCTCAAAGTCAGCGTGCGTTTAAAGAATCCGCCGCCGATCGGTAAGTCCGGAGCGTCGTACGTACACGCGACGCGCTCGGTGGTAAACGCGTCGAGTCGCGTACAGTCGTACGAACGGTTGAAGGTGCCCGCAGCGAGCGGATGGGTGTATGGCGCAATGTAGTCGCGGGAGGACGTCGCCGGCTGCGGATCCGTCGCATCTCGGAAGAGTCCGATACTGGTTGCCGCGTTGCCGCGACCGTCGTCGAATTCCGCAACCCTCGCGCCGGCAAAGGGCGCAAGGACGACTTGCAGATGCGCGTTAGCGATGCGGTTGCCCTCTGGATCGCTAAACGGCGGCGGACTGGCTAGGGATGGGCGAGGAGCATCGCTCGGCGCCGGGGCGTTGATGCCGACGGGGACCACTCGTGCGCCGCCTGCAGGCACGTAGAAGGCTGCAACGCTCACAGTACGATGAGCGAGTCGAACCCTGATGAGGCCGACTTTGCGCGTCCGGCCGCTCGGATTGATCGCGACGATAAAACCGTATGCGGAGTCGTTAGCGAGCAGCAGCGTTACATCCCGAGTTCGCGGAACGCCGTGCGCTCGGGGTACGTCGGCGGGACTCGAAGCGAGCCTGTGCGCCGCTATCAAACTGCGCAACCGAGCAACCGCCCATAGCTCCATCCGATGCATCGCAATCGTGGATGGAAGCACTGGAAGAAGAAGCACGCCGGAGCGCGGCGAGCGATCGGCCTGGGCTCGCAGATCGACGAGCGTGCAGTTCAGCCCGCGGCTGTTGCACGCGCGCTGCATGGCGATCGTCGCAGCGGCGAACGCAGCGAAATCGTCGTTGCTTAGGCTGCCCGCGGCGTAGAGGCTCGGCGGCCAGACGATGGACGCATCGGCGGCAACATGGGTTCTTGCCAGGAGCGTTCCGTATCGCCGGGCGACGTCGCCGAAAACGCGGGTGGGTGCGTAGCGCGGCGAGGCGTGGAGATCTTCGGTAAGCGCGGCGTCCCAGGCGTAAGACCAGTTCGCCCACGGTGCCTCCCAGCCGTGGGGATCGACCGTGTCCTGCACCGGGAAGTTCACGATACCGTGTGCGCCGTCGCGAAGCAGCTCGCCCAACGCGAGGCTCGTGTTGGACGGGTCGCTCGGCCGGGGAGCGGCTTCATCCGCAGCCTGCAGCCATCCGGCTTGAAACTCCGACTGCATCACGGGGACATGCGCCTGCGTTTGAAGCAATCCGGTCGCGAAGTCGAGATCGGCGAGATCGTGGGCGCCGATGCGGTACGCGTCGCTCTGATACCAGTTGCCCCAGGCCCAGGCCGGCGAGCTGCTCGGCACCTTCATCTCGTACGTATTGATAAACAGCGGGATCTTGTTGCCAACAACCGATTCGACGGTCCCACGCAGCCAACTCACGTATGCGTGCCAGTGCGGCGCCGGCCACGTGTCGTTATCGAGGTATGCGCCTTGATCGTCGTCCAGCGCAATCGCGATCGCATCGCGCGAGTACGGCTCGACCGCTCGCAACACGTCGCGCAGCCATTGTGCGGCGGAGGCGAGATGCGTGTCGTTCGCAAGCCACTCAGCCGCGGCGGCGTCGGCGTGCGCGTTCTGTAGCGTTGCGGTGGCTGGGTAGCGCCCTTCGAGGACGTCGTGCAGCGGCATCTTGTATTCCGGCCGCTCGAGCAGCCACGCCGGATAGCCGCCGTTGCGCCATTCGTTACGAATTACGGGCCCCGGACGCAGAATGAGCTTGAAGCCAAACTCGTGGGCGAGTTTCAACAGGCCGAGCAGGTCTCGCTGGGGGTCGGTGTTGCCCGCAAAATCCTCTACGCTTTCCGACGGCTGGTGCCAATTCCACATGAGATACAGATCCAGCGTGTTGACGCCCAGGCGCTTGTAGGCCAGCAGCGCCTGGCGCCAGCGATCGCGTGGAATGCGTTCGTAAAAGAACGCCGCCCCGTAGACGAAGAACGGCCGGCCATCGACCGAGAAAACCGGATACCCGCGTTCGGAGAGCACGCGCGACGTGTTCCAGCTAGCCCAGCTCGCGGTCGGTGCATCCGCTCGGGCACCCATCGGCAGCGCAAAAGCGAGCAACGTTGCGACCGCGAACGGCCACCAGCGCCGCCGCCATGCCGCGATTAAAAAGACCATCGCGCCGGCGACGAGCCAACCGACGCCTAACGCAATCGCCACGGCGCCCGACATCACGAATGCGAGGCTCCAACCCACGAGCGCTAGGAGTGCTGGCAATGGATAGAACGGCATTCGAAATGGCGCGCGTTCGCCTCGAGCTCGCAGAAATCCCAGCGCAACGATCTGCGCGATGCCCTGGATCAGCACGATGCCGGCGGTGAGAAACGCGATCACCTGATCCAGTGCGAAAAGACTAGCAACGAGCGACAGGCCGCCGATGGCTAGCAACGCGACGGAGGGGATGTCTTTGCGTGGATGCAGCTTCCCGAAGCTGGGAAGAAACGCGCCGTCGCGCGCCGCCGCAAAGGAGATGCGCGAAAACCCGAGCAGGTTTCCGTACAGCGATGCGAAGGCGGTAACGAGGACGAGCAGCGTGACGGCCACGGCTGCAAGGCGTCCCCAAGTCCGTTCGACCACGAATGCCCCGACGTATTGCGCCTGCGCGGTCGGCTGACCGTGCCCATCCAGCAGCGATTGCCACGGAACGGCGCCGAGCACGCCGACTTGAAGGAGGATATAGAGGATCGCAACGATCAGCACCGAGAGCAGGATGGACATAGGAATCGTGCGCTGCGGGCGAACGACTTCGTCGCCGAGCAGCGCGCTGTCGGCATAACCCGCGTAATCGTAGAGCGTGATGAACAGCGCGACTCCAAACCCGGCGAGGAACCCGAGATTGAAGCGCACCGGCTGCGTTAGGTGAAATGCTCGAGTAAAGTCGGCATGTGAGAGCCCGGCCAAAGCAACCAGCGCGATGGTCAGCGCCGCGGCAAGGGCGAGTATCGCTCCCAACGAGGCGACCTGCGACGTGCGCCGGTATAGCAACACGATCGTAATGATGCCGATGCCGATCGCCGCGGCATCGTGCGCGACAACGTTGGTGCCGAGCGGCGGATACAGGTAGGCTGCATAATTCGCAAAACCGATGTAGCCGCTGGCCAGTAGGCACGGGGCGTATAACAAAAACTGCCAGTTGAACAAAAAAGCCAGGGCCTTGCCGAGACGCTGCGGCCCGAAGACGTTGCGCAGATAAACGTACGTGCCGCCGGATCCAGGAAAACGCGACGACAGTTCCGCCCATACCAATCCGTCGCACAGCGCCACGATCGCTCCCGCGATCCAGCCAACGAGGGCCAGCGGGCCGCCAAGCGCGGCTATGACCAACGGAATCGTCACGAGCGGACCGATTCCGATCATCGTGATGACGTTGATCGCAATCGCCCCACGCAAATCGATTGCGCGCTTTAACTCGCCCACTAGTGCGTCTTCACTCTAGGCTTCGCTTCTTCGTGCGACGAAGGGAATCGCCATGCCGGAGCGTTCACAACTTGCGCGGCTCCTAGGAGTAGCCGGCGACGTTCGGATAGATTCCGTGCGAAGCGACGCGCTCGCCGGGAACCCCTTGGGCGACCCGGTGGAGCGCCCGGTCGTCGTCTCTCTGCCCGAAGGATACGACGCGCAGGCGTCGCGTCGCTATCCGGCTTTGTACGTGCTGCACGGCTACACCGGGGACGCGGCCGCGCTGATCGCTTCACGCCCGTGGGAAACCAACGTGCTGCAGTGGGCCGACCGCTTGATACGAGAGCGGCGCATGCCGCCCGCGCTCGTCGTGCTCGTGGACGGCTTTACGCGCTTGGGCGGGTCTCAGTACGTCGATTCGATTCATAACGGCGCCTATGCCACCTACACCGTGCGCGACGTGATCGGCCACGTGGACGGAAATTATCGTACGATCGCCTCCGAAGGTGGGCGCGCCGTCTTGGGAAAATCCTCCGGCGGTTTTGGCGCGATGCACTTGGTGATGGAGCACCCCGGCGTGTTTGCAGCGTTCGCTTCGCACAGCGGCGATTCGTATTTTCAATACGCGCACCCGCCGGCGTTCGCAACTGTTCAGCGCGTGCTGGAAGCGCACGCCTTTGACGTCGGCGCTTACGTTGAGGCGTTCGAGCGCAAGCCCAAGCGCAGCTCGGCTGAATACACCACGATGGAAATGCTCGCGTATGCCGCGGCATACTCTCCCCGCAGCGCAACCGCGTTCGATTTCGACCTGCCCTTCGATACGGCGAGCGGCGAGTTGCGTGATGAGGTGTTCGCGCGCTGGCTGGCCTTCGATCCGGCCGAGCGCGTCGCGGGCCGGCAGGCGGAGTTGAGCCGCTTGCGGCTGCGCTATCTGGATTGCGGCCGGCGCGACGAGTATAATCTCGACATCGGAGCGCGAGTCGTCAGCCGGCGCATTCGCGACCTGGGGCTCGACGTGCGTCACGAGGAATTCGACGACGACCATCGCAACGTTGGATATCGTTACGCCGTCTCACTTCCGGCCCTTTCGGCCGTACTGGACCAGCAATGAAAGCGTTTTTGATTTTATCTAGTGTCCTTTTGGCCTTCGCCGTCGCGGCTCCGGTAGAGGCGCAAATCCCGCCGCCTCCGACGCCGACACCGGACCCGCACACCTACAGCGACGCTGCGATGGATTACACGGCGCCGCCGGAAGCCGTGCTGGTGGGCCGCCAGCCGACCTCACCCGATCAGCTCAGCGAGGACCTTCAAACCGTGGCTATGTGGGTTTTGCGGCCCGGTCAAGAAGACGCTCGCACGATCCAGCTCTCCATGGAATCCTACTCGGGGGCGCCAGATCAATGGGAAGGGCAGTTCGAGAGCCAAACGCATGGTGCGCAAGACGGCACGCTGATCCGCAACAAAACGCCGATCACGCTGCTCAACGGAATGCCGGCCTATTTCGTGGAGGTCGCCTACGGCAGCGGCTTCGAAGCGCGTAAGGAGTACGCAATCGTCTGGGCGGACGGCCAGCGCGGAATCGTTCTTTCGGAAACGACCCGCATTGGAGATGCGAGCGCCCAAGAGGCCCTGCGCGTCCTCAAGCAGGTAACGGCGGTGCGTTACCCCGCATCACAACCGTAGTCGCGTCGAGCGCGGTTCGAAGATCCTCGAGCAAATCGGACACGTCTTCTATCCCGACCGAAAGCCGTAGCAGCCCGTCGCCGATTCCGCGCCGCTCCCGATCGGCTTTCGGAATCGATCCGTGCGTCATGCGACCCGGATGGGTAATCAGCGACTCGACCCCGCCCAGGCTCTCCGCCAGACTGAACAGTTTCAGACGGGCCGCGAACTCCATGGCGCGTTGCGGGTCGTCCATCGCGAACGAAACCATTCCACCGAAGCCGCTCATCTGACGCTTGGCGAGCTCGTGTTGCGGATGCGAGAGCAGCCCCGGATAGTAAACCCGCGCGACGTCGCTCCGCGATTCCAGAAACTCCGCAATCCTTTGGGCGTTGCGCGCGTGCTCGCGCATGCGCAAGGCCAGCGTCTTTGCCCCACGCATCGTCAGCCAAGCGTCGTTAGGACCCGGAACGCCGCCCGCGGCGTTTTGCTGAAAGCGAATTCGGTCATGGAGCGCCGGATCGTCCGTGATGGCGACGCCGCCGACCACGTCGCTGTGGCCGCCGATGTACTTCGTGGTCGAGTGAACCACGATTTGCGCGCCTAGTGCGAGCGGCTGTTGGAAATACGGCGTCGCGAAGGTATTGTCCACGGCGACGATCTGATCGCCCTGGCGCAGGGCCGCGATCGCCGCGATGTCGACGATGCTCAGCAGCGGATTGGTCGGCGTTTCGACCCAAAACAGCTTCGTTGCGGGGCGCATGGCGGCGCGCACGGCGTCGAGATCGCGCATGTCGACGTAGGTGAATTCCAGGCCGCAGCGCTGCAGCACGTGCGTAAAGAGGCGATAGGTGCCGCCGTAGAGGTCCTCGCTCACGACGACGTGATCGCCCGCTGAGAACAGCCCCAGGACGGCGCTCGTCGCCGCCATGCCGCTGGCAAAGGCGCTGCCGAAGCGCGCGCCTTCGAGCGAGGCGAGCTGTCGCTCCAAGGCCAATCGCGTCGGATTGATCGTGCGGCTATAATCGAAGCCTTTGTGCTGGCCGACGCCGGTC
>Ga0070766_10001423_pt1 | contig 11658 bp, 9 predicted proteins | sample HubBroMetageWFT6_FD_69782 | JGI IMG/M metagenome (GOLD analysis project Ga0070766, IMG submission 69782) | Warmed and freeze-thawed soil microbial communities from the Hubbard Brook experimental Forest, New Hampshire - Hubbard Brook CCASE Soil... | ecosystem: Environmental > Terrestrial > Soil >... | reverse complement strand
AAGAGGAAGAACCATGAAGAACAGACGTGATTTCCTTAGAAATACGCTCGGTCTGGGCGCGGGTCTGGCCGCTGCGCCTCGCTTGTTCGCAACCTCGAACGAAAGCAGAACAGGCATGGACATGAAACAGCTGAGCCACGCTACCCGGCGCAGCAGTGGTGAAGTCGTTTCTGTCGAAACGCCCGACGTTCCGCAACTTCCGTGGCGCTTGGAAGGGGGCGCGAAAGAGTTCCACCTGATCGCCGAGCCGGTTAAACAGGAGATTATTCCTGGACGTGTGATTGACCTCTGGGGCTACAACGGCAGCGCTCCGGGTCCGACGATTCAAGTGAACGAGGGCGATCACGTTCGCATCATCGTCGACAACCACCTCCCCGAAGCGACATCGATGCACTGGCATGGATTTGAGGTCCCAGTCGAGATGGATGGATCGCCGGGGAGTAGCCAAAACCCGATCCCCCCAGGCGGGCGATTTGTCTATGAATTCACGCTCCACCAGGAAGGAACCTACTTTTACCACTCGCACATGGCGATGCAAGAAATGATGGGCATGATCGGCGCGTTCATCATGCATCCCAGAGAGCCATACAGGCCGCCCGCGGATAAAGACTTTGCAATCATTCTGCAGGAGTACGCCATCCTGCCTAACATAGCCGTCCCCAACTCCATGAACATGGAGTTCAACTGGCTCACCCTCAATGGCAAAGCTGGTCCTGCGACGACTCCTTTGATCGTGCGGCACGGCGAGCGTGTCCGCATTCGCCTGGTCAACCTCGGCATGGACCACCACCCGATCCACCTTCATGGCCATCAGTTTGTGATCACTGGCACGGAAGGAGGACGGCAGCCCGAGTCCACATGGGGCCCAGGGAACACGGTGCTCGTGGGGGTGGCGCAATCCCGTGACATCGAATTCGTCGCAAACAATCCCGGTGATTGGATGCTGCACTGCCATCTCCCTCACCACATGATGAATCAGATGTCATCCAATGTCGGCCCCATGACACGGAGGAATGGAATTCCCGCGGGTCTCGACATGGAACGCGGCATGGGGATGCTGCGGCAAGGAAACGCCACATCTGAGGAAAATGGCTCAAGCCTGGGTCGTGGAATGGGCGTCGGTTCCACCTTCGAACAGCCGCTGTCAAACTCTCCGCTCAAAACCAAAAGTCCGATGGAGCATCAAGACATGCCCGGCGCGCAGCACGAGGGAATGCAAATGGGCAAGCCCGAAGTCAGCAAGGATGCTAATTCCGTGCCCGGATTTCCGCAGGATGCCTTCATGGAAGGTCCCATGATGGCGATGGATCAGATGGTAGACAAACCCGAAAACTTTGGTCTACGCCCCGGCTGGAGCGGCTTCGTGGCGGGAATGATGACGTTCGTACGCGTGCTGCCTCAAGATAAATACGACCAAATCATGGAGCTTCGGAGGAAGCGGCAAGGCAATAAGCCAATGAACATGGACATGCCGGGGATGGAGCACAAACATGAATAGCCTGACCACGCCAGTTATGGAACTACGTGTCGAAGCAGCAGCGCCGCTTCGTTATGTAACCCGATTTGTACTCTGCTTTTCTTTTTTTTTGTTCCTGTTTGCCGTGCCAGGCCGAGCGCAAACTCCGGTCTCCGAGCAGACGCTGACACTCGAAGAGCTGCAACAGATGGCCTTACAAAACAACCCTACGTTTGCGCAATCCGCCGCCAATATCCAAGCCGCCGAAGGCAGAAAGAAGCAGTCGGGACTCTATCCAAACCCAACCGTCGGCTACCAGGGCGAGCAAATCCGGGGCGGATCGTTTCACGGGGGTGAGCAAGGCTTTTTCGTCCAGCAAGAAATCGTGCTCGGTGGAAAGCTGGGCCTGAATCGAAAGATTTTCGACCAAGAACTCAACCAGGCAGAAAGAGAGGCTGAGGAACAAAAGGTGCGCGTGGTCACAAACGTGCGAATGTCGTACCTCCAGGCGCTGGCTGCCCAGGAGACGTTGGAGTTACGGCAAAATCTCAGCAAGCTCGCCGACGAAGCTGTCCAGACCTCCCATCAGCTCGCGAATGTCGGCCAAGCGGACGCTCCCGACGTGCTCGAATCGGAAGTGGAAGCGCAGCAGGCAGAACTCGCGGTCACCATGGCCGAACAGAATCAGCAACGGGTCTGGAAAGCACTATCTGCCGTCGTGGGGAACCCGCGGCTTCCTTTGATGAGGCTCGAAGGAAAACTGGAGGACACCCTGCCAGTCAACGCGGATGAACTGGTGGAGAAAATCGTCAACGAGAGTCCAGCCGTAAGGATCGCCGAACTCGGTGTCAAACGAGCGGAAGCAACCTTAGCTCGCGCAAAGCGGGAACCGATTCCCGACCTGCAAATCCGCGGCGGCATACAACAGAATGGCGAGTTGTTGTCTGATTCTAACGGGAGATCAGTCGGATTGCAGGGCTTTGCCGATGTAGGGGTGAAAATTCCAATCTTTAACCGCAACCAGGGAAACGTCGCCACCGCTAGGGCTGATGTAGAGAGGGCGAAGCGCGAAGTGGAGCGGGTGAAGCTCGTTTTGCGGGAACGGGCGGCGAGCGTCGTCCAGAACTACGCTTTCTCGCAAACCGCGGTCGACCGCTACAAAAACCAGATGATACCGAGGGCGCAAAAGGCATACGAGCTATATGCCAAGAAATACCAGCAGATGGCCGCAGCTTATCCGCAGGTTCTCATCGCCCAGAGAACCCTGATGCAGCTAGAAGTCTCCTACACTACTGCGCTGGAAACGTTCGCAACGAGCTCAGTTTCTCTGCAGTCCTACTTGCTCACGGACGGTCTCGAAGCTCCTTCGCAGCCAGGCGGAATCGACCAACCAGTGCGTGAAGTGAACATCCCCTTCCAAACGGGCACAAGCCCGCAGGAAAGATAATCCATGAGAAGACGCACTCTCTTTCTATCGATCACCACTGCAGGCATCGCGGGAGCAGGAGCGTTCGGATGAGTGTCAATCCGACGTGGCTTCAGTGATCTGCTGGCTTCTTCAGAAACCGGCGCGCAGCGCAAGAAGATGATTTCCACTATGGTTCCACTCGGCAGGTTCGGGACACTTAACAGGAGAGGACGTTGCTGCCCAATTCCGATGGAGAAAGCTATGACAACGACCGCGTACGCCGCGGTGGACTCACATTGTGTGAGACTGTACGGTCTCACACAGCATCAAATAAAGCAGCAGATTTCAAGTAACTCAGATGTACCAGTGGATGGGATGATGTTATGGCGAAAGTGATTGAATTTTACGCTCGAGATCTCTTTCCGACAAAGGTGAAGTCGGTACCCCGCGACCGGCGCGGTAAAGTGATCGAATTTCCCAAGGACAAGCCAACCGTAACGGGTAAAACGGCGAAGATTCGGGAACGCGATGAAGGCGACCCGATAGCTGCCTCTTGGCCTGGATGTTTCTAACCCTACGGCGTAGATACACGTCCTCCGAAGAATCTGGAGCTGCTGACGAGGTCCCCACTCTTCTAAATGGACTGGAGTTCTCGATCAGGAACCCGAAATGACAGCAGTGAGCCTAACACCACAAAGTTTTCTGTAAGTAACTGGCTACGAATATCATCACGTTCCAACGCCAACCTGGGCCGCATCAACCCCGGGATGAACTTGCATTGCACGTAATGCTTGTAGGATTGTCGTTCGTCCGATAAGACTTAGATTTACTGGGCTGGATCCCCCTGTTGAATGCGCTTGGGCGAAATCGAGACATGGTCGTTGACCGCACTCGTCGACATGACCGTCAGATTCTGTTGACGGAAATAGGTTACGCTGCACGCGCTCACCCCTTTCTGGAGTTGGTGTGCGGCATTCACCATCGCTTCGTCAGCGGGCAAGAGTATTTAATATCTAGGCGAACTGAATCCGCCGACGGTCTAGCACCATCCTATGAAACGGATGCTATGAACTCCAGAGCTGGGAAATTGCTAGTGGTGGAATCCGATGATGCTCTCAGGGAGCAAATCGTCGCCGTACTCCGCGATGCGGGGTATGTAGTCTCGAGCGACTACCAGCAAGGAATGAAAGCGGTCGACGCCTTCGATCCCGACGTAGTGGTCCTGGGTGCGGATCCGCCCCAGCTCGATTGCTGTGACCTTCTCTCGGAAATCAAGGGTTCCGAGCAGACTCACCATATTCGCGTTGTGATGCTCTCGCCGGGAGGATCCGCCGAGCGTACTCGGGGCCTTGATCTCGGTGCCGACGATGTACTGTCACTGCCCTTCGACTCCCACGAATTGTTATCGCGGTTGCGTTCCCAACTGCGGGATAAATCCGTTGCGGACGAATTTCGCGACCGGTTGCGCCTTGCCGAGGAGAATCGAAACGCTACCCAGCAGGTGGTAACCGCGGTGAACGAGGAACGGCGGACGCTCCGGGTGGGCGGGCTGACAGCAATTGCCGCGCTTGTGGCCGCTGCGCTGGTCTTCTTCCTCTTGTATCGCCACAACCTACAACAGAATACCCGGGTCTACGCTGCGATCACTCGATTGCAAACCGGCATGCTAACCGAACAACGGTTGATGGAGAGCTCGCGCCGGGGTCTTGAGGGTGGCGAACACAGTCCATCCCTGGCGAGCGATCCACAAAAAGTGCAACTTCAGAAAAGGAGCGAAGACCTGCGCTCGCAGATTGCGGCCAGCAAAGACGAGAACACGTCTGCTTTGCAAAATCAGTTAACGGCAGTAGAAACCCGTCTTCAAAAGCTCGAGAGCGAGGGAAAGGTGGCGCAGACGATCATCCAATCTTACGAGCCCAGCGTCTGCCTTATCCACATTGTGCTTGCCTTCCGAGAGCACACCACGGGATTGAGATTGCACTACGCTGAGATGACCAGCAGTGGCGCCCCGAAGACTGACGAACATGACAACCCGCTCTTGAGCCTCACTGGGAGCGGACCGGAAGTACACTTGGATGCTTTTGGCACGGGATTTCTCGCCTCCACTACTGGACAAATCCTCACCAATCATCACGTGGCCGAACCGTGGTGGCAGAACGATGATTTGAAGGAAATGCTCGATCAAGGGCTTGAGCCAGTGACCGTGGAGATGACTGCGTATTTCCCGGGTGTCTCGCACGGCATTGCCATCAATACCGAAAGGATTTCCACTACCGCTGACGTTGCAGTCCTAAAAGCAGATATTTCACAACTCGGAATCAAACAGATAGCCCTTGCCGACGGCCGCCGTTCGGCAGTCAGCGGCGGTCCCGTCGTGCTGCTTGGATATCCCACTGCTCTGGACGCAATTCTGGCTCGAGCGGGCACCGAGACTCTCCAGTCCATCGCCACCGCGTCCAAAGGTGACTCAAAGCAGGTGATGGAGGAACTGGCCCGTCGTCACCTGATCAGACCCATCACCACTCAGGGGCACATTGGCGACGTACTGCCTGACAAGATCGTCTATGACGCGCAAACCACCTCAGGCGGCTCGGGTGGCCCGCTTTTCAACGATGAGGGCAAAGTTATCGGAATTAATTTTGCCATGGTGCGTGAGTTCGGCGGCTCGAACTTCGCCATTCCTGTTGGTTACGGGAAGTCACTTCTGAAACCATAATCCCGCGCTGCCATAGACCCCATAAGGCCATGGGTTCGTTGCAGGCGATTTACGCATTCCAAAGAGTGCCGGCCACAAGCCGCTAACCCGGTGCTCATACCGAAAGCCAATCCCGCGTTCCAGTAATGACGCACCGTCAAGGCGCTAGGTAAAGCTTGGCTTCGGCGGCGCGCACACCGAGTCAAACCAGCAGCTGATGTACACCTCGGCATGAGCCTCACCGCAATAATGCCGGGCTCCCGGCGCTTTGGCTGTTTCAGAGTTCCACCGGTAGACGGTAAGATCGGAATCTCCACATCGAATCACGAACCAGTGGATGGGGTTGGTGGTAACGAGTCCACAGACTTCACATCTGAATTCCTGGAGCGTTGTCATGGGCTTTGTTCCAATTCTGGGAGTTGCCTGCGAACTCTACCGGACGCCGTTTTTCTTTATACTGAGCTGCTTGATTTTCAAATCAAGCGTCGACCGTGGAATTCCAAGCTTGGCAGCTGCACCATTTGGCCCGGCAACTTTCCCCTGGTCGACCAGCACGCTCGTAAGCCGTACGTCAAGGCGGCCGTGCACCATCCATACGCATCCCATTTCGCGTCCAAAGCTACGTCCGACAGGATCACTGTCTTAGGTGACGTGCTGCCTCCGTGCAGGGTCCCCCTTCGCGATCCACCGTGTGCCTGGAAACCGGCCGTTGTAGGTACGACGAGTGTTGAAGCTGTCGATTTAGCTTCAACGGTGCTCGCGTTACGCGGTATCGGCGACAACCAGCGGCTCTTATGAACGGTGGAGTGTGAGGTGGAAAAATTGCTTCACGAACGGTCTCACTGGAAATCGTGCCAGTGTGAACGCAGACACCTCCGATCATGGTTGTCCGATCAATAACGGCAACGCGATTGTGCGCTCTTGCCGCACCAACGGCACCCTTCTGTCCAACTGGACCACTGCCGAAACGATAAAGGTGGTATTCAGATACACTCAATTCCGAGCCTCCATGCGGAGCGAAAGTCGTGGGACTACTGCCTCGATCACATTCGGTTGAATGGTGCGGCAGACTTGTGCTTACGGCAAGATTGTGACTCTATGGACGAATTTTCGAGGGAGATGCCCCGGAACCAGCTTCCATTCTGTCGAGGCTGGACCGCGCATGTTGGTAATCAGGCTGGACATCGAGTGCTTTCCTGTACATCTCTGCAGCGAGGTCGCGGCGGCCGGTTTGCTCGTACGCGACCCCCAGATCAAAGTACGCTAGAGCAAAAGCGGAATTGAGCTCGATTGCCTTGATTAGCTGTACGCGAGCAGCCTCCGGGTTACCTTGCTGCAGGAACAGTGCACCTAAATCGCAGTACGCGGAAGCTTGACTAGGATCGACGGCTATGGCTCGTTGGTACGCTTGCTCTGCGGCAGAAAAATCACCCGAACGCTGAAGAACTGCCCCGAGATCGATGATTGCCTCCACATCATTGGATTTCAGAGCAATTGCCTTTTCGTAGGCGCTTTTCGCTTGTTGGGTTAAGGCGAGTTGCAGATAGAGGTTTCCAAAATTCACCCAGGCATCAGGATCTCGGGGATCGAGAGCAATCGCCCGCTGGTATAAGGCCACTGATTGAGAATAATTGCCCTGACGTTGGAAAAGGTTGCCAAGGTTTATGAGCGCCGAGGTGTACTGTGGGTTGAGGCTAATGGCGCGCTGGTAATAATCAGCGGCTTTTGGAGCATCTCCTGCCTCTGCGAATGCAACCCCTAGATTGTAGAGAAGCACCGAGCTTTTTGGTGTTGCTTCCAGGGACTTCCCGTAAAGCGAGATCTCTTCGCGCCAATCGTGCACGCGTGCATCGAGGCGCCAAGCGCCCCATAAAACCCACCCAGTGACTGCACACAGTACCACTGATCTTGTTCGATCCCTAAGGTTAAACACAAGTGCCACAATTGCGAAGACGAGGCCCAGCCCAGCCAAATACGTGTAGCGTTCGGCCATGCCTTGATAGATGGGTACGATTCCGCAAAAAGGAACTAATGCGATACACAACCACGCCAAACCGGCGGCTCCTTCGGGCAGCTTGTTCCGAAATCGCAGAATACAAACAAACAGAGCTAGGACTCCTAGGAACGCCGATGCCGCGATCATCGGAGAGTTGCTTGTCGGTACGTCAGTCGAACGCTCGATACTCATCCGAACCGGGAGAAGGATCCAGGCAATGTATTTCCAGAACATAATGGCTAATCCGACAAGTACGGGCACACCTGAAGAGAGGTGTGCGCCTGCGATATGCCTGAGCCAAAGATAAACAGCATCGACGGCAAGTCCGATGCCGGACAGCACGAACCAGTCGCGACGCACTGCGTTGGGGGCAAGAACTAGTAGGCACGTCATCGGCAACGTCAGGATGCCGATCTCATGCGAGAGAAGAGAAGCGAAGGATGCGATCGTGTAGGAGAGCAGCGCGACAATTCTGCTCGAACGAAGATACCAATCTGCGCTCAATAACCCGGCCAATAGGAACAGAACCGCTAAGGAGATGGCTCGACCGGAAATCCACGCCACAACTTCGGAGTTAATTGGGAGACCCAACCACGTAATAGAAACGGCTGCTGAAAACAGAATTGAAACCCGCAACCTTCTTAGCAGCAAGAATGCGAGAAAACCGTTCGCCCAATGCAGAGCAAGGTTTGTGAAGTGAAAGCCTGTCGCATTCAAGCCCCAGAGCGCGCGGTCCAAAGTCAAGCTGAACCAAAATAGTGGCCTGTAAAAAGAACCTCCGAAGCCGCGAAATTCAGTGTTGAAGGGAACAGCGGAGCGAGCATACACCGTAGCCGAATGCCACGACGACAAAGCGGGATTGTGTTGAATCTGGGCAACGTCATCATAGACGAATGAAGCGCCGATCACATGACGGTAAAGCAACACCACCCAGGATGCGCTGATAATCGCGAACCACAGGTCGGGATTTGATGCGAACATCGTTAGTGGGCGAACAAAAGACCCGCAACGACTTCGACCCCTCGTCTTACCACCTAACGTTTCAACAAATCGCGAGATCTCCATTCGCGGAGCGTATCGGTGACCCGGACGCGATCTTAGTTTCGTCGTCGCCAATACGATGGAGTCAGTCGACATCGTGCGATCTCTTCAAAGTGGTCAACGAAGCGTCTCCAAGCATTTCGGTCAGCATGTTTTTCTGGTACCTCTTAACTCGAGAACGCTCGACTATGCATTGTCGTCGGGAATGTGTCATGCAACTTTGTACCATATTGACTGGTCCTCAACACCCGGACTGCAGCTTCCAGATTTGTGTGGGATGCGCCAAAGGGTAGTCGCATAAAGAGCTAAGGAATGAACTTGTACCCCAGGCCGTGCATGGTCACTAGATGGGCCGGATTAGCCGGATCGTTCTCCAATTTCTGTCGCAACTTGAGGATGTGATTGTCTACAGTGCGGGTGCAGGGATAGTTCTCATATCCCCAGACTTCGTTCAGGAGTTCGTCTCGGCTGATGGCTCGCCGCGCATTCTTGATCATAAATTCTAAGGTCCGGAACTCTTTCAGGCGAGCGGAATCTGCACGTGGCCGCGAACGACTTCCATCTTCATGAAGTCCACCATCACCTCTCCAAAATGTAAGAGCTTTCCGGGGCGGACTGAAAGGTCCGCCTTCGTAGAGCATGCAGACGGGCAACCAATTCCTTCGGGCTGAAGGGGACAGCTATGTAATCGTCGGCTCCCATTTTTAAGAAAAGCACTTTGTCGACGATTGATGGGCTTGCACTGAGAACCACAAAAGGAATCCCCGGCACCGCTTGTATAAGTTCTCGGCACAGATCGCAGCCTGAAGACCCAGGAAATTGCAAATCAACGATTAGAGCCGAGGGCGCTTTCTCTCGGACTAACTCCAGACCGGTAGTTCCACTCGAAACCAGCTCAACTTCGTAGCCTTCCGAGGCGAGAGCTCGCCGTATGACCCTCTGCAGAGCTTTGTCGTGTTCAATGACCAGGATTCGATCCATTCCCGCCGTTCGCAATCCAGCGATCGGAGTGTTCACCGCCGCTGTCGTCATGGTAGCCATAAAACCTCCTCTCAGCACTGTGGTCAGTTCGTCCGTTTGCAGAAGACCGGCCCCATTGTGTGCCTACCGAAAAACTGCGCTCGATCGCGCGTTGCAAGCGAAAGAAGAAGCTAAGCGTAAGCCGAGCCCAGAAGAACTTGAGCAGAAGGTGCTGCAGTTTCCTGAGCGCGCCGCTGGAAGCACCACCAACGAAATGAGCAAAGTTACTTTCGGACAAGCCGAGATCGTCATTCCGTTAACCTCGCCTGTCTTTAATTTTGTTTCTAGGGCACTCGGCATGGTTCCACCGTCCAAATGTCGGATGCGTATTCCGCAATGGTGCGGTCACTCGAAAATTTCCCGGAGCTCGCTACGTTCAGGATCGCTTTGTGCGCCCAGGCGTCGGGATCGGAATACAATGTGCCGAGCCGTTCGTGTGCCTGGCTGTAGGAGCTCAGGTCTGCCAAATGCATGTAGTGATCGCCGTTGGTCAGGAGAGTATCGCGCACCGGATCGAACACACCTGGTTCGTTCCGGCTAAAGTGGTTAGAAAAAATCAAATCCAGAGCGGCTCGAGTTTCGGGCTCATTTTCATAATGCCAGTAGGGACTGTACCAGGCACGACTGCTCTCGACTTGTTCCACGGTGAGGCCGAACAAGAACATGTTCTCCTCCCCCGCCTCCTCCGCCATTTCGATGGTCGCGCCGTCGCGCGTCCCGACGGTTAGGGCTCCGTTCATCATAAACTTCATATTGCTCGTTCCGCTGGCTTCGTAGCCGGCAGTCGAGATTTGGTTCGAGACATCGCTAGCTGGAATCAGTCGTTCTGCCAGCGAAACGTTGTATTCGGGAAGAAAAACGACCTTGAGCCGACTGCGCACACTAGGGTCGTTGTCAATCGTACCCGCCAGGTTGTTGATGAACTTTACGATTAGCTTGGCCATGCGGTACGCTGGTGCCGCTTTACCGGCAAAGAAGAATGTGCGCGGCACCATCTCCATGTCTGGATTTTCCCGCAGCCGCTTATAAAGTACGACGATCCGTAGCGCATTTAGCAGTTGCCTCTTATATTCGTGGATGCGCTTGATCTGGCAATCAAAGATCGTGTCGGGGTCCACAATCGCTCCCAACGTCGATTTGACCCAATTGGCAAACCGCCCTTTGGCCTCGCGCTTTGACTTAAGAAACAGTTCGCGGGCACTGGAGTCCTCGGCGAATGACTTAAGTTCGTTAAGTTGGCTCAGGTCGGTAATCCAACGGTTGCCGATGACTTGCGTGATGGCGCCGGCCAGTTCGGGATTCGCTTCGAGCAACCAGCGTCGCGGTGTCACTCCGTTCGTTTTGTTGTTAAAACGCTCGGGGAACATTTCGGCTAGGTCCTTGACTGTTGTTGTCCGCAACAGCTTGGAGTGGACGGCGGCCACTCCATTCGTGCTGTGCGAGCCGACGATCGCGAGGTTGGCCATGCGGATCTTGCGCTCCTGTCCCTCTTCCACGAGGCCCATACGCTCCAAGCGGCCCTCGTCACCCGGGAAGCGAAGGCGAACTTCGTCCAGGAGGCGCCGGTTAATTTCGTAAATGATCTCCAGATGCCGGGGAAGAAGTATCTCAAACCACGCAGCCGGCCATTTCTCCAGAGCTTCTGGCAGAAGCGTGTGATTTGTGAAGGCGAGGGTCTTCTTAGTAAGTTTCCAGGCTTGATCCCATTGCAAGCGCGCGTCGTCCAGTAATATGCGCATTAGTTCAGCGACGGCTATGGAAGGGTGAGTGTCATTGAGTTGGATCGCGACCTTTTCCGGCAGCTTGTCCCAATCCTCATTGTGGCCCTGAAAACGGCGTACCAAGTCAGCCAGTGAGCAGGCGACCAGGAAATACTCCTGCCGGAAACGCAGCCCTTGCCCCACCGTCGTGGAATCGTCTGGATACAACACGCGAGTCAGTGATTCCGCTTCGAGAGTTTCGCCCACCGCGCCGACGAAGTCGCCAGTGCCAAATTCTTGAAAATCGAAGTAATGCGGCGCACCAGCAGCCCAGAGGCGGAG
>Ga0070766_10001419_pt1 | contig 11679 bp, 9 predicted proteins | sample HubBroMetageWFT6_FD_69782 | JGI IMG/M metagenome (GOLD analysis project Ga0070766, IMG submission 69782) | Warmed and freeze-thawed soil microbial communities from the Hubbard Brook experimental Forest, New Hampshire - Hubbard Brook CCASE Soil... | ecosystem: Environmental > Terrestrial > Soil >... | reverse complement strand
AGGGATTCGATCTCGATCTCGGTCATGGAGTGCAACTGCATGCCGACATGATCGCGGCCACGTGGCCCGGCCGCCTGCGACTCGAAGTTCGCGCCGCCGCTCTCGCGAGCCCGGCAGGGGTCAGGGTGAGCTCGCTGGCCACTGCCTGGGACATGGCGGGCATTCTCGGCGAGGATCTCCAACTCACGCTGGTGGAGCCACAGGCCGGCCTGTCCATCCGCAAGCTGGCGGATCCGGTCGGCAGCGCGTGGAACGTCGAGGCACGTGGGCTCGACGTCGGCCGCCTGCTCGACGTGCGGCGCGACGCCCACCCGCTGCTCGATGGTGGTGTCGCGGACGGCCGCGTGGATCTTCAGGCCAGCACTGATGGGCTCCGTTTCCACGTGGACATGGGCGCGCGCGGCGCGCGCTTGGGAGCGCTGGCGGATAACGCCGCCGACGAACAGCAGCTCGGCGATCCGACGGACGTGACCATACGATTCGATGGGACCTGGCGGCGGCCCGGAGGCACGATCGAGATCCCCGAGGTCCACGCGACGGTGGCCGGTGCGGCGCTGTCTGGCTCGATCGCGCTGCGCGATCTCGACACCGATCCGGTTGTAGATCTCGCGCTCGGCGTGCAGCGGCTAGACTTCGCGCAGCTGCTGGGCACATCGGGGCTCGCGGTGCCCGAAAGTCTGGGACTGGCGCCCGGCGGCGGCCATGATCTTGGCTCGGCCACGATCGACGTGCGGATAGCAGGACGCCCGGCGGACCCCGCCTCGCTCTCGGTGAGCCAGAAGATCCACTTCAGGCCGCCACGCCAGATGCCGCCGGCGATCGTGCGCCTGCGAGGCGATTTCATCTTCAGCTCCGATGACGGCCGCGGACCGCGCCGCCCCATCGACGTCTCGCTCGCATCCCCCGACTTCATCGCTTTGCGCGACGTTCCGCCGCTGTTCGTGCGCACTCTGCTGCTTGCCGAAGACACAGGCTTCTACGGGCATCGCGGCGTCGACCTGCGCGAACTACCCACCGCGCTGCTCACCAACTGGTCGCGCGGCGGTGCTGCGCGCGGCGCGTCGACAATCACCCAGCAGCTGGCCAAGAACCTGTTCCTGTCGCGCGACAAGCAGCTCGGACGCAAGCTGCAGGAACTAGCGATCACGTTCCTGCTCGAGTCGGCGCTCGGCAAGGATCGCATCCTCGAGATCTACCTGAACATTATCGAATGGGGACCGGACCTGCGTGGCCTGCGGCCCGCGGCCCGCACGTATTTCGGTCGCGAACCCCGCACGCTGACGCCGGCCCAGATAGCCTTCCTGGTCGCGATCATTCCCGGGCCGATCAAATACCAGAGTTCATTCGCGCACGGCACGCCGGGGCCCGGGCTGCGCTCGCTGATCGACGAGCTGCTCGCGAAGCTGCGTTCGGTGGATGCGATCAGCGAGGAGGAATATCTGCGAGCGCTTGGCGAATCCATCGTCGTCGGCGGCGGTAGGCCGCCCGGATGATCGGCGGCGACTGAAAATGGTTCGATCGACGAGACCAGCGGGCTACTGCAATTTTTCGTACTCGGCTTTAGCCAGTTTCAGGACTGGAATCTCAGGGTCGGCGTTCCTCCACAGCGCAAGGAAATCCCGGTAGGCGGCCCTGCCGCCGGGCAAGTCCCCCGACAAAACCAACGCTCTGCCGAGCTGTAAATGCGCAAGCGCGCCGATGGGATCGGCGACGACGATTCCTCGATGATCGAGAATTCTCTGGAATTCTCTGGCGGCGTCGGCGCCCCGCCCGGCGTCGAGCTTGGCCCGGCCCCGGATGTAAGTCGGATATAGGGCCCCGAACAACCCGTAGAAACTGCTGGGTGGGCTACCAAAATCATAGGGAGCGGCGACTTGAAGTAGTTCGACAGCCTTGACAGCATCGCCGTGACTCAAGGCGATACTCGCACGCAACGTTGGCAGGTAGTTGAATTTGACAGCCGTATCTTCAGGGAAGCGTTTCTCCAGGTCATCTGCGAGTTGCTGGGCCCGGGAAGAGTCCCCTGCGAGCGCCAGCGCAAGCGCCGAACCGTACTGCACGTCGCGGCCCCTGGTTAGGGCCAAGGCTGCCGTTGCAACTGGCTTGGCCGCGGAAGAATTCCCGTACAAAGCTTCTCGCAGGGCCGCCGCCGCTTGAAACAGCGCAGCCCTTTCCTCTTGTCCCGATGTCCGGGCCAGGTCGACTGCTTGCTGCGACTGCTGCGTTGCCTCGTGCAAGCGACCCGAATACGCAAGACCAAACGCGTCGAGGTGCGAAGCCAAGTCGGCCGACGTGAATTTTTCCCGTCCCCTTGTCAGTTCTCGATCCATCCTCGCGCGGTCGCCTAGCAGAAACGCCAGCTCGTATCGAGCGATCAGAAAATCGGGCAGGTCCAATTTGCGGTTGGAGGCCCGCTCAAGGGTTCTCTCGGCCTCCGGGAAGCGGTCGAGGGACTGATAGGTCTGTGCGAGGATGTTGTAACCGATGACAAAATCTGGATCGATCTCGACTGTTCTCTTTGATTCCTCGAGTGCTCGTTCGTACTGGCTCAAAGTTGGGTAAATGACGCCCGCCAGAAACGAATGAGGATGGAAATCACGTGGATACGCCTGTGCCCACAACTCGCAGGTCCTCCGCGCCTTCTCCAAATTTCCTATCGCCGCCATTTCGTAAGAGTTAGTGATGAAAAATCTCTCGGCGTCACTGGTACGGTCCCGCAACTCATAAGCTTTCCCGATGCTTTCCGCGGCCAAAGTGGCCTCGCCCATGGCGTTGTAGCCGATCCCCAGCAGCGCATGGGCCACGGCAAAGTTCGGGTCGATCTCGGTGGCGCGCTTGAGGAACGGCTGAGCGGCGGCATCGCCATTCGCCGCCAGCGCAGCCACACCGGCGCTATATGCCTTCAAAGCCGGCAGTGACGCCGTAGTAGCTTCGGGCAGGGAAGTATTGTGCTTCTGCACAGTGGCGAGAGATTCGCCGACACGGATTCTGAATTGTCGAGCTATCTGAGTGAGAGCGTTGAGAACATCTTCCTTTCTAGGCGCTTGCACCTGTTCTTCGTCCAGGACCTCCCCGGTGCGACAGCTTCTCGCGCGCAGACCCACGACATATTGACTTCCTAGCATCGCGATGGAGCCGTCGAGCACGGCGGCGCTCGTAGTGCGCTCACAGATTTCCTGCGCGATCTCCGGGGTGAGTGCTGCAGAGGCCGACTGGCTCATCAGAGCCAGCGCGCGGCGAATGCGATTGTCGGAAATGAGGCTCAAGTAGGGGGACTGTTCCAACTGAATGGCCAAGCCTTGACGCAAGGTGCCGTCAAAGACCGGGTCGCCGGTGCTGTTGGTGAAATCAGCGAGGACTATCGTGTCCTTGTCAGTGAGTTTGGGCGAGCGGGAAAGGTAGTGGAAGGCGGCAGCAGCCGCGACAAGCAGGGCAACAACGACAGGTGCGACGAGCTTCAACGACCAGCGAGGGTGGAGGTCGCGGTGGCTCGCTGGCCCGGCAAGCGGAGGCCGCTGGACGAGATTTGCTGCTGGCTTAGCTGTGACACCCGTGTCGCCAGGGGTTGCAACAGCGGCAGCTGCCATGGAGCGCTGCAGCGCATCAACGAGCTTCGGCAACGCGCGCTCGACGCTGCCGCTCGCGTCGAGCCAGTGCGAGGTATTGAGAAAGTACTCTAGCTCCGCCGGCAGCGGAGCGCGGTCGATCCGTAACGCGACCACGGGGTGCCGCTTCGATGTCGCTCTTTCCACCTCTCTGAGAACGTGTTGAGAGGTGGCAGCGTTCTCCGACAGGACGAGCACTATGACCTTTGCGGCATCAATCGCATGAACGATCGCGCCGGCATAAAACTCGCCTGGGACGACGTCGCGCGGTGCGATCCAGCACTTGATGGCGTGCCGCTCCAGCGCCTCGACTACGGCAGCTGCAACGGCTACGTCCTGCGAGGCGTAGCTAACGAAGACGGTCGGCGGCGTGCTAGCGCTCGCCTTCTCCTCGCCACTGCCCGCAACCATCTCCGTTGCCCCCCACTCCTTTGGGCGGCATCGTCGCGGATGCCGCTGGGGTTGGCAACCAGAGGCAATACCGCATGGGGAAAGACCGTTTTGGGGAACCCAATTCGATGGGCTGAACGTCCAGTTTGGCGGGAGAGTGCGGGTGCCGTGACCACCGCTGCGAAGTCGGCGACCGGACTTGAGTTCTCAGTCTTGGGAAAGTTGACGACAAAGAAGCAGTGAGGGCGCGGTAACGGTTTCGGTTTCCACATTGTTTTCCAATCCAGCATCACCCACCGTCATCTACCAGCACCTACCGTAAGGCGGGAATCAGCAAAGTGGTTGTGTTGGGTGCCCCTGGGTGACGCTGGATGCAAAAGTAAGCGGACTGAAAATCCGCGTGTCGGTGGTTCGATTCCGCCCCTGGCCACTATCAATTATTTCCAACGATCTGCAATTGCGGTGTGCCGCACATACGTAGCTGCATCACCGGCTCGCCGCCCCTGATCGTCGCACCCGACATGACCTCTAGCTCACTACTTGGTCGCATTTGGGTGAGTTGGTCGTGATCCGGCGAGAAGAATCTCCACTAATCTTCTTGCACTTTCGGGCCAGTCGGGCACGGACGCCACATTAGAGACGCCGACGAGCGCTCGGAGCAAGTCAAACGGGTCGAGGTCGGAGCGGATATCCCCGCTCTTTATCGCCCGGCCCACCAACGAATGAATCGCTCCCTGGATCTGGGCGCGGGATGACTCGAAGAGCTTCGAAGGTCTTCCAACTACCGTGTTGAGTGCCGCGACGATGATCTGTTTCGTCGCGATGTAGTCGACGAACAGCAACATCCAGGCTCGCAATGCCTTGATGGGGGGCATCGTCCTCGAAAATTCCTTCTCGGCGGCTGCCAATCTTTCTACCTCGGTGCGATAGACGGCCTCGAGAAGCGCATCGCGGGTCGGGAAGTGGCGATAGAGGGTTCCCGGTCCGACCCCTGACTGCTTGGCGACTTCGTCCAGACTGATGTCAGCGCCGGAGTGCGAAAAAGCCCCTTTGGCGACCGCCAGGATGCGCTCCCGGTTACGCTGCGCGTCGGCGCGCGGCTTGCGGCGAACGTCCTTCTTCTTCCTACTGGTCATGGCGCCTGCTTGCAATCGGAGATAGTCTCCGCTTAGTATATAGGCGGAGACGCTCTCCGTTTTTATCCTTATTCGCACGGGCCGTCAAATCGTAGATGCGTTGATGGGTAGCGGGTCCGTTTCCGGGTGTGCTGCCCTGGTGCTTTCCGCTTCGGCTTGTCAGATCGGACTGCAGCGCGCAATCACGGGAAGTGAATGGGCCCCGTCGGGATTTACGCAAACCGACATATAAGGAGTTCGCGATGATTACACCTCGGGAGCTACTGGGCACATCGATTGCGCAGCTTTGGACGCTCGCTCGTTTTTTGGGCGAACAACTCGACGAGGGCATCGAGGGAGCAGAGCCCACTACAGCGGAGGCTCGTGCATGCCATGAGGTCCTGCGGTCCCTCAGGGTGCTGATTCTGAGGCTTGAGGCTGCTGACCATGGGATCGGTGGCGATAGCGATCCGCCGCTTGCAGCCACGCACTCTTTGCGCGGTACTGCAAATCTATCCCCTAAATTACCCCCTTCCAGCATCGTGCTTGAAAGGGCGTCTCGCCGCCCCAGTAGCGGGTAATCCGAGCCAGCCACAGCCGCCAAATCAAGTCGGCGGACGGGAGTTCTCCCGCGCGCGCAGCGCATCAACTTGATGAAGGAGATTGCTATGGCCGGATCGCCTATGGCCGCTCCAAGACGGCCAACATCCTGTTTGCGGTGGAATTCGACCGGCGCCATCGCACGCGCGGCGTGAGGGCGAGCGCGCTGCACCCGGGGGGAATCATGACCGAACTCGGCCGGCATCTGCAGCCAGGAGAGCTCGAGGCAACCGTGGAGCGGATCAACGTCCAGTTGGCGATCGATGGGCGGCCGCCCTTCAAGTTCAAGACGATTCCCCAAGGAGCCGCGACAGCGGTCTGGGCGGCCTTCGTCGCCGCGGCCGAAGAGGTCGGCGGCCGCTACTGCGAGGACTGCCACGTGTCGCAGGTCACCGATGGGCCGATCAGCCCGTTGAGCCCCGGGGTCAGGCCCTACGCTGTTGATCCGGAGCACGCCAAGGCGCTCTGGGCCAAGAGCGAGGAGATGGTGGGGGAACGATACTGACGTGTTCGATGAAATCACCTACCGATTCCGGTCCACTAATTCTGGGTCACGTTCTCCAGTGCACCTCGAGGAACACACTTCGTCCCGTTTCGACACCTGTGGGTCCCAGCTGGATGGGGGTTGAAGCCGTGCCGAATTCCAAGTGTTGTGGATGGAGGAGGTTCGACCCGGTAAGAGAGACTGCCACCGACCGCGACACGCTCCAGCCGACTCGTGAGTCAAGTTCCGTGTAAGCGGGCGAGGCAGGATTGGGCAGCGCGCCGACTCTCCGCAAATCGAAATTCAGCGCCAAATTGCGTGCGAGATCCATCGTCGAGCGCGCCGAAAGCTGGTAGCTGGGGTCGTCACCGGCGAGCGCTGTGCCGCCGAGGTCGCTGCTACCGGGCGCGAAATGCAGATTCTCGTGCAGCCAATTGGCACCCCCCGTGAGCCGCCACCATGTGTTGACCTGGTAGTTACCCCAGACCTCGACGCCACAGGTATCGCCCAACATGCGGTTTTCGAACGTCAAGGGAAATCCGCCGTCCGGCGCAGGCTCCACGCTGCGCAGGTCACGGTAGACGTTGTAGAACGTTGAGATCGACAGCGAAGTGTTCGGCGAGGGCTGGCCACGATAACCGAGTTCATAGGCAGTCAGCTCTTCCGGCCGAAAATCGTCGCCGCGGATGATCACCTCCGGGCCGACGGCTTCGAAAAGATCGCGGTCGATGCGGGACGGTGCGCGCACTGCGCGGGACACCGCCAGCCACAGTAAATCGGCGTTCGTGACCTTCCACGAGAGACGTGCGCTGGGAAGAGGCTCAACGCCCATGTACGGAGTGTCCTCTTCGAGCTTCGCACCGAGAACCGCTTTGAGGGTGTCGGTGAGAGAGATACTGTCCTGGAGGAAGATGTCTGAGAGATTCAGTGTGCGCCGCTGCGGAGAAAACCCTTGGGTGCTCGAAAGGGCTGTGGGAAAGTTGTCCTGCTGGACCTGCTCACCGGCTCCCCAGACGATGTACTGACGCGGCCCCCAGGAGAAACTTTGCTGAGCCTCGAGATCGTAGGTGTTGAGATAGTCGCTTGCGATCGCCGGGATCGAGAACGCTACATAGTCGTAATAGGACTGGATCTGCAGCTGCGAGCCACCGGCGAGCTCATGGTTCCAGCGCGCGAGCAGATTACCGCCGGAGATCTCCTTGGCGGGCGGGGCGAGTTCATCTTCCGATCCCTCGTAGAAGTCACCGTGCACGGACAGCACGTCTTGCGCCCCTGCCTGGTCGAAGCGGAATCCGCCTTGTGACTTATGCCAATCATCCATCGCGTCCGTTCCGCTCGCGGTGACGTCGGGGCCAACATGGAATGAATCCACGTAGGCCCGATAGCTCGCCTGATCGCTGGCGCTCCCGCCGTACTGCAGGCTGGCTCTCTGGTCGAGGTTGCCGCCGCCAGCCGTGACCGATGCGCCCTGAGTGCTGGCGGAATTGCGCGTGATGATGTTGATGACGCCGTTGACCGCATTCGCACCCCACAGCGTGGCGCCAGGCCCGCTGATCACTTCGATACGCTCGATGTCCTCGGGCAGTACGTCCTGGACGTCCCACGACACACCTGAGTGATAAGGCGTATAGACGCTGCGTCCATCGATGAGGACCAGCAGTTTGGAGGCGGCGGAACCATTAAAACCGCGTGCCGTGATGGCGAAGCTGGTCGCTGTGATCTGCGCCACCTGAAGATTGGGCGCCAGGCGAAGCATGTCGGGAATGGTCCTCGCGCCGGAGCGAAGAATGTCGTCGCGCGTGATGACATAAACCGCGGCTGCCGCATCGCTCAGCTGTTCCGCGGATTTGGAGACGGAGGTAACCTCGATGCCCAGCAGCTGCTCAATGCTCAGCTCCTTCAGCGAGCTGACGGGACCGACATCGTTTTGCGCCCGCGCGTCAATCGATGGCAATGTCAACAGCAATGCAATTGCGCAAGTGGCAACACCTGTGCTGCTCGAGCGGCAATCGTCGGTGTTGCGACTTGCGTTCAGCGACGTGTCCCGTACAACCCGTGCGGCGCAATAACCTCAGCGATATGAGGCGTGAATGCGTTGAAGTGCCTCTCAGTTTTACATATCGCAGATCTCCGCTCGGCTGGCGGGTTGTGCCTCGGAACGGGGCTGGCGAGCGCTGCAAGTGGTTGATTACTAAGCGGCTAATCACGATACCCGGGACTCGATCGATCGAGTTTTCGCAGCAGCCCCGGCCATGCGACGCTGCTTCCCAATCCTCGCGTCACCTGGCTGGCCGCGGCCCGAATGCTGCCGAGAATGGGTTCGGGTATTCGGATCAATTCCTGTCCGCCGCTTTGAGCACGCACCTGGATCGCGCACGCGGATTCGAAGATATACATGTACAGAAAGGCATCGGCCGGCGACGAGCCGGCGGTCAGCAGCCCGTGATTGCGCAGCATCAGATAGGACTTGTCGCCGAGGTCCGCGACCAGGCGCGGCTGTTCGGCGGCATTGAGCGCGACACCCTCGTAGTCGTGATAGGCCAACGACGCCAGCACGAACAGCGATTGCTGAGAAATCGGCAGCAACCCCTGCTTTTGTGCGGCGACGGCGACGCCGTTGAGCGAATGGATGTGCATGACGCACGCGACATCCTCTCGCGCCGCATGAATGCAGCTGTGAATCGTGAAGCCGGCCGGATTGATTTCATGGGGCGAGTCCATGATCTTCCGGCCGCCGAGATCGACCTTGACGAGCGAGGAAGCCGTGATTTCCTCGAACATCAAGCCGTAGGGATTGATCAGAAAATGATGCTCCGATCCGGGAACCCGCGCCGACACGTGAGTGAAGACGAGGTCATCCCATCCGTAGAGCGCAACCAGGCGATACGCGGCAGCGAGATTCACGCGCACCTCCCATTCGGCGGCGCTGACGTGCTGTCTCACCGAGGTGGCCGCTGCGTGTTTCATTCAGTGCGCCGCGTCCGCCGGGCTGGGTGCCCCGATGATCCTGCCGACGACGATCGTGGCGCCGATCAGCAAGCCGCCGCCCGCCGCCTCGATCAGCAGCCATAGCAGAGGATAAGGATGTGGCGTCGCCAACGCGAGGCCGGCGACCGTGAACAACATGAAGGTATGGCTGTTGAGAATCAGCGGAATCATTTCGCCGAGCGCAAAAATCGCGTAAACGGCGGCCAAAATGTAGATCAGTCGGGCCCAGTCGGCGCCGATGAGGTGCGCGAGCAAGCCGATTGCGCTCGGTGCAAGTATCACGAGCCCGATACCGGTGGCAGCGCCGATCAGAATATGCGGCGCCTTCTTCGGGTTCATGTGTTCGACGAAGAAGAGGACCCAGGCCACGTACGCCGGCCATGCCGGCAGTTTGAGATAGCCGGTGATGAGCTCGGTGATGACGATGAGCGCGAGCACATAGAGTCCGAGAATCAGGCGGCGGCGGTTGAACTTCATGAGGCAGCTCCCACGGCTTCGACTCGCAATGCTTCGCTGAAACGCGCCAAGTGATGGTCGGCGTCGCCAAATGTCATATCGATCATGGTGAGGCGCTTGAAGTAATGGCCGACGTTGAGCTCATCGACGACTCCCATCGCACCGTGCAGCTGGACGGCCTGCTGGCCGACAAAGCGCGCGGTCTCTCCGATATATGCCTTCGCGCCCGATATGGCGCGGCGGCGTGCCGCGGGTTCGTCGCCGGCAGCTTGAATTGCCGCAATGATAGCCATCGAACGGATCTGCTCAGCGGCAATGAACATGTCCGCCATTCGATGTTGCAGCGCCTGGAAGCTGCCGATCACGGTGCCGAACTGTTTGCGGGTTTTCAAATAATTTAGAGTGGCCTCATTGAGCGCGGTCACGATACCCGCCGCTTCGGCGCACAGTGCGGCGATCCCCTGGTCGACGGCGCGCTCAATGACGGGAAGCGCTCGCTCGGGTGCACCTATTACGGCATCGTCGTCGACAGGCACATCCTGCAAATGCAAATCCGCGGCTCGGCCGCCGGATTGGGTGGGATAGGCTTGCAGCGTCAATCCCGGCGCATCACGTCGCACCAGAAACAGGGAGATACCTTCGGCGTCGGTCCGACTGCCGCTGCTGCGCGCCGAGAGAAGAAAATAATCGGCTGATGGGGCATCGAGCACGACGGACTTGCGGCCGGTGAGCCGCCAGCCTTTGGCTTCACGGACGGCCGTCGAAGCGACGTGCGCGAGCTCATAGCGCCCGGCCGCCTCATAGGCGGCGAGCGCGATCTGCAGCTTTCCCGCGGCGATCTGCGGCAATAGCGCCTCCTGGATCGCGCGGGTTGCGGCATCGCGGAGCAGCCCACCGCAGAGCACGACCGTACTCAGGTAAGGCTCCAGCAGCAGTCCCTGCCCGACCAGCTCCATGACGGCCATGATGTCCACACCGCTGCCGCCGAGCCCGCCGAATTCCTCGGGATAGGGCAGGCCGAGCAGGCCGAGCTCGGCATACTGGGCCCAGGCTTGCGCGGAATAGCCGAGCGGTGAGCGCGCCAGCGAGCGGCGCCGCTCGAAATCGTAATCTTTGGCGATGAAACGCCGCAGCGTCTCCTGCAGCGCCAGTTGTTCTTCTGTTAGGCGGAAATCCATGGCAGCTCTCGTTTAGAGACCCAGAATCAGTTTCGAAATGATGTTTTTTTGGATCTCGGTCGAGCCCGCATAGATCGTGGTCTTGCGGTAATTGAAATATTGGCCCGTGAGCGGCGGCGCGAAGGCGGCGTAGTGATCCGCGAGGTACGGCGGCGGAACCCAGTCCACCTCGAGCGCCTCGCGCAAGTAAGGCAGGGCATCGTGCCCGAGCGCATGCATCTGAAGCTCCGCGAGCTGCTGGATGATCTCCGATCCCTTGATTTTGAGCAGCGAGACCTCGGGCCCCGGAGCGCGGGATTCCTTCGAGACCGCCGAAAGCACACGCAGGTTCGTGATCTCGAGCGCCATGAGCTCGAGCTCGACCTGCGCGATGCGGTCGCGGAAGCGGGACTCCTCGATCAGCGGGCGGCCGTTGTGGAGTTGGCGCGTCGCAATTTCCTTGAGCCGCTTCAAGGCGCGTTTGCAATTGCCGATGCCGGCATTATTGGTGCGCTCGTGCGAGAGCAGGAATTTTGCGTAAGTCCAGCCCTTGTTTTCCTCGCCGACCAGGTTTTCGACCGGCACCTGCACGTTGTCGAAGAAAATATCGTTAATTTCGTGTTCGCCGTCGATCGTGATGATGGGGCGCAGCGTGATGCCCGGTGATTTCATATCGATCAACAGGAACGAAATGCCTTGCTGTGGACGCGCGTCGCTGCTCGTGCGCACCAGGCAGAAGATCCAATCGGCATACTGGCCGAGCGTGTTCCAGGTCTTCTGGCCGGTGACGCGGTAATGAGCGCCTTCGCGCACCGCGCTCGTGCGCAGTGAGGCGAGATCGGACCCCGAACCGGGCTCCGAATACCCCTGGCACCACCAGTCCT
>Ga0070766_10001418_pt1 | contig 11685 bp, 7 predicted proteins | sample HubBroMetageWFT6_FD_69782 | JGI IMG/M metagenome (GOLD analysis project Ga0070766, IMG submission 69782) | Warmed and freeze-thawed soil microbial communities from the Hubbard Brook experimental Forest, New Hampshire - Hubbard Brook CCASE Soil... | ecosystem: Environmental > Terrestrial > Soil >... | reverse complement strand
GTCTCGGTATAGACCTGCAGGTACTCCGCGTTGCCCTCGCGGTCGTAGAGAATGTTGTGCGCCTTCAGCATTGCCAGCTGATCGGCCGGCAGGTCGGTCTTGGCTAAAAGATCATCGTAGTAGTTCTCCGGGATGGCGAGCAGTCGCACGCCGTTCTGCTCCAGCCGCGCCACGGTCGCCAGAAGGTCGTCGGTGGCCAAGGCGATGTGCTGCACGCCCGAGCCGAACAGCTCGTTGAGGAAGCGCGACGATTGCGTGCGCTGGCTTTGCGAGGCGTTGAGCACGATGCGCAGGCCGCCGTCGGGCGATTCGACCACCTGGCTTCGCACCAGGCCGCCCGGATCGGCCACCTCTTGGGGCGGGATCTTCTTGAGGTCGAGCAGCGAGGTATAGAACAGGAGCCAGGTCAGCATCTCCTCGTACTGCATCGACTGGGAAATGTGATCGACGTTGGTGAGTCCGGCGTCGTTGCTCCCCTCGCCGGTATCGTCGAACTCGATGTCCCACACCCGGCCGAGCGCGCTGGTCGAATCGAGGAAATAGACCAGGCTGCCGCCGACGCCGCGCACCGCCGGGATGTCGAGCTCGCCCGGCCCGACGGCCTGGCGGAACGGCGCATCAAGCAACAGGGTCGCGCGCTGGAAGGTGGCCGCCGCGTCGTCGACGGTGAATCCCAGGGCGCACACTGCCGAGCCGTGCACGATGTTGAAGGAATGGGCGAAGCCTTCCTTCTCGCGGTTCACGACCAGGTTGATATCGCCCTGGCACCAGCGCGTCACGGCTTTCGAGCGATGCCGGCCGGCGCGGCGGAAGCCGAGGCCGGCCAAAAGCTCTTCGAGGCGCGACGCATCGTCATCGTCGGCAGAGAATTCGATGAAGCCTACCCCCTTGGCCTGCGAGCGCGGCGGCAGGGCAGGCACGCCCGCCGGGCGCTTGCCCGTCCGTTCGGCAAGCTGATCGAGCAGGAAGCGCAGCGAACGGTGGCCGTCGACGGCGAGGCTGCGCGCCGAGCCGGCGCGGAACTGGTCGTTGAAGATTTCCAGCGACAGCGCGCCGTCATAGTCGGTCGCCGTCAACGCCTCCATAAAGTCGAGCACCGGCAGCTCGCCCTGGCCGGGGAAATTGCGGAAGTGCCGGCTCCACGAGAGGTAGTCCATCTGCAGCAGCGGTGCGTCGGCGAGCTGCACCAGGAAGATGCGGTCGCCGGGAATGGCGCGGATGGCGCTGAGATCGGTGCCGCGCGCCAGGATATGGAAGGAGTCGAGCACCAGCCCGACGGCGGGATGGTCGGCGCGCCGCACCGCCTCCCAGGCGTCGCGGTAGTCGTTGATATGCCGGCCCCAGGCCAGCGCCTCGAAGGCGATGCGCAGGCCGCGCTTGGCGGCGCGCTCGCCCAACTCGCGCAGGTCGGCCGCGGCGCGATCGATGCCGCCCAGCGATTCGGTTGCCACATTGCTGCAGATCATCAAGAGATCGGTGCCCAGCTCCTGCATGACGTCGAACTTGCGTTCGGCGCGATCCATGGCCCGTTCGCGCCGTCCGGTTGGCATGCCCTCGAAGTCGCGGAACGGCTGCAGGGTGACGATGTCCAGCCCGAGCTCCGCGCAGGCGCGGCGCACGTCCGCCGGCGTGCCGTTGAAGGTTATCAGATCGTTCTCGAAGATCTCGACCGCGTCGAACTTGGCGGCGGCGATGGCTTCGAGCTTCTCGCCGAGCGTGCCGCTGAGAGATACCGTCGCGATCGAGGTCTTCATGGCCTGCTCCGTGGTTGGGCAACCGTTACTGCCCGCGTTGCATCCATTCGTCGAAGAAGCGCAGCGTCGCGAGATGGGGGATCTCGCCGGGGCCCGTGCGATCGCCAAGCTGCATGGTCGCGGCGCCGCCAGTGTCGACTTTCGGCCAGGTTGGCAGGCCGTTGCCGTTGGGATCGCCGCTCTTGGCGAAGTTCGTCCAATAGGCCTGCAGCTCGGCCGACAGCGCGCGATCGGCCGCCGTCCAGTCACGCGACAGCACGTCGAGCGTGCCGAAAATGTAGGGATACTCCGAGCTGTGGAAGGTGCCGAGCTTGTCGGGCGTGTCGACCTCCTCGTAAGTCTGCTGGGCGCCGAGCGGCTGCGGATGGTCGAAGAAGTAGAGATAGGTCGGCCGGCCGTTCTTGGCGTGCAGGCGCGCGCTGGTCCAGATGCCCCAGGCGAAGGTGGCGTCGCGGAAGACGTTCTTGCTGGCCTGCCGCGCCGTCACGTCGTCGGTGGCGGGATAGAGCGCCGCGGCCCGGTCGGAGTCTTTGCCGAACCTGTCCTCGACCGACTTTTTATGCGCGGCGAGCGACGCGGCGTGCGGGAAGGTCGCGCCCTCGTTGCGGTTCCAGCCGGTCAGGAACGGCACCGGCGCCTCCTTGCCGTCGTGGAACAGCGTGTAAGTGTCGGTGGGCAGGAACCAGCCGTCGACGATCGGTCCTGCGGGCGTCTTGGCGTCGAGTATCTCGCGGCCGGATTTTCCGCGCAGCTCCGCGATCGTGGTGGCGCCGAGCTTCTGGGCGAAGGCCTTGCCCTGCGCCTCGGCGTCGGCAAGCGGGACCATCTTGGGCGGAAGTGCGGTGCTCTCGGCGACGGCGCGGTGGAACAGCCCGCGCGCCAGCGGCGAGGCCATCAGGTGAACGACGCTCGAGGCGCCGGCCGACTGGCCGAAGATCGTGACGTTGGCGGGGTTGCCACCAAGCGCGTGGATGTTGCGCTTGATCCATTGCAGCGCCGCGACCTGGTCGAGCAGGCCGTAGTTGCCCGAGGCATGCTGCGCCGATTCGGCGCTGAGCTCGGGATGGGCCAAAAAGCCCAGGACGCCGACGCGGTAGTTCATCGACACGACGATCACGCCGCGCTCGGCCAGGCGCGTGCCGTTGAACACCGGACGTGACGCTGATCCCACCTGGAAGCCGCCGCCATAGATCCACACCATCACCGGCAGGTCCTTCGCCTCGGCCGGCGCCCAGACGTTGAGCGTCAGGCAATCCTCGTTCATCGGCAGGTCGCCGCCGGAATATTCGAAATAGACCGACTTGGGCGAGCCGCCGGGCTGCAGGCATTGCGGTCCGAAGGACGTGGCGGCGCGCACGCCCTGCCAGGGCGCCACCGGCTGCGGCGGCTTCCATCGCAGGTCGCCGATCGGCGGCGCTGCAAAGGGAAGGCCGAGATAGGCGCGGACATGGCCATTGGCCGCCCAGCTGCCCGTGATGGTGCCGCCATCGACGGCGACCGCACTGCCTTCGATGCGCCCCTGCGCGCGCGCGCCGGCGCCTGCTGCAAGAGTGAACAGTACCGCTGCAAGGACACGGAACATCATGCGGTCCATGGCTTCCTCCTCTGAGTCATCAAGCTGCTTCCTTCTGCACAACCCCAAGCAGCCGGGCCTGCAATGCCGGGTCGCCTTCGAGAGACTTGGCGGTGCCCTCGAAGGCAACCTGCCCATTCACCAGGACATAGGCCCGATCGACCAGCGGCAGGACAGTCTCGGCGTGATGCTCGACAATCACCATGGCCACCCGGCCGCGCAGCTTGGCCAACGCGTCCATCACCTCCTTGACGATGGTGGGCGCCAGCCCCTCGAACGGTTCGTCGAGCAGGATCACCTTGGCCGGCACCATCAGCGACCGGGCGATCGCCAGCATCTGGCGCTCGCCGCCCGACAGGCTCTCGGCCTTCGCGCGTTGCAGGGTGCCGAGCTTGGGGAACAGGGCGAAGACCTCGTCGAGCGATGCGCCGCCGTCGCGCATGGCGATCCGGAGATTGTCCAGCACCGTGAGATTGGGGAACAGCCGGCGGCCCTCCGGCACCAGCGAGACGCCCCGGCGGTTGATCTCATAGGATCGTGTGTTGGCGATCTCTGCGCCGTCGAGGCGGATGCTGCCCGCGCCGCAGCGCACCGTGCCGGTAATGGCGCGCAGCGTCGTCGTCTTGCCGACGCCGTTGCGGCCCAACAGGGCCACGGCCTCGCCTTCGTGGACGACCAGCGAGAGATCCTCCAGCACGACGCTGCCGGCGTAGCCCGCGCGCACCTTGTCGACCACCAGCAGCGGTCGGGCGGCGAGGTGCTCGGCGCGTTCCATATCGGTCGGCGCGGTTGGCGGGATGATCCGCTCGGCGCCGAGATAGGCCGTGACCACATCGGGATTGGCGGCGACGTCGGCCGGCGCGCCGTCGGCGATCAGGCGGCCTTGATGCAGCACGGTGATGCGATCGCTGAGCGCCAGCACGCGGTCGATGTCGTGCTCGATCAGCAGCACCGCATGGCTGTCGGCGAGCTTGCGGATCAGGGCGCCCACCACCTGCCGGTCGGCTTCCGCCAGCCCGGCCAGCGGCTCGTCGAGCAGGAGCAGGCGGGCATCGGTGGCGAGTGTGATGGCGATTTCCAGCAGGCGGCGCTGGCCGTGGCCGAGATTTGCGCAAGCGTCGGCGGCGCAATCCTCCAGTCCGACGGCGGCGAGCAACGACCAGGTGCGCGCGTTGAGGTCGTCATAGCGGTAGGCGTCGCGCCACAGGCCCCAGCGCCGCCGGTCCTGCGCCTGCACCGCGACCCGGACGTTCTCGAACGCCGAGAGGTTGGGGAACACGCTCAGGATCTGGAATGACCGCGACAGGCCGAGCCGAATGCGTCGGTGCACGGGCAGGCGGGTGATATCGTGGCCGTCGAAGACGACGGTGCCGCTGTCCGGCGGCAGCAGCCCGGTCAGCATGTTGAAAAAGGTCGTCTTGCCGGCGCCGTTCGGGCCGATGAGGCTGTGCAGCCGGTAGGGGTAGACTTCAAGGCTGACATCGTTGGCCACGACCAGCGAACCGAAACGCTTGTCGAGATGGTTGACGGTGAGGATCGGCTTGGCGGGATCCAGCGTCGCATGCCCGGCCTGCCAGGGCGCGATGGTCGCCGGCCTCGGTGGGATGCCGGACCGCGTCAGTGTCCAGTCCGTGCGCCGGCGCAGGCGAAACACCAGGCCCTGGATGCCCTCGGGCGAGGCGAGCGCGAACAGGATGACGATCGGTGCGAACATCAGCCACCAGCTCTCCGTCAGGGCGGAGAGCCGGTCTTCCAGCAGGATGAAGGTGATGGCGCCCCACAGTGGTCCGAGGAAATGGTGCACGCCGCCCAGCACCGCCATCAGCAGCGAATCGCCGGCATGCTGCCAGCTGAGATTGTCGGCGTAGGCGCCCTTCAGCATCAGGGACAGGAGGCCGCCGGCATAACCGACGAAGCCGCCCATCAGCACGAAGGCGGCGAACTTCAGCCGGAACGTGTCGTAGCCCAGGCTCTGCGCCCGCTGCTCGTTGTCGCGCACCGCCTGCAAGCTGCGCCCGAACGGCGAGTGCGCGATGCGCCACAACAGGCCGAGGGCGATGGCCACGGTGACGATGGTGAAGACGTGGAACGACCAGGCGTCGGGAAACATCGGCCGCGACAGGCCCTGCAGGCCGTTCTCGCCGCCCGTGACGTCGGTCCATTTGAAGGCGATCTCGAAGGCGATCTGCGAGAAGGCGAGCGTCAGCAGGGAGAAATAGAGGCCGCGCCGGCGCAGGATGATCGCGGCGATGACGGCGGCGAGCAGCAGCGAGAACAGCACGGCGAAGGCCAGCGCCACGATTTCGTTGCCCAGGATGGCGTTGCCCGCGCCGCGCAGCAGGGCGAAGGCCACCGCGTAGCTCGCGCAGCCGAAGAAGACCGAGGCGCCGAACGGCACCAGCCCGGTGTAGCTCACCAGCAGGCAGACGCCCGCGCCATACAAGGTGTAGATGGCGATCTGGGTGATCAGGCTGATGGGCGCGCCGATCGCGACCCACAGGACGCTGAGCCCGCTCAGCACCAGCACGGTCAACAGGACCGGATGGCGAAGAAGCCCGCTCATTCGAAACGCTCCCAGCGCTCGCCCAGCAAGCCGCGTGGGCGCAGCAGCAGCATCAGCGCCATGAACAGGTACATCACGGCGCCCGAGGCCTCTGGCCAGAACTGGATGGTGAGCGCCACGACGACGCCGACCAGCAGGCCCGCGATCACCGCGCCGGCGAACGAACCCAGCCCGCCGATCGCCACCACGACGAAGGCCGGCATGATGGCGTTGGTCGCCATTGCCGGGGTGACGGTCCACAGCGGCGCCGCCAGCATGCCGGCGATGCCGGAGATGGCGCAGCCCAGCCCGAACACCCAGGTCAGCACCTTGGGCAGGTTGATGCCCAGCAGGCCCACCATCTCGGGATCGCGCGAGCCGGCGCGCAGGATGCGGCCGAACGGAGTCTTCTCCAGGAACAGCCAGAGCAGCAGCAGCACCGTGGCCGTCGTCACCAGAACGCCGACACGGTATTTGGTGATCAGGATCGGTCCCCAGACGAGGAACCCCGCCATGAAGGGCGGCGGGTTGAAGGGTTGGCCAATGCCGCCATAGATCAGGCGAACCGTGGCTTCGATCAGCAGCGCGAGGGCGAAGGTGACGATCAGGCTGATCAGCGGTTCCTTGTCGTACAACCGACGAATCAGCAGACGCTCGGCCACCATGCCGATGCCGCCGACGATGATCGGCGACAGCAGGACCGCGGGCCAACCGAACGTCTCGACCAGGGTTAGGGAGAGATAGGCGCCCAGCGTGAAGAACGCTCCGTGGGCAAAATTCACGATACCCAGCAGACCGAAGATGATCGAGAGGCCGATGGCGATCAGGACATAGAGCCCGCCCAGCACCAGGCCGCTGACCGTCTGCGAGAGGAGGATGTCCAGCATGGACTTGAGAAGAAGCCTCAGGGGTTGGCGTTTTCCTCCCCTGCGCGGATGCCGCGCGGGGGAGGTGCCCGCGCAGCGGGCGGAGGGGTCATGGGCGACAGCGAGTCTGCGGCCCTCGACCCCTCCGTCGGCGTATGACGCCGACGCCTCCCCTTCGCGGACTCCGCGAAGGGGAGGCGAGCCTCACATCTTGCAGCCGATTTCCTCGGCCGATCCGAACACCTTGTCGAGATCGGCCGGGTTCTCGGGCAGCGTCGCCTTCACATCGAAGTAGTCGTACTTGTCGGTGATCTTCTCCTTCACCGACACCGCGAGGTTGCGCAGCAGCATCTGGTGATCGAACTTGCGGTAGCTGTAGGACGCGGCGCCGGCCGGCACCTTCCAGGTCTCCAGCGCCTCGATGATCTTGTTGGCGTCGGTCGATTTCGCCGCATCGATCGATTCGAACAGCGAGCGCGCCGTGATCCAGCCCATCCACGCCTTGTCGGCCGGCGGCTTGCCATGCTTCTTCAGGTAGGCCGCCGCAAACGCCTTTTCCTCCGGCGTATTGTTGGGATTGTAGGCGTCCCACAATTTCGTGAAGGTGCCGGTCGCGGCCTCGGGTCCGACGCCCCAGATGTCGGTATCGCCGATCGCGATCTCGACGAACGGGATCTTGCCCTTCATGCCGAGCTCGTTCCATTGCTTCAGGAAGGTGGTGAGGTCGCCGGCCGACAGGCCGCCCACCACGACGTCCGGCTTGGCCTGGCGGATCTTGAGGATGAACGAGCTGAAATCGGCGGTGTTGAGCGGCACCTCGTCGACGCCGACCTCCGTGCCGCCGGCCGCCTTCAGGAGCTCGCGCGAGCTCTTCAGGATATCCTGGCCGAAGGCGAAGGACGCCGTGATGTGATACCACTTCTTGCCGTACTTCAGGGCGTATGGCGCCAGCATCCGGCTCTGCACCGCGACCGGCGTGTTCAGCCGGAAGGTGTAGCGGTTGCAGTTCTTGCCGGTGATGTCGGTCGCCGCGGCGTTGTCGCAGACGAACGGGATCTTGAGCTCTGCCGCCTTCGCTTCCTCGGCCAGCGCGTTGGACGACAGTGCGCCGCCCAGCACGGCGCACACCTTGTTCTCCTGCACCAGCTTCTGCATGTTTTGCGTGGCACCCTGCGGGCTCGGCTCGTCGAGCCAGACCAATTCCGCCGGCTGGCCCATGATCGTGCCCCCGCGCTGCTCGAGCGCCAGCATCGAGCCGTTCGCCAGGTATTCGGTCTGGCCGGCGATCTGGCCGGTCTTGGCCAGCAGCAGGCCGATCTTGATGGGGTCGGCGGCGCGGGCGACATGCGGCGCGGCGAACGGCAACGCGGCGAGGCCAGCGGCGCCCAGCAGGGCCTTGCGGCGCGGAATCGACAGCTTCGTCCTGATGGTCATGGCGTTTCCCTTTGCTTTTGTTGGTGAATACTCAGTTAACCCGATAGCGCATGCAATTAGGACTTGGCGGTCGCTGCCGCGCCCTTCCACTGCGCGGTTTGCGAGGTGGCCAGAAGGCGCTGCGTGGCCTCGTAGGCGCGGCGCGCATGGAGCTCGGGCGGGTGCCCGCTGTTGGGCACCTCGACCGACAGCACGGCGTGCTCGGGCAATTCCGCCAGCAATCGGCCCAGCGGCAGGTCGCCGTCGCCGGGCAGCAGGCGTCCGCCGCGCGCTTCCTTGATGAGCCCGTCGGTCGTCGCCGGTCGCACCGCGGGCGCGTCGCAGAGCTGGACGCTGCGCAGGACGCCGTGCGGCAGGCCACGCAGATCTGCCGGAACGCCGCCGGAGCGCGACAGGTGCAGGGCATCGACCAGGACGTCGCCGTTGGCCCGGTCGGCGTCCCGCACGACGGCGGCGGCGGCCGGCAGCGAGCCGATCGTCCGCCACGGCATGAACTCGAGATCGACTCCCAGGCCGACATTTGCCGCGAGGTCGCAGACGGCAGCGAATTTTGCCACCAGCCGCGCCTTGTCGGTATCGTCGCCGCAGACGCTGAGGCGCTTGGCGCCCAACTCGGCCGCACTGTCCAGCACGGGCGCCAGCGAGGCCGGATCGAATGCGGCATCGATGACCACGAACTCGATGTCGTGGACAGAGAGACCGCTGTCGGCGAGTGCGGTCCGCAGGACGCGCATGAGCGTGCTGCCGGCCGGAATCTCGTAGAACGGCGAGCCCGCATAGGCAGGATGGAGCCGCAGCCCGACCGCTCCATAGCCGATGCGCGCGGCCATCTCGACGAAGGGCAGCGGTGCCACCTCGAGAGTCGTTAAGTGGGCGATGGCGAGGGGCCCTGTCATGCGGCGCGGTCGCGGAAGACGGCGGCCTTCGCAAACGCGGTGTGCATGCGCTCGACATCGGCGGTGAAGCCGGTGAACAGCCGGAAGGCTTCGACCGCCTGATGCACGCACATGCCGGCGCCGCCCATCACCCGTGCCCCCTTGGCTCGCGCGGCCTTGAGAAGATCGGTTTCGAGCGGGGTATAGATGACATCGGCCACCCAGTGGTGGGCCTGGATGGCGCCGGTGGCGATCGGCAGGCCGGGAAAGCCCGTCATCCCGACCGGCGTGGCATTGACCATGCCGGCCGCCGTCGCCAATGCTGACACGGGGTCGGTCTCGACACGGCAGCGGCCTGGTCCGAAGTGGGCCGCGAGCGCCGCCGCGAGGCCTGTCGCCTGGGTCGCGTTCTTGTCGTTCACCAGCAGGATGGCAACACCGAGATCGCACAGAGCGAAAGCCACCGCCCGGCCGGCGCCACCCGCGCCCACCAGGATGGCCGTCTTGCCGGAAACCGCGTCGCGCCCGAATTTCTCCTCGAAGCTGCGGCGGAAGCCGATCCGGTCGGTGTTGTAGCCCTTGGTCGTGCCGTCGCGGTCGATGGTGACGGTGTTGACCGCGCCGATCTGCCGGGCGTCGGCCGATACCTCGTCGAGCAGTGCCGGCACGGCCTCCTTGAATGGATAGGTGACGTTCACGCCGGCAAAGCCCGCCGTCCGGGCCGCACCCAGCAGGTCTTCGAGGCCGCGTCCCGCCAGCGCGTCGACATCCATGAGATGGTAGTAGCCGCGTCGGCCGGTGGCCGCGCAGATATCCGCGAACAGTGCCGGCGACAGCGATTTCTGGATGTTGGCGCCGATCAGGCCAACGAGCGTGTCCCGTCGCACTTATGTTCACTCCCGAATGTTCACTCCCGAAGGGCAGCCGTCGGCGCGGCCATTGACCGACGATTGTACGAACTGGTTAGTTTGTCAATCATGCTACCGCCTGACCGTCAGCGCTTCACATAGCTCAGAACGATGTCGACGACCTGCGCGCGCCGCGTCGCCAGCGCCCTGGGCGAGGCCATGTCGCGCCTGAAGATGGTCGAGAAGGTCGCACGGTTGGCCACGTTGAAGACGCAGAGCGCGCTGATCGTCATGTGCACCTCGAGCGCGTCGAGGTCGCGCCGGAACACCCCGGCTCGCCGGCCGCGCGCCAACAGGTCCTGCAGCACGTCGATCACGACGTTGTTCAGCCGGCCGATCGTTCTGGAGCGCGCCATGTGGACGCCGTCCAGGATGTTCTCGTTCATCACCAGGCGCACGAACTCCGGATGGGCGTTCTGGTAATCGAAGGTGAAGGCGACCAGGGTGCTGAGCGCCTTTTCGGGCGGCAGGCGCTCGAGATCGAGCGTGGCTTCGGTGCGGCGGATGCTCGAGTAGGCCTCCTCGAGCACGGCGAGATAGAGTCCTTCCTTGCCGCCGAAGTAATAGTAGATCATGCGCTTGCTGGTGCGCGTGCGCTCGGCGATGGCGTCGACCCGCGCCCCGCCATAGCCCTTCTGGGCGAACTCTCGCGTCGCGACGTCGACGATGTTGCGCTTGGTGCCCTCTGGGTCGTTTACCCGCTGGCGCCGTTCGTTCTTCTTGCGCGGCGCATTCGACTTCAATCGCCTAGGCATCTTTGGAGCTCACGCCGGCCTGGGCGAAGGTCGCCATGCCGTTGTGGCAGGCGGCGGCGGCCTTGAGCAGCGGCACGGCCAGTGCCGCCGCCGAGGCCTCGCCCAGCCGCATGTCCATGTCCAGAAGCGGCCGCTGGCCGATCGCCTGCAGCAGCCGCGTATGGCCGGGCTCGGCCGAGCGATGGGCGACCAGGCAATGATCGAGCGCGCGACGGTCGGCGGCATAGAGCACGGACGCCGCGGCGGTGCAGGCGTAGCCGTCGAGCAGCACCGGAATATGGCCCATCCGGGCGGCTAGAACGGCGCCGGCGATGGCCGCCAACTCCTCGCCGCCCACCGCCGCCAACAGGGCGAGTGGATCGCGCTCGGCAATCGCCTTCTTGTGGTACGCCAACGCTTCGTCGATGACGGCGATCTTGTGGGTGAGGGCAGCACCCTTCACGCCGGTGCCGGGCCCCGCCCAGTCCGCACCGCTGCCGCCGAACAGGGCGGCGCAGAGCGTGGCCGCGGTCGTGGTGTTGGCGATGCCCATCTCGCCAAGACACAGCACGTCGATGCCGGGCTCTGCCGCCATCATGCCGTAGGCCATGGCGTTGGCCGCACGGGCCTCGCTCATCGCCGGCCCCTGCGTGAAGTCGAGGGTCGGATTGGCGAGGTCGAGCTCGTAAATGCGCAGATCGGCGTCGATCGCCGTGGCGAGCTGGTTGATGGCCGCCCCTCCGGCCAGGAAGTTCTTCACCATCTGCCCGGTGACTTCCGTTGGGTAGGCCGACACGCCGCGTGCCGCCACGCCATGGGTGCCGGCGAACACCGCGATGCGCGGCCGCTCGACCCGCGGGCTGGCGCGACCCTGCCAGGCGGCCAGCCATTCGGCGATCTCCTCGAGCCGGCCGAGCGAGCCCGGCGGCTTGGTGAGCTCGGCCTGGCGGCGCACCGCCTCGGTCCTGGCCGCAAGGTCCGGTCCCGGCAGGTCGCGCA
>Ga0070766_10001416_pt1 | contig 11694 bp, 16 predicted proteins | sample HubBroMetageWFT6_FD_69782 | JGI IMG/M metagenome (GOLD analysis project Ga0070766, IMG submission 69782) | Warmed and freeze-thawed soil microbial communities from the Hubbard Brook experimental Forest, New Hampshire - Hubbard Brook CCASE Soil... | ecosystem: Environmental > Terrestrial > Soil... | reverse complement strand
GCTGACTTTCTGAGTCAGCTGGATATCGATTACGTCGGCGGTTGAAAGCGTCACACGAAGCAGCCCGGATTTGTTCTGTGTCGCCGGTTTTACCGTGTTGACGGAGAACTGGCCTGTCATCAGCAAGAACATCTGGAAGGCGCTGGGGATGATTGGGTTGCGGCCGGTCTCCCAGTTCTCCCAAGTGCGCCACGAGACGCCCACCATGGGCGCCGCATCTTTCTTCGATTTGCCGGATACTTTCCTGGCCTCTCGAACCTGTTCCATCGAATAGATCATTTTAAGTCCTAAACCAAAAAAACCCGCTGATGGCGGGATAATACCGCTGTCGGCGTGCACACGCAAATAACGCGCCAAAAAAAGCGCCAACCCGGTTATGGGCTGGCGCTTTGTATAAACGCGTTGCTATGCTGTTGGCTCCTCATCAAACGGCCGCTGTTCGCCGAACCCGACATCGATATCGTCTCGCCTTCCGCCTTCAGTAAAACCCATTGGCACGCGATCCCCCTCTGGCAGCACAAACAAGTGGAACTGATTGGCAGCATCAACCACCCGGCTCTCCGCTGGATAGATCTCCACCGCCTCTCGTTCCGGTCCGGCGAGTTGATTTTTGATCTGCTGGAAGTGCCGCCAGTCACGACACGGCTTTCGATCATCGCGTCGAATAGACAGATGCATCTCGCCGCTGTAGAGCCGTTTCACGTGCACAACATACAGATCATTGCGCCACACCTCGCACTCTTTTAGCGAGTCGTACAGGGCGCGCGCGGCCTCCATGCTCATGCCTTCCTTGGCGCACAGCGCATAGACCTGGGTAAATGGCGGCGGCACTGGCACCGAGCGTCGCAAAGGTTTCACCGTCAATCTCCGGAATCTATCGTGTGCTGGTCTCCGCAATGCACACAGGTGTATCGGTTCAGGCAACGTCCAATATTCGCGCCCTCGTACTTGTGCAGACACGGGGTGCCATCCGGCCTGCGCTTGACCTTCCCCGTGGCATGCAACGCCATGGTAGCTCCCCCGCAGTTATCACACGCCAGCGTATTGGTCGCTGCATCGTAGGTCGCGAGATTGTTCTTGTAGCATTCCTCCTCAGGCGGAACAGGCCGACGCGTGCTGCCGTTGCAGGCAGGGCACGTGCCGAGGTGTGCCTTATTCGCCAGAGCCTTTAATGTCCATGCGACATTGTCGATGACCTGCGGGGACGAATCCGGCATTCGCTCCCTGACATAAGTTCTAGTCTCGTCCATGGTTTTAAAGTCCGGTGCGCCCTCGACCATAGTCGCGGCGACTTCATCGCATTCCGTCATGTTGATCTCCTAGGTTTGCTTTAAAAAAATAGATTCACTGCGGACTCGGAGCGGTGCGGCTCATCCAGGCGTTCGATGAACGACCGGGCCTGGCGCCTATTTATCCCATCGGCGTGCCGCAAAGCGCCCTCGGCCGACTTCAGCGCGCGCCGCACCTTGGCCGCCGATTTCTTAGCTCCGGCCTGTACCAGCAGCAGTCGCGCCGCGCGCAGGTTGCTGATTGCCGATTCGATCTCGACGACGTTGAGTCGTGTAACAAGACGAGTTTTCATGATTGCACCTCCTCATCACGGCTATACAGGACCTTGCCATTAAGATCCTCTACCTGAAAGATCTCGGTCTCGTCGTGGTCTGGCCACGGCGCTAGGGAATCGTCTTCGTGGCTTTCCTCTTGCTCTAAGGCGAGCGCCTTTGCCTTCTCGATATCATCGGCCTCCACGGTGAATATCACGCAGTCGCTGTAGTAGCGCGTGAGAACCACGTTATAGGTGGTCATGTGATTGCTCCTTCAGTTGGTAGGGTTACGTTCGAGTAGATCTCCAGCGCTATGCGCCCCGTATGGGTATGGACGAATGTCTCGCCCTGCTCCACGCGTCGCCAGCCGCCGGCGGCCCTGATCTTCAGCATCTGTGCCTGCCACTCGACGCGAGTTCGCTCGACTGTCCGGCCAAGCGCGTAATCGAATCCAAGTAGCGTCGTCATGTGCGTACCAGCAAGAACAGCGGCGCCGCGCCCCCGCCGATCCACACTCTCCCGACCTGAGCCAACTCGTTGTGAGCGTCGGCATAGGCCGGCTCATCGCCCTCGTCACGCTCGGGGAATAGATCGGTCAGATCGCACGTGCGCTCGAATGTCTCCTCACCGGTGTTCTGATCTATCTTGTAGACTTTCACTCTCATGGCATGTGACTCCTGAATGCTGCGCTCGGTGCGGACAAAAAGCTCCTCGCGCGTTTCGATGCGGCCGTTCATGAGCCCTCCGCTTTCGCGATGGCGGCGTGGGCACTGTCCCACGCGTCATGCTTACGGTCGCTGATGCGCACAACTTCCTTCAGTGCCGCCAGCAATTCGCTGTGAATGTTGACCTTGTGGCAAATCTCTGCGGCTGCTTCTGAGTCACTGCTTGCCTCAACGAACGCGCAAAACATGTTGTCATTGCGGCCATGGAACGTGGTGTGCAGCTGCCCCTCGTCGAACTCAAGGCGCGCTTTGACGCCATCGATGTGATTGGTCATGATCGGCCCTCCGCTTTGAACATTGCTGCCGCCGCGCTCTCAATTACGGAGCGATCATCGCTATCCCCGAACGTGTGTAGCATCAGTTTTAGTGCTTCCAGTAGGTCTGGCGCGGCAGCGATTAGCCTCGCATTAGTGTCGCTCTCTGTTAGGTTTCGGCCCCAGACTCCATCAACGATCGCAGTGTTGCTACCAACTCGGAATACCCCAATGGCATCGCGATAGTTGCCGTAATTGTGCTTGCGCAGTTCCCAAGGTCCGGGTGTATGATTAGCCATATAAAATCTCCTGAAAATGAATCGGGCCGCGTTTGCGTACGGCCCGGAGGTTGGTTTGCGAAATGGGTCAGTCGGTCTCTAGTCTTATAGTCTCCCCAAACGGCGCCACGATCGATGTCGTGATTGCCCAAAGCACCGGGTAATCTGGTGGCGAGTCCGGGAAGCGCCCCTCGCCGTCCGAAAGATACAGCGCGCACACCGGCTCGATCTCTTCCTTCTGCGCCCACTCGAACGCGGGTCGGAAGTCAGTACCTCCGCCACCCGTTAAATTGAACTCAACCGGCTCGTCCCGAGCGAACCTGTCAACGCGTTGTACCGCGGCGTCCACCATCACCACGATCAACTCCTCCGGCTGCATCTCGTCCTTGACGGCCTGCAATTCGCCCTTGAAAGCCGGGATGAAAGGCTGCGTCGATCCTGAGGAATCCACGAATACCAGCATCCGGCCCATCTGCTCCGATCGCACCGCCGGCATGTACAGCCCCTGCTGCAGGTAGCGGCGATTGGGCATCCGCCACGAGTAGTCCGCCGCGCATGCCTGTTGCACGAATCGGCGCAGGAGCGAGCGCCAGTCCGTGCGCGCCCGCGTCATCTCGGCCACCAGCGCCTTCATGCCGCCAGGCATCTTGCCCATCATCTGCGCGGCATTCGCGGCCTGCGTGACCGCCACGGTCCATTCGACTTCATCCTGCGCCGGGTCTGGCGCATCCAGGACGCCGCCAGGAGCGGGCTGTCTATCGTCGCCAGGCTCGCCCTGGTCCTCGCCTTCGCCGTCCTGACCACCAGCGCCGCCGCCAGAGTGCGGCTCTTTTTCGTCGCTCTTTTCCTGTTGCTGCTGTTCGAGTGCCGCATAGATCTGCTCGGCGCTCATGCCCTTGAACGCCGGATCCAGCAACGAGCCTTTCGGCATGGAGCCGATACCGGTAAGCATATGGTTTTCGGCATGGTCGGCCGCGATGTTCCAAAGGTCCGGATCGCGCTGTCCGCGACGCGTGTGATGATGCATTGCCGGATGCGTCACTTCGTGTGCCCACAGCCAGATCAATTCATCATCGGAGCACGACTTCACAAATGCTGTGTCGTAGTAGAGATTCTGGCCGTCCGTGGCCATCGTCCCGCGCTCTTTGCCCGTATCGGCTACCAGCGTCAGCCGGCAGGCGAGCATTCCATAGAACGGCGCGTCGAGGACTAATGCGGTGCGCGCGGCCCTCAGTCGTTGTATTGCGTTGTCCATAAATCACCTTTGAATGTGTTTTTAGCGTGTCAGCCACAGCCCCAGCAGGGGCAGGCCGATCAGCGCCACCAGTAGGAGCGTGATCGCGGTACGGTCGCTCATGCAGCGTCTTCCTGTGCCGGGGCTTCCATGAACGCTCCCATCAGGCTCTCGATCTCGCGGGCCTGCTTTGCCACACTGCGACGCACCTTGGGCTCATCGCGAAGCTCCTGCGGATTGATGTCCTCAATCATGCGCTCGGCTCGCTTGCGCAGCTGATCCAGCTTCTCATCGCCGGTCAGATTCAGCCCGGGGAGGATCTGGCACAGGTCCACCAGGTTCGTGACCAGCGTGTCCCGGAAGATGCCATCCGGATCTGACAGCTTCTCTACCATGCGGTGAATGGCATCGTACAGGCGCTGGAATGCGGCCTGCATCGCCTCGTGGATGATCTGATCCTGCGATTCGCGGATCCGCTTCTTGATGTCGTCTACTTCATCAGCATTGAGTTTTGCGCGAAAGTCGTCGGCCTCCGGTATCGGAGTGATGAAGAATTCGCAGCTAAACTTGGCCTTGATGTTGCTCGGATAGTCCAGCGGATTGAATAGGCCATTGAGATCCGCTTTAGCATCAGACACCAGTCGCGGCATATCGTCAGTGAATTTAGCGACCGCGCGTTTGATCTTGTCCTGGCAGGCACGCATCTTCGTGCAATAGTCATCGAAGAGCATCGTGGTCAGGATCTGCGAGCCGTCTCGCCCCCACGGCAGGGTCAACTCGTAGTGCAGCTGACGCATCTCGGACATCGCGGTCTTGACCGCCTTGTAACTAGGCGCGTCTGTGTCGATGGACTCTTTGCGCACTGCGAGCTTGCTCGCCTTGACGTTGTGAAGCTTGGCTAACTCGCCCGTGGCCTTTTTGTCAGTGCGCTTGGCTTCCCAGGAACGGATGTTCAGACTCACCAGCATTGCTTTCTCTGAAAGTCTCATGATTGAAAATCTCCAATGGATAGGTTTAGGTTTGCATCGAATCGTCGTTTGTTGTTATTTCAGCCGATCATCAACTGGCCGAGCGCACCGCTCATGCCTTTGATATAGCCTTGCGTGTTGGCAAGCTTCGGGTCGCGCGCGAGCGCCATCTTGATCGATGCAGCGCACGGCTCGGGCTCGCCCTCGTCGAACACGCGCTCCAGGTACGTCATGTACCGGCCCATCGATGCCGGCTGCACGCGCTGCGCCAGCGCTCCGGCCACCGCGTAGAGTGCGGATGGTTCGCCCTTCGGGATTGGCGCGGTGTCAGGATTGGTCAGGATAAGATCCGGGGAGACCATCTGCTGCCACACCCGCGAGAACGCCAGCCACTCACCGGCCGCGCCCTTGCCCACGGCGCCCTCATAGCACACGACCTGCAGGCGGCTGGGCATGCCCAGTTTGTACCAGCGCGCCACCGACTCCCAGCCGCGCGGGCTCGGTGAATTGGTCATGTCAGCCGTGGCCTTGAAGTCCGACAGCAGCGCGGGGCGGAAGCGGATGAACGCGACCATCTCGTGCGGCAGGCCATTGTTGAGCGCCCACGTGCACCAGTCATCGATATCCACTTCCAGTTCAAAGAGGCCATCGAACCTGCTCTTCAGCGGCTCGAGTATGCCCTGCACGCCGGCGCGGTCCGCTCGGCGATTGGTCGCGGCGATAAAGGTCACGAAGTCCGACACTTTATGCCCGTTGATGCGTCGGGCCAGAAACAACTGCATGCTTGCGGCCTGTACAGAATTACTTGCCTGACCCAAATCGTCAAAGAACGCCACGGTCGGCTTCTTCGCGTTGATGAGCAGATTCAGATCCCCGAACGGCAGGAAGCTTGCAACGCCCTTGTCCACCCACGGCATCCCCTTGTAGTCAGTGGGGTCGTCGACCACCGGATGCTTGAGCACCAGGTCGGCCTTGGCGGCAGCTACGGCCTGCTCGACAATCTTGGATTTGCCGACTCCGGGCTTGCCTGAGATCATGATCGGCATGCGCTCGCGGATCGCCAGGGTCAGGATCGCTGCCAGTTCGGACGGCGTTACGGTTGTGATTTCAGTAGACATGTGATGAATCTCCAGATGGTTGATGATCGCGCTAAAACGTGTTGAGAGATGGCGCCAGCTTTCGAATCAGCCGGCGCTCTTCGCTGAATGCCACGTCGCGCCCTCGCACGACGGCTAAGACTTGCTTCTGCCACTTCTGCGGCCCGTAGCGCCGAAGCCGCTTGTGCAGCGTCCATGTGCGGCTCTCGTGGATCGCTTTCGAGTAGTGACGCCGGAAGCGTTCGGTGAGCGTGCGCTTGATCGCACGTCCCCTGATCACGGCCGACAGCCCGATATAAAACTCGCCAGTCACGGTGCAATCGAGCCGATACAGGATGTGATTGCAGTCGCGACGCCGGCGCAGACCCTTGCGATTCTTCATTGTGGTAACTCCTGTCAATGCGTTTGAATGTAGGTGAAGCGCCCTAACGAACCTAAGGCGCTTTAGCTACATGCCCGCTTCCTTCACGGCGGGCATGACTCACAGAATGGCAATGAACTACAAGGGAGCTGGTCGCCTATCGAGCTGGCCGCAGATGCGCGCGACATCACAGGATGTGCACACAGTCGCTGATGCTATTGAGTGTTTGAGCGCTACAAAGATCCATGACGGATACGCGCTGCCATTCACCTAGGTGGGAGTTACCATCCCAATTTCACCGGCACTCTACTCAGGGTTCCTGACGGCCCGTCATCTCGACGGCGTTTCGGCTTTCTCCCGTTTCGGCGGTTGGCTTGGGCCAGACCAGAAATCACACAGACACTATTATATACGTCTTTAGCGCGTATGCGCGCCATTAGCGTGTGTAAAAGACAACTAAATAATGACAATAATCAAGCACTTATGAGCGCCTGACCGCGTTTAAAGCCTAAAAATAGACTTTTGAGACCCAAGTCTCAAAACAGCGCTATTTCTCGACCTTAGATTTTCAGGTCTTTTTTCGCAGGTTTCGGGTGGAGCTTGCAGGCAGGATCGGCGAAGCGTGTCGCGCGGGGAATGGGAGCAGGATAGTAGGTACAGCTGCAGCCCTGAGGCTTATCGTGCGGGAATGATTTGCGGCGGGTCATCGCGCGCGCCTGTGCCTGTCGGCGTTCGGGCACGTCACAAAGTGTGAGCGATGTCGTGTGAGATCGAGTTGATGCTCGGCATCATTTGGCTGCACCGTCTCAGCATCGACCGGCATGCGTTTGCCCTGCTTGGTGCGAAACCAGACGATGGGTGCCTGGCACGAACTGCATCGTACCTCGAACGGGTGTCGGCGCTTGATCTCTTCAGGCACTTTGCAGGTACTCCAACAAGCCGCAGATCCACCACCACAGCCGGCGCCACCTCGAGACTGGCTGGGCAGTGAGGCGAGATCCGTCCTGAGCGGTGATCGAGTAGACAGTGCCATCGCTGGCCGATAGCAATACGCCACGCATGTCCATCGCGGCGTCTGACGTTGTAAGCGTCAGCGTGCGCTCAGTGGCCTTGCGACGGCTCAGGCCATAGCGACTTAAGAGTGCGCGCTCGGCGCTTCTTACGCGCATACCAGTACAGAGGATGCACGGTCGCATCGATTGGGACCTCGCTCACCGGCCAGCGCAAACATCCCAAATGCCGGCGATACGCACGATTGCGGTTCTGTCTGATCGTCTGAATTAGATAGGCGCTGCCACCAGGAGTCTTGAGGAAGTCCCCTGCCTTGATCGGCTGCAGACCATCGTAGAATAGTTTGCATGGTGTGTATGGCGGCTGGCGGCGCAAGTCTACTTCCGCATCCTCAGCGACACGCGCAGCATCACGGCCTTGAAGCGCACGGCGGTGATAGAGCGTTTCAACTGCTTCGCAATGGTTGCCACCGGTACGCGTCGGGCCTGCTTGCGTAGCGTGCTCACATCCTGTTTGCTCCACAGGACTCGGCGCCATCGTCGTTTACGTGCAATTGCCATCTTCAGTGCTCCTTGTTATTGACTATGCCGCGTGGCGATTACCGCCCTGCTTACCCTCGTGGTAGGACACCGAGACCGGCAGTCCCTCAAGCCGCCGCCAGACGCAGTGCAGATCCAATAGGAACATCTTTACTGCGTACCGCATCGCCATGTTGTGGCGCTGGCCCTTTGACTTCTGCACATGCCGCGGATCGGTCTCGATGCGATGCTTGTATCGATCGTAGTGATCGCGATAAGGATTGTCCTTGCCGCCGGCTTTCAGAAACGAGCCTGCCAGCACCCCGACGAGCTTCGTCTTCAGGAATGGGTTGAAGGTAATAGAGTTGCGCACCGCTGTCTCGCCTTCGGCGTTCGTGTATTGGCGCTCGATCAGATGAGCGGCCTTGCGCGATCGGCCGTTGCCGTCGGGGCCGACATCAAGGCCGGCATACTTCCACAAGCTGGAAGGATACCTCGCCTTCGTGATATCGATCTCCGAGACGATGACCCCAGCCATCGCAGGACCGATTCCCTTCACCGACTCCAGAAACTGAGTGTAGATAGGGAACTCCTCCAGCACCGAGGTGAGGCGACGGAAGTGCTTCTTCTCCTGCTCCTCGAGCTCGACGTATTCTGCGATCAAACACAGCTCAGTGTAGGTATCGATGACGCCGTCGGCCTTGAAGTCCTTCGGCTTCGGGAACTTCGCCACACCGTCCGCGATCTTCGAATAGGAGCCGCGAAGTTTTAGCAGTATCTCCTTGCCTTCGGCATCGATTCCTGCCTCTTCTTTCTCGCCGGCCTCCTGGCCGAGTTTGGCCTTGAAGTTTCCGACCAGGCGATTTCCCATCTGGATCCTGAGTTTTTGTATGTCGTATGCGCCTCGGACCATCGTTTTTAAATTGTCAGTATTGCGGTTCATTTCAATTTCCTTGGGTTTGATAGATACGCTTCTATTAACTGGGTTGCTTCGGCTTGTTGGCTCGCTATTGCCAATTGGGTTTCTGTTGGGGCTTGACTCGCTAGGGGGGATTGGGTTTCTACGAAGACGTGGCTCGCTGGAGGTTGATGGGTTACTAGGCAGTTTTGACTCGCCAAATCACGCTGGGCTACTTTTCTTCTCTGGCTCGCTGGAGAAAATTGGTGTGCTAAGCTCTTTTGGCTAGAACTTCTCCGTCTTGCAATGTGATGCTAGTGCTGCCGCTGTCGTCGACCACTTCCATCAGGCACCTAAACCCCTTCTCAGCCGCACGCTGCCGAATACGCTCGCGCATCGCAGCTCCCAGATCCGAGCCGTGCCGGATGAGGATCACCTTGAGCTTCGGTGACAGCGCCATGGCGATTGCGGTCGACGCATCGATGCGCTCAGCGGTCGATGCATCGACCCATGGCACACCTCCCAGTGTGATATAGCCGTCGCCGAACCCAAGGGTAGAGACCGGCAGCTGCGCGCTCTCGATGGCCTTGACGCGCGCCTGGTCGAGTTCAGTGATCTTGGCGGTCAGATCCTGCGACTCGGCCGCGAGCTTGTCGGCCTCGCGCGAATGCGCCAGTCGGCGGGCACGCTGGCCTTCCCAGTCGGCGAGCAGGCGATTGCTCTTGCGGGCATCATCGAGCTGAACCGCGAGCTTGCGGGTGTCGATGATCTCGGGCAGCGGGTCAGCGTTCTCAAGCTTGTCGACCAACTCATCGGCCTGGCGCTTCGCATCGGCGCTTTCACGCTCGATCTGTTTGGCATCCTCGGTCATGTCGTGCGTGAAGTCAGACTCGACATCGACAATGCGCTGCTCGAGCGCCGCGATCTGCGCCCTCAATCCGGACACGCTCTTGTCACGGATTGCAGTTAGCGCTGTGCGCCTCTCATCGATCAGCCGTGACTCTGAATCAACGATCTGGCGCAGCGATGTAATGAGTGCCTTTGCCCGCTCACGATTGGCGGCACGCTCCTGGGTATCCAGATTGGTGTCGCCGGCGCTGCGCAGCTCGGCCGTGAGCGCCGCCTCATCGATGTGCTCGGCTGGGGCGTTGAGATCGATGTCAATGGAGTCCGCAGCGGCCTGTTCGCGCTTCTGATCGCGATTGATGTCACGGCGCTTGCTCTCAGCATCGTTTCGCTCCTGGGTATTGGCAGCGAAGTCGAAGCCAGCCACTAGCTTCTTGATCGCCTCGTAGCGCTCTTCATCGTTCATGCGGTCAAGCGCCATCGGATCGAACGACATCGAGCCGGTGAGATCTCGCAGAAACTCCTCCACACGTGATGGCGGTACGTGGCCCGGAATGTTCAACTCCAGGTCCGTCGTAAAATCCGACTCGCCGACGCGTTTGATCGTGCGTTTGACGCTAAGCTTCACCTCCTGGCCATCGCCGAAGTCGCACAGCGCACTGCCCTCCTGCCGGCCGTGATGGATCGGGTCCATGCGCAGCGCCGTTTTGCCGCGCATGCACATAACGTATCCATCTAAAAGACTGGATTTTCCTTGGGCATTCAGCCCAGCGGAGGAAATCGTGGTGATCGTTTGGTTGATGCTGATGTCAACCAGGCGGATGCGCTTGATGCCCTCGATCCGCATGCGCATCAGCGTCATGCCGTCGAAGTCTTTAGATTCTGCGACCGGTTTCTTGGAAGCCATGCCCATGTTCTCCCTGTCGAATCGTGGTGCGGCGCTCTTTAGAGCTTCATCTGCCCGGCCGCCTGTTGGAGTGCCTCGCGCTTATCGTTCGCCGCCGGCTCGATGCTGGGCGGCAGAGCGCGCTTGGAGCGCTGGTAGTCGTTCACGATCTCAACCAGCAGTTGTCCCAGAGCCTGCTCCGTCGTGACCTTCTTGATGGCGGCGAGCGCCGACTTCTCATCGAAATGCGCAATGTAGTCGTCGTCCCCGGCGGCTTTCTTGCGCAGATTCTCTTTGATCTGCTCCGCTCGCGTACCGGTGGGTTTCTCATCGGATACCGGGAAATCGAACCACTCCTCCGGCCGGCTCATGCCGTCCTCCAGACTCAGGTAGATCTTGCCGAGTGACACCATCAGTGCCGGGGTTACCTTGTCGAAGTTGCGCTGGATGCGCTTCTCCAGCATCTCCTGGGTCACCTTGTGCCGGGCGAACTTCTCCAGCGTCGTCTTGAGCAACTCAGGCGTGATCTCCCGATTGAGTGTACGCAGCGTCGCCTCACATTGCTCTTTGGCTCGCTCAACGACATCGCCGGGGATCACCGCCAAGATGCAGGCGCGCTTGCGCCGAGCGCCCATGTTTGCCACCAATTCGTAGATATCGCGCTCGTCGGTGACCACGTAGCCGCCGCCATTCTTCTTGTCGCGCCAGTGCTTGACCTGAAACAGTTTGTCATCGCGGCAGGTGGTCTCCAGATCAATCGCATAGGCCAGGCACTCTGAGTAGCCGGCATGGCGAGAGATCTCTTTCACCCCAGTCATGATGTTGCCCCAGCCGCGCGCGAGTTCCTCGGCCAGTCGGATACTGGGTCCGCTGATGTCCTGGCCACCACGCGCGTACTGATACATCGACTGCTCGGCCAAGCTTTTGCGGGCACAGCCGTTGATGATGTTCTGCATCGACACGCGAGGGTCACGCGGATAGCGCTTCGCGGCCTGGATCATGCCGAGCACTTCGGCGACCTCGCGACTGGCGAGCGCTGCGGCGGCGCCGCCCGTAGGGGCTGCGACAATCGGC
>Ga0070766_10001415_pt1 | contig 11696 bp, 13 predicted proteins | sample HubBroMetageWFT6_FD_69782 | JGI IMG/M metagenome (GOLD analysis project Ga0070766, IMG submission 69782) | Warmed and freeze-thawed soil microbial communities from the Hubbard Brook experimental Forest, New Hampshire - Hubbard Brook CCASE Soil... | ecosystem: Environmental > Terrestrial > Soil... | reverse complement strand
GATCCGAGCTGGCGGCACAACCTCCGGCAAATCCGTAAACGGAAAGCCGGAACTGTCAAGCATCGACCACGTGGAATCCGTGGATTACGTGACGAGGCCTGGGCGCGGTGGTCTGGCATTGGCGGAATCGGCGCGGTTCACGCGCCTCTTGGAAGAATTCAACGAAGGAGGGCTGACCGATATGGACGCAGCCGAAGTAACAAAACTGAAGGAAACGGTAACGCAGCAGAACGCGGTTATCGAATCGCTCCGAAAGCGGGCTCTCCGGTCGGATGCGATCGAGCTTGCCGGAGCGGTTCTCGCAACGACCAACCTCAACGAAGCGCAACGGAAATTTGTGGCCGAATCGGTCATCGGAACCCCCGACGCGCCGCGCGAAGTCCCGACAAAAGACGGCGCACTGGACGCGGCGAAATTCACCGAAGCGATTAACGCGATGGCAAAGAACTACAGCGCCACACTCCCGGTATCGGGCGGCGTTCGCGGTCTCGGTGCAGGCCCGGCTCTCGTAACCGAATCCGCCGAAGTCAAAGCGGCTCGTCTCTCCGAAGCCAAAGAACGTCAGGGACGCGAAGTCGCCGCTCTGATGGAGCTTGGGTTGTCTGAAGCGGCGGCCAAAGAAAGCGTGGGGGTGGCAGCGTAATGATTAACCAGGTACTCAGCGTTACTCCAACCAAGACCGGGCAACTGCTGTTCCCGTCAACGGTTACAGTTCCCGGCACTCCGCTGCTTCAGGGCAGCATTCCCTGCATCAATCTCGATGCCTATCAGGCCACCATCGGTGGCGCGACCGTTTACTATGACGGCTGCTATTCGCTGACCGTGGCGGCATACAGCACGTCCTCCCCGCTGACTGGCAAGACCATCAATATTGGCGACCCGATCTATGCGACTGGCGGAACGCTCGACAGCGCAACCAATGTGACAACCGGCTTTACGCTCGACGCCGACTCCGGCGATAACAGCGTGCTTTGGGGCTATCTCGACTCCTCGAACGCTGGCCCTCTTCTGAGCGGCACGACCGCAGTTGTCAACGTCCGCATCGCGGACAAGGTATAAGGAGCCACGACAATGAACATGGACCTTTCAATTCACACAGGGCAAACCGGAGTCCAGAATGCGCTTTCCGGCCTTGCCGGATTCGGGCGGCAAAATATCGCCCGAATGCCAGTCGGCAACCCGCGCCGCACGCGCGCTTACGAAGCCGCCCGGCTGATGGCCGACGTCATCGCGGGCCAGGTCGATCCGTACTGGCTCCGCACCGCGCTGGCGCCGCCCGATGACAACCATATCGCCATGCTGACGGAGAACGGGTATCCCGGCCTCTATCCGGCGAACGTCACGACAACCCTTCGTGAAACGATGAGCCGCACGGACTACCAGGCGCTGTTTGCGGATGTGCTGGATATCCTGTACTACGGGTTCTTCAACGCCTTCCCGATCTTCAACGAGGCAGTGTGTCGTATTCAGGATCTGGCCGACACCCGCTTTGTGAAGCGGTACATGCTGGACGGTCTGGTATCTCCCGCAGTCTTCCAGGATCTCGCGGCACCCGCAGATCAACAGGCGATGAGCGGCCCGGTTCCCCAGGACGGCTCGACCTTCCCGACCACCAACACGGCGGCGATTCAGTACCAGCCCGCTCTGATGCAGACCAAGGCCAGCATCAACTGGTCGGCGCTGCTCAACGAAAATCTGGGCATCTTCAAAGACGTCCCGCGGCGTATCGTTATCTCGATCAACCGCGGCATCACGATTTTCATTCACTCTCTCTACGCGGGCAACGGCGATCTGAACGCCACGCTTTTCCAGTCCGGATACAATAACCGGATTCTGAAGGCGAATGGCGCTTCGTCCGACAACCCTGGCCTCTCGGCTCAGGGACTCATGGACGCCACGAAGATTCTGGCCGGCCAGCGCGATTCGAGCGGCCAGCCGATCATGATGGGCGGCGGTCGCGTCAAGATCGTGTACGGCTCGACCAACGTAGCCACTGCGAAAAACCTCCAGAACACCGTTCGTAATCAGGTATCGGTGGAGGGCGGCTCGGCCAACGCGCAGGGATTCCCCTCGCAATGGCTCGAAACCAACGCCTGGTTTAACCAGAACACGGATTGGATTCACGATCCGTACTTTGACACCGGCTCGACCGCGGCGGGATTCTCTTCGCTTCCGGGCGGATGGTGCATGTTCGCCGATCCGATGACGTTGGAGCGTCCCGCCATCGAAATCGGCTACCTGCGTGGGTTCCGGCAGGCGCAGCTTTTCCAGAAGGTTCCGAATACCATGCGGCCGGGGGGCGGCGTGGAACCGATGATGGGCGACTGGTCCACGATGAATCAGGAAATGAAGGCCATCTCCGTACTCGGTGGCGGCATCATGGACGGTCGCTCCTGCGTCGGGTCGAAAGGCACCGGACAGCCGTAAACGCGGATTCTCCCCCCGAAGGCAGCGCCGCTCGTTTGGCCCGAGGTCAGCGGGCGGCGCTTTTGAGTTTAAGAAGGAGTTTTGAAAATGTGGATTCTACTCGAAACAGTTACGGACATTACGGCGGCGCAAATTCTCGCCATGAGCACGACCCCGGTTGAGATCGTACCGGCTCCGGATGCTGGATCTGTCATCGTTCCAGTCGCAATATCGTGGGCCGTTAGGCCCGGCAGCGTGCCATTTTCCGGCGCCGGGAGCGTGACAACGGCATTTGGCGGGGGAGCTTCCGGCCCCTATACCACTTTCGCGCCGGGCCTGAACGCCACCGTGGAAACCATAGGCAATGCCGTGGCTCCTTCGGGTGCGGCGGCGGCGGCGACTACAAGGGCAGGGCACATCACCGCATCGCTCGCCGCTCCGGTCACGTCAGGTAATGGCGTGCTATCCATTCTTTGCAAGTACTACTGGAAAAAGCTGTAAAGCGAGATGACGGCGACGTACACGTATGATTTTGACTCGGCTCCGCAGATAAGCTATGTCCGGCTTTTGATCCCGGATACCTCCTTTCTGCCAAACGTGTCGCCGCCGCAGATGATTTTTTCGGATCAGGAAATCACGGCGTTCTACCAGATCCAGGCGAGCACGTTTCAAAGCGGGATGTTCTTTTCCGGCGTTCAGGGAAGGAATCTGCCATCATTGCCGCTCTCTTACGTTCGCGTGGCGGCGCTGGCGCTTGACTCTCTGGCGAACAACAAGGGCAAGCTCGGCAACGTGATTAAGTTGCTCGACGTGTCTCTCGATTGGAAATCGGCCGGCGCTTTGCTCCGCGAGGGCGCAAAGACCTACCGTGAAGTCGATGACGACGCGGGGGCGTTCATGATTATCGAACAAACCAGTACAGACTGGGCCTTCGCGCAACGCTGGTGGAATCAGTTCCAGCGGCAGACGGCGGGCGGATTCAGCAGTTAGGAAGGAATTGAATGGTACTCGAAAATTTAGGCACGATCACCGGCGACGGCTCAACTCACCCTCTCAGCACCGGGCTCGAGAAATCCAAGATCGTGGGTCTGACCGCTGACGCGAACAACGGAGCCAACATCACCATCGGCGGCGCGGGCGTCACCAGCTCGACCGGCGTCCCCATCGTTCCCGGGCAGGGATACTTCCTCCCCTCTATCTCCGACCCTTATGAGTTCTGGAACCTGAAGGGGATCTTCTACAACGCTCAGAGCGGCGACAAGCTGTATGTCGTATACGGCACCGAGGGCAATATCACGTAATGTATCAGGGCCAGTCATTCACGATAGCCGCGGTCATGCCGGAAGCGATTCAGGCCGGGCTGTTCGTGTCTCTCTGCACCGTGCAGGAGCCGGATGGCTTACAGACGGCGGATGGGTCGCCCAGCGGAAACTGGTTGAACATCTCGGGATTGGTGGATATCCCGTGCATGGACGGCCCGGAAGCGGATAACCGGATTCGCGCCAAGCTCGAAAAGAACCCGCGATACATCGAAGGCTTCGTTTTCCGGCACGTCCTGCTGGCTGGTTACTACCCGGCGATCGAGGAAAACGACAACTGGCGCGCGATTGTGGACGGCGTAGCCTACGATCCCCTCGGGGTCGAGAGTGACAGCCAGGGGACGCAGACTAGATTGTTATTGCAGTTGGCTTCGGTCTGAAGGACGAACATAATGTTTCCAATATTCAACCCGGCAAGCTCGGCAGTATCGATGCTTTCCATTTGGAAGCCTGTATGTGTTGCTATCGCTATATTCGTGTCCCTGAGGGCAGTGGGTCTTGTCGCGCTCGTTTTTTCCGGTATCGCCGCGGGCCACATTTTCTGCTTGCGTCACAACTTCAAGGTGTTGTGGATTAACACAGCAGGTCACCTTGCAAAGATGGTCGACAACAAGCCCTTCCCCAATTGGACCTTTGAAAAGTCTGTGGGAGGCGCGGTGTGCTCCCATGAGCTTTCCGAGCGTGAAGAGACCGTATCCATTCGGGGCAACGCATCCCATCCAAATCCATCATCCGGAATTCGGCTCCGGGGAAACGTGGGACATGAATCGTTCGGTTATGCTTGGTCTAGCCATGTGACTCCTTTCAAGTCGCATCGGTTAGGGCTGCGCGTCTCTGGACAAGACGTTGCGGCCCGTTTCTATTTTCTCATCACGCCGTGTGAGGTGCAAGCATGGCGGTGACGTACACGAGCCCAGAAATTAAGATTCGCACGCTGGCGGCGCTCAACGCCACGATGCAGGCGGACTTCTACAACAACGGATTTCTTCCGAAGATCCCGGCCTTCCGTTGGTACAACCAGCAGCTACAGCCGGGAACCGTGGCAAACAACATGGGCGCCGGGCCATGCGTCACGGTAGAGCGCGTATCGACCACGCGCGCGATGAACATGGGAGGAATTATGAACCTCTCGTTGAACCGCATCATGATCAAGGTCTACGACCTCGATAGCGAAGACGCACGCAGAAAGGCCAATGACATCGTGAACTTCATGGGCACGATTGACCTGTGCTCGCAGGCGCAGTTCCAAAGCCCGGTGGGTTCGATCAGCCAGAATCCAAGCCTGTTCGTCGGGCAGAGGCAGGAGCTTTTGCCGAATCCGCAAAGCCCTTCGGGGCCGATCTGGGTACAGGTTCTCGACTTCAAAGTTTACAACCGGGAGGACTTTTTTTTTGGGTAACAACTCCCAGAACGTATTCGTGAACACGGTCACGCTGCAACAGTCCGACATTGAGGCGCTGACGGTCGGTATGCCGACGTCTATTCAGCCCACGAGCGGACACGCGGGATCGGGATTCGCCCCCGGCGATACCGGGCTGATAGCGGGCGGAAACGACCGGGAGAGATACACCGTGCTTACGACAGGCGCGGGCGGTTCCGTTCTGACGCTCTCTACGACGGGAGGGGCTGGCTACATTGTTTCCAGCGGGAACACTACAGCTCCGCTTAGCGGCGGCGGTAGCGGCTTGCAGATCGACATTCTTGTTGTCAGTGCCGGAACGCCTTTCGTGACCGTTCCGGCGACGGCGGGAAAAACGACGACGCCGGCGGCGATCTCAGCCATCTTCAATCCCGCGACTACTCCATACACCGTGAACAACAGCATGGGATTTGATTTCGCGAACGGGGTCGGAGCCGATGAATTCGGCACGCTGGCCTCTCAGATTCTCACCTTCACGATTCCCACGATGGCGACGGTTCCATTTCCGCCCGATACGTACTCGATTGCGCCTCCGGTCGGGCAGGATGTTGTCATCCACGGAAATAACCTGGGAGTTTCGGGAGGCGACGGGACTTTGACGATTGTAACGGTTTACACGGTGAATTAGCAGCAAACAGAAGCACAGCAGCAAAAGGAGAAAAAAGGATATGCCCCTCGAAAACATTACCCTACCGGAAGGCTCAGGAATACCGTCAGTCGGAAGTATTCTGGGCCTCTTCAACGGCGCTTCCCCTGGCGTCTACAACCCGGTTGGCAACTTCGCAGCCGGAACGATGGACATGAAGACCGTCACCGCCGATACGACCAATATGGGGACGTTCTGGAAACAGCACATTGTCGCCCTTCTGGACGCTGGAACCTTTGACGGCACGATTTACTTCGTTCCTGATTCCGAAGGTCAGGCAAACACGGTTGGCATTGTCGGCCATAGCTTCACCAGCCCCGGCGCGCTTGGCTACATCTACGCTAACGGCCTCGTTTGGCCGTATTCGCTGACGTTCCCTGACGGCTCCCACATTCTGTTCTCAGCGACGATCGACAGCTTTCCGATCGACATGAACGTGGAAAAGCCGCTGATGGTTAAGATCAAGTTTGGCATCACCGGCGCTCCTCAGTTCTTCGGGTTCTAAGCCATGAGCACATCCACGCTGCCGTCTCCCGTGGCCTATCCCGAGGTCACCGTGGGAGGCGTGAAATACCGTGTCAAATTCGGGTGGCGCGCCCTGTACGAGTTGAACGGACTCGGATTGGACATCGCCGATCTCAATGCCGCGACGAAGATCTACACCGATCAGAAAAAGTGGTTCCGTCTGGTGGTCGACGCCGGATGCTGCGCGCTCAGCGATCCGGCGACCGGGAAATCTACGCCGATGACTCCCGCGGCGCTGCTGGACACTTTGGGGACGGATGAATTCGAGCCTTTCGCGAAAGCGGTGGAAGAATCCCTCTGGGGAAAACCTTCGCCCGCAGCCGCGACGGGCGATACAGCGAAACCGGCGTCAGAAAGTTCGACGATCAGCGATGGCTCGACACCTGGGCCTTCGGGACCAGTCAGCACGGCTTGAATCTTGTCGCGTCGGACTTCTGGGGCATGACGCCTCGGGAGTTCGATGCCCATATGAGGCAGTGGGATAATGCGCGCGACTTCCAAATCTCGATGTTCGCGGACCTTCACGCCGACGTCCGAAACGTGGCTCTCGGCGTCGGCTGGACGCCACCAGCAGGCAAAGCGTGGACGCGCGACATGCTCATGCCGGGCTACAAGATTCCCGAGAGCGCGAAGCCGGGAGATTGGCGCGCGGAGAAAGCCAGGCTCGGAAAGATGGCAAACAAGACCCCAATGACGCGGGAGGAACGCAAGATGTATCACGCCATGATGCGCGAATCTCAGCGCCGGACCGCGATTGCAAATGAGTGGAAGCGCGAAGGACGCAGCGTGGCGGAAATCATGAGCATGATGAACGGGGGTGCGTAGTGCCTGAGAACATCGGCGGTATCAACGTCTCAATAGCGGCGGATGCGGGGCCAGCGATTGCGCAGTTTGCGAAGGCTCAGGCGGCGGCGCAGTCCGCTGGCGCGGGCATCGCGGCGGGGCTGAACCAGGGCTCGGCTGGCGCGGACAAGATGGTTATCGCCATCGGGATGCTGGCGCGCGTGATTCAGGAGGAATCGGCGGCGGCAACGCTGGCGGCTCAGCGCAACCTGGCTCTAGCGGGTTCCCTTATAGAAGCCGGATCAGCGGGGCGCGCGGCGGGAGCTTCCATCGCAGCCGGGGCGAATCAGGCTAGCCAAGCTATGGCCGGTTCTACCAATCAGGCCCGTTTGCTTGGCTCAGAACTTCGGGTGCTCTCTGGGCGCGGCGGCGTGCTGGCGGCTGAACGCTTCTTGATCGGAATACCCGGCGTGGCTGCGTTCTCTAATCTAATATTTCCCGCCCTTGGTTTGGCCGCTGTCGTAGAGCTTCTGTCCAGCCGTTTCGGAAAATTGTCAGAGGAGGAGAAAAAGACAGCGGAAGAAAGCAAGAAGCTATCGGAAGAGTGGGAGCATTTAGCGGTCAGTTTTGAGCATGGAGAGGTAGAACGCGCGGCTCTGGAAGTCGGCAAGTTAAGCTCTCTAAAACTTGAGCAGTTCTACGATGACGGGAAAGCGGGACGTGACCGCGCCAATCTAAAATCCCTCCAGCAAGAGATTCAAGCGGCGTGGGCTGCAATGCGGACAGACGCCGCGACGGCGGCTCTCAGTTCCAATCCAGCCGTGGCGACGGCCCAACTTCTGAATCCTGCCGTCACCGTCAATCGGCTGATGGCAACTCAGGATTGGAATATTCAGGCGGAAAAGGCGAAGGAACTTGGAAAACAGATCGGACTCGTCACTGAGAAGTTGAAACTTTACGACGATGTAACCAGCAAGGTCGAAGCGGACAGAATCAAGCAGGTGAAGGCGTCCGAAGAGGGATCACGACAAGGCAAGGTTCTGGACAGCCAAGTAGCGCAACTGGAAGCCGTGGCGCGCGTCTCCGCGACGATGGCAGAGATTCAGGAAGGCCATCAGCACGCCATTGTCCAGGCCTCCATTGATGCGATGAAGGACCGTATCGCGGCTGTTGTTGCCGAAGCTCAGGAAGAATTGCGGGTCGCACAGCAGAAAGAATCCCGAATCACTGCTGACCTGGCATCTCACATCGCAGAGCGAAAACGGCTAATCGAACAGCAGGGCGCGGCGGAACTTCTCGGCAAGACACCCGAAGAGGTTCCGGCAATTCAGGCCGCGACACGCGGCAAGGTCGCAGCGATGGAAGCGGAGGAAGGGCAGAAGGTTCTCGACGCTCATAAGGCAACGGCGGCGGCGGAAGACAGGGTAGAGGAAGCACTCGGAACGTCAATCCGAGAACATCGAAAGAAAGCGCTCGATGATTCCCTGGAGGATCTCCGCATCTCCGGGGAAGAACAAAAGGCTTTGTTGCTCCAACAGGCCGAAGAAACACGCAAGGAAACCGAAGCGAAAAAGCGCGAATCGGATCTGCAATTGCGGCTGTCTCAGGTCGGCATTCGTCAGACTGGCGTACAGGCGGAAGGAGCGGCGGCTACGGATAGGCTGCAAACCCAACTGGTCTATGCGCAGCAGATCGTCCACAGCAAAGCCGACGAGTTTTCGCAAGCGCAGGCGCTGGCGGCAATCGACGCGCGGGAACTGGAAATAAAAGCTGGGCAGGCCCGCATGGAACTCGCCGCCGCGATTATCGCGAACGACAGGCTATCTGACGAGCAGTCCCGGATGAAGGTGAAAGAAGATGAGCTTGCGCTTGACGAGGCGCTGGCTAAGGTGCAGGAAGGGCAACTCAAGACGGCCGTCCAGTTGACTGACCTGAAAATAAAGCAATCGAACTCCGCCCAGTTGGAAATCGGCCTGGCGAAGAACATCGAGTCCATCGCCGGAACCGTTGGCTCTGCCATCGCCACGGGCATCACCGAACAGCACCAGAAGCACCACAACATCGGACAGGACATTGCAGACGGCATCGTTAAGGGATTGCGCGGCACGGCGCAGAAAGCTCTGTCTGACGTGTTCACCTTTGCGCTGGAAGAGGCGATTAAGGCCAGCGGCGTGGCGAGTGCGGCACGGAAGTTGGGAGGCGTAATCTTCGGGACGCCAGCCACGGCGACAGCACCAGCCACCGGTGGCGTGCTCGGCGGAATCCTCGGAAAGTTAGGCGGCATTCTCGGCATTCCTCCGCCCGGCGCGACGATTGGACAGCCAGGAGTGCCAGTGGGAGGCGCTGGTTCTGGACCTTTATCGACAGCGTCGGCCGCCGCTCGTCAATCTGCGATGATGCAGCAGATTCTGACTACCGAAGACCAGATCGAAGGCACTCTTGTCGAAATACTCGCAGCTATTCAGCGTGGGGCTGATTGTTCCTGCCGTGGAGCACAGGAGGCCAAAGGTTCCGGCGGCGGCATACTCGGCAAGTTGAACGACGTTTTCAATATTGCGGCAGATGCCATTGGGATCGGGTCTTTTATTGGATCGCTAGGTCAAAAAGCGGGCGGCGGCTCAGTTAGCGCGCATACTCCGTATATCGTTGGCGAGAAGCGGCCAGAGCTATTCGTGCCCGACGTTCCCGGCACAATCCTGCCTTCGGTTCCGACAGGCGGGGCAATCGGCTCTAACAACTTCTCGAGCACGATGAGCGTCAACAGCGCGTCCAATTCCATCGGCCAGCTCGCTATCCACCTGCATGGCGTGCGGGATATGGAAGACGTGGCGCGTAGATTGCCCGGCGTTCTGAAGCCTTATAGCCCGGCATTCAGCCCGGCATCGAGTTGATATGGCAGCGACCCTCGTACAGGCTCTCTGGTCACCTCCTACCGGGTTCTTCTCGACACCCGCCAGCAGCGTGGCGCTCACGTTCGGCGCATCGAGTTCGGTCACTCTCGTCGGCAATACGGGCGGCTTGACGGGGATGACCGCGGGTGGAACCTACACCGGCCCCACGCAGTCCGCATATCAGGTATACATTTTCGCAAACGGAACACCGGACACCTTTGTTTGGGCCAAAGATAACGGCTCTTTCAGCTCTCCAATCGCTATCACGGGCGCCCCGCAGTCTCTCGACGATGGAGTTACGATCACATTCGCTTCTACCACCGGAAATACGGTCGGGGACGCATTGGGAGGAAATAACTGGATAATTTCGGCTCAACCTGTAACTACCGCAGTCGCCACAGGCTCTCTGCTTGTCGTCGGAGCATACAATGGCGGTTCGGGCAATCCTGTCGGTGCTGTATTTGATTCGCAGGGCAATTCCTGGTTTCAGGCTGAAATCGCGCAGAATTTCACTCTCGGGAACATTTCGGAACTCTGGTACACGTTCGTTACAAATCCTGGCGCGACGACTGTTACGGCTACCTGGCCCGGAGGCGGCAATCCTCCCCTCATGTTTCTTGCTGAGTTTGCCGGGGTTATCCCGAGTCCACTCGGCAAGCATAATGCCGTGGTTGCAACTCTCGGCCAACCTGGACCCATGTCAGTATCCCTGACGGGGCTGCGAAATAACAGCCTGGTATTTTCCATGGGGGAGCTGCACGGCGCGACCCTGCCGATGACTATAACGGCTGGATTCACCGCCGCTCTGGTCGAGTATGTGAATTTAGCCGTGGCGGTTCTTCAATTCAGCACGGGAGTCGGATCGTCAGCGACGATTACCGCGACTTCGTCGGGTTCCTCTGGTTCTAACTGGACGATCTGCGCGGCTGAATTCTACACGCAACCACCTGGCCCTCCTCCGTGCTTTCCTGCGTGGCTGGTGATCAACGAGCCGGGCACGATGAGTCCGTTCATTCCGAACGCCTGGACAGACCAGAGCCAGCGTATTTTCCAGCAGCAAAGCCTGCGGTTCTCCTGGCTCAACGGAGAGCGCGGCAAGGCCGCAGTTCCGCTCTATATCGCCGCGGGAGACACGTATCTGCCCACGCCAGGCTCTCAGGTCTGCATTTGGGATTTGACTGAGACTGACGACTACGAGGTATTTTCAGGCAAGATCAACGACTATGAAATAAAGTGGGCCGGATTGAACGGCGACAAGTACGTGGAGATGAACTGCGTATCGCTCAACGCGATTCTCGACACCGTTCGTGTGCCGGCGCTTCTGTACGTGGACCAGACGGCCCTTTTCATCTTAACCGACCTTTTTCAACTTGTGACCGGATCGCCGTTGACTCTCGATCCCGCGAATCAAACCGGCGTGACGATCGCGGAGTTCCAGATAACCGACTTCCCGACCCTCGCGGAGGTTTACACGCGCCTGGCAACTCTCAGTCAATATATCTGGGGTGTCAACGCGCAGACCAGCGAAGTGTTTTTCCTGCCTCCCACGACCACTGCGGCCCCGTTTACGGTCGACTCCGAAGACGTCCTTTGGGAACAGATGACACTCAAGCCCGACCTGACTGATTTCCGCGATCGGCAGATCGTCAAGGCGAACGCGAGCGCAGCTATCGTCTCTTCCGAGTACTTCGTGGGGACCGGGCAGA
>Ga0070766_10001412_pt1 | contig 11707 bp, 10 predicted proteins | sample HubBroMetageWFT6_FD_69782 | JGI IMG/M metagenome (GOLD analysis project Ga0070766, IMG submission 69782) | Warmed and freeze-thawed soil microbial communities from the Hubbard Brook experimental Forest, New Hampshire - Hubbard Brook CCASE Soil... | ecosystem: Environmental > Terrestrial > Soil... | reverse complement strand
AGCGTAAGCAGATCGAGCGCGGGAGGACAGTCGAGGACAATGAACTCGTAATTCCCCCTTACCGGTTCCAACGCCGTGCGCAACCGGTACTCGCGGCGTTCAAGGGGCACCAACTCGATGTTGGCGCCGATCAGGTTCTTGTGGGCTGGAATTACGGTCAGGTTTTCGACTTCCGTGGCGCTGCTGGCGTCGGCGGCCGTTACCTCGCCCATAATGACCTGATAGGTGTTGGGGCGCGCGGGATCGCGGGCGAATCCGACTCCGCTGGAGGCGTTGGATTGGGGATCGCAATCGACCAGCAGCGTCCTGGTTCCCAGAGACGCGAGCGATGCTGCGAGATTGATGGCGGTGGTGGTTTTGCCCACTCCGCCTTTCTGGTTGGTAACGGCGATGACCAGGCCCACGATGAAGGGAATCCTCCGGGGAAAAGCTTAGACCGGTGTGCGACGGGAGGGCAACGCCATAGCGGACGGGCCAGGAAGTTTCCGGAGGAAAACCTGTGCATTCTCCGAATAGAGGGATGGAACTAACTGATTCCGCGATAAGTACGAGGCGCTCCTAAACTGTGATTATCTTTAAATCTGAGAAATTGTTCCACGTGGAACAATTTGGAGGTGATTGGTTTGAAAATGTTCCATGTGGAACAATTGTGATCACGAGCCAAAATGTTCCACGTGGAACAATGACTACAGGTTATATAATCCGTGCGAGCGGCTCGGCTGTAGGACAGAGTATGGCCCCTTATCTTAGAGATGCTTACCACTGGACATCATAAATTACTGCAGATCTACACTGCATTTCCCACAAATATGTAGCTTCCATCCCTCCCTGGAACCATCTCTCCCAAGTTGAAGCCTAGTCCGTAACCTCGCGTAAGCGGCTGATAATCTGTGGTCTTTGAACTGACGAGGAGACACAGGCGTCCTCCCTTGGTCAGCAGACTGGTTGCGACCGGAATAACCGAGTCGAAGCGCTCGACCGCCCTCATAGTAACGATTTGTGCCGTCTTGCCCCAATGTTCGGCGCGTCCGGGGTAGACCTCTGCGTTCTCCAATCCTAAGGTTCGGATGGCCTCCTTGAGGAAGGTAGCTTTTTTGTTCTGCGATTCGATCAGGGTCAGGTGGAGTTCTGGGGCGAAGAGCTTGATGGGGATTCCGGGGAAGCCGGCGCCTGAGCCTACATCGGCCAAGGCAATCGGAAGGCCGGGATTGAATGCACCATCGTTACGTAACACGTGGGCGGCGAACAGAGACTCGCCGAAGTGGCGGGTGACGATTTGTTCGGGGTCGCGTACGGCGGTGAGGTTGATGCGGGCGTTCCAGCGGAGCAGGAGATCGAGATAGGCCTGCAACTGGGCGAGCAGAGTGGCTGACGCGGGTTCTCCGCCCAGGAAGGGTTGGAGGAGGGCGGCGATGCGGGCGGAGTCCATCGCTGCCAGCATATCTCAGCGGGGCGTTAGCCGTTGCGAGTTCAATTGTTGCGAAATATATTAACTCAATAAGGCAAGAACAACATCACCACGGAGGACACGGAGAAGAATTGGGCGAAAAGCAAAGGCAAACCGCGGATTGCGCCGAAGACGCGGATATTTCTCAGCCAATACGGTCAAAAGCAGGTCCCTTACGACTACGCGCAGGACAGGTCCTGGGAACCGGCGACGTCCTCCGACCTAGCCAAAAAGAAGGCTAGAACGGGGCACCCTCATTCGATTGGTGGTTGCTGAAATCGCGGCGCGAACTCTTCGACTTCCCGTAGGACAGTTGCCCCACTTCGCCTGGGATGACAATAGGACTGGTACGGCGCGGCTGAAGCTGCGCCCCTTCAACAGCAGCGCTGTGCAGACCCGAGGGACCGCCGCAGCCGTCTGACGACTCTAACCGCAAAAGGGCGAAGAGTGCTTGGCCGCGCAGTTCCAGTTTGGCAGCATACACACTTGGAAATTGAAGCGCTCCTTCCTGTCGGCAATCCCGAGCGCCTGCGAAAGGATTTGCGCGCACTCTCCTAATTTTCGTTTTTAGCGGTTAAGATTGTCCGCCCGCGAACACACTTTCCGCAACCGAACAGCCTGGCAACTCAAGCAGCCCGTGTGGCACACCGCAACTCTTTCCTTCCCAAACACTTATCCGTCGAGCAATCTGGCGATGCAAACGCAGGCGCGTTAGCAGGTGGTAGAGGAATGCAAAGCCTGTTTCAGGACCTTCGCTACGGATTCCGGCAGCTTACGAAGAGCCCCGGGTTCACACTGACAGCAGTCATTTCGCTCGCTCTGGGGATTGGAGCGACCGCCGCGGTATTTAGTGTCGTCTATGCGGTACTCCTCGATCCCTACCCGTACGCCGACGCGGACCGCATGGTCCATTTTGTTGCGAGTACGAAGACGGAGCCCGACTGGTGGATGCAGTTCACCGGTCCACAGTACCAGAAGCTGCGCGAATCGCCCTTGGTCGAGAGTATGGCGGCCTACGATGGTGAAAGCCTGACTACCACCGGCGGCGAGCTTCCCGAAGACCTCCACGCCACGCTGTTCACCGGCAATGCATTCAGTTTCTTTGGCGTACCGGCATTATTGGGACGCGGCCTGCAACCCTCCGATGCTCCCGAGGGCGCCGATCCGGAGCCGGTCGCGGTGCTGGGCTACAAGTTCTGGCAACGCCATTACAACGGGGAGCGCGACGTCGTGGGCAAGACCATTCAACTGGCCCACAAAAATTACACGATCGTCGGCATAGCCCAGCCCAGATTCACCTGGGGCGATGGCGACGTGTATTTGCCCATGAAGGTCTCAGCCGACCCGACGAAAATCATCGCGATCATTACCAAGCTGAAGCCCGGCGTGACCCACGCGGCCATCGATGCGCAGCTTCAGCCACTCTTCGCCGAGTTCGCCAAAGAAACACCCATGTATTTTCCACACGAGGTTTTCCGGGTGACGGCGAGGGGGTTGAATGAACATTTTGTCAGACGGCTGGGGCCGACCCTATACCTGTTGCTTGGCTCGGTGGCGCTGCTGCTGCTGATCGGCTGCGGCAACGTGTCGATTCTGCTGCTGGCCAGGGGAACGGCGCGCGAGCACGAGTTTGCTGTGCGCGCGGCGGTGGGCGCAGGCCGCATGCGCCTCATGCGGCAACTTCTGACCGAGTCCCTGGTGCTTTCGCTGGGCGGAGCCGCGCTGGGAGTGTTACTGGCGTACCGAACCGTTACGTTGATCGCCTCCATGCTGCCGGAGTTTTCTTTCCCGCATGAGGCGGCGATCCGCATCAACCTGCCCGTACTGTGGTTCAGCGTCGGACTCGCCATCTTCACCGGCATCGTCTTCGGACTTTCGCCCGCGCTGCAATTCAGCCGCCCCGAGGTCTCCCAGGTCATGCAGTCCAGCACCCGCAAAGTGCTGGGCGGGGTCCGCGGCAAACGCATTCATAACCTCCTGATCGGAGGACAAATTGCGTTGACCTTGCTGCTGCTGGCGAGCGCAGGCGCAGCCATCCAGGGGTTCATCAAACTCAATCACGTCCACCTGGGCTATGACCCGCATAACGTGATGTCGGTGGGAATTCCGCTCCACGAAAACAGCTACACCACATGGGAGTCGCGCGCGCAGTATTTCACGCAACTCCTGCAGAAGGTTGCGGCCATGCCCGAGGTGAAGATGGCCGGCCTTTCCACCAACGCCACGCCGCCCGACAACGGCTGGAACAACAAGTTCGAACTACTGGGCAAACCAAGTGCGGAAGATCAGCGGGCTAGCGTGAACTGGGTCAGCAAGGAATACTTTCCTGTCTTGCAAATTCCGCTGCTTCAAGGCCGTCTCTGGGATGAAACGGAGACCCAGCGCGGCGCCCAAGTGGCGGTCATCAACGAGGCCATGGCGAGACGTTATTTCCCCGCAGGCGATGCGCTCGGCCACCAGGTTCGCATGCCCAACATGAAAGCGCCGCCTGGGATGGCCGTGACCATCCCGGAGAGCAATGACTGGTTCGAGATCGTTGGCGTTGTGGGCGATGCGCTTAATGACGGACTGGACAAGCCAGTCGGGCCGGGCATCTACATTCCGTACACTGTTTTTATGCCGGGGTTCACGGCGATTCTGGTGCGGACCGAAGTACCGCCCCTGTCGATTCTCAACGACGTCCGGCGGCAGATCCACCTGGTGGACGCCGACCAGCAGGTCGAGGGGAATGTGCGAAGCCTGGAGGAATGGATCGCGACCGAGCCCGAATGGGCACAGCAGCATCTTGTGGCGATGCTGTTTGGGGCGTTTGCCGCGCTGGCTCTGTCATTAGCTGCGATCGGTCTCTACAGTGTTGTGTCCTACACTGTGGCACAGAGGACCAATGAGTTCGGCATCCGGATGGCCCTTGGCGCACAACGCGGCGATGTCCTGCGCATGGTGTTTCGCTCTACCACTGTCAGTGTCGGCGGGGGGATTCTGGCCGGAATCCTGCTCAGCCTCGCGATGAAACGCGTCATCGTGCAATGGGCACAGGGAAGCTCCATCAGCTTGGCAGTGCTGCTCGGAGTTACGGTGCTGCTTGCAGTCGTGGGGGCAATGGCATGCGTGCTTCCCGCGCGTCGCGCATCCAGCATCGATCCGATGCAGGCGCTGCGCTATGAGTAAGCCAGGACCGCCTGGAAGGAATCACAGCCAACGCGACAACTCTATGTCGCTTCGACTCTGCTTTTGCTCTGCATAGCCATGTCGTAACCTATCAGGAGTGCCCTGCTGCCAGAAAGGCGATCACCAGGGCAGGCCTGAGGGGAGCACGACATGGGAATTCCGTATTACCACGCTGATGCATTCACGGGTGCGCTCTTTGCAGGTAATCCGGCGGGAGTCTGCATTCTTTCCGCTTTTCTCGCGGATAGCATCATGCAAAAAATTGCGGCTGAGAACAGGCACAGCGAGACCGCTTTTGTTGTTCCTCGAGCTGATGGTGATTTCGACTTGCGCTGGTTTACACCCAAAGTGGAGGACGACCTATGCGGGCACGCTACCTTGGCATCCGCCTATGTGCTCGCGCTGCGGAATCACAACATGGCGGTTCGCTTCCACACCTGCAGCGGCATGTTGACCGTCGCTCAGGATCAGGACAGCTTTGAAATGGACCTTCCCGCCAGGCCACCCCGAGCCTGTGAGACGCTAGTCGAGCTCTTACCCGCCCTGGGTTTGAAAGCGGCGCTCGTCATGAAATCGCGCGATTACCTAGTGGTGGTGGATCGGGCTGAGCAAGTGCGAGCGCTCTCCCCCGATTTTGCCGCGCTTACTAAAGTGGACGTCGGGATCGGCGGAACGATTGTTACCGCTCCCGGCGAGGGTGACGTGGATTACGTTCACCGATTGTTTGCACCGTCGGTCGGCATCGATGAGGACCCCGCAACCGGCTCGATACACTGCACACTAGCTCCCTATTGGGCGGAGCGGCTGGGTAAAAACAAGTTGCGTGGAGCAACTCAGCGCCCGCGGTGGAACCATGCAGTGCACAATCGCTGGCGATCGAGTGAAGATCGCCGGCAGGGCACGCCTGTACCTTCAAGGCGCGATCGAACTTTAGTGCGTCTGCCTCGAGAATCCTTTTTTAAGTCTCTGAGCGGAGGAAGATGGTCTGTCCGACTGCCAGTTGACCGGTGCGAGTGACCGCGCCGTAGATTCCCGCGGTGTTCTGGTGCATACGAACGACCGCCTTCAGCATTTCTGGCGCGGGACTTGCTGAGTCGGGATCAAGGTTCACCATTGAGCAGCGAACGTCGCGCTGCGTGACGGTGATGGCAGGGGCGTCGTCTCCGTCGCCGAATGAGAGCACGCCGCCCACCCACTCGTCCTCCTGGAAGGGAGCCGAACGCAGCAAACGAACTACAACATTGGGGCGAAATCGGCGTACGTCGGGGCTGCGCCCGGCGAGTCGTGAGATCTCGTTCACCGTATCAAGGGCGATTACGGAGATGCTGGCCTCATCGAAAATGCCATGCTTCAACTGCATCATCTGCACGGGAGCCTTGTGGCGGCGTCCGACCTCCGCGGCCAATTCCTCGCCGAAGACAGGCAACGCTTCGCCATCCGGCGTGCGAATATGCGCAGGGAGGTCCCCCTGAGCAGCGCCTTCACGGCGCTGCGGAGAAAACAGAACCAGGTCGGGAAGCTTACTTGCGGACAGCCATGGGAAGTCGCTGTGGTTGTCCATCCGGCGGAATGCCAGGCGTCTGTCGCCCTCGAGGCCGTGCCAGCCCAGGTTGGCGACCTCGAGTGGTTCGCCGGCCATGGACTTTACGGGATAGCGGAAGATGGCCTCGACATGTCCGATTTCTACAGCCATGCTCGATCTCGGGTGCGCTTGCGGAAAATAGCCTGTTGGACTAATCCGCGGACTTCGCTGCGTATGGAGATTGTACGCGTGGGGATTTCAACGGAACCGGCTTCGCTGGTAGGATCGCATGTTGCAGAGCAGGACAAACATTCACGGTTGAGGCATTCATGAAGGCTTTGGTAAAGAGCCGCGCGGAACGCGGGCTATGGTTGGACGATATCGCAGAACCCACGGTGGGGATCAATGATGTGCTGATCCGTGTCCGCTATACGGGTATCTGCGGAACCGACGTTCATATCTATCAGTGGGATGAGTGGGCACAGAAGACAATCCCTGTGCCCATGGCCATCGGGCATGAATTTGTCGGAGAGATTGTCGAGGTTGGATCGAACGTAAACGATTTCTATCCCGGCGACATCGTGAGCGGAGAGGGGCATGTCACCTGTGGACGCTGCCGCAATTGCCTGGCAGGGAGACGTCACCTGTGCGCGTTCACGTCAGGCGTGGGGGTGAATCGACCGGGGGCGTTCGCAGAATTCATCGCCCTGCCGATGAGCAATATCTGGCGGCATGAGCCCGACATCAATCAGGAGGTCGCGGCTATTTTCGATCCCTTTGGCAACGCGGTGCATACCGCTCTGTCGTTTCCCGTGCTTGGCGAAGATGTCTTGATTACCGGCGCTGGGCCAATCGGGATCATGGCAATTCCGGTGGTTCGGCATGCTGGCGCACGTCACGTAGTAATCACGGACGTCAATCCCTTCCGCTTGGAATTGGCGCGCAAAATGGGGGCGACGCTTGCCGTGAACACTCAAGAGACACCGCTTGCGGAGGTGCAGAAGCGACTCGGTATGCGGGAAGGATTTGACGTCGGGCTGGAGATGTCGGGAAATCCCGCGGCCCTGCAGGACATGATTGCGAACATGAGTCACGGAGCCAAGATCGCCATGCTGGGAATTCCCGCCAAGCCGATGTCGATCGATTGGCGAGCGGTGATCTTCAATATGCTGACCATCAAAGGCATCTATGGACGGGAGATGTATGAGACCTGGTACAAGATGACCGTCATGATCGAGTCGGGGGTCGACATTTCGCCGGTTATTACCCACCGCTTCAGCTACCAGGACTTTCAAAAGGGGTTCGATGCGATGATTTCGGGCCAGACCGGCAAGGTCATTCTCGACTGGACGCACGTGGGTTAGGAAGGCTACGTAAAGACAGTTCCGATTTTGTCGTTTGAGTGATTCCTTAAGGGATTACTCCCGGCGGAAGCACGAGCGGAACAAGCGTCCAGGTATGCGCACGCCACAAAGATCAGTTCCTCACGCGAGGTGTCGAACTGCTTCTCGGGAGCGCTCGATTCCAGGAGTGTCCGCATGACACCGGCCATCGTCCCCTGGAGCATGGAAGCAACCAGTTGCGGATCGGTCGCGAGCGGCTCGGAGGAGCTCGCCAACATTCGAACGATCGCCTTGTTATATCGGAGTACCATCTGCTGCACAATCTTCGCTCCGTCGACGTCGGAGCTTACGGAGTATAAAGCGGCACTTGTCTTGAGATCCCTCATCTTGGCATCAAGGAAAGCAGTGATGAGAGCGGTCGCCATTTGCCGGAGTGTCTTACCCTCCTGCAACTGGCAGGCGAGTTCGACAGCTTCAGCTACCTGTTCGAGGTGAAGCTTTAAGGCGGCCTGTAGAAGAGCGCTTTTGTTGGGAAAGTACTGGTATAACGTCCCGACCGAAACACCGGCCCGCGCGGCGACCTTTGTGGTGGTCAGCCGCTCCTTTCCAACCCGAAGCAAAACCTGAACGGTCGCCTTCAGAATTGCATCCACGCTGGCTGTCGAACGGGCTTGAATAGGCGATTTACGCGGTTCTAAGACGATTGCTGAAGGGTACGGCAAATGCGAACTCCTAACCTGAAGGTTTCTTCATCTAATTACCCAGTAAAGCAAAACTTCCTAAAAGTGGCAACCGACTGAAGGAGAACCGAATGACGAAACAGAAGGAACTCGGCGGGAACTTCACGCTTCCGGGCACTTCGACGAGCGTGAAACGTATGGGTTACGGAGCCATGCAACTCGCAGGCCCCGGGGTGTGGGGACCGCCTCGTGATGTTGACGCTGCGATCGCGGTACTGCGACAGGCAGTCGCCGCTCAGGTGAACCATATCGACACCAGCGACTATTACGGCCCGCATGTGACCAATCAGATCATCAAGCGGGCGCTCCATCCCTACCCTGAGAGCCTTGTGATCGTGACAAAAGTGGGTGCGCGCCGCGGTGAGGACAAGTCGTGGCTGCCTGCCCTGTCGCGGCAGGAGTTGATGGACGCCGTTCACGACAACTTGCGGAACCTCGGCCTCGAAAGGCTGGATGTGGTCAATCTGCGGGTAGGAGGATTCACGGAGCCATCTGCAGGATCCATCGAAAAGCCGCTGACCGTACTAGCTGAACTCAAGCATCAGGGCCTGATTCGTCATCTCGGTGTGAGTAATGTCACTCCCGTGCAGTTGGCGGAAGCTCAGGCGATTACCGAGATCGTCTGCGTGCAGAACTTTTACAACGTGGCCAACCGGAACGACGATGACTTCATCAACGACCTTTCCGAGCAAGGCATCGCGTATGTGCCATTCTTTCCGCTCGGAGGGTTCACTCCTCTGCAGTCGTCGGTGCTCGACGCGGCAGCGGTGTCAGTGGGGGCTACTCCGATGCAGGTTGCGCTGGCGTGGCTTTTGCAACGTTCGCCGAACATCCTGCTGATCCCGGGCACATCTTCGGTTGTGCACCTGCGCGAGAATCTTGCGGCGGCTGAACTCAATCTGCCTCGTGCAATCGTCGAACAGCTTGACGCAATCGCGAGATCGAAAACCAACGCGGAAATTACGACTAACTGACAAAAAGAATGTGAGCAGCCCAAGGAGAATGAAATGCGTGTTTTCTTAACAGGAGCAACGGGCTTCATCGGTACAGCAATTGTTCGGGAACTAGTCACCGCGGGACACCAGGTCTTGGGAATGGCGCGCAGCGATGCCGGCGCCAAGTCCCTCATCGATGCTGGCGCACAAGTGCATCAAGGTGATCTGGAAGACGTGGAAAGCTTGCGCAGTGGAGCAGCCATGTCGGATGGCGTGATCCACGCGGCCTTTAATCACGACTTCTCAAAATTGGCAGCCAACTGTGAGATAGACAAATGAGCCATCGAGGTTCTCGGCTCCGTGCTCGCGGGCTCTGACCGCCCCTTGGTCGTTACGGCCGGAGCCGCGCTCATTGCGCCGGGACGCGTCGCGACCGAGGATGACGTGCCCCCTTCCAACCCCGCGTTTCCCCGAGTTTCGGAAGAGACAGCAGTTTCCGTGGCGGCGCGTGGCGTTCGGGCGTCGGTGGTGCGCCTGCCGCAGGTCCACGACACGGTCAAGCAGGGACTGGTCACCTACTTGATCGCCCTGGCTCGCGAAAAAGGTGTCTCGGCGTATGTCGGCGAAGGGCGCAACCGCTGGCCGGCGGTGCACGTGCTCGATGCTGCCCATCTCTACAGGCTTGCGCTGGAGAAGGGTACCAAAGGGGCCCGGTATCACGCGATCGCGGAAGAGGGCGTGCCGCTGCGAGAGATCGCTGAGGCAATTGCGCGCGGTCTGAACGTGCCGGTCGTCTCCAAAACCCCGGAAGAGGCAGCCCAGCATTTTGGCTTTCTCGGGTACTTCGTGGGTATCGACGTTCCGGCCTCAAGCGCGCTAACGCAGGAACGGTTGCGATGGCACCCAACGAAACAGCCTGGGATGATTTCGGATCTTGACCGTATGCGCTATGTCGAAGCCGCCTGAACTGACTGCGTACCTGCGGCGCAATGGCGCCGCAGGCACATTGGGCGGCCACATGCGCGATATGCTAGATACTGGAGAAGCCAACCTTATGGAGTAATGCTCCGGCGGGCAGATGGCAGCGCCATCCTTGCGCAAAGCGGGGTCAAATAACAATCACATGGAAACGACAAACAAGAGCTATCAGGGAGTGACACTGCGCGGATTGCCGGTGCAGATCGAATTGCAATGGCCGTTTCATCCATCAACGGGAGGCAGCGACTGGCACGTGGTGCACGGCACGCTGCGGTTGGCCGATGGAGGCCCGCTGCATGCCGAACTCGCGCTCAATCTTTCGCAAAGCATTAACGAAGTGCTGCCCTCGCGCGAAGACGAGCTGGCGTTCCGGGTGGCGATCAACACGGCGCGCAAGGCGCTCGATGACAAGCAACTGGAGTTGCTGAAGTCGGGCAAACGGCAGCCGGTGCCGGTGTCGAGCCGCTGCTACAGCCTTCGCAACAAGCAGTTCACGTTCTGGCATATTGGCCAGGCGGAGATCGATCAGTTCGTGGAGCGCAAGATTTTCTGGGCGGGAGGATTGGAACGGCAGCCGGTGCTGATCGCCGATCCGTGCGATGCGCTGTACCTCGATGCCGCCGATGAGCGCATGCAGGAGAAGCTGTTAGCTGCCGCGAAGCAACTGGCGGAGCGCGGACTGGCGGAAGTATCCGGGGACTATGCACGCGCCACGGAAGCGCTGGTGAGCCGGTCTGCGGAGTTTCACGCGGCCAAAGAGCAGGCGGTGGATGAGCTGCACGCGAAGCATGCGTTCGAGCGGGCGTAGGGACCCAGTTCACCACGGAGAACACGGAGCGCACGGAGAAGGCCAGGGTGGAAAGGCAAGATTCACCACATAGACACGGAGAAGAGTAGGACAAAAGCAACCACGAATTTGCACGGATGCACACGGATCGGAATTGGATGAGAAGTAAAGCACCCGCGCAAGAATATTGGTTTGGTTCTTCTGGGTTTGGCGTGTAAGATGCCGCTGACCGTCTGGTCGCGCGGTGCAGCTTGCGTCCAGAGTTTGGGGCGAAGCAGGCTCGCCCAATAAGGAGAACTCACCATGAAGAAACGGGCTCTGGGTCTTGCAATCGTTGGATTGATGTTGTCGCTGGGCGCAGGGCCGTTGGTGGCGCAGACCACCACACCGGACACGACGACTTCGACTACTAAGAAGACGACGAAGAAGACAAAAGACGCGACAACGAAAGCTGCGGACGCGACCGCCGATACCACCAAAACGGCCGCGTCAGAAACCAAGAACGGCGCTACGAAGGCGACCGATGCCACCGTAGACACGACAAAGAAGGCTGCGACGGCGACCAAGAACGGCGCGGTGAAGGCCACCGACGCCACGGTGGACACAAGCAAGAAGGCCGCGACAGCGACCAAAAACGGCGCGGTGAAGGCCACCGACGCCACGGTGGACACGACCAAGAAAGCAGCCTCGGCTACCGCCGAGGGAACGAAAAAGGCCGCCGACGCGACCGCCGACACTAGCAAGAAGGCCGCAAAGGCGGTGACGGGCGACAGCAGCAAGCCGGCGG
>Ga0070766_10001404_pt1 | contig 11756 bp, 14 predicted proteins | sample HubBroMetageWFT6_FD_69782 | JGI IMG/M metagenome (GOLD analysis project Ga0070766, IMG submission 69782) | Warmed and freeze-thawed soil microbial communities from the Hubbard Brook experimental Forest, New Hampshire - Hubbard Brook CCASE Soil... | ecosystem: Environmental > Terrestrial > Soil... | reverse complement strand
CGTAGTTTGTTCTCCGATTTCTTGATTTCCACCAACGCTTTCTGAAGGGCTGTTTCACTTTCGAGCAGCCGTTTCTCGGTCACGCTGCGCGCGGCTGTATGTCTCTTGTCGGGAAACTCGGTCACGTTTTCCTCCGCACACTTGACGTTGCAGCGCAAAGCTTCGTGCGACGCGGGACGTAGCAACCATTCCAATCGCGATCAACAAGGATGTACCAGCCTCGGCCGCAAATGTCCAACCTATACCTTAGTACAGGTCGTACCTTCGTCGAATAGACTCGAATTTCCGTGTGTGGCTTACTCGCAGCTGTGCAAATGAGCCTCTGAGCGATCAGTCGCTCGCGACCTAACTGAAATTCAATACGATTCACCAAAGGAGGAACATCATGAGTGGGAATCTGAGCGGGACTGGCGGGCGTCAAAACCGCCGGAGTTTTCTGAAGACTGGACTAACAGCGACTGCTGCAACCGTGGGAACCAGCTTGCTGATGCACGGAACAAAGGCATTGGCGCAATCAAGCAGCAGCCTCACGGCAGGTGATGCCGCCATCATGCGATTTCTGGCCGCCGGAGAAGCACTCGAAGCTGATTTTTACACCCAATATAACGAACTGGGCGGAATCCAGGACGGCGAGGTTCCGGGAGGTAGCGACGATCGAATCTACAGCGAAAAACTGAAGAGAATCGATCCCAATTTTCCTCAATACATTCATGACATCACCGACGACGAGATGAGCCATCAGAACTTCTTGAACGCATATCTCGTCTCGAAGGGGGCCGAACCAGTGGACATGGAACCGTTCCGCACGTTGCAGGGCAGCATCGCGAGAGGATCCAGCGGAAAGTTGCGGCTTACAAACCTGATGCAGCTAACGGTGGACACCAGTTGGTGGACTCGTTATCGGAGCAGCACGAATAATCCCGACGTCAATCCAACCACGTTCGAGCAGGCGATCCCGGATCTGCACAACGGGCAGTTCACGGCGATTCCAAGAAACAACTCCGACCTGTTCCCTCACGAACACATTCAGGCAATTGCGAACACCGCGGCCTTCCATATCCCGACTGTGGAACAAGGCGGCGGCAGTTTGCGCATGGCGCTGGCACAAAGGGCAACAAGCGTGGAAGTGCTACGACTCCTTATCAGCATGGGACCGATCGAGAGCATGCATTTTCAAACCATGTCAGCAACGGCTGGCAAAACGCCACCGCTCACTGACCCGACCAATGGTCTGACATTCCCTGACCTCAACCGCGGCCTAGACCCTAACAACGGATCAACAGGCGCCGCAGTCAGGCAAATGTTCCAGACCAACCTGATCATGCCGGAACCTTGCCCCTTCATCAACACCAGCCTGCCGGCATGTTCGGTAATCCGTCCGACGAATACAACGGGGGCCGCGACGGGAGCGCTCAAGTTCCTAACCGCCATGGGGCTGTTCATCGGACAGTCGCCTGCTTTTTTCTCGTTCCTGAGCGAACTCGCCGCGGCCGCGGACGCTGCCCAGCGCGGGATGTAGCAATCGAAACGAAGGAGATTCAACACTGAGCACGATTAAGTTAAGCCAAAGAGATCACGCAATGGCCGCAACGGAAAAAGTTCAGTTCACCTCCAAACCCGTCACAACGCGGAGACGGGGCGATGGGTCTCGCAGCAACGTAGCATCGTTGGCACTCAAGCGACGCAGCTTCGTTGCTATTCCAGTGGGCGTAGGCGTATTCGGCCTTGCCGTGTTCGCTCGCCCCAGCTTCGCCCAGACCGCTCCGACCGCCGATGTCAGGGCCTCCATCAACAGCCCGCTTTCCGCCACGCCTCCCATGTTGACCGAGGACAAATCAATCCATCCCTTCCGTATTAACGTCCCGGAAGCACAGCTTATCGACCTCCGCAAACGTATCGCGGCGACACGCTGGCCTGACAAGGAAACGGTCAATGACGAATCCCAGGGCATCCGGTTGGCGGAGATGCAGGCGCTGGTCCACTACTGGGGTACGGACTACGACTGGCGCAAGTGCGAAACGAAGTTGAATTCCTTGCCGGAGTTCGTGACCACAATCGACGGCGTGGATATCCAGTTCATCCATGTGCGCTCGCGTGGGCCGAACGCGCTACCTCTGATCCTCACCCACGGCTGGCCCGGCTCGCCGCTGGAGTTCCTAAGGGTGATAGACCCGCTCACCGACCCCGTCGCCTACGGCGGACGCGCGCAAGACGCCTTCGACGTCGTGATCCCGGCCATCCCCGGCTATGGCTTCTCGGGCAAGCCGACCGATCTCGGCTGGAATCCCGATCGCGTGGCGCGGGCCTGGGACGTGCTCATGAAGCGCTTGGGCTACACCCGTCACGTGTCGCAGGGCGGCGATCACGGCTCGGTTATCTCCGACGCACTAGCGCGCCAGGCGCCGCCTGGACTGCTCGGCATCCATCTCACCATGCCGGCCACGATTCCCGCCAACCTGGTGAAGGGCATCAACAGCGGCGACCCGGCGCCCAACGGGCTGACCGTCCCCGAACAGCGAGCGTACAACGCCCTCAGTACCTTCTTCGGAAGAAACGCGGCGTACGGCGCGATGATGGTGACCCGTCCGCAGACCATCGGCTTTGCGCTCGCCGATTCGCCCAGTGGTCTGGCCGCCTGGACGTACGAAAAGATCACCGAGTGGAGCGACAGCGACGGCCACCCCGAACGCGTGATCGGTCGCGACGAAATACTCGACGACATCACGCTGTACTGGCTCACCAACACCGGCGCCTCTTCGTCCCGCTTCTACTGGGAAAATAACAACAATAACTTCAGCGCTTCGGCACAGAAGACCAATCAGATCAAAGTGCCGGTAGCCATCACGGTGTTCCCACACGAGATCTATCGCGCGCCAGAAAGCTGGTCACGGCAGGCCTATCCGTCGCTGTACTACTTTCATGAAGCCGCCAAGGGCGGTCACTTCGCCGCCTGGGAACAGCCGGAACTTTTCAGTGAAGAGCTTCGGGCATCTTTCCGGTCACTGCGCTAAGAGCTGAGAGGAGAAAACCATGAATGGTGCAACGTTCATTCTTCCTTTGGTGATGGGTCTGGGAATTGCTTCTCACGGCGCTCAGAAACTATTTGGCTGGTTCGGCGGCGGCGGCATCAGGGGCACCGGCGCGTTCTTCGAGAGCATTGGGTTTCGGCCGGGCAATCCATTCGCACTGGCTGCCCTCACAGCACGGCTCTCGCGACGGATGAAATACGCCCGGGGGCTTCACGGTCCTTCCGGGACTTGGTCTGGTAACAAAGACGAAAGAAGCTGGTCACAGTACTGATTGAAATTTGAAATTAACGATAACTAAAGGAGAAAGAATCTATGGATGTCGAACAAAAGCCCATTCATTCTGGATTTGGAGAAGCTACGACGCCCAAAGTAGTCATGAATCGACGCACCTTCACTCTGATGGGACTTGCCGCTGCATCAGCGGCTCTAGTGAAGAGGAGTTCCGCTCAAGAGCCTACTCCGAGTCACCTTGAAGAGGCACTGCCGTCTGCGGGGACTTCCGCGAAGCCCTGTTCTGAGCTTCCGCTATCGCCGTCTCCACCATCCAGTCAGATAACCGAAAAGCTGTTTCCGGGGTTCCGTGCCGCGACACTGGAAACTTCCGGCGCCAAGATCCGCGTCCTCACGAAGGGAAACGGCAAACCTCTCCTGCTGCTCCATGGACACCCGGAGACAATGGTGACCTGGCACAAAATTGCCTCTGCGCTGGCGGAGACCTACAAGGTAGTCCTCACGGATTTGCGCGGCTACGGAGACTCGAGCAAACCGGCGGGCGGCGATAACCACGTCAACTATTCGTTCCGCGCGATGGCCCAGGATCAGGTCGAGGTTATGCAGCAACTGGGGCATAACCCTTTCTTCCTGGCGGGTCATGATCGAGGCGGCAGGACAGCCCATCGGCTCTGTCTCGATCACCCGGATGCGGTCGAAAAAGTAGCTTTTCTCGACATTGCCCCGACATTGACGATGTACCAGGACACCAGCAAAGAATTTGCAACGAGGTACGTTTGGTGGTTCTTTCAGATCCAGCCGCACCCGATGCCCGAGCACTTCATTGGTCTTGACCCGGTCTACTACTTACGCGACCACCTCTTCGTGCAAGGAAAGACGCCCGGCGCAGTCACTCCCGAGGCCATGGCTGAATATGCGCGCTGCTACTGCAGCCTGCAGTCGATCCATGCGGTGTGTGAGGACTATCGCGCGGGCGCATCGATCGATCTCGACATGGATCGCGCTGACGACGCGGCTGGTCACAAGATTGCCTGTCCCGTCCACGCCCTTTGGGGCGCTAAAGGGACGGTCGGTGAACTCTGGAAGGTGATCGATACATGGAAGGCGAAAGCATCCGGCTCTGTGACCGGTCGCGCTCTTCCGTGTGGCCACCTCTTGCCGGAGGAGCAACCGGAGGAAGTCTTGTCGGAGTTTAAAAGCTTTTTCGCGTAGCCAGGGTCGCGCTCTTTTCGTCCTGACCTTGATAAATGTTCGTGCCGGAATTCTTGGTAAGAAACAACTAACGAAAGACGAAGGTCATGTGTCGAAAAATCATCTTAGTTAGCATCTTCACATTGATAGGGGCTGCCGAGGGTCTAGCGCAAACCGGCACCCAGGACCCGGCCCTCGGTGAGTTGCAGAGGCAACTGCAAGAGATGCACTCACTGGTGGTCAAACTGGAGAATCGAGTTGCGGAATTGGAGGCGGCCAAAGGGATCGCAACGGCAAACTCCAGTAATGATCCAATCCAGCCGCAAAGCCAGACTCCTCCGGCACAGGCCTCTCGGCTACAACCTGACGAGGCGAAGAGTGTAAAAGAACCGACAGCATTCCACCTTGGGGGGCTTACTATCACTCCAGGTGGTTTTCTCGAATCAACCGTTCTGGTCCGAACTCGGAATGAAAACGCAGATATTTCGACCAGCTATTCAGCGATTCCGCTGAATGGGTCATCGAACGCGAACTTGACCGAGCTTCGAGGATCGGCACGCAATTCGCAGTTTTCGCTGTTGTTCGAGGGTTCTCAAGGCGAAGCAAAGCTACGGGGATACGTTGAAACAGACTTCATGGGGGCAGCGCCCACTGCGAACTACGTCCAATCCAGTTCCTGGACTCCCCGGCTAAGGCAACTCTGGGCTCAAATCGAGAAACCCTCGGGACTGACCATAACTCTCGGTCAGATGTGGTCCCTTCTCGTTACGAACCAACAGGGCATTGAAAACTTAGAGGAACTAAGACCGGTCGGTGAGGATGGCAACTACGTTGTAGGATTCACCTGGACACGCGAGAGAGCGTTTCGCGTGACCCAGAACTTCAACAATAAGGTTTGGGCCGGTTTTGCAGTTGAGAATCCGGAAAATACGTATTCAGCCGCCTTTGTGCCTGCCAATGTGATGGCGTTGAACACCAGCCAAAACGCTGCAACGGGCGTCAACCTTTTGCCCTTTCTCCCCAACTACAGCAACGGCCAGTCAACGACTCTGGCTCCGGATCTTCTCGCAAAGATTGCTTATGAACCGGGCTGGGGACACTTCGAACTCAAAGCCCTGGGCCGTTTTTTCCGTGATCGAATCGCAGCAACCGAAACCACGAATCCCCATACAAATATTACCGGAGGTTATGGCATTGGTTTCGGTGCGCTGATGCCGTTCGCGAACCAACATCTGGAGCTATCGCTGGAAGGACTGGCTGGGCAAGGTATTGGGCGCTATGGAGCTTCCGGATTGCCCGACGTCACCTTGAATCCGTCAACTGGGGAGATGCTTCCGCTGCGCCAAGCGAGGGGAATGGGCGGGATCATTTATCACTACGGCAGCCGTCTTGATTTGTACGCGTACGGCGGCGATGAATACACCGGGCGGTATGCACTTGTCTCACCGAACGGAACGGCTGCAGGTTACGGGTCCCCTCTGGTCAGTTACGCTAGTTGCACAAACGAAGTAGCGCTCAATTCATGCAACGGCGCCAATCGCAACATCTATGAGGCGACACTGGGCTACTGGTATCGCTTGTATCAAGGCGACTACGGCCGGATCGAACAGGGGAACCAAGTTCTTTACATCCATCGCAACCTATGGAGCGGTGTAGGCAGAGCGCCCGAGGGTGGCGATTTCGTGGCCTACACCGCGCTCCGCTTCTATCTGCCTTAGCGTTGCCAGACGGAAAACGTGCTATGCGCAGCAGCGGTCACACTTCGCGCCCCGGTCCACGTTTGACACGCGAGATAGGTCTCGGGTTGTCGGCCACAAGGAAGTCATCCCGAAACTGTGTTCGAGGAGGTAATCGAAGCAAACTGTCGCGGAAACTTTGGTTGCTTAACGACCACAGTCTCGGGAGAAAGGAGCCGAACAGGGTTCTTGGCGCGGCACGCTCGCTGAGGCCGCGATGAGAACCGTCGGCGACTAACCGTTGACGCGTGATCCGACGACGCAGATTCAACTAGAAGCGATACTGCCATCAGATGCGATCAACTCAAAAAAAGGAGATACCAAAGTGAGCAAAGTCGAAATGTCCGAAGGAATCAGCCAAATTCGCCGTCGTTTCTTGGGCTCCGCAGCCATGAGCATTGCCGCCGCCCAACTCGGCATGACAGCTTTTGCGGACGCGACACCCCGCACGGCAATACTGTCAGGCGCGACGCCGCCCAAGCCAGGCGCGAACACATCGTTCGGACCACTTAAGCAGATCGACGCCGGCCTTCTGAACGTCGGCTATGCCGAAGTCGGCCCGAGCAATGGCCCGCCGGTCGCACTGTTGCATGGCTGGCCCTACGACATTTACAGCTTTGTAGATGTCGCACCGATCTTGGTATCGGCGGGCTACAGAGTGATCGTGCCGTATCTGCGCGGCTATGGGAGCACGAGCTTTCTTTCCAACGACACGTTTCGCAACGGGCAGCAGTCGGTGGTTGCTCTCGACATCGTCGCTCTCATGGACGCTCTCAAGATTCAGAAGGCGATCATCGGCGGTTTTGATTGGGGCGGGCGGACGGCCGACATCATGGCCGCCCTCTGGCCGGAACGCTGCAAGGCGCTCGTCTCGGTGAGCGGTTATCTGATCGGCAGTCAGGCCGCCGGCAAGATAGCGTTGCCGCCAAGCGCTGAACTTCAATGGTGGTACCAATATTACTTTTCCACGGAACGCGGCCAGGTTGGCTACGACAAATACCGGCACGACTTTGCAAAGCTCATTTGGAAGACGGCATCGCCGAAGTGGAACTTCGACGATGCCACGTTCGATCGCAGTGCGGCGTCGTTCGAAAATGCCGACCACGTTGCGATCGTCATCCATAATTACCGCTGGCGGCTCGGACTCGCCGAAGGCGAGCCGAAATATGACGATCTGGAAAAGCGGCTTGCCCAAGCTCCGGTCATCACCGTACCCACAATTACGCTCGAAGGTGACGCCAACGGTGCGCCGCACCCGGACCCCAGTTCTTACGCCAATAAATTCTCAGGCAAGTATTCGAACAGGGTCATCAACGGCGGCATTGGTCACAATCTGCCGCAAGAAGCCCCGAAGGATTTTGCCAAAGCGATCATCGATGTAGACGGTTATTGATCGGCATTGACCTATCTACGCCCTGCGGACCGAGGTAAGAAGTCCCCAGGACACAGGGCAGGCATCGCGTCGCCGATTAGGTCGAACCAAGGAGACTCAAGAATGTGCGCGATCAAAGTGTCCTACGAAATCAACCCTCACCGCCGCCGCTTTCTTGGCACTGCGGCCATGACCATTGCGGCTGTCCCGTTTGTTCTGGGATTGAGCGTGAGCGCCGAAGAATCTCTGCCTGCCGGCGGCGACGAGGGCGCCATGCCTGACTTGGACGGCGCCATCGGCTGGCTCAATTCAGCTCCCTTAAGCCGCAAGTCGCTCCGCGGAAGGGTCGTGTTCGTCGATTTCTGGACGTACACCTGCATCAACTCCATTCGACCATTACCATACTTGAGAAATTGGGCCGCAAAATATAAGGATGCCGGCTTAGTTCTGATCGGTGCGCATACGCCGGAGTTTTCGTTCGAGCATGAGCCGATGAATGTACAAAATGCCGTGCGCAATTTGAACGTAACTTTTCCGGTCGCCATCGATAGCAACTACAGGATCTGGCAATCGTTTAATAACGAAGCTTGGCCCGCCCAGTATCTCGTCGACGCGAAAGGGCGAATTCGCTACCACCACTTTGGGGAAGGCGACTATGGCGAAATCGAGCGCGTCATCAAGGAACTCCTGGAGGAGAACGGAGCAACCGGCCTCACTTTTGACGCGACGAGCGTATCCGCTGTTGGAATCGAGGCCGCTCCAGACTGGACGGATGGGCGATCTCCCGAAACATATATCGGGTATCGCCAAGCCCAGAACTTCGCCTCGCCCGAAAAAGTGCGCAAAAATTCAGTCGAGATGTATAGCGCGCCCGCGAGACCTCGTTAAACCATTGGGGATTAAGCGGGTCCTGGAACGTCAATGCCGAGAGCGCCGTGCTCCAGGCAGTGCCTGGAAAGCTCCTGTTTCGGTTCCACAGCCGCGACCTGCATCTGGTGTTAGCTCCTGCGAATGACGCCAAGCCAGTACGCTTTATCGTAAGGCTGGATGGCGCCGCTCCCGACGAGAATCGCGGGGTTGACACTGCTCCGGACGGCTCGGGGGAAATTCGGGAGCCCCGGCTCTATCAGCTCATCCGGCAAAGAGGTCCCGTCGTAGACCGGACCTTCGAGATCGAATTCCTCGATCCTGGAGTTCACGCTCTTGACTTCACGTTTGGTTAGGCAATCCACGAGTGCGCGGCAAATCAGAGTCGATCGGAAAATTCGGCTAAACGTGAAAAAGCGGTGCGTAAGGGAGCTTGAGAATGCAACGGCGATTCGCTGTTCTCGATTATCTGGCCACAGATCAGACGATTGAAGAATATCGCCGCGGTAGAGCCGAAAAAGATCATTCCGCACGCGCAAGACTCGCGGAAAATGGAGTCGCAGCTTACGATGGCCACCATCCCTAAGGAATCCACGATTTAGTGCCGCTCCAGTTGTAGGGTTATTATGCTCGTGAAGTTATTTCGCTTATCGAAGGTACATCGATGGACCTGATTACCGATTCGCGCAGACGCCACAGTCGCAGAGATATCCTGAAATCGAGCGCGTTGGCCATATTCGCACTTGCAGTACGGTCCGGGAATTCTTCGTTGCTTGATCAACAATCGATGACTGCGAACGGTGGCACCGATCCTTATCCGATTCCGTGGCTGGACAAGAATGGCAGCCACAATCAGCCGGCGGGTGCAAACCTCGAACCTTCCGATATCTACCACTTCAAAGGCCGAGTTGCTCGCTGCAGCACCTTTACGGGTACGGGCACGGACAAAGAAGGGAATCGGATCGCGTTTGGCAGTCCCACAACAGATTACGGCGTGATGCAGGGGGAGTACTGGGCCGCCCGAGCTCCGCAGCAAGGCACCTTCACGCATATATGACTCACTTTGTTCCGGGGACCGGCGGTTCCCGCAAATCAAATACACGATTTTCATCCTCCAATCTCGCCGTCAGGCCTTTACTGGGTTGTTCCCGTTCCGGAGCATGGCTTGACGATCAGTCCAGACGGGGACACTTTCACGCTGGAAATGCAGAACGTTTCAGTGGTCGATCAGCCGCGTTGGCCGGCGCTGGACTCGGTAGCTACTCCAGCGCGAATGACCTTCAAGATGGTCTGGAAATCAACAGGCGAGCCGGTGAGATATGAGGACCCATCCAAACACTTCCGTTTCATTGGCACTCGGGCCTCGTGTCAACTCGAGGCACAAGTCGAGGTGCCGTCGGTCGGGTTTTCCTGGAAGTCCGATCCGCTGAACACCTCAAATTCCGACTTCGCCGTCGTCGGAGAGGAAGTTAACGGCCGTTACTACGACAGTTGATCGTGCATCGCGTCTTACGTCGCAAAATATAGCCGTATGCAAAAATCCAGATGAACTACGACGAGTTCGAGTCCGGTCTGCGACCCACTGCGGAACAGGCAGGAGGTCCAACTCAAATTGATTGAAGTGGGGTGAGGGAGCGGATTCTGAGGGTCGGCCGTGACAGTCTGAGACTCTAGGACCTGGTCAGAGGACTGCGGAAGTGTGGGCGCTAGGTTCGATCCCCACCGCCTCTACCAATTTAGAAACGGCTGAGCCCAACATGTTTCAACAGCGAGATGTGCGATTACCAGGCGCGCCGAAGCATTGTGCCGATCAGCTTGGCGGTTGATCGTCGATGATTGCTCGCACGATCTCACGGGCGCGAGTCTCGTCGTCGGGAAGCACACATACATTGTGCAGTCCCCTGGCCCCGGCGAATGAACTGAAGTGTAATAGATTCTCCTTCAGACGTTTGGGCGAGAGCGAGCCAAAGAAGGCACAGAGGTCATTAGCGGCCGAGATCGTGGCTGCGACGGTTGGCCCGAAGCTGCAAGAATTCGCGCAGCGCAGGGATCTCGAATTTCGTACCTTTTAGCAAGTGTTCAAGCCAACTAGGAACGTTGCTGGCGAGAGAGGTCACGCGGCCTTGGCGCATGCTCATTATTCGCTGCACGTTTTTCTCGTCGGCGAGGTTGGCGGAATTGTCGTAGATCTCCACGCGATTAATTCCACCGTCACCAAAATCGAGGGCTGTCATAAGATGATGCAGGCCCTTTGGAAAATCTCGCGAACAACACTCTCGGACGCGGAGTGTCCCCCACGGTAAGCGCGGGCCTTGATGCGTTTGATGCATTCTTCAACGCTGCCAGGAGTCACGTAATACATTGAAGTCCAGAAGCCGTGCTCCCGGGCCAGCTGCGCCTGCTCAAACGTAACCTGACTGCGAAGCGTTGTTTCGAGGGCAAAGCTTTTCCGCGCGGAGATATGGTCCAAAATCCACTTTTGAAACTCGACGTTCACCAGGGAGCGGATTTCTTTCGAGATACCCCGAAAGGAACCGGCATTCAGTTGCGCGGCGCGGTAATCAGCATTGAAGGAATCGACGCCGAATTCAGCTACCGGGAAACGAGTTGTCTTGCCGCTGCCGGGAGGACCGGCAACGATGACCATTCGCGGTCGCGCCAAGTTATCCCCCGAAGTCTCTGTCTGCGTCCTTACGCATATCTTCGGGGAGTTCGGTCTTCAGGAGGTTGCCATGCTCGTCGATGATACCTTTGCGAATCATCTCCGTGCGTTCCGACTCGGCGATCTTGTTGCCCGCAGCGAGGACTTGAGCGGTGAGGGCGTCAAGTTCCGCGTCATTCTCCACGTCGATCGCGTCGAGAGACTGACCCTTGACCGAGGAGGTCGGGAGTGGTTTTTCAGAAAGCATAGCAACTTCAATTATATCGCAGTTTAGGGGAATTGAAAGTGCGCAGTCGCTTACTCGGGACTGATTCACTTCACACCCATGATTAGCGATCCCTTTTGCGTGGTCGCCCCCTCACGCGGACACCTTCGATCAGCAGAGGGTTACAAATCGGTCCGATAATTGAGTTCATCGCTGCGTTGCCCCCTTGGATGGCCTCACGCACACTGGCAACCTCATGAATGACGAACACCTGCCGGAGCGACTTCGTGCGTCATTCATCGGCCTCGGCTTTGGTGGGTAGCGTGAAACAAAAACTTGCGCCGCGCGGAGAGTTGTCGGCAGCCCACAAGCTGCCACCATGCGATTCGATAATCGAGCGGCTGATGCGAAGTCCCATGCCGGTGCCGTGAGTCTTGGTGGTAAAGAAGGCGTTAAAGATCTG
>Ga0070766_10001403_pt1 | contig 11764 bp, 15 predicted proteins | sample HubBroMetageWFT6_FD_69782 | JGI IMG/M metagenome (GOLD analysis project Ga0070766, IMG submission 69782) | Warmed and freeze-thawed soil microbial communities from the Hubbard Brook experimental Forest, New Hampshire - Hubbard Brook CCASE Soil... | ecosystem: Environmental > Terrestrial > Soil... | reverse complement strand
CGCAGCGCTACGCGAGCCTTTCCGAGAGCAACGAGGCTCTTCCAGGCGTCGGCAAGACGTGGAGCGATCGGCCAAAATCGCTGGAGATCGCCGACGAAGATGGGCGCCGTGCAGCCTACGGCATCACGCCGATTGTGGTGCAGCCGGCCGGTAACGGCACGTTGCTAATCCTCGAGCCCAAGGGAGTAGAAGCCTAAAATCAGTCGATCCATTCACGGCTGAAACAAGCGAGGGCGCGGGTCCGTAAGACTCTTAGAGGCGAACGAGATGACGACTTCCAGGGCCCGCACCACGGGCGCCGTGTACTTGCTCTACTTCGTGATGGCCATCGGCGCTGCTGCATTGATCGGGCGCATACCGGCCGCGCTAAGCAATGCCGCCAACCTTATCGCGAATGCAGGCTACATCGTCGTGACGTTGCTTCTCTATCAGCTGTTCAATCCGGTGAGCCGAAATCTGGCCGTACTTGCCGTCGCGATCAGCGTGGTGGGCTGCGTGATTCAATCGCTGAGCTTGTTTCATCTCGTCCCGGTCGAAAGCTCGCTGCCGGTTTTTGGTCTGTTCAACCTCACCATAGGCGTCCTCATCTTGAAGTCTACCTTCCTGCCGCGCGGCCTGGGCGTCTTGATGGCCATCTCCGGTCTGGGCTGGCTAACGGTTCTGTCGCCCGAGCTGTTAAAGCATATAAGCACATACGTCGAGATTCTTGGCATCGCAGCTGAGGGATCACTGATGCTCTGGCTGCTCGTCATGGGCGTGAACGTGCAGCGATGGGATGCGCAGGCGCGCGGATGAACGTCGAGGGTTGGGCGTTCGGATTCTGGCAAGCCTGGACGTACCTCGCCATCTCGCTCGTTTCAGGCGCCGCCATCGCGACTTATCTCAAGCGTGTCGATCCCAAACTGCTGGAACGCCGCTTACGCGGACCGGCCGCCGAAAAAGATACGAGCCAGAAGCTGACGCAGCTTGCCGCAGCCATGGCATTCTTAGGGACGATCGTGCTCTCTTTGCTCGACCATCGCTTTTCGTGGTCGCACGTTCCGGTTGTGGTAACCATCGCCGGGTGCGCGCTCCTGGCCGTTGGCTATCTCGTCATCTTCCTGTCTTTGCGAGCGAACACGTTTGCAGCGGTAAACGTCGCGGTGGAGAGCGGCCAGAAAGTGATCTCTGCGGGCCCATACGCAATCGTTCGACATCCTTACTATGTTGGGTTGCTCGTCTGGGTTTTTGCCACACCCCTCGCATTGGGATCGTGGTGGGGCTTGCTGATTCTCGTGCCCATGGTGCTCGTCATCGCCTCGCGTATTCGGTACGAGGAGGGCTTTCTGAACGAGCACTTGTGCGGTTACGCGGCATACTGCCAGAAGTTACGATATCGGCTAGTGCCGTTGATTTGGTGAGCGCGGGCATTTTCACCGACTTCATCTAGTGAATCCGGGCTAAATCGGAATTGGTCCGATCTCGGATCCCTGAAGAAACTGCGCGACGATTGGGTTACTCGAGTTGCGGATGCGATCGGCCGTGTCGTAAGCGATGATTGCACCTTCGAAGAGCATCGCGACGTAGTCGGCCATCGCGAAGATCGACTGCAGGTCGTGCGAGATCACAACGGCGCTGCTATTGAGCTTTGCGCGAAGCTTCAGGATCGTGTCGGTGATCAAGTTCGTTACGATTGGGTCGAGCCCGGTCGTGGGCTCGTCGTACAAAACCAGCTCGGGACGGGTCACGATCGCGCGGGCAAAGCCGGCGCGTTTGAGCATGCCGCCCGAAAGCTCGGCTGGAAGGCTGTCGTACGCACCGGCTAGGCCCACGCTGTCGAGTGAATCCATCACGGTCTGCCGGATTTCGGCCTCCGAAAGCCGCGTATGCTCGCGGAGAGGCAAAGCGACGTTCTCCCCGACCGTGAGGCTATCGAGCAGGGCCGAAAACTGAAACGATAGACTGATCTTCTGCCGAACGCGGTTACGCTGATCCTCGGTCATGTGGCAGATGTCGCGCCCGTGGACGTAGACGTGTCCCGCGCTCGGCAACAACAGGCCGTCGAGCAGCCGCAGGATCGTGGACTTACCAGCGCCCGAGAGGCCGATGATGCACGTGATCGCGCCATCAACGATGTCCAGGCTGCAGTTCTTCAGAATCACGCTCTCGCCAAATGCGAGCGTCGCGTCTTCGATTCGCGCGATCAGCTTCGTGCCGCTTGGATTCATTCTCAGCCGCCTAACCGAAAAGCAGAAACGACAGCACGAAGTTGGAAATGAAGATCAAAATGATTGACAGCACGACGGCGAAAGTCGTTGATCGGCCAACGCCGGCGGCGCCGCCGCGCGTCGAGAGGCCTTGATAGGCCCCGACCATCGCGATGATCACGGCGAAAACGAAGGCCTTCAGCAATCCCTTCAACACGTCGCTCACGTCGATCGACTGCCGGACGGACGACAAGAAACCGTCATACGAAACATGCGCGTAGGCTTGTGCGATCCACATGCCGCCCGCAATCGAAACGACGTCGGCAAAGATCGTCAGCAGCGGAAGCATCAGCAGCAGGGCTACCAATCGCGGAACGACGAGAAAACGAGATGGCTCAAGTCCCATGGAGCGCAGCGCTTCGATCTGCTCGGTGACCACCATCGAACCCAGCTCGGCCGCGATGGCAGCCCCGACGCGCCCGGCCACAACGACGCCCGTCAGCATGGGCCCGAGCTCGCGCACCGAGGCGTACGCCACGGCCCCGCCCACGAGGTTGGCGAAACCGTAAGCCACGGCTTGTTGCGCCGATTCCAACGAAATCACCATGCCGGTGAACAGCGAGGTCAGCATGACGATGATCAGGGATTGAACGCCCAGCAGCGCCGCCTGCGAGATCGTCTCGGCGAGGCGCACGCGTAAACGGACCATGAAACCGACTGACTCGGCCGTGAGCAGCGTCAACCCGCCGGCATACTCGAAAAAGTCGACCGTAGCCCGGCCGAATCGATCGAGGAATCTCACGGCGAAACCTCACCCAAGCCGGTCAAGGCGTGCAACACTCCTTGCGTCGCCTCGATGCGTTTGACCGCGACGGCGCGCTCGGCGGCCAGGTTGAAATGCACTTGGTTGACATGCTCCAGGCGCCGGTCGACGTCCCGCAGATGCGAGCGCGCTTCAGCGTCAAAGCTCTGGAAGTAACGGTGCGCCGCGGCGAGGTACTCCCGCCGGGCCCGGTCGTCCACGTCGCCGCTTGCAACTGCCGCCTCGATGGCGCGTTGTGCGCGCTTCATCGTTCGATCGGTAATGTGGAAAGCGCCGATGCGCGCCACCAATTCGGCTAGGGCGGCGTCAACCGGCATGAACCGGCAAATTTGCCTCGAGCGCCGCGGTCTGCGAGACAAAAAGCTGGTGGATTCCGCGTTCGGCGAGCGCTAACAGCGCTTCGAGTTCGCGTCGATCGAACGGTGCCGCTTCCGCCGTGCCTTGCAGCTCGACGTATCGACCCGCGTCGGTCATGAAGACGTTCATGTCGACGAGCGCCTTGCTGTCCTCGTCGTACGCGAGATCCAGCAGCGGATTGCCGGCCACGATTCCCACGCTGGTTGCCGCAACCATCGCGAGCAGGGGCCAGCGAGTGCGGTCGCTCGCGTCGAAACGCGTGCGCAAAGCGAGGGCCAGCGCCACGTACGCGCCGGTTACCGCGGCCGTTCGCGTGCCCCCGTCGGCTTGAATGACGTCGCAATCGAGCCAGACCGTTCGTTCGCCCAGCCTTGCCATGTCGGTAACGGCGCGAAGCGCGCGCCCGATGATTCGTTGAATCTCATGCGTCCTTCCCCCGAGGCGCCCTTTGGTCGCTTCGCGCTGAGTGCGCTCGTGGGTCGCGCGGGGCAGCATCGCGTATTCCGCGGTCACCCAGCCGACGCCGCGCCCCTTCATCCACGCGGGCACGCGATCCTCGACGGATGCCGCGCACAGGACGCGTGTGTTGCCGATGCTGATCAGCGCGCTCCCCTCGGGATACTTGAGGAAACCCGGTTCGATTGCGACTGGTCGCAACTCATCTACCCGTCGCCCGTCGCTGCGGATCACTGGGACATCACTCGACCGTAACCGTTTTGGCGAGGTTGCGCGGCTGGTCTACGTCCTTGCCCTCGATGTCGGCGATGTGATAGGCGAGCAGTTGCAGGGGGATGACGTTAACGATCGGCGCGAGCAGCTCGTCGACCTTTGGCACCCAGAATACGTAGTCGGCCACGCTCTTGGCTTCGGCATCGTCGCGATTTGCTACTACGACGACGGGTGCTTCGCGCGCTTTTGATTCCATGAGATTGGAAAGCATCTTCTCCCGCACTCGATCCTCGGTGACGATGCCCACCACCGGAACGGTGGAATCGAGCAGCGCAATGGGACCGTGTTTCATCTCGCCGGCGGGATAGCCCTCGGCGTGAATGTATGAAATTTCCTTCAGTTTCAGGGCGCCTTCCAAGGCGGTTGGAAAGTTGACGTAACGCCCGAGGAAGAGCACGCTCTGGGCCTTGCGCAGCCGTCGCGCGGCCTTGCGAATCTCGTCCGAGGTATTGAGGACGATGTCAACGGCGGCCGGCAGCAGCTTTGTGCCTTCCGCTATTTCGGCCAAACGGCGATCCGGCGTCGTGCCGCGCAGCTTCGCGAGATAGAGCGCGAAAAGCGTCATGACGATGAGTTGGGAGACGTAGGTCTTGGTCGCGGCAACGCCGATTTCCGGTCCCCCGCGGGTGTAGAGCATGGCATCGGCAAGACGCGTCAAATGCGAGCCGAGCACGTTACAAATTCCCAAGACCCCACAACCGGACTCCTTGGCGATACGGACGGCTTCGATCGTGTCGGCGGTCTCGCCCGACTGCGACATCGCGATCACGAGCGTCGTAGGGTCGATGACGGGATCGCCATAGCGGAACTCGCTCGCGAGCTCCATCTCGACGGGCAAATGAACGAGTGACCGCAGCAAGTACATGCCGACCATGCCCGCGTGGTACGCCGTGCCGCAGCCCGTGATGGCGATCTTGCTGAGATTGCGAAGCCGATCCGCGGTTATCGAGCCAAGCTCGGCACTCAGATTCACGTTGCCGGCGTCGTCCACGCGGCCGCTCAGGGTTTCCTTGATTACCTGAGGCTGCTCGAAGATCTCCTTGAGCATGAAATGCTTGAAGCCGCTCTTTTCCGCCGATCCCGGATCCCAGGTGATCGCCACGGGTTCGCGCTCGATGCGGGCACCGGAATAATCCATGAGGCGATATCCATCGCGGCCGACGACGGCGATCTCGCATTCTTGGAGGATGATCTCGCGACGCGTGTAGGGCAGGATCGCGGGCGTGTCGGACGCGACGTACATCTCCCCCTCACCGATGCCGAGCACCAGCGGGCTCGCGCCGTTGCGCGCGAAGACCAGATGCTCTGGGTCGTCGCTGCAGATCACGCCGAGCGCGTACGCGCCGCGAACCTCATGGACGGTTCGGCGCACCGCTTCTTCCAGGTTCCCGTCGTAATGGAGCTCGATGAGATGAGCCAAGACCTCGGTGTCGGTTTGGCTCGTGAAAACGTGACCGAGCTCGATCAAGCGCGCCCGCAAGGACGCGTAATTCTCGACGATCCCATTGTGGACGACGGCGATTCTGCCGCGGCAATCTAAATGCGGATGGGCGTTCGCATCGGAGGGAGCGCCGTGCGTCGCCCAGCGCGTGTGCCCGACGCCGACGGCGCCCGACAGCGGGCTCCCGTTCGCAAGCCGCTCGGCCAGTCGCGACAACTTTCCTTCCGCTTTCGAGCCGGCAAGGCTGCCCGACGAATCGATCACGGCAATGCCGGCGCTGTCGTAGCCTCGGTACTCGAGGCGCTGCAAGGCGTCGAGAATTATGGGTACGCTATCGCGCCCGCCGATATAACCGACTATTCCGCACATCTTAATTTAGGCCGCGACGAAGCGAATCACTTAATTCCTTCGCGCGTGCGGCGGTAGACGATCTTTCCCTCGGCAATTTCGTCGAGCGCGATGGAGACTGGCTTGTTCGGGTTGATCGTTTCGCGATCGACGAGCGGCTCGCTCGCGAAGTATTCGCGGCGATCGGTTGCGGGAAGCTGCTGCACGCGGATCCAATTGTTCAGTTGGCGAGCGCGCTTGGTTACGATGTTGACGAGGCTGAACTTGGAGTCGGCGTGCTCCAGCAGTACGTCAAGATCGCCGAATACGGTTTTGCTCATGGGATTCGATGTATTTCCTTTACGATGCAGTGTTCGTCATGACGACTCGACGCGCAGAATCGAATCGTCGGGATACCGGTGGATGCGAAAGCGCTCCGCCTGCAGGATCGCCTCGAGGTCGCGCACCGCGTCCTCCGGGCGGTCTTGCTCGTTGACCACGATATAGTCGAAGCTCCGGATGAACTTCATCTCCTGTTGCGCGATCTCGAGCCGCCGCGCGATCTCCTCATTTGTCTCGGTGCGACGAGCGAGCAGCCGCTCGCGAAGGTTTGAGAAGCGGTCGGGAACGACAAAGATTAGAACCGCGTCCGGATACGCCGCCTTCACGGCGAGCGCACCATTGACCTCGGGCTTCATGATTACGTCGTACCCGTCGGAAAGGCTCTCCTCGACGTAATCGCATGGCGTCCCGTACTGGTTGCCGTTGTACTCGCGCCACTCCAAGAGCCGCCCACCATCCCGCAGCAACTCGAATTCTTCTTCCGAAACGAAGAAATAATGTTCTCCGTTGCGCTCGTCGGATCGCGCCGCCCGAGTGGTGGCCGAAACCGAGTACCGAAGGCTGTTCCGGCGCTCTCGCAGTGCCTCAACAAGCGTGTCCTTGCCGGCTCCTGAGGGCCCCGATACGACGAACAGCAGACCCGGCCCGGTGCTCAACCCTCTCCCGTTCACGCCGCGAGGCCGCCGGACCTATGGGCTGACGTCGATCTCCCTCATGCCGGAGGCGTACAAAGCACGTTCTGCATGGCCTGCAGGACGTCGGGATCCACGGGCGTGCCCATCGGCCGAATGTAGCTAGTGCGAACCGCCCGCCCGTCACGGACGGCGAATCCGGCTTGCAGCGTGCGGCGATTGGCTAGCCGAAAGGTCGCGACGCCGGCCGCGCCCGGGCATGGGCCGAAGGGATTACTGCCCTGCAGCTTGGCGCCCCGATTGCCAGTCAGGGCGTCGATCGTGACTTGCGAGGCGAGGTCTTGCAGCGTTCCAGCGAAGCTTGCCACGCCGTAGCGATATTCTTGCGCCTGCGAGCCGGTGCCCAGCGTCCACGCGCCGTTCGTGCCCGCTACGGCCTGCCAGTTCTTCGGGGCCGGAGAGCCGCCGCTGCAGGCGTTCAACAGCGCGATCGCACTGAATGCCAAGGCTATTCGGGTTGTCACGATAAGGATGTTTGATGCTGACCGATTGGGTCCTCATCCGGCGGCTTGCGCGGGAAATCGCCGAACGGTTGCGGGGCTCACGAGTTGAAGACGTGGGTTTGCTCGACGACGGGCGGGTCGGGATGGTTTTCCGCCGACGCCGCGAGCGAGTGGTACTCGCCATCGACGTCTTTGCTTCGCCGCCGCTGGTGACGATCGAAGATGCCGACCCTTCGACGAGCTCAGGATCGACAGGCTCAGGTCCACCTCTGGTAATCGCTACCGAGCCGGGCTTCGTGCGAACGTTGGCCCGTTCTCTGGAGGGCATGCTCCTCTCGGACGTTTCCGCGCGTCGCAACGACCGGCTCCTGCGCATGACTTTTTCAGCCCGTTCGCGTTTCGGAGTCGGCGACCAGTTGGAGCTCTACGTGGAGCTCGTTCCTCGGTTCGGCAACCTCGTGCTCGTGAAGGGCGAGCGCATCGTGGGCGCGCGCAAGGAGTTCGTGCCGTTAGAAGGCCGCCGCGGCGTACGCGCCGGGGAGCCATACGCGCTGCCTCCGCTTCCGGCCAACGTGCGAACGATCGCAGCGCCGCAAGGCGACGAGGGGGCCGCGGATGCGCCGATGCACGTTTATCGTAGCGGAGATAAGCTGTTACAGGCATACGTGGCACCTCTCGAGGGGTTTGAAGATGCGCGGCATTCTTGCGAGCCTTCGCTGCTACGCATCTTTGCCGAGTTGCACCGCCAACAGATTGCGTTGGCCGGTCGGCAACAAGAGAACCAACGCCGGCATCACGTCGTTAAACGGCTCGAAGAACGCGAAGCCAAGCTGCGCCGTGAGCTGGATGCCCTCTCGCAAAAGCGCGTGCACGCCGAGCAGCGTCAGGAGTTGCGTGCGCAGGGAGAGCGAATCTTCGCTACGCTTCACGAACTCGAAGCCGAGGAACGCGAAGCCGCCAAGGAAAACGCGGCCAAGCTGTTCGCCCAATACAAAAAACTCGCAAAGAGTTTGCCCCACATTGCCGAGCGGGAGCGCGCGCTCCAGGCAGCCCTGAATGCCGTCGAGACGCTGCTGTGGGAAGCGCAGCGCGCCGCCGACGAAGACTTCGCGGAGGTCGAAGCGGCCGTGGCAGAACTTCTGCCGTCCCGCCGCAAGTCGGAGCGGCGCGCCTCGGTGCCGAAGCGCAAGCGGGCGCGGCTGGAGTTGCGGACGCGCCACGGATCGCGGATCGTGATCGGCCGTTCCCCGCTTGAAAACGCGGAGCTCACGTTTAGGCTCGCTCGACCCAACGATCTGTGGCTTCACGCACAAGGAGTACCCGGCGCGCATGTCATTCTCGCGCGCGATGATCGCGCCACGGCGCCCGACGACGACCTGCAGGTTGCGGCGGCGCTGGCGGCCTTCTACTCCAAAGCGAAAGCGGCGACGTCCGTGCCCGTCGACTACACGCTACGCAAATACGTGCGCAAACAGCGCGCGGCGCCGCCCGGTCTCGTGTGGTACACGCACTCGGAAACAATCCTGGCGCATCCAGAGTCTCTTGATTCCTTCGTTTTGCCGGCCGGCGGCTAGGGGAAGGACACTCCCATGGGGCGCGCAACATGTAGCGCGAACCGCACGCATTCGAGGAGGCTGTACGTGAAGAACCCACTGGACTCGCTCTGGGGAACGGTCATCAGCGGCTTCGTTTTGACCGCCATCCTGTACTTAATTGCGCGAGCGATCGTGTCACACGCGGTCGGGGCGGGCGCATAGATGGAAAACCTCGATTGGATCTTTCGCTGGTTCCACATCCTGGCCGGCATCATGTGGATCGGCTTGCTCTACTTCTTCAACTTCGTCAACGCAGCGGCCGTCAAAGAGGCCACGGCTGCCGGCGAAGCCGGGCCGATCTCAAAATACGTCATGCCGCGCGCGCTGCTCTACTTCCGCTGGGGTGCCGTCGTGACGTGGGTCTTCGGAGCCGCGCTGCTCGGCAATTTCCACGGGCCGGACGGCTCGAACGGCTTCGTTTCCGCATTCACGCTCCAGGGCGTAATGGCGCCGATCGGGTTCGGCGCGTGGCTCGGAACCATCATGCTGCTTAACGTCTGGGGTATCATCTGGCCGAATCAAAAGAAACTGCTCGGACTCGTTCCGGCGACCGATGAAGAGAAAGCGAAGGCTCGACGCCCGGCGTTCCTTGCCTCCCGGGTCAACACGATGCTCTCGATCCCGATGATCTTCTTCATGGCGACCGGCCCAACGTCGATGAGCCAATTCATCTACCACTGATCGCTAGATCGGTATAAGCACTAGCTTGCCGACGTGTGCGCCGGCTTCGAGCCGAACGTGGGCGTCGGCGGCGCGCTCGAACGGATAGACCGAGTCAATCACCGGAAAGATCGGGTCCCGCCTCGGCAGCAACGGCCAAATGTGTTGGCAGAGCTCGCGCGCGATCGCGGCTTTCTCTTCAGCGCTGCGTGGCCGTAGGCTCGACGCCAGCAGAGTTCCGCGCTTAGCGAATAGTTGGCCGAGATCGAGCTCCACGATTCTCCCCCGCGGCGCTGCCAAGCACGCAACTCGCCCATCGGGCGCGAGGCAGGCAATATCTCGCGCGATGTAGTCGCCTCCGACGATGTCGAGGACCACGTCCACGCCGCGCCCGGCGGTGATTCTCGCGACCTCGGCGACGAAGTCGGTCGTGCGGTAATCGATCGCCTGCGCCGCGCCCAACGCAATGCATGCGGCGCACTTTTCGGCCGTCCCGGCGGTGGCGATCGGGATGGCGCCGAGCGCCCGCGCGAACATGATGGCCATGCTGCCGATTCCGCTAGTGCCGCCATGGACCAACACTACTTGTTCGGCTCCGAGCCGTGCGCGCGTAACCAAATTGTCGTAGACGGTGAAGGCGTTCTCCGGAAGCGATGCGGACTCGACCGCAGTCCAGCCCGGCGGAATCGGAAGAGCTTGACCCTGCGGAACGGCAACGTACTCGGCGTAGCCGCCGCCGTTGGTAAGCGCGCAAACGCGGTCGCCGATTTGCCAGCGCGTGACGCCTTTCCCGACCGCCGCGATCGAACCGGCTACCTCGAGCCCGAGAATCTCGGAGGCGCCCGGGGGTGGCGGATAACGGCCTTGTCGCTGCATGACGTCGGCATGCGAGACGCCGGCGGCTTCGACCGCGATCACGACTTCATCGGCTCCGGGCGAGGGCGCCGGGGCGTGTGCGACCTTCAAGACCTCCGGACCGCCGGGGACGTCGAACGTTACGTATCTCACTCTGCTCTCGATACAAACATCGCGTCGCCGAAGGAGTAAAAGCGATATCGCAGCGCGATAGCCTCTGCGTACGCGTCGCGGATACGCCCGAAACCGCCGAACGCACTGACGAGCATCAGCAAGGTCGAGCGCGGCAGATGAAAGTTCGTGATCATCGCGTCGACGACGCGGAACCGAAAGCCCGGCGTGATGAAGAGCCCGGTGGTGTGCTCGCCGGGCTCGATGCGGCCGTGCGATTCGACGTTGCCCTCGAGCGCCCGAACGACCGTGGTCCCAGCCGCAACGATGCGGCGGCCGTCGTCGCGGGCTCGCTGCAGCGACTCTACCACGGACGGTGAAATCGCATAGGCCTCGGCGTGCATGACGTGTTCTTCGACGGTGTCCCCGGTAACGGGGCGAAACGTGCCAAGGCCGACGTTGAGCGAGAGCCGCACGACGTCAACGCCGTTGCGCTCGATGTCGCGCAGCAGCTCCGGCGTGAAGTGCAGCGAAGCCGTTGGCGCGGCCACGCTTCCGGGAACGCGGGCGAAGACCGTTTGATAGCGTTCCTCCGCCCGCGGAGAGTGGTCGTGAATGTACGGCGGCAGCGGCATTCGTCCCGCGCGATCCAGGAACTCTTCCAGCGGCACGGTGAGGCTCAGCTCGATTTCCCGCAAGCCTTCCTCGAGCTCGACTCGGATCGTTGCTTGGCCGAGCTCGCCGAAGGCAACGCGGTCGCCGCGGCGGAGTCGACGAGCGGGGCGAGCCATGGCGATCCAGCGCGAAGCGTTGGGTTCGTACTGCATCGAATCCGCAGGATGCAGCAAGAGGAGCTCGGCGCGGCCCCCGCTCGCGCGACGGCCAAAAAGGCGCGCCGCAATGACGCGGGTTTCGTTGAGCACGAGCACGTCGCCGGGCCGCAGCAGTTGGCCGAGGTCGGCGAATCGGCGATGCTGCATCGCAGCGCCTTCCAGGACCATCAAGCGGCTGTCGTCTCGGCGCACGCTGGGGCGTTGCGCGATCAACTCTTTCGGCAGATCGTAATCGTACGCCGCGACGGGATGGCTATCCGACAAGCTCCTAAAGATTACTGACGACCGCTCCGGGAAGGTAATACGCTAGGATCTCGGATGGTGTCCGCGCGTCGAGCGCCATCCCGCGCGCTCCCCATTGGCATACTCC
>Ga0070766_10001398_pt1 | contig 11787 bp, 10 predicted proteins | sample HubBroMetageWFT6_FD_69782 | JGI IMG/M metagenome (GOLD analysis project Ga0070766, IMG submission 69782) | Warmed and freeze-thawed soil microbial communities from the Hubbard Brook experimental Forest, New Hampshire - Hubbard Brook CCASE Soil... | ecosystem: Environmental > Terrestrial > Soil... | reverse complement strand
GGCGCGGGCGATCCGATATTCGATCGGTTGTACTTCGAGTCCGAAAGGAAGGGCATGGCAGAGGGTCTTTTCGGCCGCTTGAGCGGTCGCGGACATTCGTCGCGGAAGTCATTTCCGGTTGCGCTGAGCGAGGAAGAGTGGCGGGGTAAGCTCTCTCCGGCGCAATACCGTGTATTGCGGGAGCACGGCACCGAACGTGCCGGATCGAGCCCGCTCGACAAAGAACATGGTACCGGTGTTTATCACTGCGCCGGGTGCAGTCAGCCGCTTTTTTCTTCGGGCGCCAAATTCAACAGTCACACCGGATGGCCGAGCTTTTGGGCGGCGCTCGACGAGGCGGTCGACACCGCGACCGACCGCAGCCTGTTCATGACGCGAACCGAAGTCCATTGCAGCCGCTGCGGCGGCCATCTCGGCCACGTTTTCGACGACGGTCCCGAGCCGACTGGCCAGCGCTACTGCATGAACGGCGTGTCACTCGATTTTCATCCTGGAGAGACAGCGCCGACAGGCAGCGCAAGCAGTGAGGGCGGCAGACCCTTCTGAGCCCGTGTCCTTGCCCGGGGGCATCTTGCCCGCGGTACGGGCGGAAGGCTCGCGACCTCGATCTTCCCCGTTCTTCCGAAACCGGTTTGCCCGGCGCATCGCGGCGTGGTGCGAGGCCGGTCTACACATCACCGCTCTGCTATTTTTTCCGCTCCTCGTCGTGCTGCCCCGCGGCGTGGCCGCGCTCGTCTCGGCTGCAGGGCTGTGCGCGGCCGGTTTGGTGCTGTCGGCAAGCGGAATGAGGCTGACCCGCATCCTCCTGGTTGCCGCCATGTTGCTCGGGGGTCTCCTGCTGTGGGGGACCGCCTCGGCCCTGTGGTCGGTCAATCCGGTGCGCAGTCTGGTCGTGGCGGCCCGACTCGCCGGTCTGTTTGCCGTTGGGCTAGCGCTTGCCGCCGGCGCCGGCATGGTCGCGGCACCACGCCGCCTGACATTCTTGTTGCTCATCGGAATGGCGCTCGGGATCGCCATGGTGGCGATCGAGCTCGCCACCGCCGGCGGCTTGAGCTCGCTCGTCTCCGACCGTGCATATCGGCCAACTCAGCTCAACCAGGCTTCGATCTCGTTTGCGCTCCTGGTTTTCCCGGCGAGCGCCTTGTTGATTTCTCTCGGCCAGGCGATCTTTGCAACTCTGCTCGCGACCGCGACGGCCGTAACGGTTTACGTGTTGGCGGGGACTTCGGCGAAAGCGCTGCTGCTCGCCGGGCTGGCGACGGGTTTGCTCCTCTACCGGGCACGCCCGGTTGTCGCTGGGGCCACCGTGGCAATCTCGGTGCTTGTCATCATTGCGGCACCCTTGACCTTTGCGCGGCTCGAGCGAGTGCCCGGTCTCGGCGAGACGGCCGACAGCTTTAAGATATCGGCCGGTCACCGTCTGCTTATCTGGTCGTTTGCCGGCGATCGGATCGCCGAACGGCCGGTTACCGGCTGGGGCTTGGACGCGTCGCGCGCCATCCCGGGCGGCGACGACCCGATCAGACCCGGCGAGCCCTGGCTGCCGTTGCATCCGCACAATGCGGCCCTGCAGGTGTGGCTCGAACTCGGCGCGCCCGGCGCGACGCTGTTCGCGCTGCTGGGAGCGATCGTCTGGGGCGCGCTCGCCCGCGTCGAATGGCCGCCGCTGTTCGCCGCCGCGGCTGGCGCCAGCCTCACGATCGCGTTTATCGGCTGCTTTGCGACTTACGGCATATGGCAGGAATGGTGGCTTGGCACTTTGTCGTTCTCGCTTTTCTTGGTCTTGGTCATGGCGCGGGCGGCCGGCAGTGCCGCCCTACCTTCAGACGCGAGCGCATCCAAAGGCCTTCTCGGTGCGCCGCCCGGTCACAACGTAAAGATTGCCAGGCCGATCAGGATGAGAACGATCACGGCCATCGCGTACCTCACCACCCGGGTGAACCCGAGCCAAGTCTGACGATGCTGCTCGAAATTGGGATCGACTAGCGCCATCGGTCCTATCCGCTACGAGAAGACGTTAACAAGCGTAGCCTACCCTAGCCTGGTTTCGAGGCAAGCGGGTCGCCGGGGCAATCCTGCGGGTTGAGCGCCGAAATATCGGGTGTTCGGGCGTTTATAATCTCGACCCGCTCGGCAACGACCCCGGCAACGACCCTGGGGACGGCCCGCACCCGTCCTTCCGCAATCAGCCGCACGGCGAGTGGGTATAGCCGGTGCTCGGCCTCGAGAATGCGCTCCGACAGCCGCGCCTCATCGTCGTCGGGATGGACCGGCACGACCGCCTGAGCAATGATCGGCCCGCAGTCGAGTTCCGGGCGGACGAAATGAACCGTGCAGCCGGCAAAGCGGACGCCGGCTGCGAGCGCCTGCCGCTGCGCATGCAGGCCGCGGAAGGAGGGGAGCAGTGAGGGATGAATATTGACCATCCGGTCGCGCCACGCCTCCACGAAATTCGCATCCAATATGCGCATGAAGCCGGCAAGGCAGACGAGCGCGACCCGGCGCTCGCAAAGCCGCGGCTGCGCCTCGGCCGCAAAGGCGCGCCGGTCGCGATTTGGGATGACCGCCACGGGTATGCCGGACGCGACCGCGACCCCGACGCCCGGCGCTTCGGCCCGGCTGCTGATAACTAGAGCGATTTCGGCCGGGTAGGCCTCTGCCGAGCTTGCCGTAATCAGGGCCTGCAGATTGGAGCCCCGGCCTGAGATCAGCACGCCGACCCTCAGCCGCGCCATCGCGGCTTTCCGGCTGTGGGGCGCCGGTCCGGCGCGACTGCCCGGCGGGTCCGTCTGTCGATGGTGTCCTCGCAAAAAATGCCGTATGACCGCTGCGCGGCGGCGGCCGGCAGCCGCGAAGATATCGGGTCGGAGGCGGTTTGCAATGGCTCTGCGGCTGATGACCGCGTGCGCCCTCCTGCTGCTGGGAGCAGTCGCGATGCGGGCCGGACCGGCCCCGGCGCAGGAAGCTGACGAGGCCTATTCGGCAACGGTGAAGGTGGACGCAACCGCCGACAGCGCCGCGGCGGCGCGGGAGACGGCGCGCATCGATGGGCAAAGGCGTGCCCTTGCTGCGGTCATCGAGCGTCTGTCCGGCGCGTCCGAACCTGCCAAGCCGCCGAAGCTCGACGACAAGGCGATCACCGACATGGTCGCCAGTTTCGAGGTGGCAAACGAACGCATGTCTGCCGTGCGTTATGTTGCGGACTACACCTTTCACTTCCGGCCCTCCAAGGTGCGGCGGCTGGTCCGGGTTGTCGAGACCCCGCCGGCGGAAAACGGCAGCAAAAGCCCACTGGAGAAAAGCCCCGGGGACAAAAGCCCCGCGGACATCGGTGGCAAGAGCCCCACTGAAGGCGCTAGCAAGCCAACCGTCGAGAGCGGCAATCGGCCAGTCGTCGTTCTGCCGGTCTATCGAGACGGGTCGAATCTCGTCCTGTGGGACGACCCTAATGCATGGCGGATGGCCTGGTCGCAGCGGCCGGCCGGGTCGGGGCCCGGCCGCCTGGTGCTACCGCTAGGCGATGCTGGAGATCTGGCGGCGATTGATGCGGAGAAGGCCGGATCCGGCCGGTCCGAGGCGCTGACCGCGATCGCCCAACGAAACAGTGGGTCCGAAGCGGTCGTGGCGTTGGCAACTGCGCGACGTCAAGACGACAAGCTTGCCGGCCTCGATGTGACGATTAAGCGATATCGCTCCGGGCACCTCGTCGATACGCAAGCAAGCTCGTTCGAGGCCAATCCCGCAGAAAGCGAAGCCGACCTTCTGAAGAGGGCGGCGGAATCAACCGCCGCGGAGATCGAAAGCGGCGCCAAACGGAATGCCGGCGCGCGGTCCGACCAGCCGGCGAGCCTTGCGGTCACCGTGCCCATCACCAATCTCGGCGAGTGGGTGCAGGTGCGCGACCGGCTCGCGTCGGTCAGCTCGATCAGAAAAATCGACCTCTTGTCGCTCAGCCGCCAGGAAGCGAGAATCGAGGTGAAATATGTGGGCAGCCAGGATCAGCTGAAGTCCAGCCTGGCCGAGGTCAACCTCGATCTCGGCGGCGGCGATCCGGTCTGGCGGATTCAGTCCTCGGGCGCGGCGAGTGCGCGCTAGCCACGGCCGCAGGAATGCTGATCTCGCATTCCGGCGACAATGATGAGTGGGCTCGGGCTCAATCTCCCGAATTTGATTTCGCTGGGACGGTTGCTGCTGGTCCCGCTGGCGATCTCGCTCATTCTCGACGGGAAATACTGGGCCGCTTTCTGGGTTTTTGTTGTCGCGGGAATTTCGGACGCGCTCGACGGCTTCATTGCAAAGCGCTTCGATCGGCGCACCCGATTGGGTGCGCTATTGGATCCCATCGCCGACAAGGTGCTCCTCGTCAGCGTTTATGTCACTCTCGGCGTTGCCGGCCAGATCTGGGCCTGGCTCGTCGTGCTCGTCGTCTTTCGCGATATCATGATTGTCGGTGGCTTTTTATTGATCCAGGCAATCGCCGCGTTGCCGAAACCCACCCACCCGCTCTTCATCAGCAAAGTCAACACGGGCATGCAAGTCGCGATGGTCGGCTACGTGTTGGCTCGACGCGGCCTCGGCGCCGAAGCCGGCCCGGTTGATGTGGTGCTGGGGATTGCGGTCGCCGTGACCACGGTCGCTTCGGGATTGACCTATCTCCTGCGGTGGGCCCGCATTCTCGCGCATTCGGAGGAGGCTGTGTGAGCGTACTCGGTCGGATTCGAGTTCTGGAGTAATGACGCAGCTCACCTTCGATCTGCCCCGCCGCATCGGTTTGAGCCGCACCGATTTCCTGATCTCGGACAGCAACGCCGCGGCAATTGGCTGGATAGACCGGTGGCCCGATTGGCCCTCGCGAGCCCTGGCGCTGCATGGGCCAGCCGGCTGCGGCAAGACGCATCTCGTCCACCTCTGGTGTGCCCAGACGCCGGCTGTCATCGTGCCTGGCGAAGCGCTCAGCGTGGAGGCGGTGGCTCGTCTCGTCTCGGAGCGCCGGCATCGCGTCGCGATCGATGATGCCGATCGCGCGTCCGAGCTCGCGTTGCTTCACCTTTACAATTTCTGTATGGAAAGCCGGGGAAGCCTTTTAGTGGCCGCTCGCCAGCCGCCCGCCTCCTGGACCGTCATGCTGCCTGATCTTGCATCGCGGTTGCGCGCCGCCTTCGCCATCGGGATCGGGTTGCCGGATGACGCGCTCCTCGGGGCGGTTCTGGTCAAGCACTTTGCCGATCGGCAGCTGCGCGTCGCGCCAGAGGTGATCGCCTATCTGCTTACGCACATGGAGCGGTCTTTCGCGGCGGCCGGCGAAATGGCTTCGCTGCTTGACATGGTTTCTTTACGCGACCGCCGCGCGGTCACCGTGGCGCTGGCGCGCCAACTCGTCTCGGAAGCCGGCGTTCACTCCTCTTCGTCGGCCGGAGATTCGGGCGTGACGTAACCAATCAACTCGTGCCGCGAGGAGCCCAAAACCGACCAGTCGGCCGGAACCCGGAAGCTGACATAGGCGGCGGTCGGAAACTTTCCGGAAGCGAGCGCCTGGAAAGCCGGCGAATTCTTGTCGGCGAGCGCAACCGCCAGCTCATACAGCCCCGGATTATGACCGATCAGCAATACATGGACATTGCGCGCGTCGAGGCGGCCCAGACGCGCCGTCAGCTTTTCTCGCGAGGCGAGATACAGTTCGTCCTCGATCGAGGTGCGCGGCGCGGGCGATAACTCGTCGAGAACCAAATCGAGCGTCTCGCGTGTCCGCCGGGCGCTCGAGCAGAGGACAAGATCGATCGCGCCGAGTTTGGCCGAGAGATTTCTGCCGACGCGATGCGCCATCTTGCGGCCTCGCCGGCTCAATGGCCGCGCGTGGTCCTCGACATCCTCTTTGGAGCTCGACTTCGCATGGCGAAGCAAATGCAGCATATTCATCGCAGGCCTCATCCCGGGCGCATGCGCGCTTCATGCTCGACCGCATGGCTTGCGATCATGCGCACTAAGCGCAAGACATGACAGTCTTTCACCCGAAAGATAGACTCCGTGTCGACCCGGTTCCCTCCAGCTCCATCGGGAGAGCGGTAGTGAGCACCAGCGCCCAGACTGTCGAAATCGCGTCGGTCGATTCCCATTCCCCGGCACGCTTTATCAATCGCGAGCTCTCTTGGCTCGCTTTCAACGAGCGGGTGCTTGCCGAGGCTGACAATTTGCGTCACCAGCTGCTCGAACGGCTCCGCTTCGTGTCGATCTCGGCAAACAATCTCGATGAATTCTATATGGTGCGGGTAGCCGGGCTGAAAGGCCAGTATCTCGCTGGGATCAAGACGCTGAGCCAGGACGGGCTCACCCCGGCGCAGCAGCTCGAGGCGATCAGGCGGAGGGCCGGCAAGCTGATGGCCGACCAGCAGATCACGTGGCTGGCGTTGCGCCGACAGCTCGACGAAGCCGGGATCAGCGTCATCGATCCAAGCGATCTGAAACCGGGTGACCGTGAGTGGCTCGAAGACCGTTTTATGGCCGAGGTCTTTCCGGTCCTGACGCCGCTGGCGCTCGACCCGGCTCATCCATTCCCGTTTGTCGCCAATCGCGGGTTCGGCTTGGCGCTCGAGCTCGAGCGGGTCAGCGACAATATTCGCCTTCAGGCGTTGACCCTGATCCCATCCTCTATCGATCGCTTCGTCCGTTTGCCGGGCAGCCGAATCCGGTTTCTGCCGATCGAACAGATGATCGCGCTCTTCCTCGATCATCTGTTCCCAGGTTTTGCCGTCGTCGCCCAAGGCGTTTTTCGGCTGCTGCGCGACAGTGAGGTCGAGATCGAAGAGGAAGCCGAGGATCTGGTCCGACTCTTCGAGTCGGCGCTGAAGCGGCGGCGGCGCGGTCATGCCATCCTCCTCGCGGTCGATTCGACAATGCCGGCCGACCTGCGCCGGTACCTCATGGAAAAGCTCGATGCGGCGCCGGCGGACGTATTTGCGACCGAAGGCATTCTTGGCCTCAATGACACCGAGCAGCTGATCGTCGACGAGCGCCCAGACCTCGTCTTTACGCCCTATAATGCGCGCTTTCCCGAACGCATTCGAGATTTCGGCGGGGATTGCTTTGCGGCGATTCGGCAGAAGGACATCATTGTCCACCATCCCTATGAGAGCTTCGACGTCGTCGTTCAGTTCATAAGGCAAGCGGCGCGCGACCCGGCGGTAGTGGCGATCAAGCAGACCCTCTATCGCACGAGCGAGGACAGTCCGATCGTGCGCGAGCTCGCCGCAGCCGCCGAAGCCGGGAAGTCAGTGACGGCGCTGATCGAACTGAAGGCCCGTTTCGACGAGGAGGCCAATATCCGTTGGGCCCGCGATCTCGAACGGGCTGGCGTGCAGGTCGTCTACGGCTTCTTGGAACTTAAGACGCATGCCAAAGTTTCCTTGGTCGTGCGTCGCGAGGCCGGCCAGCTTTGTTCATATGTTCATTTCGGGACCGGCAATTATCATCCCTATACAGCCAAGGTTTACACCGATCTGTCCTTCTTCACCTCTGACCCCGCATTGTGCCGCGATGCCGCGCGTCTGTTCAATTTCATGACGGGTTATGCCAGCCCGGCGAGCCTCGAGAAGATCGCGGTCGCGCCGCTCACGCTCAGGGTTCGGCTCAGCGAGCTGATCGAAGCCGAAATCGAGAACGCAAAGCAGGGCAAGCCGGCGCAGATCTGGGCGAAAATGAATGCACTTGTCGACCCGGCCATAATCGACCTCCTCTATGAGGCCTCACAGGCAGGGGTGAACATCGATCTGGTGGTGCGCGGGATCTGCTGTTTGCGGCCGGGCATCCCCGGTCTCTCCGAAAACATTCGCGTGAAGAGCATTATCGGGCGGTTTCTCGAGCATAGCCGCATTGTCTGCTTCGGCAGCGGCAATAAGCTGCCCTCCGATCGGGCCAAGGTGTTCATCAGCTCGGCCGATTGGATGCCACGCAATTTCGATGGGCGCGTCGAAGCATTGGTGCCGATTGAAAACCCGACGGTTCACCGCCAAGTGCTGGACGAAATCATGGTCGCGAACCTCCGCGATACGGTGCAGAGCTGGAGCTTGTCGGGTACGGGGGACTACGAGCGTATGCCAGCCGATGAAGAGGCCTTTTCCGCCCATACTTACTTCATGACGAATCCGAGCCTGTCCGGGCGCGGCAAGGCGCTGAGGCGAGGGCACCCAAGGCTTGTCGTGCGCTGACCAGATGTTCGATCTCGATCCGCTCGCGGCGGCCGAGCGAATCGGCGTCATCGATCTTGGCTCGAACTCGCTGCGGCTCGTCGTCTTCGAGCGGCTCGGGGCCGCGGTGTTTCCGCTCTTTAATGAGAAGGTCATGTGCGGCCTCGGGCGCGGTATCGCCTCGACCGGCCGGTTGAACCCAGAAGGGGTCGCCCTAGCCCTGGTCAATCTGCGCCGCTTCGTCGCTTTCGCCCGCGCCATTGCCGTCGATCATCTCGCGGTGCTGGCGACCGCCGCCGTGCGCGACGCGAGCGATGGAGAAGCCTTCGCCGCAGAGGTCGAACGCCAGTGCCGCGTGCAAGTCAAGATAATCGACGGAGCGGAGGAGGCCCGCCTCTCTGCCGCCGGAGTGCTCGCCGGGATTCCGGACGCGGATGGAATTGTCGCCGATCTCGGTGGCGGCAGTGTGGAGGTGGTTCGTGTTGGACCCGGCACACTGTCTGCCGGCGGTACCGGTCAAATCGATGAGGGCGTCAGTCTCCCGCTCGGCCCGCTTCGCCTTGCCGAATTCGCCGATCGCGCGAAAGGTCTGTCCGAAACGATCGAACGGGCGTTCTCCGGCGTTTCGGTGTTGCGCGGGGCGGCCGGGAGAAAGTTGTATTTGGTTGGCGGAGCCGCGCGCGCCATCGCCCGGCTACACATGGAGCACACGCAATATCCGCTCCACATCATTCACCGGTACACGATTTCCCGGAGGGAGGCCGAAGGTTTCCTCGACATCATCGGCCGGCAGTCCCGGAAATCGCTCGAGAGAATAACCACAGTCTCGCGCAGGCGTCTCGATGTGGTGCCGCTCGCGGCATTGGTCCTACGCAAGCTGATTACCCTCGCGGGACCGCAAAGCGTCGTCTTTTCCGCTCTTGGGCTGCGGGAAGGCTACGCATATGGGCTCGTTCCCGCAGAGGAGCGAATTCCGGATCCGCTGATCGCGGGCTATATGGTCGTCGGCCGGCGCCAGAGCCGGTTTCGGCTCGACGGCGATCTGCTGCAGCAATGGACGTCGCCGCTCTTTGACGACTTCTCCGATGCCGTCCAACGTCGTCATCGGGCCGCATGCTGGCTCAGCGATCTGGCGTGGAGCGAGCATCCCGACTACCGCGCCAAGCAGGCCTTCATCCGAAGCTTGACGCTGCCCTTTGCGGGCAGCACTCACCCGGATCGGGTTTTCGTCGCGACCGCCTTGCATGCCCGCTACGGCGGCTCGGTCGAGGACCCGGTGAAAGAGCCGACTCGACGGCTGCTCGACGAGCGCGCGACCAATGAGGCGCGGACGCTCGGTCTCGCGCTGCGTCTCGCCTACACGTTGTGCGCCGGCTCGATAGAACTTCTGGCCGAGCTCGGGCTCGACCGCTCAGGCAACACTCTCGCGCTCGATGTGCCATCGGAGAGCAGCTTGTTCGTCGGCGAAACGGTCCAGCGCCGCCTCGATGCCGTTGCCCGCTCGCTGAGCATGAACGCAATGATAAGACGCCGCGAGACGATTGTGGTCGCCGGAGCGTAGCGCGATAGGCGACGGCGGATTGGTTTGACAATGACAGGCAATCCCGCCGACCGTGCGGGCGCCATTCTCGAAATCGATCTCGCGGGTATTGCGGCGAATTGGCGTCTCTTGGCGCGGCGGGTTGAACCGGCAGGATGTGCCGCCGTGGTCAAGGCCGATGCGTACGGCTTAGGCGCCCCACTGGTGGCGCCCGCCTTGGCCGCCGCCGGATGCCGGCGATTTTTCGTCGCCACCATCGATGAAGGGATCGCCCTTCGCAGGGTATTGCCCGAATCGGCCGAGATCGCTGTCCTGAACGGGCTGCTGCCCCGCTGCGCAGAAGATCTTATCGAATTCGGCCTCGTCCCGGTCCTCAACGACCCCGGGCAGATCGCCGATTGGCAGTGCGCCGCCTCGCGGTACGGGAAACGCCCGGCCATTCTGCAGATCGACACGGGTATGGCCCGCCTCGGCTTGACCGTCCGAGACTTCGACCGGCTCGCCGACAGGTTGCGCCGGCCCGATCCGATCCGATGGCGCACCCTCATCAGCCATCTCGCCTGTTCGGACGAACCACGGCACCCGCTCAATCACATCCAACTCGAGCGCTTTGCTGCTGCGCGACGGCATCTCCCTCACCTGCCGGCCAGCCTCGCCGCGTCCTCCGGCATCTTCCTCGGGACCGAGTTTCACCTTGACCTCGTACGCCCGGGTGCCGCGCTCTACGGAGTCAATCCGCAGCTTGGCAAGCCCAATCCGATGCACCAGATCGTCCGGCTGAAGGGCAGAATTTTGCAAATACGCGAAGTTGACCGGGGTCAGTCGGTTGGCTACGGTGCCTCGCATGTCATGGCCGCACCGGGACGCCTCGCAACCGTCGCGGTCGGCTATGCGGATGGCTGGCTCCGCTCGGTGAGCCAGCGTGGCTCGGGCCGCATCGGCGGCAGACGAGTACCGCTCCTCGGTCGAGTTTCGATGGATCTCATAGTTTTTGACGTGTCCGGCGTCGACCCTGCGCTCGCGCGGCCCGGTGGGTTCATCGAGTTGTTGCACGAGAATTACGGCGTCGATTCAGCCGCCGCCGACGCCGGCACGATCGGTTACGAGATCCTGACCGCCCTCGGCCGGCGATACCACAGGGTTTATCGCGGCGCATCCGGCCAATGCTGAGGTTTCTCGCCGCGGTTGGGGCGGCCTTTCTCACCTTTCTCGCGACCACCGGCCGGCTCGCCCTGTTTGCGGGCACTTCCTTGGCGACCGCGTTCACGCCGCCCTTTTATCCCGGCGTGATCCTGCGCGAGATGGTCAATATCGGATATTTCTCGCTACCGGTCGTCGGGCTGACGGCAGTCTTTACCGGGATGGTCCTGGCGCTCCAATCCTACACCGGCTTCAGCCGATTCTCCGCGGAGGGGGCGGTGGCTACGGTGGTGGTGCTGTCGGTAACCCGGGAACTCGGCCCTGTTATCAGCGGACTGATGGTGGCTGGTCGCGTCGGGGCCGCGATCGCGGCGGAGATCGGGACGATGCGCGTCACCGATCAGATCGACGCGCTCACCACGCTGTCCACCGACCCGCTGCGTTATCTGGTGCTTCCGCGCGTACTCGCCGGGATCATCACCCTGCCGCTGCTGGTTCTGGTCGCCGACATCATCGGCGTTTTCGGCGGCTATCTCGTGGGCGTATACAAGCTCGGCTTCAATCCTCAGGCTTATCTCAATGGCACGTGGCAACGCCTCGAGACGATCGATGTCGTCTCGGGTCTCGTCAAGGCTGCGGTATTCGGCTTTATCGTTGCCCTGATGGGCTGTTATCAGGGCTACCATTCGCGCGGCGGAGCCCAGGGTGTCGGGCGGGCTACCACCCATGCGGTCGTCTCCTCCTCCATTTTGATCCTCCTTGTCGACTACCTGATAACCGCAGCCTTCTTCAGCCGATGACCGCCACTCACTCGGTTCCGAAGATCTCAGTCCGGGGGCTGCGGAAGTCGTTCGGCCGCAAGCAGGTACTGGACGGCCTCGACATCGATTGCGCCAGTGGGGAGAGCCTCGTCGTCATCGGCGGCTC